>Ga0209745_1000312_pt1 | contig 29029 bp, 23 predicted proteins | sample BarGraNGADG00312_FD_184495 | JGI IMG/M metagenome (GOLD analysis project Ga0209745, IMG submission 184495) | Arctic peat soil microbial communities from Barrow, Alaska - Barrow Graham LP Ref core NGADG0004-312 (SPAdes) (version 2) | ecosystem: Environmental > Terrestrial > Soil > Wetlands > Peat...
CGGCCACGATCGGCTCTCGGCGCACGTGGCCGGTTGTGCTCGCTCAGCACTTAGTCCTGAGGGCACAAATACGTCGCCGTATTTGTGCATCGAAGGACTTAGCAAGGTAAAGTGAAGAAGGGTCGGGGCCGACGATGAGGAGCCGTGTGCTGACGCAGTCAGTCGGGGGATCATCTGGAGTAAGGAGCAGTCATATGTCTGATATCAAGGACGTCGTGAGGGAGAAGTACGGGAAGGCCGCGCTTCGTGTTGTGCAGGGGAAGGCCTCCTGCGGGTGCGGATGCGGCGGAGGCGGGGCGGCGACGCCGATCGGATCGGTGGATCCGATCACCGCGAACCTGTACGACGAGAAGCAGACCGCGGGCGTGCCGGCGGAGGCCGTGCTCGCCTCGCTCGGCTGCGGGAACCCGACGGCGCTCGCACGCCTCGAGCCCGGGCAGGTCGTGCTCGATCTCGGATCGGGCGGCGGCATCGACGTCCTGCTGTCGGCCAAGCGCGTGGGGCCGACCGGAAAGGCGTACGGCCTCGACATGACCGACGAGATGCTCGCCCTGGCGCGCGAGAACCAGCGCAAGGCGGGTGTCACGAACGTCGAGTTCCTCAAGGGCGAGATCGAGAACATCCCGCTGCCCGACCACTCGGTGGACGTGATCATCTCCAACTGCGTCATCAATCTGTCGGCCGACAAGCGACGCGCCCTGGCCGAGGCGTTCCGCGTCCTCAAGCCCGGTGGCCGGTTCGCCGTGTCGGACGTGGTGGTGCGGGGCGAAATCCCGGTCGAGATCCGGCGGAACGTCGAGCTGTGGATCGGGTGCCTGGCCGGTGCGCTCGACGAGAACGACTACAAGGCGACGCTGGCCGAGGTGGGCTTTACGGACATCGACATCGAGCCGACGCGCGTCTACAAGGTCGACGACGCCCGCGGCTTCCTGGACGGCCACGGGATTGACGTGGACACGATTGCGCCGCTCGTGGACGGCCGCTTCTATAGCGGCTTCATCCGCGCCCGCAAGCCGTAGGGCCGCAGAGCCAGGGCCGCCGGCGGCCCTGGCTCTGCGACGCTCTACCGTCCGAACCGCACGCGGAATCCGAGGAACAGCTCGCGCGTCGGCCCGGGCTGATACGAGTTGCCGTCTGGGTCCGGCTCGCTGAACGCGATGTACTCGGCGGCAAACAGGTTCCGCACCTGGAGCGTCAACTCGGCCTCGTAGGGCCCGTTGCCGAAGCGGTACGAGACCCGCGGGTTGACCAGCGCATACCCGTCGACTGTCGGTACGTTGGTCTGGTCGACGTAGGACATGCCCTGCGCGAAAACCCCGAGCCCGATCGCCAGGCGCTTGTTGATCAGGTACTCACCATCGAACGACAGCTGGTGCCTCGGTGCGTTCGGCATCACCTTGTCGGTGAAGCTGCCGAACAGGCTCCGGATGTCGGTGTAGAGAAAGTCGTTGAACGTGTACGCCGCCCGCAGACCCAGTTCCGGCACCGGATAGTAGGTCAGCGCCGTCTCGAGGCCGTACCGTCGGCTCGTCCCGAGGTTCCCGTAGAACGTCTCGAGCGGCCGGTCCTTCACCCGGTACCGGCCGAAGTCGTTCTTCGTCTTCAGGTGGAAGAACGCGACGTCGTACGCCAGGCCGTTCACGCTGCCCCGCACGCCGAGTTCCTCGCCGTAGGAGGTTGCCGGCACCAGGTCGAGGTTGAACCCGCCCTGCGCGTGCGGGTTGTTGGCCAACTCCTCGGTCGCTGGCGGGAGGAAGCCCTGGCCCCACGACGCGTAGAGGCCGAGGTCCGGCCGGGGATTGAAGGCCGCTCCAATCCTGCCGGTGACCTTCGAGAACGAGGCGCCCCCCGACAGATCCACGCCGCCGGCCAGGAGATGATCGGTCAGCTCGTTGTGGATCTGGTCGAAGCGGAGTCCGACCGTGCCGCTCCACTTCGGGGAGAACTCGACGCGATCGATGGCGTACAGGCCGATGCCGCGCTGCATGATGGACTGGTCTGACAGCAGGGTCGATCCCTCGATCGCCTTCCCGAGGTTCGGCTTCCGGTATTCACCGATCGACTGGAAGTCCGCGTCGACGCCAACGCTCAGGTGATTGGTCCACGGATCGATGTCGCCGTCCATCGTGAACTGGATGTTGCCGCCCGGCGAGTCGTAGGTGCGGTGCTGCACGGAGGAGGGCACCGACTCCCACCATCCTGTACGCCGGTAGTACACGGCGTACGACAACTCCCGGTCGATCGCCAGCCGCGTTCGACCCGACATGCCGGTCGTGAACCGGTTCGTCCGCTGCCCTTCGTTGTAGGTCAGCGCGTCCGGGTTGGCCATCCTCCGATCCTCGGCCAGCCAGTCGAGGTTCAACCCTTCGGCGTTGTCGTTGTAGAAGTGCGTTCCCGCAACGACGAAGGTCAGGCGCGTGGCGTCGTTCGCCTCGTAGCGGAACTTGGAGTAGAGGTTGAAAGCGTTGAACGTGGTGTGGTCGCGATACCCGTCGCCGGCATTCCCGGATGCGGTCACGTGATAGTTCAGGCGGCCCGCCGTCCCGCCCGCTTCTGCAAACGGCTTGTAGAACGCGTACGACCCGGCTTCGATCGAGGCACGCCCCGTCACCGATCCCGGGGCGCCGTCGCGCGTCGAAATATTGATGACGCCGCCGGACGATCCGCCGCCGTACAACGCAGACGCGGAGCCGCGCAACACCTCAATGCGCTGGACGGCCGTCCAGTCCACGTCGAACAGATCGGGCGCAAACCCTGTGGGATCGTTGAGCGGCAGCCCGTCGAGGAGCACCTTGACGCCCCGGATCCCGCGCTCGGTCAGCAGTCCCTGGCCGCGAATCGAGAGGTGAACGCGTTCGCCATCGGCCTGGTTGTCCACTTTGACGCCGGGCACCAGGCGCAATGCCTCCTCGACGCCAATCCCCTTCGGCATCGACTGCAGGACTTCTCGTCCCACGACGGTCGTCGCTGCGGGGTTCTCCTTGATCGGGATTTCCACCCGCGGCGCCGTCACGAGCACTTCGATGTCGAGGCGCGGCGCCTGCGCCTCGGTCTTCGGCTGGTCGGTCTTCGGCTGGTCCGTTTTCTGCTGGTCCGTCTGCTTCGAGGGATCCGTCGCCGCCGGCTTCTGGGCGGCGGTACCCTGAAGAGAGCTTGACGCCGATCCACCCTGGTCTGGCGCGTGCGCCGCCGTCTGGGCGACGGCGACCGACGCGATGATGACACAGCCCGAGGCGAGAACGAGGCGCCTCACGAAGGCTGCCAGTCCTGTCCGCTGTTGACGCATGACTTCACGACCTCCAATAACCGATATGAATCCGAACGAGACAGCTGCAGTACATCCTGCAACGAGGACGCAGCTACTACCAGTGCTCGTAGGTCGGGGCGGGAACGGCGCTCAGGACAGAGACGATAATCGAGGCCGGAACCGGACGAGACCTTCCGTGGCGCGTGCGATCCGGCGCCACCCGGACCGCTTCGACGCGGCGCTCATGGGCGTGCAGATGCCGGAAATGGACGGCTACGAGGCGACGCGCGCTATCCGACAGGAGCGGCCCGACCTCTCGCTCCCGATCGTCGCCGTGATCACCGTCGTCCCGCCCACGATGGGGGCGTTCGTATAGGGCGGAGTGGCGCGCCCTGCCGCAAGCGACGGCCGCGGCCAGGGCGCGGACCATGATCGCCCCCGGCACCCCAGGTTCTCTCGGTCACGCACCCAAGGCTGGCACGGCGGTTGGCCGCGCGACCCTGCTGACTTCCTTCACGAACGGTCTCGGTCACCATGAGGTCCTCATGACCCGGCGTAGGCGACACCCCACCGTTGGAGGCGAGGATAGGCTGCATTGAACGAAACGCATCGCGTGTGACCTCCTGGGCGCGCATCGTCTCACGATTGCGCAGGTCCGATCCAGTGGCGGCGGCCCGCAACACACGCGGCCCACCAGCCGTTGACAATCCTCAGTCAAGTCGATAGCGTACGCGGGTCGGAACGTATCCCGGCCCGGCCCCTGATTCGGCAACGAGATGTCCTCCAGCGCAGACGCCCAGGCCCGAGGCACGGCGTCGCCCACATCGCCGCGAACCCATGAAGACCGCCGCGGGCGGAGCTTGCCGTCGCGCCGCTCCCCGCACGTCTCCGTTCTCTGGTTCTGCCTCGCCACGCTGGCTGTCTTCGGCACGGCCTGGCCGTACGCCGAGGCCAGCATCGACATCCCTGCCTCTCACATCACGGTTCCCGCACTCACCGTGCCGGCCGGCACGCCAGGCGGAACGGACGAATCCACTGGCGACACCGGCCGGTACGCGGACGCGCGGCAGGAATCGGCAGGCGCATGCGTGATTCCCGACCAGTGGCGGCGGGGCTCGCCCGCTCCGCGCCTGGTGCGTTCGAGGCGTTCCTCGGGACGCCTGCTCGCGCCGCCCGAGGCGATCGCGACATCGCCGCGAGCCCGAACATCGCTTTCCTGCCTGACCTGGCTCGACGTTCCTATCGTCCACTTCGGAGTCATCCGCCATGCGACATCTGTGCCTGCTCGCGGGCCGCCGGCGAGATCGCCAGCTTGCCCGCCATACGTTCCTTCTCGTCTCGTGCCTGGTTGTTGTCGCCGCGCCGGCGGCCGGCCAGGATCCGGCGCAACCCCCTCCCGCCACGCCGTGGTACCAGGACCTCTCGTTCAACGGGCTCCTGTCCGCCTCCTACTCTGTTAACGTCAACCGCCCGGCCTCCCGCACCAACCAGTTCCGCGTCTTCGACTTCGACGACGCGAGCCTGAAGGTCGATGTTGTCGAACTCGTGTTCCAGAAGGGCGCCGCCCGCTCGAACGAGGTTGGATTTCGCATCGACCTGGCCGTGGGAGCCTCGATCCCCCGCGCCATCGCGTCGATCGGGATGTTCCGCGACGACAACGGGAAGGCCGGCGATATCGACGTGCACCAGGCCTTCATGACGTACGTGGCGCCGGCCGGGCGCGGCCTGAGGATCGACGTTGGCAAGTTCACCACCCACTTCGACTACGAGGTGATCGAGGGCTACGACGGGTACAACGACAACTTCTCCCACTCGTTCCTCTTCGGATACGCCGAGCCCGCGACCCACACCGGCGTCCGCCTCAGCTACCCGCTCAGCGACACGGTCGGCGTCCAGTTCCACGTGGTGAACGGGTGGGACAACGTCCGCGACAACAACCGCGGCAAGTCGTTTGGCGCACAGCTCGCGTTCACACCCGGCGGCCGCGGCAGCTTCTTCGCGAACTACATGGTCGGGCCGGAGCAGACCGACAACAACTCGAACCTGCGCCAGTTGATCAATTTCGACGGAACCTTCAAGGCGAGCGCCCGCGTCACCCTGGCGTTCAACGCGGACGTCGGCCGCGAATCCGGGGTGCAGGGCGCGACGGCGGTGAACGGCGGGACGGCCTCCGTCGACGCCAACTGGAAGGGCCTCGCCGGTTACGCGCGGTTTACCGCGTCACCGAGGGTCGCGTTCATCCTCCGGGGCGAGGCATTCGACGATACCGACGGAGTCCGCACGGGCGTCGTCCAGGTGCTGAAGGCGCTGACGCTCACGCAGGAATTCCGCGTACACCCGCGGTTCATCGTGCGCGGCGAGGTGCGCCACGACTGGTCGGACGCCGCCGTGTTCGAGACCCACGCCGGGGGAACGACATCCCGGCAAACCACGGTCGCCATCAACACCCTCTTCGTGTTCTGACAGCGCAAGCGCACTTACTGACAAGGAGTAATCATCATGCAGTGGGATACCGGAAATATCGGCTTCATGCTGGTGTCCACCAGCCTCGTGATGCTGATGACGCCAGGACTTGCGTTCTTCTACGGGGGCCTCGTCGGCCGGAAGAACGTGCTCTCTATCATGATCCAGAGCTTCGTCTCGATGGGTGTGACGACGGTGCTCTGGGCCATCTGCGGGTACTCGATGTGCTTCAGCGGCAGCTACGGCGACGCGGCCAACCCGGACATCCTGGGCATCATCGGGAACTTCCACCACGCCTTCCTGATGAACATGGGACCGACGACGCCGTTCCCGGCCTCGCCGACGATGCCGCTGATCGTGTTCGTCGCCTACCAGATGATGTTCGCCCAGATCACGCCGGCGCTCATCACGGGCGCGTTCGCGAACCGGGTCAACTTCAAGGCCTACCTCGTGTTCCTTGTCGCGTGGCTGCTGTTCGTGTACTTCCCGTTCGCGCACATGGTATGGGGCGGCGGGATCCTGCAGAAGAGCGGCGTACTCGACTTCGCCGGCGGTATCGTCGTACATTGCATCGCGGGCATGGCAGCGCTGGCGTGCGTGTTCTTCGTCGGCCGGCGACGCGTGCAGGACAAGGGGCCGCACAGCATCCCGCTCGTGGCGCTCGGCACCGGCCTCCTGTGGTTCGGGTGGTACGGCTTCAACGCGGGGAGCGAGCTGAAGGTGGACCCGGTGACGGCGCTGGCCTTCCTGAACACCGACGTCGCCGCGTCGTTTGCCGCGATCACGTGGCTGATCATCGCGTGGATCATCGAGAAGAAGCCGAAGTTCGTCGGCCTGCTGACGGGGTCGATCGCCGGCCTCGCCGCCGTGACGCCGGCCGCCGGTTACGTGAGCACGGCGACGGCCATCCTCATCGGCATCATCGCGAGCATCGTCTGCTACTACGCGATCTGGCTGAAGAACAAGCTGGATTGGGACGATGCGCTCGACGTATGGGGCGTGCACGGGGTCGGCGGGATCCTGGGCGTGATTTGCCTCGGGCTCTTCGCCTACAAAGCGGTCAACCCGGACGGCGGGACTGACGGCCTCCTTCACGGCAACCCGATGTTCTTCTTCAAGGAAGTCGGGTCGGTGATGGTCGCGGCCCTCTATGCGTTCGTGTTCACCTACATCATGCTGGTGATCATCGACAAGATCACGCCGGTGCGCCTGACGATGAGCGAGGAAGAAACGGGCCTCGACGAGGTGCTGCACGGCGAGCAGGCCTATATTTAGTGTCCCGTACATGAGCCAGGGCCCGGGAGTGAACGCGTGCCCGGCGCAGGGACGGGGTACTCGACCACATCCACGAATCAGGGTCAGACGCGATGCACTAGAATGCGTACGCGATGCGGGGAACAGTGCTCGCGGGCGCCACGGAGACCGGGTTGCGCGTCGAGGGAGAGCGGGGGACATTCTGATGGGGAAGGGCGTCCGCCACGCGGAGGCTTCAGGCGAACAGGTGTTTGTCCAGGAGACCGTGATCGATGCAATGATCGCCCACGCCCTGGAGGACGCGCCGCGGGAATGTTGCGGGCTGTTGCTCGGCACCGGCCGGCGGATTGCGCGGGCGGTGCGGACGCGGAATGCACAGGCCGGCACCACGCGCTACCTGATCAATCCCGAGGATCACTTTGCCGCAATCCGCGAGGCCCGGTCGCTGGGGCTGTCGATCGTCGGCGCCTATCATTCCCACCCGGCCTCGGCTCCGGTCCCGTCACCGCGGGATCTCGAAGACGCGACCCACGATTTCTTCTACCTGATTGTGAGCCTCGTCGATCCCGGTAGGCCGGAGGTTCGGGCCTTCGAGTTGAAGCAGGGGAACTGTCGACCCCTCCGACTCGACACGGTCCCCGTCCCCGCGTTGTAGATGAGAAGCGGTGTGACGTAAGATCGCCCGGCGTGTTTGCACTCATCCTCTTCCTCTCTCTACAGCACCCCGCTGCGGTTCCGGCGACGGCGCCCGCCAGCGGGAACGTGGTCGATGGTCACGGGGCCCCGACGGTCACCATTCCGCGCATCGAGGCCGTGGTCGAGGTGGACGGGCGGCTGGACGAAGACGCGTGGGCGCGTGCGGCCCGCCTCACGGGCTTCTCGCAGTACCAGCCGGTGGACGGCCGCCCTGCCGAAGAACAGACCGAGGTGCTGGTGTGGTACTCGCCGACCGCGCTTCACTTCGGCATCATCGCCCACGACCGCGAGCCTGGGTCGATCCGTGCCACCGTCGCCGACCGCGACAACCTCGACCGTGACGACACCGTGACGATCTACCTCGACACCTTCAACGACCGGCGGCGGGCGTTCATCTTCACGGTGAATCCGCTCGGCATGCAGCAGGACGGCGTGCAGACCGAGGGCGCCTTCAACGCCGGCACGATGTTCGGCGGCACGAGCGACAAGAATCCGGACTACCAGTGGGACTCGAAGGGCAGGCTCACCGACGACGGCTTCATCGTCGAGGTGCGGATCCCGTTCAAGAGCCTGCGCTACCCGGGAAGCGGCGCCCAGAAGTGGGGGCTGAACATCCAGCGCAAGGTGCAGCGGACGGGCTACCAGGACACCTGGACCGACGTCCGGCGGGCGAGTTCCAGTTTCCTGGCGCAGTCGGGAGCCATCGATGGCCTTCACGACATGAAGCGCGGCGTGGTCACGGAGCTGCAGCCGTTCGTGACCACGGCGAGCAACGGCACGGCGCTCCAACCGGACGGATTCGTACGGGACAAAACGGACGTGAACCCCGGCCTCAACCTTCGGTTCGGGTTCACCAACCTCTCGATCGATGCCACGGTGAACCCGGATTTCAGCCAGGTCGAATCGGATGCCGGCCAGGTGACGGTTAACCAGCGGTTCGCCCTCTTCTACGCCGAGAAGAGGCCGTTCTTCCTCGAGGGGATCGAGCTGTTCTCGACCCCCAGCCAGCTCGTCTACACCCGCCAGATCGTGGCTCCGATTGCCGGCGGCAAGGTCACCGGCAAGTTCGGACGCCTGAATGTCGCGTATCTCTCCGTGAAGGAGAAAGAAAGCGCCGGCGCCGCGCTGTTCAATGTCGCGCGGGTGCGCGGAGACCTCGGCAAGAACTCCACAGTGGGGGTGACTTTCACGGATCGGACGGCCTCTGGCGATTTCAACCGCGTGGCGGCGGTCGATTCGCGGATTGTCTTTGCGAAGCTCTACTACGTCCAGGGCCAAGTCGGGCAGTCGTGGACTCAGGAAGCTGGCGTACGACGCGATGCGCCGATCTGGCTGGCCGAGTTCGACCGGACCGGGCGGGCGTGGGGGTTCAACTACAAGCTGACCGGGATAGGCGTTGGGTTCGGGGCCCTGGCCGGGTATGTGCCGCGCAACGACAACGTCGAGTTCCACTCGTCGAACCGATTGTCCTGGTACGGGGCGCGCGGCGCGTTCATCGAGCAGTTCACCGCGTTCTTCGGGCCGTCGCGGATTTGGCGGTACTCCGACTTCGGTGATGCGTCGCCGATCGAAGGCAACGAGAACGTGAACCTTATTTTCAACCTGCGCGGCGGGTGGAATGCACGGGGCTCGCTCAGCCGGGACTTCGTGAGGTTCGATCCGCGCGACTATCAGTCGTACGAGGGGCAGACGCCGGCAGGGCCAGTGCCCTTTGTCGCGCCCGACAAGCTGTCCGGGCTGTTCAGCGCCGGCATCACCGTAACGACACCGACGTTTCGCATGTTCAACGCGTCAGTCGAGGCGTACCGCAACTCGGTGGCCATCTTCCCCGAGGCGTCCGAAGGCCTCGAGGCGCGGTTAGTGGGCAGCGTCAGCCTGCGGCCGACCGGCTCGATCCGCGTCGAGGGAAGCACCACCTTTTCGCACATCTCGAGAGCCCGCGACGCGAGCGAGTTCGCGCGGACGATCATCCCGCGGCTGAAACTGGAATACCAGCCGACGCGCGCCCTGTTCTTCCGGGTGGTCGGCGAGTATCGATCGCAGCGCCAGGCGGCCCTGATTGACCCGGTGACGGCGCGGCCGCTGCTGCGCGACGACCAGCTCGAGGGTCCGTCCAGCTTCAACGGCCTCCGAATGGACTGCCTCGTCTCGTACGAGCCGACGCCAGGCACGGTGGCCTTCTTCGGCTACGGCAGCTCGCTCGAGACCGAGCGGATGCTCAGCCTCTCCGACCTGCGCCGCCAGGGCGACGGTTTCTTCATCAAGCTCGCGTATCTCTTCAGGCGATAGCGCGCGCGTGTCCCGCCAGCGCGGCGAGGCGTCACTTCGCCACGACGGACAGCGCAATGAGCGGGTTGCGCCCGCGCCGCTCGAGCGAGTAGGTCACGCCACGCGGAATGACGACGAATGACCCGGCATCGAGCAGCTGCTCGCGCCCCTTCGCGCGCATCACGCCTTGACCCGCGATCACGTAGAGCATCTCGTCGGCGTCCGCCCGCACCCGCTCCTTGATCGGATCGCGCACCTGGACGACGCTGGCCGTCGTCACGAGTGTGCGCCCGACGACCGTCTCTTTCTGGGGCTCGTTCCGGCCGACCAGGTTCTTCTCGATCCAGTCTGGCAGGGCGATCGGTGCCACGGTGGCGTTCGGGTCCGGCGCGATGGTCGTCGCCTCGCGTGTCGCCGTCGGCGCGGGTGGCGATGGAGGCTCGACCGGCCTGGGCGGCGCGCGGTCGAGCGCTACGTCCACCTCGACGGGCGGCCCGGCCTTGATCGTGACCTCGCGCTCGAGCGTGATGAAGTCGGGCGACTCGAGGCGAATCCGGTACGTGCCGGCCTTGAGCGCCTGCAGCTCGAGCCTGCCGTCGCGCCCGGTCGTCCCTTCGCGCGGGACGGGCCCGGCCATGATCACGTGCACGTCGGGGATCGCCGTGCCAGACACGTCGGTCACCATGAGGGCGATCGAGGCTCGAGCCGCGGCAGGCGCTGCGGCCGGGCGGGCCGTGGCGGGCGCCTGAGCACGCGGCGCCGGCACGGTCGCTGCCCGTGGAGGCGTCTGTGCAGGAGGATTCGTCGGAGGCGCCTGCGCGCCTGCCCGACCCGCGCTGGCTAACAGGAGGCCAGCGACGGCAATCAACGCTCGTACTCTCATCATCATCATCATCTCTCATGACCCGGCCGAGCCGGAACCAAAGAGGCTCGGCCGGCTTAGTGGCCCATCTCACAATTACGGCTGCATTCGGCCGGCGAGGCATCCCGCCTGGCTGCGTTGCTCCTCACTCGAATATTCCCGATATTCTCGCTCGTCACGCCTTGTCAAGCGGGCGCCTCGCCGCCCTCTGTGCGTCGCCGTACTTGTGAGAAGGACCACTTAGTAGCGGTCCGCTCGTTTGATTGTAGTCCGCTCCCCCCCCGGCTGTCGCGCTCGGCGAGACGGCCGGGCTTGACCGATTTCAACCGAAGCTCACAAAGGGCCACGGAGGCTGGCACGCTGACACCGGGCGGTCAGTCACCTTCAGCCGGTGGTGCCGCGCCTGTATCGGTGGTACGGGCATCGATCGGGGCGCGCCCTCGCCGGCGTCCTCCGTGCATTTTCTCCGTGTTCTCTGTGTCCTCCGTGGTTGTGTCCGTGGGTTCCGAGCCACTCGTCTTGACAGGTTCCCGCCCGTCAGCACACGATGCTGGACGATGATTTCGTCGGTTCGCGTTTTTGCTCCAGCCAGCGCCAGCAACCTCGGACCCGGCTTCGATGTCCTCGGCCTCGCCCTCGGCAGACCCGGCGACATCGTCGACGCCGAACTGGCGGATGCGCCGGGTGTGGAAATCGTCGAAGTGACTGGTGACGGCGGACTCCTCACCACAAATCCGGCGCAGAATGTCGCCGGAGTCGCTGCGCAGTCCGTCCTGTCGCACCTCGTGGCCACCAGCCACGGCGGCTCTGGTGCGGGTCTCCTCGATCGGCCGGGCGTGCGTCTTCGCGTGCACAAGCAGATGCCGCTCGCGAGCGGCCTCGGCAGTTCCGCTGCGAGCAGCGTGGCGGGCGCGATGGCCGTCAACGAGCTGTTCGGTCGGCCGCTGACGAGGCGCGAATTGCTGCAACATGCGCTCGCCGGCGAACGCACCGCCTCGGGTTCCACGCACGCCGACAACGCCGCCCCGAGCCTGCTGGGCGGCTTCGTCCTCATCCGCGGGTACGACCCGCTGGAAGTGCTCGACCTCCCGGTGCCTCCCTCGCTGCGCGTGGTCGTCGTCCACCCGCATTGCCGCGTGGAGACGGCGAAGGCGCGGGCTCTGCTTCGCGGCCATGGGTTCCCGATCGAACAGGCGGTCGCCAACCTTGGCAACCTGGGGGCCTTGATTGTCGGGCTGTATCGCGAAGATTTGGAACTGGTCGGGCGCAGCATCGAGGACAGGCTGGTCGAGCCGTTGAGGATGTCGTTGATTCCCGGCTACCGGCAGGTCAAGGAGGCCGCCCGGAGGGCGGGCGCGCTCGGATGCTCCATCTCCGGCTCGGGACCGTCGGTGTTCGCCTTCACCGACAGCGATGCCGCCGCCGCCCGAGTCGCCGCCGCCATACGCGAGGCCTTCCGCGAGGCAGCCGGCCTGGAGAGCGACACCTTCGTCGGCCCCGTCAACACCACCGGGGCCTGCCGGATCGAGTAGACCATGATTCTCGGCAGCACGCGCCGCTCCGCCCCTCCTGTCAGCTTCCGGGACGCCCTCCTGCGGGGCCTCGCGCCCGACGGCGGCCTCTACCTTCCCACGTCATGGCCCTCGGTGCCCTCCGACGTCATCTCCTCCTGGCGGGGGCTTCCCATCGGGGAGATCGCGGTCCGGGTGCTCACCCATCTCGTCGGTGAGGAGTTCGACCGGACGGCGTTCGCCGATCTCGTGCGCGACGCGTTCGACTTTCCGGCGCCAACCGTCCCGCTCGACGATGGTGTCTTTGTGCTCGAGCTGTTTCACGGCCCCACGCTCGCCTTCAAGGATTTCGGCGCCCGCTTTCTCGCGCGCGTCTTCGGCTACCTGCTCGACGAGCGTGGCGACCACGCGACGATTCTCGTCGCCACGTCGGGCGACACGGGTAGCGCCGTCGCCCAGGGGTTTTTCGGGGTGCCGCGCGTGCAGGTCGTCGTGCTCTACCCGGGCGGCAAGGTGTCGCGATTCCAGGAAGCGCAGATGGCGACGCTCGGCGGAAACGTCAGGGCGCTGCGGGTGCCGGGAACGTTCGACGACTGCCAGCGCCTCGTCAAGCGCGCCTTCCTGGACGATTCGCTCGCGGCTCTGCACCTCTCGTCGGCCAATTCGATCAACATCGGGCGGCTGCTGCCGCAGACGGTCTACTACTTCGCCAGCTGGCTGGCCGTCGGCGGGGTCGACGCCGGGGACGTCGTGTTCTCCGTTCCGAGCGGCAACCTGGGCAACCTCACCGCCGGCGTGATCGCCCAGCGGCTGGGCCTCCCGGTCGGCCGGTTCGTCGCCGCCTGCAATACCAACGACGTGCTGCCGGAGTACCTGACGACGGGCGCGTATCGCGCGAGACCGGCCACGCCAACCCTGTCGAATGCGATGGATGTGGGTGACCCGAGCAACTTCCCGCGACTTGCGCAGGTGCACGGCGAGGCGCTTGCAGCGCTACGCGCCAACATCCTCGGCGTGTCGGTGAGCGAAGACGACACTCGGCGGACCATTGGCGAGACGTATCGAACCAGGCGTTACGTGCTGGATCCGCACGGCGCGGTGGGAGTCGCCGCGGCGGTCCGGGTGCAGAAGGAGACGGGCGAGCGGCGGCCGATCATCGCGCTCGCGACGGCGCACCCGGCCAAGTTCGGCGATGTGATTCGGGAGGAGTTGGGGTTCGATCCGGCGCTGCCGGAGCCGTGGCGCGACTGGGCGTCGCGTCCCGTCAAGGCCCACGACCTGCCGGACGTCAGCTACGCAACGTTCCGGGCGTACCTGCTGCAGTAGAGAACGACGACGCGGCGGCTGCCGCCCGCCAGACTCAGGACGACGCCTTCGCCCGGTGGATGGCCGTGACCTGGTAGCCCAGCGTGAAGTCGGTCGCGAACGGTCCCGGATCCCACACCTTCACGCACAAGTCCGTCTCGACAGACGCCGTTCCGGTCAGTACGGTCGCCGGCGCCGCTGTCGTAGACGCGACCACCAGCGTGCACGTGATGCCGTCCCACATCCCAAGGCCGAGGCCGACGGGCGGATAGAGCGTGGAGGGGTCCAGCGAGACGAGCGTGAGCGTCACGACCCCGGGCATCGTGTGGAACGTATGCACCTTGGTGTCACCCGAGACGAGCGAACCGTTGAACGTCTCGGTCGCAGACACGGTGGTGGACGTCGTGGTGGTCGTCGTCGTCGTGGTCGTGCCGGTAGTCGTTGTTGGCGTGGTGGGCGACCCGCACGCCGACATCAGCGCGGCAAGGGGCAGCACGAACACGAGCGGGCGAAGAGCGGGTCGGATCATTCCTGGCTCCAGAATCAACACGTCGGCCGGCAACAATGCCGGAAGCTAGTGTAGTCTACCCAGCACAAGGCGTGCCAGGCAGACTCCGGGGAAACTCTTGGGGATCCGGCGGCCCAGCACGGAGATCGCAATGCCCTCGCTGCCGCGCGCGTCTCCTGTGGGTGAGGCGTGCCACCTCGACGGGACAGGGCCCTCCGCGCGCGGTGCGACGCCACGCCGGCTACCCGGTGGTCCCCCGCCTAGTGTTTCTCGTAGACCACCTTGCCGGCGACCATTGTCATGGCCACCTTCAGATCGCGAATTGCCTCGGGCGCCACCTTGAACGGGTCGCCCGACAGCAGGACGAGGTCCGCGAGCTTCCCGGCGGTGATCGAGCCTTTGTCCTTCTCCTTGAACTCGGCGTACGCCGCGCCCATCGTATAGGCCTCGAGCGCCTGGGCCACGGTCACCTTCTGTTCCGGCACCCACCCGCCCGGCTGCTTCCCGTCGAGGGTCGCCCTGGTGACCGCCGCATAGACGGCCTGCAGCGGGTCGAGGGGCGCCACCGGCCAGTCGGTCCCGAACGCCAGGCGCACCTTGTGGTCGAGGAAGGACCGGAACGCATAGGTCGTCTTCGCGCGCTCGGCGCCGATCCGCTTCTCGGCCCACTTCCCGTCGTCGATGGCATGGTACGGCTGCACGGAGGCGATGACGCCGAACCGGGCGTAGCGATCGAAGTCCTTCGGCGCCACGTGCTGCGAGTGCTCAATGCGCGGTCGGCGATCGCGCTGGCCATTCGTCTTCTCCACGTCCGCGAACAGGTCGAGCACCATCGAGATGGCCTGATCGCCGATGGCGTGGATGCACAACTGCTCGCCGGCCTTGTCAATCGTCACGAGCCTCGCGCGCATCTCGTCGAGCGGCTGCATTTCGTCGGCCAGAAGGCCGCGCGACCCGGGTGCGTCGGTGTATGGCTCGAAGAACAAGGCGGTCGTCGAGCCGAGCGAGCCGTCGGCGAACCCCTTCGCGCCGCTCACCTGGAGGAACGGGGACGCCGGGTGACGCACCGGTCCGCCGGCCAACTGTTTCGCCAGTGTGACCTCCGCAGGGACGGCCCTGATCCGCGTCGTCAACTCCCCCTTGGCGGCGAGCGTCCCGTAGACGGCGACGTCGTCGGGGTCAGGCCCCATGTCCTGCACGCTGGTCACACCCAACGAGGCCATATGGCCGAGCGCGCGCTTCAGCGTCCGCATGCGCTGCTCGGCGGTCGGGGGTGGGATGACCTTGAAGACGTACGACTGAGCTGCGTCCTTCAGGATTCCGGTCGGGTTCCCCTTCGCATCTCGAACGATCACGCCGCCCGGCGGGTCGGGCGTCTTCGCCGTCACGCCGGCCAGCCGCAAGGCCACCGAGTTGGCGAGCGACATGTGCTCGTCGTAGCGGCTCACGAAGGTGGGCGTGTCGGACGTGACGGCGTCCACAAGTTCGCGCGTGGGAAGAGGCGCGCCGGGCCACTGCTGCTCGTCCCAGTTTCCGCCAAGGATCCACTCTCCCCTGGCCGTGGCGCGTGCGCGCTCACCGATCCGCCGCGCGAACTCGGCCGGCGTCGCGGCGTCCTTCAAGTCCACGCTGTCGAGTTGAGCTCCCCCCGTCATCAGGTGGATGTGCGCGTCGTTGAACCCGGGCATCAGGAACCGGCCGGCCCCGTCCACCACGCGCGTCGTCGTCCCGAGCATGCGCTCGATCTCGGCCCGCGTGCCGACCTCGACAATCCGATCGCCTCTCACCGCGACCGCCTCGGCCTCGGGTTTTGCTGCATCGACGGTCCAGACACGCGCGTTGACGACGATCAGGTCGGCAGACGGCCCCCTCGGGGATCCGCCGCACGACACGGCGCCTGTCGCCGCACAGAGGACGCCGGCCACACCCACCATGTGACGCACCTTTCGCATACGATTTCTTTTCCCCAACGTCGAAGACTTCGCGAATAAGGGACCAAGAGAGGAATTGCGCATCGTCCTCGGATTATAATCTTTGCCCGGAGGAACCGATGAGAAAGCGAGTCGTCGTCGCCCTGGCAGCGTTGTTCGCGACCCTCGCGGGACCCGCGCTCGCCCAGCAACAACCGGTCCGTGCGCGCGACGGCATGGTCGTGTCGCAGAACGAACTGGCCTCGCAGGCCGGCGCGCAGGCACTGCGCGAGGGCGGAACCGCTATCGACGCGGCCATCGCCACGGCATTCGTCCTGGCCGTGACGCACCCGACTGCGGGCAACATCGGCGGAGGCGGCTTCATCGTGTTCCGGCCGGCCACGGGCGCCCCGGAGGCATACGATTTCCGCGAGATGGCGCCGGCAAAGGCCACGCCGACGATGTTCATCAAGGACGGCAAGTACAGCTCGGACCTCCACCACGACAGCTACCTGTCGGTGGGCGTGCCTGGCACTGTGGCCGGACTGCACCTGGCGTGGAAGGAGCACGGCAAGCTGCCGTGGAAGCGGCTGGTGGAACCGGCCGTTGTCCTCGCCCGCGATGGCTTCCGAGTCACGGAGGGACTGGCCCGGTCGCTTCGCTCGGTGCTCAAGTCGATGGCGCCCTACCCCGCCTCGGTCGCGCAGTTCTCGAAGAGCGGAACGCCGTATGAAGCCGGCGACATCCTCGAGCAGCCCGACCTGGCGCGGACGCTGCGGCGAGTCGCCGACCAGGGGCCGGCGGGCTTCTACCAGGGCGAAACGGCGGCGCTGATCGAAAAGGACATGGCGGCCCACGGCGGACTGATCACCCGAGCCGACCTGCAGGCGTACCAGCCGAAGAAGCGCACGCCCCTCACCGGTAGCTACCGCGGCTACGACATCGTGGCGATGCCCCCCATCAGCTCTGGAGGCGTCGGCTTGATCCAGCAGTTGAACATCCTCGAGGGCTACGACCTGAAGTCGATGGGGTTCCGGTCCGCGGCGAGCACGCACGCGATCGTCGAAGCCATGCGCCGCTCGTTTGCCGACCGCGCGCGCCACCTCGGCGATCCGGATTTCGTGTCGGACATGCCCGTGGCCAGGCTGACATCCAAGGAATACGCGGCCTCGCTGCGGCGGACGATCTCGACGACGCGTGCCTCCACGTCGTCACCGACCAGCTTCGAGTGGCCCGTTGAGAGCGATGAGACCACCCATCTCTCCGTGGTCGATCGCGACCGGAACGCGGTGTCGCTCACATACACGCTGGAAGCCGGCTACGGCTCGAAGATCGTCGTCGCCGGCGGCGGGTTCCTGCTCAACAACGAGATGGGCGACTTCAACGCCGGCCCGGGGCTCACCACCGCAGAAGGGCTGATCGGCACCGATCCGAACCTGGCGGCGCCGGGCAAGCGGATGCTGTCGAGCATGACGCCCACCATCCTCGCCAAGGACGGCAAGCTGTTCATGGTCACGGGCAGCCCCGGCGGCCGGACGATCATCAACACCGTGGTGCAGACCGTGCTGAACGTGATCGACTATGGCATGAACGCGCAGGAAGCGGTGGATGCGCCGCGGTTGCATCACCAGTGGCTGCCCGATCGGACCGACTACGAACGATTCGGCTTGTCCCCTGACACCATGAAGATCCTGGTAGGGATGGGGCACGTGCTGCGGGCCGGCGGTGCGCAGGGCGTGGCGGAGGTGATCGTGGTCGACCCGCGCGACGGCACCCTGCAGGGAGCCTCGGATCGCCGCGCAGCCGACGGAGCCGCAGTCGGCGTCGGCAAGTAGGCAGTCGATTCGATCAACACGAGAGTGCTTTCGCGCCGCTCTGGCTGACCTCGATGCCGAGTGCAATGCTCTGCCGCCGTTCCAGGGGGAGTACCTGCTGCGCGGACACGCCTTGCACTTCCGCTGTCATCATCCGGACGCGGCGGGCATGCAGATTGATGTCATGTCGGTCATGCGTGGCGTGGCACCCTTCGATGATGAGTACGATCTGTTGTCGCTGGCCGATCTCGTCCAGGCCAAGAAGACCCAGCGCGCCCCTTCCACACCCGGGCGGGATCACCCCAGCGCCGCCATGAACCGCTGCTTGATGTACACGCAGTCGAGCGGCGGCTTCGTCGTCGGCGCGGATTCCTGCACCTTGACCACGATCACCCACGGACCGGGATTCGTCCGGCTCGCGTCGAGGGCAGCCTCGAGACCCGCCGGGTCCCGCACGGTCGCCGTCCGCGCGACGCCCATCGCCCTCGCAGCCGCTTCCAGGTCGGCGCCGCGGGCCGTTGCCGTCTGCTGACCACCTGTCGTTCCGTACTGGCCATTGTCCAGCACGAAGACGAGCAGGTTCGGCGACGAGCAGGCGGCGATGGTGGCCAGGCTCCCGAGATTCATCAGCAGCGAACCGTCGCCGTCGAGCGCGACGACTCGCCGTTCCGGACGCGCGAGCGCCAGGCCCAGCGCGATGGAACTCGTGAGCCCCATGCTGCCCCACGTGTAGAAATTGAGCGGGCGGTCGCCGGCGGCAAACAGCTCGTAAGCCGGATGGCCCAGACTGACGACGACCGGTTCGTCGGTGAACGCGCGGCTCAGGAGGGCTATCGCGTCGGAGCGGTTCATGCGCGGCCTCCTTCGACCGGGACCGTGAGCCGGCGGGGCAGAAGGCACGCGACCGGGACGCGCGTGCCGAACGCCAGGTTGGCGAGGGCCAGGACGATGTCGCGCGACTCGTCCCCGCGCTCGATCGACAGGTGCTGGACGCCCAGCGCGTCGAGAACGGGAACCACCGCGCGCCCCATCGGCACCTGGGCCCAGTTCCACTCGCCCGGATCCCCCCGCATGCTGACGACCATCACGACCGGAATCTGGTAGGCGACGAGCAGCGAACCCACCGCGTTCAGCGCATTCCCGACGCCGCTCGACTGCATGAGCAGGGCCGGCCTCGCCCCGCCGAGGTAGAGGCCCGCCGCGATGCCAACCGCTTCCTCCTCTCGGGTCGCCAGCGTGGCTCGAACGGCCGGGTGGTCGCGCCCGAGCGCCGCCAGGATGTGAGACAGCGGGTTGTCGGGGACGTAGACGACCTCGCGGCACCCGCCGGCCCACAGGCCGTCGGAGACGCCGATCGCCCAGCGGGGAACGACGGAGCCCGGCGATCTGTCACGGGCGTTGCCAGCGGCCTGATCAGTCATTGGGCGGGACCTCTCGGAGGCCGCTAGGGTATCACGACGGCGGTCCAAGGACGCGGGCGAAAGGCCGATGTGCGAAAGGACGGTGTGGCGGAATGACTTGGAGCCCCGTTCCGATCTACCCTGTCGCATGCTCGAGGCTCGCTGCCCGAAGTCCCCTGCCGGCATCACGCTCGCCGGCCTGGCCGCCCTCTTCTGCGGATGCGCCGTCGCCGCCGGTGCCGTCGCCCCGGCGGAGAAGCCGATCGACATCGTGGTGGCCAGGGACGGGTCCGGCCAGTTCCGTACCGTGCAGGAGGCCGTCATGTCGGTGCCGGCCGGCACGCCGGAGACGCCGGTGGTCATCCACATCAAGCCGGGTGTCTACAAAGAACTGATCTACGTGCAGCGGGAGAAACGGTGTTTCAGGTTCGTCGGCGAGAATTCCGAGACGACGGTTCTCACGTTCGATCTGAACGCCAACCTCATCGGCCTGGACGGAAAGCCGATCGGCACCTTCCGCACGCCGTCCACCGTCATCGACGCCGACGACTTCACGGCGGAGAATATCACCTTCGAGAATTCGGCCGGTCCCGTCGGCCAGGCGCTCGCCATTCGCGTGGATGGTGACCGCGCGACGTTCAGGAACTGCCGTTTTCTCGGATGGCAGGACACGGTATTCCTCAATCGCGGCCGCCACTACTTCGAGAACTGCTACATCGAGGGGCACGTGGACTTTATCTTTGGCGGCGCAACCGCCTGGTTCGAGAAGTGTCGGATCCACTGCCGCAGGGATGGCTATATCACCGCGGCTTCCACGCCGGAGAGTGCGCCGCATGGCTTCGTATTCTCCCGTTGCCGCATCACGGGAGAGCCAGGCGCGAAGACGTATCTCGGAAGGCCGTGGCGCGCGTATTCGGCGGTGACCTACCTCGAGACGGAGATGTCGGTCGTCGTGCGGCCGGAAGGCTGGCACAACTGGAACCTGCCGGAGCGCGAGAAGACGTCGCGCTACCGCGAGTACCGGAGCGTCGGCGAGAGCGCCAGGCCCGATGCGCGCGTCGCCTGGTCGCGGCAACTGACCGACAAGGAAGCGAACGGGTTCACTGTAGACCGGGTCCTCGGTGGTTCCGACGGCTGGACCCCCTTGAAGAGCCAGGCGCGGTAGACGCCGTTCGTCCCGTTCCCGGTCTCCGCTACGGTGTCCGCTCAATGACACGGCATCCGACCGACGATGCATCCCGCCTGCCACATCGGCACATCCCTTGCTGTCTCCACCCCTCGTGCTCTCCTCGTTGTCACCCGACGCTGACACTCGTCCGTTTTCTGCCCCCTTGTCCAACCCCGGGAGCCAGTCATGATTCAACGTTTCACCGGTCGCCACCTTCCTCGCGGTGTCGCGGCAGGGGCCGCTTGTATCGCGGCCTTCCTCGTCTCGACCACGCTCGGCGCCGCGTCGAAAGCGAAGTTCACCAGCGAATGGGCGGCGACACCAATTACCGTCGATGGCGCGAATACCGAGTGGCCTACGTTGTTGTCCTTCGCCAAGGACATCCGGATCTCGATTGCCGTCCGGAATGACGAGCAGAACCTGTACGTCGCGCTGATCACCAGCGACACCACGACAGCGCTCCAGGTGCTCCGCGATGGTCTCATCGTCTGGCTCGACGCCGAGGGGGGCTCCAAGAAGCGGTTCGGGATCAAATACCCGGTCTCAGCCGAGCCCGGTCCGCCACCCAACGCCGGCCAGGGGCGCGACGGCGCCGGCAGCGGTCAGCGCGGCCGCCCGGACGGATCGGGCGGACAGGAGGGAGACGGCGCTCGCGGATACGGCATGCCCGGCGGACAGCCGCGGGACGCGGAAGGCATGTGGAAACAAGCCCTGTCCGATGGACGGCTGAAAAGGGCGGAGCTCCTGGGCCCAGGCAAGGACGACGTGAGGGTGCTGATGCTCGAAGTCTCCACGTCGATTCGTGCGAGGCTCGGCCGCTCTGACGGCATGCTGATCTACGAACTGGCCGTCCCGCTCGGCAACACACAAGAGCTACCCGACGGTCTCGGAGTGCGCCCAGGCGCCATCGTTGGCATCGGCCTCGAGACGCCTGAGCGGAACACGTCGATGCGCGGCCCTGGCGGCGGCAGGGGGGGATCCGGTGGCGGGAGGGGCGGCGGCATGGGCGGATCCGGTGGCGGGCGGGGCGGCGGTATGGGTGGCCCCGGCGGCGGCATGGGCGGGCCGGGTGGAGCATTCGGGCAACAGCAGAAAGCGCTCAAAGCCTGGACGAGCGTGCAGTTGGCGACGCCACCCACCTCGCGATAGTCGAAGGTCGTCCAGCGAAGCTCCGCCTCAAACCGCCGAGACTCGCGGGGCGACCGTGGCGGATCTTGTCGGGACGTTCATCGACGATGATGGCCTCAGGCTGGCCGCCGAGCGCCGAACCTACTTCGATCCGAACATCGGCCTGGTGAAGCAGAACTACCTCGAGAACCGCCCGAGATACCAGGACATCGGCAACTACAACGTCGAGGAACTGGTCTACCGCGTCCAGCGGGGTGGCCAGGACGCCGCGTCAGCCATCGTCTCGATCCGGTAAGCGCTCCAGGGAATCGTCAGTCGGTCGCAGGCGCGGTCGCGGGCTTATACTTGAACTGCATGCTGAGACATCCCTGTCACGTCGCTTCACTCATCACACTACTTCCGTTATTGGTTGCGTGCTCGTCTCCCGGTAGCAGCCCTGGCGGCGCGGCCGCTGGGGGCGTCTCTGGCCGTGGAGGAGGACGTGGGGCTGGCGGCCCCGTGCCCGTCCTGACCGCGAGCGTCGAGCAGAGGTCCATGCCTGTCACCCTTCCGGCCGTCGGGACTGTCGAGGCGATCTCCAGTGTGCAGATTCGGGCACAGGTCACCGGACAGCTGAGCGCCATTCACTTCGCGGAAGGCCAGGACGTCCAGAAAGGGCAGCCCCTTTTCAGCCTCGATCCCCGGCCGTTCCAGGCGGCCCTGCAGCAGGCGGAAGCGGTCCTGGCACGTGATGCCGCCACGCTGCAAAACGCGCAGGCCCAGCAGACGCGAAGCGAGAACCTGTTCCAGCGCGGGCTGATCCCGCGCGACCAGTACGAAAGCCAGCGCGCCAGCGCGGCGGCCCTGGCTGCAACCGTCGCGGCTGACACGGCTGCGATCGAGAGCGCCCGGTTGAATCTTCAGTATGCGGACATCCGCGCGCCGATCAGCGGACGAACTGGAACACTGGGTGTGCACGCGGGAGACCTGGTCCGGGCGAACGACACGATCCCGCTGATCGTCATCAACCAGCTGTCACCGGTGTACGTGACCTTCTCCGTCCCCGGACGCTACCTGACAGACATTCGCCGCTACCAGGCACGGACGCCGCTGCCTGTGAGCGCGGTCGCGCCGGAGGGCTCGACCCCGGTGGCTCCCGGGGCCGCAATCGCGGGTTCCACGCCGCGCGCGGGTGACGTGGCGAGAGCAACGGCGTCGGACCCAACCGCACCAGCGCCCCCGGCCCGAGGCGTCGTCAGTTTCATCGACAATGCGGTGGATCCCACGACCGGAACGATCCGGTTGAAGGGAACGTTCCCGAACAGCAGTCGAGAGCTGTGGCCGGGCGCGTTCGTGCAGGTGACGCTCCTGCTGACGACAGACCCCGCCGCCCTGGTCGTGCCGGCCACCGCCGTGCAGACGTCGCAGGACGGGCAGTACGTCTTCGTCGTCAAGCCGGATCGCACGGTCGAGATGCGAACCGTCAGGACCGACCGGCAGCAAGGCGACCAGGTCGTGATCGCCGAGGGAGTTTCCGCCGGCGAGGTGGTGGTGACGGACGGCCAGCTTCGCCTGACGCCTGGCGCCCGCGTCTCGGAACGCGACGAGGGCGGCCGCGGCCCGGGAGCGGGCCGCAGCGGGAACCAGGCGAACGAGACCGGCGGCCGGCGGAGTGACCGGTAACCTGAGGACATCATGAATTTCGCGGAACCCTTCATCCGTCGCCCCGTGGCGACGACGCTGCTCGTGCTCTCGATCCTGATCTTCGGCGTGATGGGATACCGGCTCCTGCCGGTGAACGACCTGCCCACCGTCGATTTCCCGACGCTCCAGGTGAGCGCGAACCTGCCGGGCGCCAGCCCGGAAACGATGGCGGCCTCGGTCGCAACGCCGCTCGAGAAGCAGTTCTCCACGATTGCCGGCGTCAGCTCCATCAGCTCCAGCAACTCGCAGGGCAGCACCAGCATCACCCTCCAGTTCGACCTGAGCCGCTCAATCGACGCGGCCGCCCAGGACGTGCAGTCGATGATCGCGCGCGCCCAGCGTCAGCTGCCGCCGGGGATGCCCTCGCCGCCGTCGTTCCAGAAGGTCAATCCCGCCGATTCTCCGGTCCTGTACCTCACGCTGAGCTCGTCCACGCTGCCCCTGTCGCAGCTGGATCGGTACGCGCAGAACCTCCTCGCGCAGCGCCTCTCGATGGTCACCGGCGTGGCGCAGGTGAGCGTGTTCGGGTCGCAGAAGTACGCGGTGCGCGTCGACGTCGATCCCCTGCAGCTGGCGTCCAGACAGATCGGCATCGACCAGGTGGCGCAGGCGATCTCGTCGTCGAACGTCAACCGCCCGACCGGTACGCTCTACGGCCCGGACCGCAACTACGTGATCCAGACGGCGGGTCAACTGTTGAACGCCGAGGCGTACAGGTCGATCGTGGTCGCCTATCGGAACGGCAGCCCGATCCGACTGAACGAGGTCGCGCACGTCTACGACGGCGTCGAGAACGAACGCAATGCGGGCTGGTACAACGGTTCCCGCACGATCTATCTCGCCATCCAGCGGCAGCCCGGCACCAACACCGTCGAGGTCGTAGATCGCATCAAGGAGCTGCTGCCCCAGCTGGGGCAGCAGCTCCCCGCCTCGGTGCAGCTCAGAATCCGGAGCGATCGGTCGGTGCCGATCCGCGAGTCCGTGGACGACGTGAAGTTCACGCTGCAGCTCACCATCGGGCTCGTGGTCCTCGTGATCTTCCTGTTCCTGCGCAACGTGTCGGCGACGATCATCCCCAGCCTCGCGCTGCCCTTCTCGATCGTCGGGACGTTTGCCGTGATGTACGTGTTCGGCTACAGCCTCGACAACCTGTCGCTGATGGCGCTCACCCTCTCGGTCGGATTCGTGGTGGACGATGCCATCGTCATGCTGGAGAACATCGTCCGGCACATGGAGATGGGCAAGCCGCGGCTGCAGGCCGCGCTCGACGGCTCGAAGGAGATCGCGTTCACGATCATCTCGATGACGCTGTCGCTCGCCGCCGTCTTCATCCCGGTGCTCTTCATGGGCGGAGTGGTCGGCCGGCTGATGCACGAGTTCGCGGTGACGATCGGCGCGGCGATTCTCGTGTCCGGCCTCGTGTCGCTCACGCTCACGCCGATGCTGTGCAGCCGGTTCCTGAAGGCGCCCCACGCGATCCGGCACGGGCGGTTCTACAACGCGATGGAGCGGATGTTCGACGGCTGGCTGCGCGGTTACTCGTGGTCGCTGCGGCAGACCATCCGGTTCAGGGGCACGACGATGGTGGTGTCGGCGCTCGTGCTCGCCGGCACGGTGTATCTCTCCACCATCATTCCGATGGGGTTCATCCCCAGCGTGGACACCGGCCAGTTGAGCGGCCAGATCGAGACCATCCAGGGACTCGGGTTCGAGGCCTCCGTCGCCCGCGTCAAGGACGTGATGAACCTGCTCGCGCACGACCCGAACGTCGCCGGCTACACCGCGAATGTCTTCGGGTCGGGCGGTCGCCTGAACGTGGATCTCAAGCCGCGCAATCAGCGGTCACTCGACGCCGACCGGGTGATCGAGGACCTGCGGCCGAAGTTCGCCCGCATCCCGGGCATCCGGGTCTTCCTGACGAATCCGCCGGCCATTCGCATCGGCGGCATGATGACGCGGAGCCAGTACCAGTACACGCTGCAGGACCCCGACACGGGCGAGTTGTACCGCGCTGCGCCCCGGTTCGAAGCCGCGCTCCGGACGCTCGAGGGTTTCGAGGACGTGACATCCGACCTGCAGATCCGCAATCCGCAGGTCAACGTCGACCTCGACCGCGATCAGATCGCGGCGCTGGGCCTCACGGTGGACCAGGTGGAGCTGGCGCTGACGTCGGCGTACGGGTCGCGGCAGGTGTCGCAGATCTTCGCGCCCGACGATCAGTACCAGGTCATCCTGCAGGTCGCCCCGCAATACCAGCGCGATCCGGCCGCCCTCTCGATGCTGTACGTGCAGACGAACGCAGGAAAGCTCGTGCCTCTGTCGACCGTCGTCACCACCCGCCAGACCGTCGGACCGCTGTCGGTCAACCACACCGGCCAGTTGCCGTCGGTGACGCTCTCGTTCAACCTGCGACCAGGGATCGCGCTTGGCGACGCCGTGGCACGCGTGCAGGCGGTTGCGCGTGACACGTTGCCGGCCACGATCTCAGGCAGCTTCCAGGGGACGGCGCAGGCGTTCCAGGATTCGATGACCGGTCTGGGCTGGGTGCTCGCGCTCGCCATCTTCGTAATCTACGTGGTGCTCGGCATTCTCTACGAGAGTTTCATCCACCCGATCACGATTCTCTCCGGGCTTCCCTCGGCGGGCTTCGGCGCGCTCCTCACGCTGCTGCTGTTCCACCACGACCTGAACATCTACGCCTTCGTCGGCATCATCATGCTGGTGGGCCTGGTGAAGAAGAACGGCATCATCATGATCGACTTCGCGATTGCGTCACGGCGCCGGGACAACCTGAGCGCCGCCGAGGCCATCTACGAAGCGTGCCGCGTCCGGTTCCGGCCGATCATGATGACCACGATGGCAGCCCTCATGGGCACACTGCCGATCGCGCTCGGCTGGGGCGCCGGGTCGGAGGCACGGCGGCCGCTCGGCCTGGCGGTCGTGGGCGGCCTGGTCGTGTCGCAGACGCTCACGCTGTACGTGACGCCCATCTTCTACATCTACATGGAGCACTTCCAGGAGTGGCTGACTCACCGAAAGGCAGTGACGCAGCCGGCGCTCGAGCAGCTCGACGCCGCGGTGGACGGCCGCGAGAGCGGGGTCTGAACGTGACGGCGGCGTTCCCTTCGGCCAGCGGCAAAAGGCGTCGAAGGCCTGGACGACGGTGCAGTTGGCCACGGAGGCGTCAGCGAGGTAGCGTCGCGTCCATGACCTGCGACAGAGGTCCGATCGTCTCGAGGCGAGGTATCAAACGAACGAAACTACCACACCGTGGGTGAAGAACGAGAACCCCAGTTACGCGCACGTGGAAGGTCGCCACGAGCATACGGACTATCGCCTCGGCGTGGCCATGTTCTTTTCATCCAACCGCTACGCTTTTGCTATGGTTCTCGGGGCGCTCTTCGCGTTCCGACTGCTGTTCGGACTGTCCAGCGAGTTCTTCTTCGAGGACGAGACACAGATCTTCCTGCTCGGCTTCCGCTATCACGCCACGGGACAGTGGCCGTTCTTCGGACCGGATGTCGTATGGACGAAGAGCGAGAGTCCCGGGGCGCTGCAGGCGCTGCTCGTGGGCGTGCCGCTCGACATCGCGCCGATTCCCGAGTCGCCGTTCATCCTGCTGAACCTCCTGTCGTTCGCCGCGCTGGCGGCGCTGGCGTGGTATACGTGCGCGCAGCTGCCACGGTCGCCGCGCTGGTTGATCTGGGGCTGGTTCCTCACGATTCCCTGGACGCTACAGTTCTCGGCGCACCCCATCAACACGTCCTACGTCCTGCCCGGCGCGGTCGTGTTCTTTCTCGGCTTCTTCGAGACCATCCCCGCGCTGACCTTGCGGCGCCTCTCCCCCGCCGTCGCGCACGCGCTGATGGGCGCCGGCCTGATGTGGCTCATCCAGATCCACATGTCGTGGCCACTGCTGCTGCCGTTCGCGTTCGTGGCGTGGCTCAGCCGCTGGCACGACAGACCGGCGGCGCTCGCGCGCAACACCGCGGCGTTCTGCGCGGGCGTGGCGGTCCCCGGCCTGCTGCTGATGCCGACCCTCCTGCGCTACGGCCTCCACGCAGGGTCGGGCGACGTACTGAGGAACATTCACGTCCACTTTGTGAACCCGTGGATCGTCGTGACGACGCTCGCCCGGTTTTTTTCGTTTGCCAGCCTCGAGATCGCCCGGTTCATCGGCACCGACGGCGCCAAGCGGCTTGAGTTCTTCGATCGCCATCGCTGGCTGGCGCCGTTCGCCGCGGCGGTGTGGGCAATCGGCGTGGTCCAACCGCTGTGGATGCTGGTCGATTGGGCCCGGTCGTCGAAGCGGTGGCCCGACCCGTCGACGCTGACCCGCTGGCAGACGCTGAGGATCCTCGTCGGCGGCAGCGTCCTGCTGGTCTATACCAGCTACTGGTTCGTGATGGAGCCGCCGCAGGCGCACGCGTTCTACCTGCTGGCGCCCGTCGCGCTCCTGTTCGCCGCGTTCTGGTGGACGCTCCTCGACTCGCCGCGATCGCGCAGGATCGCGGCAGGGGTGCTGGCGCTCAACGTCTGCTTTCATGCGGGCCTCGCATGGGCCCGGGCGCCGGAGATATCGCTCTACAGAAACCGCGCGCCTGTCGCTGCGGCGATTCGCCTCAAGCAGCCGGAGATGTTTGCCCACCGGCGCGAGTTCGCCATTGACGGCGGACCCGCAGCGCTCGACGACCCCGCGCGTCCCTATGACCCGCGGCGGGACATCGAGGTCCTGTCGGCCAAGTACCGTGGCGGACCGGGAAGCTCGCTTCACTGGACGATCACCGTGCGGAACCGGAGCACCGTCGTGGCGTTCCGCGACCTGCTGTACATCACGACCTACCTCGACGATCGCGGCAGCGTCGTCGAGGAGCGCCATGAGCGGCTGAAGGACATCTTCCAGCCCGGGACCGTGCGCACGATTGAGGTGAACGACGGGCGTGCGGGACCGAAGTTTTCGAGCGCGCGGTTCCAAATCGTCGCGGCCGAAGCGCTCGTGCCGGTCCCCGCCGGGGAGTAGCGGCGCGGGCATGAACACCCTGGTTTGCGGTAAGCTTCAGCCATGGCCGATCGAGACGACCTGCCGCCCATCCTCGTCAGCGACACCAGGGTCGCACCGGAAGCCCTTCGGCGGCTTGTCGAGGCCTATTTCGGGGACATGGTCAAGCTGGTCGTCGATCTCCGTCGCCGCCTGGTGGCCATCGGCGGCGAGCTTCACGCCGATGCCGAAGCCCTGCTGCTCGAGAGCGGCAGCCGACAACCCGATCTCTGGGGAGCAAACTACTATCCTGGACTTGGCGCAATGCGGTGTCTCCAGTTCACGGCGCTCATCAACATCCGGCCGGGACGGGGCAACCGCAGCATGGAGGTCGAGGATCCTGCCGCCCGGGAAGCGATTCGGCAGGTCGTCAGCGTCGTCGTCGGAGCGGGAGAACCGCTATGACCCCTCCCAGCCAGCACGCCAACCTGTCGCCGACGCGGTGGGCCGGTTTCACATTCGATCAGCAGGTCCTGATGATCGGCAACGAGATGAACCGGACGCTATCGATGCTGGTGATTGGCGCCTGGGACCGTGTCTGGTCGGGCTACGAGCGCGTCCTCCAGTTGACGGATCTGACGATCGCGGCGGCTGCGACCCGGTCACGGCGCCGGGAGCTGTTGCGGTGGCGAGATCTGATCGCCGAGCTCTATGTCGATCCGCGACCCGGTGTCGTTCAACATCGGCAGGCGTTTCGCTGCCTGCTGCAATTCACCCCTGCCGCGTCCCGCCAGATCGAGCCGCTCCTTGGATCCGAGCCAGCATAGCCCAGGC
>Ga0209745_1000313_pt1 | contig 28993 bp, 30 predicted proteins | sample BarGraNGADG00312_FD_184495 | JGI IMG/M metagenome (GOLD analysis project Ga0209745, IMG submission 184495) | Arctic peat soil microbial communities from Barrow, Alaska - Barrow Graham LP Ref core NGADG0004-312 (SPAdes) (version 2) | ecosystem: Environmental > Terrestrial > Soil > Wetlands > Peat...
AGGATCGGCATTGTCGCAGCGTACCTGATGCTTATATCACTCGGGATCTTTAATAACATCCAGTATTATTACGGAGCGATCCACTGGGATTCAATGACAAGAGAAGCTTATTGGGATTCATTCGGCCGTGTCAGACCGTCAGCCCGGTTCAATAGCCTGCTGGAGACTCCGGACTACGAGGCAGCGCGGGAAGGAAAAGGCAGGTAGCTAATCAAGTATCCTTACTTCATGCGTCAGCTTAACCTGTGCTTTTCTGTAGACTGCAGAGACTCCGCAATAACTTTCCAGTGACATACTAATAGCCTTTTCTATCTTCCCGGGATCGAGATCTTTTCCGCGAAACTCGTAGATAATGTGCATCCTGTAGTAAGGATTGGGGTGTTCTTCTTCTGTATCTCCCTCAACAATGACATTGAAATATTGAAGTTCCTGGCGCATTTTCTTCATCAGCGAGATGACATCCATCCCTGTACACCCGGCAAGGGCGGCCAGCATCAGAGGCTTCGGGCGCGGACCGGTATCGTCGCCTTTCTCCGCTGCCAGATCCATCATAAAGTGATGTCCGTTGACTTCAGTATCAAATTGCATTTTGCCTTTCCAGGATGCTTCTGCTTTATGCTTCATGGTCATTTATTTTTGCAAAGAAATGGAAAAATACAATTATGATAATCAATTGCTGTCCCTTCTTTGTTTTTATTTCTTTTTGGGACACATAGAACAATTTTTTGGACGCATTGCAATGTATGTTACCAAAATAAGGTCGAACTTAGCCTGAAAGAATATTCAGTAATAATAATATAAAAAATCACTGCTATGAAAAAACTAATTGCACTTTTATTTTTGGTGATTCCAATGTCCTTGTTTTCTCAAAACATTGATGTTGACATACTTAAGGCAATTCATTCACCTGACCCTCTTCCCTCTGATGGTTTCTTCAGGTTTATTTCAAACTCCAATATGTATGTCTATATCGGTACTCCCGTCACCATGGCAGTTGTCGGATTAGCCGGACACGATAATGAATTATTGCGAAATGCTGTTGTGATGGCAGCAGGAACAGCGGTTAGCTACGGCATTACTGTGGGCTTAAAATATGCTGTTAAACGCGACCGGCCTTTTATTACTTATCCCGACGATTTTGCAGATAAATCAGGACACGACTTCAGTGACAGCTATTCATTTCCCTCAGGTCATTCCACAACGGCATTTGCAACTGCGACAGCCCTGACTCTTGATTATCCGAAATGGTATGTCATTGTGCCTTCTTATGCATACGCGGGTACTGTGGCATATTCCCGGATGCATCTGGGTGTCCACTATCCTTCCGACGTCCTTGCAGGCGCATTAATAGGAAGCGGATGCGCTGTCCTCAGTCATTATGTCAATAGTAAACTGAACGGCAAACCACACAGATAAAAACGCTGAACCCTGAACCTTGTACCTTGTACCCTTATAACCTTATCGTCTGTTCAGGCAGATTGACTCCTTCAAGTTGAAGTAACAGCGGTGTATTCTGGTTATCTCCGTGCAGAAAAGAGGTGTCAACAATGATGCTCTTCTTTTCCCCTGGCAGCAACACAATATAATTATCGTCAAAAAATACCGGGTTGGCTACCTCTCCGTCTTTAGCCCTGACTACCTTCATCCTCACGAAGAACGCTGCAACACTGCTGCTGTTCGCCAGATCGACTGTGAATTTGCCATTGTTGCTCTTCATCATCTGACCTACGATTCTGGCCTCCGGAAGCAGCATGAGTGCTTTTTTATCATCGTTATGCGGGAACCAGTATGTATTGTCATCAATAGGAAGCCCTGTCGAGATATAGGTGATCCTGAGCTTAAGTATATGCACTGCTGCAGGCGTTCCTTTAAGGTCAATATCCCATACCTTTATAATACTGTTGGCAGGCACATTGGCATCCTGTGCCTTCTTCCATATCTCCTTGCCATTCTCATCAGTCAGCACTCCTTCAAGCCTCATTCCCTTTCGCTCTTTTGGTGTGGCATTAACAATATAAACTACTGAATCAGAAGGATTAAACTGCATGTGTACCGGTGCTGCAGCATGTTTATAACCGTAATATGCTGCATTCTGGTTAAGGAACCAGTCGTAGAACTGCCCTTTCAGCGCCGGCCACGGATTCTGGCTCTTCCATACGAGAAGACCCGTATACCAGTTCCACATATGTGCATTACGTCCCTCAAGCAATGAGCGATACTGGTCATAATCAACTATCTGAGCTTTAGTGACAAAGTCCTTCAAATCTTTTATATCTCCCATTTTGCTGATCATATCTCCGTAACCCAGATACTTATGATATTTCCATACTTCATTGACTTCATTGCCTGCAGGGGGAACAAGATCCTTCTCATCCATGAATTTTCCAAGTGTTTCAATGACGGGCATTCCTACTGATCCCATCTCTGGGTTAAAGGGAAATCCCTTCTCCGTAAAGAACCACAGCGGTTCCTTAATGGTATATGGGCCGTCAGCAGTACCGCCCCCGGGGTTCTTCAGAAGATCGGGTGATGTCGATTCATCAAGGTATATCCAGACCCCGCCGAGGCTTTTCAGTGATTTCCTAATCCTGGCGTCCAGGTCCGGAGGCGGCGGAAACTCATTCCCTCCGCATATAAGGCACAGCGACGGGTGATTGCGAAGCATCTTCATCTGATCTTCCACCGACCTTATGAACAGCGTGTGTTTATCAGGGTATTCGCGCCGACGCTCCTGTGTCTCAGCTTTTGACTTATCAGGCCATCTTCCGTTGCAGTCGCCGGTGATCCAGAGATCCTGCCATACCATGATCCCGTTTCTGTCGCATGCATCGTAAAACTCAGGCCTCTCCATGATCGATCCTCCCCACACCCTGATCATGTTCATATTCATGTCAGCATGCATCTTCACCTCTGCCTCATATCTTTCAGTGCTCAGTCGCATCATTGCATCTGAAGCTATCCAGTTGGCTCCTTTAATGAAGATCTTCTGTCCGTTGATTGTGAAAACACGCGATCCGGTATTTTCATCAAAATAACTGTCAATATCCCTGAAGCCGAAAGTCAGGTCCTCCCGGTCGTGAATGTTGCCGTTCTTATCCTCGAAAGTAATGACCGCATTGTAAAGGGATGGTTGTCCGAAGCCGTTTGGCCACCATATCCTTGGCTCAGTCTGCTTTATCTCCGTGAATGTCACGGTTTGGGTTGTGAAAGGTTCCAGCTTTACTCTCTTCTTTTCTGCAAGGCCCATAAATGAGAGGTCGGCTTCACCTTCAACAGTCTTTCCGGTAGGGTTTTCAAGCTCCGTCGAGAATGTGACAAAGGCTGGATCCTGAAGTTCACCGGGAAGCCTTGCCCCTGGCACCCGGGTCTTTGCAAACGCATCACGAATATCAACATCCCCTGTCACCTCTATTGAAACCTTGTCCCAGATGCCGGTATTACGATCCCTGACAGGCTGAATCCAGTCCCACCCGGCAGTGAACTGCATCGTCACGTCGCGCCCTATCATTCCGTCGCCTCCCTGGCCCCCGTTAGGATTTCCCGGATGGGCAGGAGGTTCTACCAGGACAGCCAGGCGGTTCGATCCCGTCTTGTCAAGGTAAGGGGTAATATTGTATTTTTCGCGCAGAAACATACCCTCGTGTGTGTCGAAGCTTATCCGCCTGCCGTTAAGGTATACTTCCGCGAAATAATTTATACCTCTGAATTTAAGCCATATCTGTTTGGTCGAATCGAGTTTCTCAGTTGAAAACCTGGTGTAGAACCAATATGTGTAATAGTCTCTCCCCTCATTGTAAATATCAGGTATTTTTTCATTATTCATACCGAAATATGGATCAGGCATGAGGCCATTATTCACCAGTGTTGTAAGTACTGTACCAGGAACGGTAGCACTCATCCAGCCTGCCAGCTCAGGGTCAGACATAGTAAGATGACATCCGTCGACCTTCACTTCCGAGGCTTTCCTGGCTCTCCATCCTGAACTGAGCTGAGTCTCCTGCGCGCTGACAGTAATGCAAATCAAGGCTAATGCACTGAACACTAAAAACTTTCTCATTCTATTTAGTGATTACATACAAGTAGGGCAAGTTATTAAAATATTCTTTACATTGCAGATTCTATCTTTTTGCAGATGCAACCCGTCAGGGAGACAGAACGTAAGAGGCTTTTTGTACTTGTGCTGACCCAACACCGACACTGGGGTTCCGTTTTGCTGCCTTATATTATTGAACAGATGCCCGGGGCAGAATACTACCGGATGGCAGAGCCGCTTTCACCTCATCCTGACAGGATAACGCTTTCGCATCTTGACAATGAAGAGAGTGAGCTGGTACGTCTGTTAAATGAATACTCGGACCGGAACTTATTCAGGCTCTTCTCAAAGCACCGCGATGTCAGGGAATTCGTTGACAAGGTCACTGATGATCAATTTGAACGACTCATCAAGCCATTCATTGAATCAAGGATCTATCAGAGCCTTCATATAGCAATGAATGAAGAGGTACCTATTTATCTTCAGAAGACCAAAATCACCAGTCTTCACCCGGAAGACAGGCTTATCATAGAGCCAGAGCCTGCATCCCCGGTCTTCAGTTTTAACCGCCATGCCGAAGGCAGCAGTTACAGCCTGATCATTGAGGCTGGCGGCAGGCCTCTTGAGCTCCGCAAGTCAACTATCGAAATACTCGCAAACAGGCCCTGTGTAATCAGGGTCAACTTCTCTATCTATTTTGTTTCCGATATTGAGGGCACAAAACTCAAGCCCTTTCTTACACGCAGCAGTATTAATATTCCAAAAGCTACTGAAGAAAAATACTTCAGCACGTTTGTCCTCTCAGTCATTAACGATCACAAGGTTTCAGGGAGCGGTTTCATCCTTGAGGAGGCAGATCCTGCCAGACAGGCTTATCTGACGGTTGAAAAAGGACTGCGCGGTATGCCTGTTGCCATCCTTAAATTCAGGTATGATGACCGTGATATCTTCTTCCCTGATGAGCTGACACACTTTACGTCATTCACCAACGAGGAAGGGAAATTTATCTTCCGCAGAAAGAAACGGGATCTTGCATGGGAGAAGAAGTGCGTGCAGGCACTTGATGATGCAGGTCTTTTTTCGGAGGATGGCATTAATTTCATGACCCCCGGCACAAAGGAAGAGAACGGAAATGCCATCTACAATCTGATTGAGACCGTCGCTATTAACAGGAAAAACCTCGCCGAATCTGGTATAGTTCTCCGTACCGGCAGCCTTACTGTTCCTTACAACCTGGAGCCGGTGGAGATAATGTTAAGCCACCAGCTGGTAAACGACTGGTTTGATCTGAAGGCTGTAGTGCAGATAGGCGCATACAGCATCCCTTTCACACGTCTTAGAAAAAATATCCTGGATGGCATACGGGAGTACCCTCTGCCTGACGGCACCGTGGCAGTGCTTCCTGAAGAGTGGTTCACCCGCTACCGCAGCCTCTTTGAGATGGGAAAAGACAGTGATGAAAGCCTGATGGTCCATAAACAGCATTTCAGCCTAATCAGTGAAGTGCTTGCAGGAACAGATTGTGATATTTGTCTTAAGCTTGAAAAACTCAATGTACCTGACCAGCTGCCCGTTATTCCGGCACCTGCAGGATTAAAAACAGATATGCGTCCTTACCAGATCGAAGGCCTGAGCTGGCTTCACTTCCTGCAGACAAATAACCTCGGAGGCTGTCTTGCCGATGATATGGGTCTGGGAAAGACTGTACAGACACTCGCTCTGCTGCTGTGGAATAAGGAAAACGAAGCCGTGACGGAAGAAGAGCAAGGAGACGGACAAATGACCCTTTTCAACCATGAAGGCACTGGCAGTACTTCCCTGATTATTGTACCAGCTTCATTGAGTCATAACTGGTACAACGAGATAAAAAAATTCTGCCCTTCACTTACAGCTCATGTCCACCACGGGTCCGGAAGGCACAGGTCAGCGGCTCACTTTTCAAAGTATGACATCATTATTTCAAGCTATCATACCGTACGGCAGGATATACAATTCTTTACATCGGTGAAGTTCTTCTATGTCGTCCTTGATGAGAGCCAGCACATCAAGAACCCGTCGTCAAATATCTACAGGGCAGTTATCCAGCTGAAATCTGATCACAGGCTGGTACTCACCGGCACCCCAGTTGAGAATTCACTTACCGACCTGTGGACCCAGCTGAGCTTTGTCAATCCCGGGCTTCTTGGCTCACTCTCCTTCTTCAAACGTGAGTTCGCCGGGCCCATTGAAAAAAATAACGAAGAAGAAAAAGAAAAAAGACTCCGTAAGATCATACAGCCATTCATAATGAGACGGACAAAAGAGATGGTTGTCAGCGAACTTCCCCCTGTCATTGAGCAGGTAGTTCACTGTGACATGTCTGAGGAGCAGTCTGTGATCTATGAGAGGGAAAAGTCGGCAGTGCGCAACAGCATACTGGAGAATATTGAAAGCATGGGGATTGAAAAATCAGCCATAATTGTTCTTCAGGGACTGATGAGACTGAGGCAGATAGCAAACCATCCTCTTCTCACTGATGAGACTTATAAAGGAGGTTCAGGCAAGTTTGAAGCTGTCACCCATAATATAGACAGTGTTGTTTCAGAGGGGCATAAAATACTTGTATTCTCATCGTTTGTCAAACATCTGGAGTTGTTCCCGGGATGGCTAAGCAAAAACGGCATCGGGTTTTCAATGCTGACAGGTTCCACTCAGAACCGTGAGAAGGTAGTCAACCGTTTCAGGAATGATGACCAGATAAAGGTTTTTCTCATATCACTCAAAGCCGGAGGCATTGGTCTGAACCTCACTGAGGCTGACTATGTCTTCATCCTTGATCCGTGGTGGAATCCGGCATCGGAGATACAGGCCCTCAGCAGGGCTCACAGGATAGGTCAGGAAAAAAGAGTGTTCGTCTACCGCTATATCTCGGGTGACACGATAGAGGAAAAGATCCAGCGTCTGCAAGAGAGAAAGGCAAAACTTGCAGAGACATTCATTGAATCCAATAATCCATTCGGCGAGCTTGATATCAGGGAAATGCTGGAAATTCTGAACTGATTTTTTTATAGTTTTGCTGGGACTCTAAAACAAGACATAATGAATAATTATCAAAATCATCCTCTTTCCGGAGCCGTTGACCTTGACAGCGCCATGACAAAAATGTGGGCTTTCTACAAAAAATATTTTCTGGGCCTTTACATCATTTCCGTGATGATGTCTCTGCTGACAGGAATACTGAGCTCGCGTATTGACCTTTCGTCATTCTATTCCATGGATACAACAGACTATGATGAGGTTTTTAAGATGATGAAGGGCATGATTGTGCCCTACTCTTTGATAGTTGTCATCTCGGTTGTCTTTGGTGTCCTGCTTCATGCATGGGTCCTTGAAAGACCTCTCGGAGAGGAAAACACGATACAGAAAGTTTTGAAAAGCAGCCTGGTGGTGCTGGTACCTTTTCTTATAGTTGTCATCGTCTTTGCCATCGTCGGGTCCATGCTCACAAGTATCGGAATACTATTGCTGGTATTGCCGGGAGTATTTGCAATGCTATATATCGTTACCGTTGCCCTTTTTGCATTGCCTGTCATGCTCACTGAGAGTCGAAACCCCATGCAGGTGATATCCAGATCATTCAGCCTGGCTCACAGTAATTTCTGGCCAAATCTGGCATGGGTTGTCGTTGTAAGTCTGATCATCGTTGTCATATCCCTGGCGGTAAGCGGCCTCGTAATGCTGCCCTTTACCGGAACTTTCATCAAGGCACTTGGTGATCCTGACAACACCGCCAAAATGCTTGAGATGACAAAGAATCCTCTTTATATCGGGCTCAGTGCACTTGCAACCTCACTGGTAATCCCGGTATTCCCGATCCTGGCTTTCCTGCTTTATTTCAGGAACAGTGAAGGAATGCAGGCTGCCGAAGTTACACCTGAAGAGGAGAACCGTGTTAAGGTGGAAGACCTTTATCCTAAAATGCCTGAAAACAAATAGAGACGCAGCACACTACGTCTCTATTTAATTAATTGATAATTAATTAGTAGGATTCTCTCTGCACGTAATGCGTGTGAAGCAGTTCGTGCGATTTATGCCCGTTTGGTTCCTCCAGGAACTCCTTATAGATTGCTATCACTTCAGGATTCTCATGGGACTTTCTGAGTGACATTCCTGAATCTTCCGAATAAATGGCCTCCATACGCTTCTTCCTGATATCAATATTTGTAGGTATGGGCTGACCGCCGCCGCCGATACATCCGCCGGGACAGGCCATTATCTCAATGAAATGGTAAGAAGCCTTTCCGGTACTTACCGCTTTGACAAGCTTGTTGGCATTTACCAGTCCATGAGCGATTGCCACTTTCAATTCAGCTCCTTCAAGGAAGTTCCATTCCTTTTTAGTGCCCTCTATCTTTATTGTAGCTTCCTTTACCCCTTCCATGCCTCGCACGGGAGTAATATCGAGGTTCTTGAACGGTACGCTTCTGCCGGTCACGATCTCATAAGCTGTTCGCAGGGCTGCTTCCATTACGCCGCCTGTTGCTCCGAATATAACTGCAGCACCTGTGGATGATCCCATGATCGAATCATAACTCGACTCTTCAAGAGCGCGGAAATCAATTCCTGCCTGTCTGATCATCACTGCAAGCTCACGGGTTGTGAGAACGAAGTCAACGTCCTTGTAACCGCTCGATCTCATCTCAGGCCTGTCAGCCTCAAACTTTTTGGCTGTGCATGGCATTACTGAAACAGAGACGATTTTCGAGGGATCAATGTTACGCTTCTGTGCATAGAACGTTTTTGCCAGAGCTCCGAACATCTGCTGCGGTGATTTGCAGGTTGAGAGGTTATTCAGCATCTGGGGATACTTGTGCTCAATGAACTTGATCCATCCCGGGGAGCATGAAGTGAACATAGGAAGTGCAAGTTTCTTATCGCCGTCAACCAGTATCTTCTTAAGCCTTGTAAGCAGTTCAGTCCCCTCCTCCATGATAGTCAGGTCAGCAGTGAAGTCAGTGTCAAGCACTGAATCAAACCCGATCTGGCGCAGTGCACTGACCATTTTGCCTGTCACTCTCTGACCCGGATCGTATCCGAGATCCTCACCCAGAGCTACCCTTACTGCCGGTGCAGTCTGCACAACGACATGCTTATCGGGATCGTATATAGCATCCCAGACCTGATCGATATATGTTTTCTCAGTCAACGCTCCCGTCGGGCAACGGTTGACGCACTGCCCGCAATTGGTACATACTACATGGCTCATGGGCCTGTTGTGGAATGACGAAATCTTCATTTCAAAGCCTTTGTTTGAAACTGCAATGGCAGAAACATGCTGAAGCTCGGCACATGTACGCACGCAGCGCTGGCATCTGATGCACTTGCTGTCATCCTTCGAGAATGACGGTGATGATCTGTCAATAGTATATGGATGATCTTCCGTCAGGTCGAAGAAGATGTGCTCTCCGAAAGAAAATTCGTTTGCCAGTGTCTGGAGTTCACAGTTCTGGTTCTTGTAGCACTTTGTGCAATCTGCACGGTGCTCTGAAAGGAGCAGTTCAACAATATGCTTGCGCGCATTCCTTACCTTAAGCGAGTTAGTATGGATCTCCATACCCTCTGAGACAGGCGTGGCACACGAAGCTATAAGTGTGCGGGCACCTTTCTGCTCCACAACACATACACGACAATTGCCTGCAACGCATAAATCCTGATGATTACAGAGGGTTGGAATATTTATACCAAGACTCTTTGCGGCATTGAGCACTGTTGTCCCTTCTTTTACCTTAGCCAGCTGGTCGTTTATCTTTAGTGTTATCATATTTTTCTTTGCTTCGTTAATAAATAACCTCTTCCCTGAAATTTTCAACAATAGATCTGAATGCATTGCCAACCGATTGCCCCAAGCCGCATTTTGATGCAACCTTCATTGTGTCGGCGAGCTTGATCAGTTCATTGAGATATGTTGATTTTGCTTCGCCTTTCTTGACTTTTTCAATGCCCTTGAGCAGTTGCTGACAGCCTACGCGGCACGGTGTACACTGGCCGCATGACTCTTCAGTGAAGAACTCAAGGTAATTATGAAGAACATTATACATTGAACGAGAGCTGTTGAAAAGCTTCATTGATCCTCCTGTCGGTACTCCTTCAAAACCTATTATCGTCTCGATAAATCTTTTTCTTGGAACGCAGAAGCCGGAAGCGCCTCCAACCTGAACGGCTTTGGTATCACCGTCGCCGAATTCGTTTACGAACTCCTGAACGCTCATGCCAAGTTCCAGTTCAAAGATACCCGGGATGGGCGTGTCTCCTGAGATGGAGAATACTTTTGATCCGCGTGAGTCTTTCGTTCCAAGCTTGACATATTCAGCGCCACCCATCTTGATGATCATCATCGCTGTAACAAGTGTCTCTACATTGTTTATGGAGGTTGGCTTTGAGAATAATCCGCTGGTAGTAGGATATGGTGGTTTGTTACGCGGTTCACCGCGAAATCCTTCTATTGATTCGAAGAGAGCACTCTCCTCACCGCAGATATACGCTCCGCTGCCCATACGGTATTCAATCTGAAAATCAAATCCTATCTCCTTTATCATCTTATGAAACTTATGAAGCTCGACAAAGAGCTGGGGCAAAAGAAACCTGTACTCACCACGGAGATAGATAAAACCTTTTCTTGCACCCATGGCCTTGCCGGCGATAGCCATACCACCATAGACCTTGTAAGGTACTTTGTCAAGTATCTCACGATCCTTGAATGTGCCGGGTTCGCCCTCATCAGCATTGCATACGATGTACTTTTCAGACTCTTTCTCTGCAGCAGTATATTTCCATTTCAGGCCTGTCGGAAAGCCGGCGCCTCCCCGGCCCTTAAGTCCTGATTCAAGGACCTGCTGTATTATCTCTTCGCTTGTCATGGCGAAGGCTTTTTGCAGAACCTCTTTGGCATTTATTTCTTCAAATATAAGGTCAACCTTGCTTAGTCCTTTGTTTTCCATGTCTTGTCTCCCATTCTTATTTACTCATATAACCTTTTACCACATCTATAACCGTTTGAGGAGTCAGATCGGTGTAAGGCATGTCATTGATAAGCATCGCTGGAGCTTTGTGACACCAACCTATACAATTTGTCTCAACCAGCGTGAACATCTTGTCGGGGGTGGTCTCACCGACCTTTATCTTCAGTATATCCTCAAGGACAGCGATTATATCATTCTTACCCTTCATTGAACAGGTTATTGTCTTGCAGACCCTTATAACGTTTTTACCCCGCTCCTGCGTGTCAAGGAAGGTATAAAATGAAGCTGTCCCGTAAACCTCAGCTGCAGAGATATCGAGCTCAGTAGCTACTTCTACCATCGCTTCGTCTGTCAGATAGTTATACTTCCTTACAATATCCTGAAGGATCGGCATCAGGTTCTCTCTCTGTCGGCCGTGTTTATCGGCCAGCTCTTTCACAAGATTACCGGTATGATACATTTCTGTTTAGTTTTAAATAATTAAATAAGTTTATAACGATTTATTACTTTTTTCGGCTGTGAAAGTAATAACATTACAAATCCAAAAACCTTACTTATGTCATGTTTATAAGCAGAAAACGCAGAAATCGGGCATTCCGTATCCGGGATAAAAAATTGCCTTGTCAGCAGATTCTCGGGAGTTGAATTCCTGAAGGCATGTCAAGGAATCTTGTTCCTCCTGTTGATGAGTTAAGTACGACCCTTCCGGGCCTCTCCTCCGTGACAATCCCTATTATAGAAGAGTCTTTCCCTTCAGGGCAGGAACGCATAATATTCAATATCTTATCAGCCTCACCGGGAGCGGCGACGACTATTACTTTCCCTTCATTGGCCATGGCAAGTGGATCGAAGCCAAGTATTTCACAAAGACCTCTCACAGGCTCATCCACCGGCACCGAGTCCTCCTCAACGGTGATGCCCCGTCCGGTCATTGCTGCAAGCTCATTCAGCACTGCAGCAAGTCCGCCGCGCGTGAGGTCACGCATGAAATGCACCCCGTCGTTATTGTCAAGAACCTTTCTGATCATATGATTAAGAGCAGCGCAGTCGGATATCAGCGGTACATCAAAAGTAAGGTTCCGCCGTGCTGCGAGAATTGTCACTGCATGATTGCCTGAAGAGCCGTTTATTATAAGCCTGTCACCTGATCTTACACGGATAGCGCTGCTTATATGCGCATATTCTTCCCTGAGTATGCCTACGCCGGTGGTGGTTATGAAAAGCCCGTCGCACTGACCCTTCTCGACCACCTTGGTATCACCGGTAACTATTTTAACTCCGGCAGCTTCAGCCTCATCAGCCATTGAAGAAGCTATCTTTTCGAGATCGCTGGTCCCAAAACCTTCTTCAATGATAAAAGCCGCAGCAATATATTTCGGATCAGCACCGGACACTGCAAGGTCATTGACAGTGCCGCATATGGCAAGCTTTCCGATATTCCCTCCGGGAAAGAAGATCGGATCAATAACATATGAATCAGTTGTGAAAGCGATCATTGCAGATGGAACGGTGAGAATTGCCGAATCGGTCATCGGATCCTTCATTCCGAAACGTTTCGTAAAAACGCCTTGAATGAGGTCATGTGTCTGTCTTCCGCCTCCGCCATGGCTTAGCGAAATCTTTTCACTCATGTACGTGATATTTAAAAAAGGCGTTGCATGCACCCTCATCTGATACCATACAGGCGCCGACCGGATGGACTGGCGTACAGGCTGTTGCGAAGAGCACGCACTGATCCGGTCTGCTGACACCCCTGAGGATTTCTCCGCATATGCACACGGGATCAGGTTCATGATGAGGCACTTCGATATTGAATGATGCACCGGCGTCAAAATTGACAAATTTTTCTCTCAGCGTCAGTCCGCCTGAATTAATAACTCCCAGCCCCCGCCATTCTGCATCACAGGGCTCAAAAACTTCATTCATGAATTCTTGCGCCTTAACATTCCCTGCAGCTGTCACTGCCCTGTTGTACTGTATCTCGACACGGGGATTATTGTCGCTGATCTGCCTGATAAGCATAAGTATTGCAGAAAGTATATCTGTCGGTTCAAAACCTGTTATTACACAGGCAAGGCTGTAATTCCGGGGTATGAACTCAAAGGCTGATGAGCCTGTTATTACCGACACATGACCAGGGCATATGAAGCCATCAATATGTGTTCCCCCCCTTATTATCTCCTCCATTGCAGGCGGCATTACCTTGTGTGCGTTGAGTACGAAGAAGTTTTCCGTACCCTCACTGGCTGCCTTCAGCACCGTGACAGCAGTGCCCGGAGCCGTGGTTTCAAATCCTATGGCCGGAAAGACAACATTCAGGTCATGATGTGACCATGCAATCTCCAGCGCCTCATAAGCTGAGAGCACCACCCTGACATCAGCACCTCCGGCATGAGCTTCAGAGAGAGATGATACAGTGCCCGGCACACGCATAAGATCGCCAAAGGTGGCAACAGCAACTCCCCGCGTGAATGAGAGTGCAATAAGCCTGTCAATATAATCGACGGCAGTGACACACACCGGGCATCCCGGGCCGGAGATGAGCTTTATCCCGGGGGGCAACAATGATGGTATGCCAAAACGGTGAATAGCCGCGGTGTGACCTCCGCAAACCTCCATAAAAGTGTATTCCCCCCTGGCTGACCGCTTTATCTGATCAGCCAGATTCATTATCAGCTTCTTTTCCCTGAACTCGTCAACATACTTCATCGCCGGGTCATTCAGTCATTGCATCATCCATCTCTTTAAGAAGGCGAAGTGTCTCAAGTGCGTCTTCTTCATTCAGCTTCTCAATCGCAAAGCCTGCATGAAGCAGTACATAATCACCCACCCTGACGTTTTCAACCATCTGAAGACCTGCCCTGAATATTGCACCTCCCACAGAGACCTCAGCCATCTCTCCGTCAACAGAGACTATACGCGCCGGCACACTCAGACACATAGCTTCTTCCTTTCCGCAGCTATATACAGTTGCCCCAGAGAAACACCTCCGTCATTGGAGGGTACAAGATTGTTTGTATAAACACTAAACCTGTTCACGGTCAAAAGATACAAAGATTTCTCAAGGAGATACTTATTCTGAAATACACCACCGGACAGGACAACTGAATTAAGTTCTGTCTCCTTTCTTATCATAAGACAGACATGAAGGATTATCCTTGCAATTGTATTGTGAAATTTGGCTGCGATATGTGAAGCATCCGAATAACTAAGTTCTTTCACAATTGCAAGGAACATCTCGCCCAGCGAGACAGTTTTTGAGATAGTAAAAGGATAAAAATCGTCCCTCTTACAGCTTATCACTGATTCGAGGCGCATCGGAGCTTCGGAATCAAAAGAGGCTTCTGTGCAGAGGAGCAGCAGAGCAGAGACAGCATCAAAGATACGTCCCGCGCCTGAAGTAAGAGGAGAATTTATGCCGTTGTCAAGCATCGCCCTGACGACTGACAGTTTCTTTTCATCGATCTTCTGAAAGAGCTTTAGTTTCTGAAAATCATAATTGCTGCCCAGATATTTGTACAGACATGACATCGCCATGCGCCATGGTTCGTCAACAGCTGTGTCGCCTCCGGGCATCATGAAATAGTCAAAGTGAGTATACCTTTCAAAATCATCCGGTGTCACCAGCAAAAATTCGCTGCCCCATATATTACCGTCAGTGCCGTACCCTGTGCCGTCCATACTCACTCCTATCACCTTTTCACTTATACCATGTTCAGCCATCACGGAAGCTATATGTGCATGGTGATGCTGGACCCTGATTACCGGCAGCCCGGTTTCTTCGCCCAGAGTTTCCGCAAATCTGCCTGAAAGGTAATCAGGATGCATATCGCATACAACAGATGAAGGTTTAAACCTGAAGAGAGAAGAGAAATGTCTGAAAGTGCTCTGATAAAAATCGAAGGTTGCCACATTCGTGATATCTCCGATGTACTGGCTCATGATTGCCAGTGAGCCCTTACCAATGCAAAAACTGTTCTTCTGCTCAGCTCCGGCAGCGAATATCCCCTCTGCATTAAAGATGAGATCAACAGGCTGAGGAGCATATCCCCGTGATCTTCTTATAATACTTATATTATTATTGATAACCCTTACAACTGAATCATCAACCCGGTTGTGAATTTCCCTGTTAAAACTGACAACGCACCCCGTCACCGGTATGAGCTTTTGTTCTGCAGTAACGTCATCTGTAATAATAGGTTCATCGGACAGGTTTCCGCTGGTAAGTACAACAGCGGGTGTGCCTATACTCCTGAAAAGCATATAATGCAGCGGCATGTAGGGTAGCATTGCCCCGATTGTGTCGAGCCCGCTGTTCACAGAAGGTGCGAGCGGCTTGAGCTGTTTCAGTATCAGTATGGGTCTGCGCCATGATGTAAGGACCGTTTCTTCCTCCTCATTAATAATGCAATACTCTTTTACCACAGAGATGTCTTTGAACATAACGGCAAAAGGCTTGCTGTCGCGCTGTTTCCTCAGCCGGAGTCCGGCTACGGCCTCTTCGTTCAGGGCATCACACATAAGGTTATATCCGCCGAGTGATTTGATGGCAACACTCCTGCCTGACAGCAGACGGTCAGCTATCGTCTGCATGATCTGGCTTATACCGGTCACCTTGCGGCCATTTTCATTCATGAGGTACTCGGGTCCGCAGCTATTGCATGCCACAGGCTGTGCATGGAACCTTCTGTCAAGTATGTCATAGTACTCTGATGCACACCGGAGACACATACTGAAAGGCTCCATCGTAGTATTTTCCCTGTCGTAAGGCAGAGCCTTTATGATAGTAAAACGGGGTCCGCAGTTGGTGCAGTTTATGAAAGGATAATCAACTCTGCCCGGATCATTTTCCAGATCATGCAGACAATCATCACAGACTGCTATGTCAGGACTAACCTCGGTGATACTGTCATCAATGTTCCTGCTGACTTTGATTCTGAAATCATCGTAGCCTTTGACTGTTTTTTTTCTGAGTTCAATGGACTTTATATTTGCCGCAGGAGGGGCAAACGCGCGAACGTCCTTTATGAACCTGGAGGCTGCCTTACGGTCACATTGCAGGATCACAGTCACACCGTCTGTTTTGTTAACCACCTCGCCTGCAAGACTATGTTGCGAAGCAAGCCTGCAGATGAAAGGACGAAACCCCACACCCTGCACAAGACCTCTTATTAATATTTCATATCCGGCTTTTTTGCCTGCCATTGTCAGCTTGCCTCCTCCTTTGCATTCCTGTGTACGGACCAGATGACACTTTCTATTTCATCGCTGAGATTAACATTGTTTACCACAATATTAGCCGGCACCTTAAGCAATACAGGGGAGAAGTTGACAATGCCCCTTATGCCCGTATTCATAAGTTCATTACATACCTCCTGTGCTGATATGGCAGGGATAGTAATAATGGCGACATTGACTTTAAACCTGTCAACTATTTCCTGCAGTCGTTCCATTGGATACACCTGTGCGTCAGATCTTAGCTTCTGTTTATAGGGATCAATGTCAAATGTTGCAACGATGTTTATGCCACGCTGTGCAAAACGGCCGTGACGCGAAAGTGCAAGCCCCAGGTTGCCCATTCCGATAAGGACCACGTTGCTGATCTTGTCCCTGTTAAAAAGAGCCTCCATATCACGAAGAAGTGTTTCTGCGGTGTAACCCCCTCTTCTGTTGCCTCTGATACCATACTCCGAAAAGTCTTTTCTTACCTGCGCAGGCGTAACTCCCGTTTCCCGGGCAATGGTATGTGAAAATACCCTGGTGACTCCCATCAGATTAAGCCTGACCAGCAATCCGTGATAAAGAAATATCCTCCTCAGACTGTTTCTGATACTGTATTTTGTGAATTGTTTCACATTAAAATATCATCACATTTTTCTTTATGCAAGGTAAACCAACTTTTTCAAACGACAAATATAAATTTTATGTAATTGATTTAATGTATTTTATGATCATCATAAATTATTACAGTAGCATGATCATAAAAAAAAATTTGATTTACGTCAGGTAGGGATGTAAATTTAGCTGTGAATCTTCTCACATAAAATGTACTACATAACCCTAAGGAAGGAAGATTGGCACCATTCGCTCGAAAAACTACTTTTAACCTGTGACATTTTTGTTCCGGTGAAGGATGAATATAGCCTTGATTATGAGCCATTCAGGCTTAACGAGGCGGAACATATTTCATATAATATGCCCAAACCTGCCACTCCGTTAAAGAACTTTTTTCTTCCCGTCAGGGAGAATGTCACAGCCGGCAGTGATGGCAGGAAACCCAGGATAATTATTGGCGCTCCAAACTGTGACATAGAGGCTCTCCTGCTACTGGATGAGATATACCTTGATGAGACATTCACCGATCCCTATTACAGACAACGCCGCAACAACACAACACTGATTTCCTTTGACTGTTTTGGAACCAATGATCACTGTCATTGCCTGTCTTACGGCGTCAAACCCTATTCAGTCGAACATGCTGATCTGGCTCTGGCAGCCGACGGCGATGATATCTGTCTGCGTGTCATAACTGCCAGGGGCGAAGAGTTTGCGACACTGCTATCTCCTGCACGTAAGCTGAACGACACGGAAAGTGTGTCATTCATTGAGCAGAAGCGTCAGTCGGTCGAGGCTTCGCTGGCAGCCAAAAACAAGGGTCTGCCTGATTATCATGATACAGGGCAACTTGTCCAGAAGGCTGGAAATGCGGTTTGGGTTAAATATGCATCTACGTGTGTCTCATGCGGAGCCTGTACAACAATCTGCCCTACATGCAGTTGCTTTCTGCTTATCGATAAGCCTGATTTTGAAAAAGTGAAGCAGATGGATGCCTGCCAGTACCCGGGATTCGAAAGGGTGGCCGGAGGTGAGGATGCGCTGTTTGAGCTGCCGCATCGCTTCAGGAACAGGTACATGTGCAAGTATGTATGGAAGCCACAGAAGTTCAAACATATGGCCTGCACAGGGTGCGGTAGGTGCATTGAAGCATGCATCGGGAAGATCAGCAAGAACGAACTGTTCATGGAACTCACATAGCAGGCTGCATGACGAACAATACCAATATATATAAACCTTTAAGGGCAAACCTGGTAGATGTAATTGAAGAATCTCCCCTTATTAAGACTTTTGTTCTTATCCCTGAGCGGGAGTTCGTATTCAGTACAGGCCAGTTCATTGAACTGTCTGTTGACGGTGTGGGTGAAGCGCCTTTCACCCCTTCATCGTCACCTCTTGTTACTGACAAGCTGGAGGTCACTGTCATGAAGACTGGTTACGTGACCAATATTATGCATGAGCTTAAGCCCGGGGCAGTGATGGGCATAAGGGGACCTTACGGCCGTGGCTACCCGGTTAAGAGTTTTGAAGGTAAGGAAGTACTGATACTCGGGGGCGGATGCGGCCTGGCACCGATACGGTCACTGCTGTTCACCCTTGAGCATATGAAAGACAAGCTTGAGAAAGTGATACTCTGCTATGGCTCCAAAAGCCCTACCGACTGTATTTATAAGCCCTTATTCAGCAGGCTTAACAGCATAGATAAATTCGAAACTTACCGCACTGTCGACAGAACCGAAGAGGGCTGGGACGGCCCTGTGGGAGTTGCAACTGCTCTCCTTGACAAAATTAAAGTGAAGATAGAAAACTCAGTTGCTGTGGTCTGCGGCCCTCCAATCATGATGAAATTCGGAACGATAAGGATCCTCGAAATGGGCTACCGCGATGACCAGATATACCTCTCTATGGAGAAAAATATGTCATGCGGACTGGGTAAATGCGGCCACTGTATGATGGGTGAATTCTTCGTCTGCAAAGATGGCCCGGTATTCACATATAAAGAGATCAAACATAATCCGGAAATCTGGAAATAATTTAAAGGGAGAAGTCATGAGAGTGGAAATTGAAGATCTTAAAAAGATAAAGTTCTTTGAAAAATTCACTGAACAGCAGCTTGAGACCATAGCTTCGATCTCTTCTGTCAAAGAGTTCATGGTGAAGGAGATAATCTTCGAGCAATATGATGAGCTTGCGGATGTTTTCATCCTCCTGCAGGGTTCGATGTCTCTGGGCATAAGCCTTCCAAAGGATAAAAGGATCCATCTGGGTACTATTGAAGAAGGCCAGCTTTTTTCGTGGTCCGCCATATTTCCTCCTTATATCTCAACAGCCTGGGTGATGGCCATTACTCCGGCAAAGGTGATTGCCATTGATGCGAGGAAACTGAATACTGAGATCGATAAGGATTGTGACTTTGGCTTTAAGACAATGTCCAAGATTGCTCAGACAATCTCTCACAGGCTCAGTGACACACGTTTCCAGCTTATGAACCAGCTTAACCTGTAACAGGAATTCATTTATGAAGGTGTTGATTGATATGATAAAACTGAGGGCAGCAATGACGGAAAATGAATCATTGGTACTGCCTGAAGCTCTTTGTTACAGCACAGCCAACACCAATGGCCTCAAGACGATACGTGAGCTGGCCACATTCCGGTTCACCTGCCGCAGGTGCGAAGATGCACCATGCATAAGCGTCTGCCCCGCCGAAGCTCTTGAGAAAGATAAAGAGGGAGTTATAATGCGCTACACAAACCTCTGCGTATCATGCAAGTCATGCGTCATCATATGCCCCTTCGGAACCATGATGACTGACTTCTTTAAACATCACCGTAACAGGGATCTCCTTTATGATCTGTGCGATGATGCACAGGCTGCAAAGTTCGTTGCGGCATGTCCTCCGGGAACGGCAATACTCACTGACGGAGAAGAGAAACCCGGAGAGCATATTTTCAAACTGAATGATAAGGTGCTCATCAGGGAGTACATTTATACGACTGAAAAAGAGTAAAGAGAAAGAATATGGCGGTTAATCTCTTTTATTTCTTCATATTTCCCGGGTTGATTTTTGCAGCTGTCACCGGAGCTTTACTTTCCTGGTTTGACAGGAAGATATCCGCCAGGGTTCAGTTTCGAAAGGGGCCTCCCCTTCTTCAGCCCTTCTACGACTTTTTCAAGCTGTTACTCGTTAAGGAAACGATCCTTCCCAGGTACGGTTCCACTTTTATATTTATCCTCGCTCCATTACTGGCTGTTTTCGGAGCTGCCATGGCCGGTGTCTTTATTCTTCTTCCCCTCTTTAATATTAATACCGGCTTCAGGGGTGACATGCTGGTTATCTTCTACCTTCTCACGCTTCCCTCCTTCTCCTATATTATCGGCTCGCTCGCCTCAGGCAACCCGCTGGCAGCCGTCGGCGGATCAAGGGAGATGAAACTGATTATAAGCTATGAACTTACTTTTATTCTCTTTATAGCTGCCATTATTATGAAGAGCGGACAGCACTTTGACCTCAGAACAGTCATCGAAACCCAACAGGCCGGCACACCATTCATCGGCAGCATCTCAGGAGTGCTCCTCTTTGTAGTGGGAGTCTTCTGCGCTCAGGCCAAGCTGTCAATGGTTCCTTTTGACATGCCTGAAGCCGAGGCTGAACTGTCGGAAGGTATTTTTATTGAATATTCGGGTGCTCCCTATGCGATGATCAAGCTGGCCAAATACATAATGTTGTTCATCCTGCCGGCTTTCATCGTTGCTCTCCTTATGAACGGTATGAGACCGGGAATAGGGATTCTCTGGTTTGTTCTGAAGATCCTTGGTGTGGTTCTGCTGCTTGTACTTATTAAGAACACCAACCCGAGGGTGAAGATCAAACAGGCATCCGGATTCTTCTTCATCTGGATGAACCTTCTTGTAGTGATTGCTGTGGTGCTGACTGCATTTGGATTATAAAAACTGAAAACGTGGGGTTCAAGGATTATTGTTTCAGGAAATCTCTCTGGGTCTTTCACTTCGGTGGGGCATCCTGCAATAATTGTGATATAGAGATCCTGGACTGCCTGACACCGAGACATGACCTTGAAAGGTTTGGAATACTGCTTGTCGGCAGCATAAGGCATGCTGACGTGCTGCTTGTCAATGGCTCAATAAACACAAGAGACAAAGACAGGCTGATCGAATTGTACCGCCAGGCACCAAAACCCATTCTCGTGGTAGCTATTGGAGCATGCGGATGCACAGGAGGCATTTTTGCCGAGAGCATCACTTTCGCGGGACCCGTTGACGCCATCATTCCTGTGGATGCCTATATACCGGGATGTCCTCCTAAACCCGAGGCAATAATAGCAGGCATAGTAAAACTTGCCGGGAAAAAATAGCATTACCAGTATGGAGACAGAGGAAGTCATAGAGAACATAGCGAAAAAATTCATCAGTGACACTGTTGCTTTTGACCTTGTGAAAAGCAGGCGTGGCATTATTACAATAAGGCACACAGCACTCACTGCCATAGCAGAATATCTTTACAGGAGTGAAGGCTACAGGTTCATCATAGCCTCCGCATTGCATACCAGGCGCGGCTTCGAAATATATTACCACTTCAGCATGGACACTTCGGGACTGATACTCAGCCTGCACGTGATACTTGACAAAGAAAAGCCCCGTATTGAATCACTCTCTAACATGTTCAGCGCTTCGAACTGGATTGAGAGAGAGATGCATGAACTTTTCGGGATAGACTTCCTCAACCACCCGAACCAGGAGAAACTGATCTCTGATGGCAACTGGGCAGAAGGCGTTTATCCGTATAGAAAGGAATTCAAATAGATGAGCAAAAAAACACTCATACCGATAGGACCGTATCACCCGCTGCAGGAAGAACCTGAACTGTTCAAGCTCTTCTGCGACGGTGAGATTGTCAGGGATATCAAGTGGGAAACCGGCTACAACCACAGGAGCATAGAGAAACTCAGTGAGTCAAAGACATATGACCAGGTATTCTTCCTTGTTGAACGTATATGCGGTATCTGTTCAACCTCTCACCCCTTTGCGTTCGCCAATGCCGTGGAAGAGATAGCCGGCATTGAGATCACTGACAGGGCAAAATACATCAGGTCGATAATCGGTGAGCTTGAACGTCTCCACAGTCATTTGCTCTGGGTTGGCCTCGCCGGACATTTCCTCGGCTACAACACCGTCTTCATGTGGGCCTGGAAATACCGCGAGCCTGTTCTTGACCTCTTTGAGATGATAACCGGTAACAGGAACAGCTATGCCATGTTTAAGGTGGGCGGTGTCAGACGTGATATTGAAAACAGCAAAATACCTGTCATAAGAAAGGTGCTTTCCGATGCCAGGAAAAAGATAGACCTTCTTGCAGGAGCTGTCATGGATGATCCGGTCATTCATGCCAGAACCAAAGGCGTGGGAGTGCTTACACGGCAGGATATTATTGATTATGCCGCTGTCGGACCGACCGCAAGAGCCTCAGGGGTGGCTATAGATATAAGGAAGGATGATCCGTATGCTGCATATCCGCTCGTGAACTGGAAAGTGATCACTGCCGAAGGTGGCGACGTCTTTGCCAAAGCCGAGGTACGGCTGCTTGAAATGTACGAATCAATATCAATAATCGAGCAGTGCCTCGACGGTCTTGAAAAAGTTAGGGAAGGAGACATAACAATTAAGGTGAATGAGATACCCGAAGGGATCGGTGCAGGACGGGCAGAAGCTCCGCGGGGCGAAGTGTTCCATTTTGTTGTCTCAGACGGATCCAATTCTCCGGCAAGACATAAAATACGCGCTCCGAGCTATGTTAATATAGCAACCTTCAAGAAATCCTGCATCGGACAGACTATAGCTGATGCAACTATATCACTTGCAGCAGTTGACCCGTGCTATTGCTGCACTGAGAGAATGGCAGCAGCCTATGATGTCTCATCAGGAAAGAGACTTCTTAATGCCAATGATCTGATCGGGCTTTCCCTGAAGAGAACTGAAGAAATAAGAAAATCAGGTGCCGGTCATGAATGAGCCACTTGTAGTGTTCGCCCAGCCATCCGCATGTCTGCTACTGCAGTTGCTGATAATGATCCCCCTTGCTGCGGGTGTATTGCTTTTAATTATTCCCGACAGGTACCTGACGGTAAAAGGAATATTTGCTCTCGCTGTCAGCCTGGTTACTGCTTATTTTTCTGTCTCACTTTATTCCACGGCATCTCAGATGACCCTTGCGGGACAGACAATCGGAAAAATGTGCATGGTCTTGTTTAATAACGACATGATGCAGGATGCAAGCCGGTATCTGAGTTTCACGATTGACGGTCTGAGTAAACTTATCATCCTTTTCATAAGCATAATCTCGGTACTTATCCTTCTCTATTCACTTGTTTATAACAGGTCTGTAAAAGTCAGGAACTATTATCCCTGGTTTCTTATTACACTTGCCTGTTCTTATGGCGCCGTACTCTCTGACAACCTGCTTCTCTTCATCGTTTTCTGGGGCATTCTGTGCATAACGTTATACAAGCTTATTCCCGGCATAGATGAAAAGAGCTCAGCAGCAGCAAAGAAAACCATGATCCTGGTTGGCGCCTCAGATACCATCATGCTCATCGGTATAGCACTTGTCTGGAGACTGACAGGTACACTCAGCATCAATAATATATCGCTTGATACCACTAACATACTGACAGTCACAGCCTTTCTGCTTCTGCTTATCGGCACCTTCACCAAGGCAGGAGCTTTCCCGTTCCACACATGGGTACCTGATTACTCCGAAACTGCTCCGGTCTCGTCTACCGCCCTGCTTCCCGCCTCTCTTGACAAACTTTTGGGTATTTATTTTCTTGCCAGGCTGACAGGTGATCTCTTCATCATGAGCGGAGGCATAAAACTACTCCTGCTCAGCGTTGGAGTGGTGACCATCATCACGGCCGTAATGATGGCTCTTATGCAGCATGACAGCAAAAGACTGCTGGGCTATCACGCTGTCTCACAGGTAGGTTATATGATACTGGGATTTGGCATCGGTTCGGTGATTGGTATCGCTGCAGGTCTCTTCCATATGATAAATAATGCCATCTACAAGAGCGGGCTGTTCCTTTCTGCCGGGGCAGTGGAACGTCAGACAGGAAAGAGTGATATCAGTGAGCTGGGAGGGCTCTCGAAAGCAATGCCTATAACCTTTGCTTCTTCTCTGATATTTGCAATGTCAATATCGGGCGTGCCTCCCTTGAACGGTTTTGCATCAAAATGGATGATATATCAGGGTATTATTGATTTTGGATCAGAAGCAGGTATTGCCAGCAGACTATGGGTTGTATGGCTGGCTTTGGCAGTTCTTGGTTCAGCACTGACGCTTGCCAGTTTTATCAAGTTTATCGGAGGAATTTTTCTAAGTCGCCGGAGACCCGAATTTGAAAAAGTCAGGGAAGTTCCGGTACTGATGTGGCTGCCAATGACGCTCCTTGCATTGATATGTATCCTTTTCGGAGTATTTGCCACTGATATAATTGTTCCAAAACTATTCATGCCAGTGACCGGCGAATTTGAGTTTACGGGTTTATGGAATTCATCGTTTGTTTCACTTCTCGTACTCTTATCCATTGTCCTCGGAATGCTGGTTTACCTTGCAACCGGACTGAAAAAATGGCGTACTGAAGACAGCTTCATAGGAGGTGAAAAGATCCAGGACATTGCTGGCTATCCGGCAACGGAATTCTACAAAACTCTCCTTGAGTTCAAATCCATTGCCTGGATATATAAAAAGGCAGAAGAGAAATTATTTGACATTTATGAGCTGGCAAAACAATTTGTATTGTGGTTAAGCCACAAACTCAGTGTCGTTCACAACGGGGTCCTGCCGGCTTATGTAATCTGGGTTTTTGCAGGTTTGATAATTATGTTATTGATAATGATATAATTAAATGATTATCCGATGGAAATTGCCATTAGTGTAATAACGGGATTTATGATAATAGGAGCATTGTATGCCATACATGCAAGGGATCTTCTTTCAGCAGTTATTGCCTGTGGTATCGTCGGATACAGTCTTGTCATCTGTTTCCTGCTTCTTAAGGCTCCTGACCTGGCAATAGTGCAGATAGTTATTGAGACAATAACCCTTATCATTATGGTGGCAGTAGTGCTGGACAGTACACGGGAAGAAAAATATCAGAAGTTTGACAGGCAGGGTTATTTTACTGCAATCTTAAGCATCCTGATCATTGTGGTCCTCTTTTATTTCATGATGAATTCAGTCTCATCTCTTGATCCTTTTGGCGAAGGGAAACTGCGCATGGCACAATCATATGTCGAAGGAGCAACGGAAAAGACAGGAAGCGCCAATCTTGTCACAGGAGTAGTTTTCGACTTCCGCGGATATGATACTCTTGGCGAAGCCACGGTGCTGGTGACGGCAGTGCTGGGAGTGCTGACAATAATGAGGATCAAGGGAAAGAAATGAAGAAATGAAGAAATTAAGAAATTAAGAATTAAGAATTAAGAATTATGCATGGTGCCTCATGAAAGGAATGACAACCATAGTAAAGCAGACTACAAAGCTGATTGCCGGAATGATTTTCATGTATGGCATATATGTAATTGTACATGGCCATCTTACTCCAGGCGGAGGTTTTGCAGGCGGGGTCATAATGGCAGGCTCTTTCATCCTGCTTATACTGGCGTACGGAAGTGATTTCCTTAAGTTGCTTAAGGAAGAATCAGGGACAACAATGTATGAGAATCTGGCCATGATAGTGGTCCTGTTCCTTGCAGTCTCCGGACTTCTTATTGGCACCCATGTTTTCTTCCTGAACTGGATTCCCAAGGGAACAGTGGGGCATCTTGTAAGTGCCGGCATATTACCGCTTTATAACATTTTTGTAGGCATAGAGGTGGCTGCCTCTATTGTCACCATTTTTCTTGCGCTGATAATATTTAAAGAAGAAGTATCGAAATGATAGTATACTGGTTGTGTTTCATATTATTCCTTGTGGGCCTGTACGGGGTAATTACCAGGCGAAACCTGATCAAGATTGCCATTTCCCTGTCGATCATGGAATTCAGTACCTTTCTCTTTTTTGCACTTGTCGGGTACTTCGAGGGAGGTGTTGCACCCATAGTTGATCCCGCAGACCCGGTTAAACTGTATGTTGATCCCTTACCGCAGGCACTTGTACTTACTGCAATTGTAATCGGCCTGGCCACTACGGCCCTTCTGATGGCAGTTATAATAAGAATTTACAGGAAATACGGGAGTCTTGATATAAGGGAAATTAAAAACTTAAGAGGATAAGAGATGAATCCGCTGATACCACTGTTAGTTGTCATTCCCCTTGCAGGAGCCTTCCTGATAATGATCCTCGGGAGGTTCATACGGAATTTCAATAAAATACTAGCCTCTGTTGTCCTGCTCCTGCTCGCAATAATAAGCTTCTATTTTCTATTCAACACAGGCGATAAGATATCGGTTTATAAAGTCGGCGGATGGGAAGCTGTAAACAGCATCCCGATAGGTATATACATGGTTGTTGACGGATTCACTGCAATAATACTCTGTATCATAAACCTCATAGGTTTCCTGTCGGTATTTTATTCAATATCATATATTGCGAAGTATACTTCTGAAGATTTCTTCTATGCACTTTTCTGCCTGATGATAGCAGGGATGAACGGTGTAGTTGCCAGCGGTGACATCTTTAACATTTTTGTTTTCCTCGAGATCTCTTCAATATCTTCATATGCCCTTGTCGCATTCGGAGTGGAGAAACAGCAGCTGGAGGCATCGTTTAAATACCAGGTTCTTGGCGGGCTCGCTTCATTCCTGATTTTATTCGCTATCGGTTTCCTTTACTGGAGAACAAAGACGCTGAATATTGCAGATATAAGAACAGTCCTTGGTTCAGGCGGCGACAGGAAATTCTATCTTATGGCAGAAATAATGCTGTTAACCGGCTTTGGGCTTAAAGCTGCAATTATGCCGTTCCATGCCTGGCTTCCTGATGCGCATTCATCAGCGCCCTCTCCCATTTCAGCGATGTTATCAGGAGTGCTCATAAAAGCTGTTGGGATTTATGTCATCATCAGGCTGTTCTTCAACATGTTCGTGATAAGTGAAGAGATGGCAGTTCTGATTACTGCTCTCGGGACAATATCAATGGTCATCGGTGTCTTCCTGGCTATCGGACAATGGGATATCAAGAGACTTCTTGCCTACCACAGCATAAGCCAGATGGGCTATGTAGTAATGTCGGTTGGCATTGGAATGATACTTATGTCAAGGGGTATAAGACATGAAGTGGCAACACTGGCCGTCGCCGGAGGAATATTCCACCTGATCAACCATGCGGCTTTTAAAGGGTTACTCTTCCTGAACGCCGGAGCAATTGAGTACTCAACCGGAACGCGTGACCTGAAGGAAATGGGTGGCCTGGCAAAGTCAATGCCGGTCACCTCTGCAACCTCCTTCGTCGCATCCTTGTCTATTTCAGGTATCCCTCCGTTTAACGGTTTTTTCAGCAAGCTGATAATTATTATTGCAGCCGTGATGGCACACTTTTATCTTCTTGCCGCCCTGGCTGGCATAGTCAGCATAATAACCCTGGCATCATTCCTTAAGTTCCAGCGTTATGCTTTCTATAATAAGGAACCAGACAAGGAAAAGAAAGAAATCAGGGAAGTGCCGTTCCCCATGCTCTTCAGTATGATAGTGCTGAGCATTATCTGCCTGCTGCTGAGTCTTCTGGTTTTTCCGGGAATCAGGGAGACAATTCTGACACCGGCGACGGATATTCTCACTGATCCTTCCAAATACTCAACATATATAATCGGACTGTAAAATGAGATACATAGCAGTATTCATATTGTCACTCATCTTCTGGTTGCTCCTGACTTTTAAATTCACTTTCCCTAATCTGATCGTGGGTTCAATTGCTTCTATATTTTGCTCGGCTGTCTTCACAAAATACTATTTTCACAGTGTCTACAAATTCCTGCAGCCACACCGGTACTTCTGGTTCATTGTTTATCTTTTCATTTTCATATGGGAATGCATTAAGGCAAATTTTGATGTTGCTTATAGGGTGCTGCACCCTGCAATGCCTATCAGGCCGGGCATAGTCAAAGTCAAAACAACCCTGAAGTCAGACTTTGCCATAACATTGCTTGCAAATTCGATAACGATGACCCCGGGTACAATTACTGTTGATATCATCGGCGATGATATGTACATTCATTGGATCTACATCAGATCAGAAGACCCGGAGATATATACCAAAATGATAACCGGGGCATTTGAAAAATATATTAAAAGAATTGTCGAATGATTGATTATCTGAGCATTTTGCTGTATGTGCAGATCGGGCTGGCCTCAGTTTGTCTGTACAGGATCATTAAGGGACCTACGATTCCGGACAGGATGGTCGGTATCGATATATTCGGTATTCTGGTGGTGGGCATTTGTGCCATTATTTCCATTCAGACAGAGAAATCATTTATTCTTGATATTGGTATTGCATGGATAATACTAAGTTTTATAGGAACCCTGACACTTGCCAAGTATCTGACAGGTAAAAAACTTAACGAATGAATACATTAAGTCTGATATTTATAACCATTGGCATTCTTTTCAACCTGTTGGGTTGTATTGGAATCATCAGGCTGCCGGATACGTATAACAGGCTTCAGGCAGCTACAAAATGTGTGACACTGGGTTGTTGCAGTATCCTTCTGGGAGTATGTTTTCATTTTGGCTTCAGTGATGCCGCTGTCAAAGCCCTGGTGGCGATACCCATTCTCTTTTTCAGTTCCACAACTGCAGCACATGCCCTTATAAGAGGAACTTACCACTTCGGTATTAAGCTCGGGAAAAAGAGTGTAAGAGATGATTACAGGGAGGCAGTGAAATGAGATACCCCAAACTGAGAGAGCTGAAAGAAGCAGTGATATCACTGGTCACTCCGGCGTACACCTCAAAGTTTCCGGCTGAAGAACACGTCCCTTTTAAAGATTTCAGGGGCAAACCGGTGGTTGACGATACAAACTGTGTCGGATGTGAAACCTGTGCCAATGTTTGCCCGCCTATGGCCATAACCAATACTGATGACAAGGAGAGAAAGATACGTATTAT
>Ga0209745_1000315_pt1 | contig 28988 bp, 26 predicted proteins | sample BarGraNGADG00312_FD_184495 | JGI IMG/M metagenome (GOLD analysis project Ga0209745, IMG submission 184495) | Arctic peat soil microbial communities from Barrow, Alaska - Barrow Graham LP Ref core NGADG0004-312 (SPAdes) (version 2) | ecosystem: Environmental > Terrestrial > Soil > Wetlands > Peat...
GAGGAACCCTGGTCGCGGAGAACCGCAGCCGGGGAACTCGCGGGCAACGTAATAGAGCCCGAAATCGGAGACCTGTACCCGGCCGCCGCCCGAGACCCATACGCAGTCGGGCGACAGGCTGAGGTGCAGCACGCCCCAACGCCGGGCGGCTTCGACGGCCTCGAGGAGAAGACCGAAGACCACGTCGATATCCCGGAACGGCGGTTCGTCGGGCCGGCCACCCCCCTCCGGCAGTATTTCGCCGAGTCGCCTGCCCTCGGGCATCTCGGTCACCAGGAACGCCTCGGCGGAGGCGCCCGAGCCGGCGAGCCCCCAGTCCAGGACCTGCAGCACGCCGGGATGGTCGATCCTGGCCCACGCCTGGACCTCCGCGCACGCCAGGTGCCAGGCCGCGTCGTGGCGCGCGAGGGAGGGAGCGAACCTGCGGAAGAGCACCTCGCTCCCCAGTGGCTCGTAGCGGGCGCGATAGAGCTCGCCCCAGCCGTCCGTCATCGGCGGGCCTTCGATCTCGTATCCCTCTGTCTTCAGCAGTTCCCTGTCTATTTCCATGCTTGCTCTGCTTAGATGGTAAAGCAATGCAGGCGACCGGTCAACGAGCTCGCCCGTAAAGTATTTGACCCGTCCGCAGCTGTATGTCGGCAGGAGCCGGCCCTCCTATGTAAAAGAGATTAGCGGCGGCCGCCTGAAGGAGAGGAGTCGACGATGTTAGTCTGCCCTAATTGCGGCGTGGAGCTCGACCTCTCGGAAGTGACCGAGGTCTGCACGAACTGCGGTATACCAATTCCGTCCGACCTTGAAAGCCCCGAGGGCGAGGCGGACGAGGGAAAAGAGCAGAAGTAGCAAACGTCCAGGGCCGGTGCCGCCCGGAGCATGCGCCGGGGTTCATCGCGGCCGCTCAGGCAAGACATCTACGATGCGCGTTTCTGCGAGAGGGGGTGCTGGGTTTGGGGTCTGCGGAGGACTACGCCACGCAGATAGTCGTCGCGATGATCTATGGAGTGCCCAAGGACTCCGAGGCGGTGATGCGCCCCGACGAGTTCAGAGAATGGGTCATCAGGTCCTACCTCGAGGTGCAGGAGGCGGTCTGTGACAGGATGCGGGAGGGGGAGTCGGGCAAGCCAAAGGCCGGCTTCTAAATCCCGTCGGTCGGGACGTCCTGCCTCTGGTGGCTGAAACACTCTGTCGAGAGGTACCTGTCGCCGCGGTCGGGGAAGATGACCAGGACGGTTCCACTGTTCCGTAGTGTCGCCTGGTGGCAGGCCTCGCACATAGCGGCGCCGCTCGACATCCCGACGAAGAGACCCTCCTCGCTGACCAGCTCGCGCGCCATCCTGAAAGCCGACCTGTCGTCGACGTTCAGCTTGTCATCGAGTATCGACGCGTCGAATATCGGGGGCATGTAATCGCCCAGGTTCCTCAGCCCCTGGATGCGTGAGTTGGGGAACGGCTCCACACCCACCACCTTCAGCTCCGGGTTCCACTCCCTGAGCCGCCGGCCGACTCCCATGAGCGTTCCGCCCGTGCCTATGCCGGCCACCAGCACGTCCACCTCGTCCACCTGCTCCACTATCTCGGCGCCGGTGCTCTCGAAGTGCGCCCTCACGTTGTCGGGGTTCGCGAACTGGTCGGGCATATAGAAAGAAGCGTCCTCGGCCAGCCTGCGCGCGAGCGCGATGGCCCCGTTCATGCCCTCGGAGCCGGGAGACAGGATCAGCTCCGCGCCGAAAGCCTTCAAGACCTGCTGGCGCTCGACACTCATGGTCTGGGGCATCACGATCTTCAGCTTGTATCCCTTGACCGACGCCACCAGGGCGAGGCCGATGCCGGTATTGCCGCTGGTGGGCTCGAGTATCGTCATGTCGCCCGTCAGCTCGCCCCTCTGCTCGGCGCCCTCGATCATGAAGAGCGCGATGCGGTCCTTGACCGAGCTGCACGGGTTGAACCCCTCTAGCTTGGCGAGTATCCTCACCTGCGGATTCGGATTTATCCTCTTGATCTCGACTACCGGCGTGCGCCCGACAAGTCCCAGGATCCCGGCCCGCTCGAGAGTCACCATCGCCTGCCTCCCTCCATCGAGTGCCGCAATTATACATCAGCACGTAGCGACTCCCCGCCTGTCGCGCCGCCGCCGTCGACCGGCGCCGGACCGATGCGCAAGAGCTCTTCTCGCGCTTTGCACCGGTCCTGTTATATATTGTTCAGACTTGCAGCGATAGCGGAACAGAGGGGGAACCATGGCGGACGATAGCAAGGCGGGACTCACCGATTCTCTCGTGATCAACGCCGGCGTAGACAAGATCACGGACGTCCTCCTCGACTTCGAGTCGTACCCCGGTTGGATGTCGGGCGTCGACGAGATGGAGGTCCTAGAGCGCGACAAGAAGAAGCGCGGGATAAAGGTCAGGTACAAGGTGGACGCCGTCCTGACGAAGATCAACTACGTGCTCAGCTACACATACAAGGAGAACAGGATCGACCTGGGATACGTCGAGGGAGACCTGGACGATGTGAACTCATACTACGAGTTCGAGCCCCTGGACGACGACCGCACCGAGGTCACCTATCACTACGACGTGCAGTACTCTCTGCCGACCGCCCTGCGCATCCCCGGAGCCAAGAGGCTGCTCAAGCAGGTCGACAAGCGCGTCATGACCTCGGCTTTGAAGGACCTCAAGAAGGAGACGGAGTCGCGCTGAAGCGAGGAGCTCAGTCGACCCCTATCATCACGTTGGTCGCCTTGATGACGGCGTAGGCTCCCTTGCCCTCGGCCAGGCCCATGTCCTCGGCCGAGGTCTTCGTGATGACGGACACGACCTCGGTGCCGCCCGGTATCTCGATAACCACCTCCGAGTTCACGGCGCCGTGCTTGACCGACTTTATCGTGCCCTTGATGACGTTGCGCGCGCTCAGCCTCACCGCACCTCACCCCCGTTTTTGCCACGGCCCTCTGGCCGGGTTGTCTCCGTTCACCTATTCTTCGTCCGGCGGGTAGCACCTGTTCAGGAAGTCGGCCATCGCCCTGTTCACCTCGGCCGGCTTTTCGAACAGCGCCATGTGGCCCGCGCCCCTGACGATGCGCATCGTCGAGCCGGGTATGTTCCTTGCCATGAGGCGCGCCTGACGAAGGTCCGCGAGCATGTCCGCCGTTCCCACGACTATCAGTGCCGGCTGCTCTATCTCGCCAAGCCTTTCGCTGACGTCGAACCTGCGGATCGCCTTCATGGTCCGCACCATGTGCCGGTTCGCGACCTTCGAGCACTGGGCGGCGGTGATGATACGCGGTCCCGGACCCGCGAGCGGATGCGTCGCGGCGACACCGGCGGCGATGGCCTTGACCGGCTTCAGCGCCAGCCCGCCGAACGCGACTATGAGGTCGGTCATCGCCCGCTGCGGGATGAACCCGCAGAGGTGCGGGGTCGTGTCCAGCAACACCAGGCCTTTTACCATCTCTGGACGCTCGAGAGCGAGCTGCATGGCGACCATCCCGCCGAGGCTGTGTCCCGCGAAGACGCCGCTATCGACCCCCAGGCTGTCGAGGAGCCCGGCGATCAGCTCGGCGAACCGTGGGACAGAGTACTCGTCGCACTCCCCCGACTCACCGTGCCCGGGGAAATCCGGGCATATGCACCGGTATTCCGGCGAGAAGCGCGTGACCTGCTCGAAGTAGAAAGAACTGTTGCCCGTCCAGCAGTGCAGGAACACCAGCGGCCTTCCCTCGCCGGTCGCCTCGTATGCGATCTTGACGCCATCGATCTCGGTTGCAGGCACCTGACCTCCTCATCTCGACCCCCGCGATCGGGGTCATGTCTTGAACATCGAGTCCGGGGGCCACACCAACTCCACCTCGGTCTTGCCATCGAGTTCGACATCGAGGCTGTAGACGGTCCTCGAGACGCGCGACAACCTGGGAGCGTCGGTCCACCCGCTCCTGTTGCTCACGGACTCCACCAACGCCTGCCGCGGCAGGCTCACGGCGAGGCGCGCCTGCCGCTTCACCGGGCCGTCGAGCACCATTCTCACGCCCACCGGGGTCTGTTCGAACCTGCTCAGCTCAGCAGCCCCCTGCATGAGGTGGATGTTCGAACCGACGAGCCTCGCCGAGCCGGACGAAGGGGTCAGCTTGACGAGGGCACACCCGTGGGCGGGGACCTGGACGAGCTTGAAGACGTCGACGACTTCGCCGAGGTAGCGTCCGGTCCAGAACTCGTACGCGTGGTAGCGGCCCGGCTCGACACCGAGCTCCGAGAGCGATACGTTGAGCGTCTTCTTCGAGTTGGCCCAGTTGACTACGAGCGCCGCGTGATATGCCCCGCTGGCGTCCTCCAGTTCCGATACCATGAAGCGGGGCACCTCGCTGGTCCAGATGTCCGGAACGTAGGGCTTGCCCTTGAGGTGCGGCATGACGCGCGACATCATGAGTTCTTCCTCGGGGCCCCAGAGGCCGAGGTCGTCCGAGACCATCATCGAGCCCCCGAAGATGGATATGGCGGAGGCCAGCGTCCTTCTCTCGTCGAGCGTGAGCCTGGTGTCTTTCGTCCGCACCATCAGGCAGTCAGGGTCACCCTCGAAGAGCCTGTTGCTGAGGAAATAGCGGGTGAAGACGCTCACCAGGCCGTTGCGCACTCCCTGCGTGGCGCGGTCGCGGATCAGCTTCTGGTAGAACGGACGCCATGACGGCGCGACGTCACCGCTAACCCGCTGGGCGTCCAGTATCCCGGTGCCCGCGAGTATCGGCCCGCCCGCCGCGATCACGTAGGTCTCTGGCCCGAGCGCGTCGCGTATGACCTGAAGAGCGCGCCTGAGCGCCTCCACCCTCGTGAGCGAAGCGTCGAAACGCTTGCCCTCCAGCATCGCGGTCGCCATGAAGTCCAGTTTGACAAAGCGGTACCCACTCGCGCGCACGCCCTCGAAGACAGTCCTCACCCACTCGAGCGTTTCGGGGTTGGTGATGTCCAGCCCGTAGAACCTCCCTCCCCACATCGGGTTCAGGCCCGCGAGCAGCGGCTTTCCCCTGTCGTTCGACAGCAGCCATCCGCGATTCTCCTTGAATAGCCGGGAACCCCGGACCGCGGTGAACGGCGCGACCCATATTCCCGGGATCTTTCCCCTGGCGGTTATCTCGTCCGCCAGCTCCTTCATCGAACCGGGGAAGTCGTCGTTGGTCTCGAGCCAGTCGCCCACCGCCGGCTGATAGCCGTCATCGACCTGGACCAGCTCGATGCCGAGGTGCCCGTACCTGGAGCTCGCCATTTCGAGGTTGCGCTCGACCTTCTCCCTGGTGACCCCGCAGAAGTACTGGTACCAGGAGCACCACCCGACCGGGCCCTCGCGGACGCCTTCGACCCCCTGCTCGGCGGCCACCAGCTCTGCGTACCTCTCGAGGTTTCCGCCCGTAAGGTCTCCGGGTATCACCGCCAGGGGCTCCGAGAAAAACTCCTCATCGCGCACCGCGCTCTTGCCCTCGAAGCTCGATACCGCCTCGAGCCTCGCCTCGTTGTGCCTGCCCCCGATCACCGCGGAGACCTGCGAGAGGGCGCGTCCCACCCCGGTGAAACCGACCACGACCGACTCCCCGCCGTCGACGTCGGCCAGCCCCGCGAACCATTCGCTGGTGAAGTGCCCTCTCTGGGATGTTACCGGGGTGGAGGTGTTCGCCAGCATCGCCTTGGCGGCGCGCGGGAGGAAGAGGGGGAACAGGTAATCGCCCGGCCGTCTCCTGCCGAGGGTCCCGCTCGGGGTCCAGCACTGCCAGCCGTTCTGGTAGAAGCGCCAGGAACGGTTGTTGCCACGGGCGGGCCAGATACCCCCGCGCGCGACAGACAGCGGAGAAACCGCCTCGATGCCCGGCGTATCGCCCTCGCCGTCCCATCTCAGTCCCGCCTCGAGGATGACCTCGGTTTCACTTGCCCTGGCGCGAAAGAAGAGCCTGCCCTTTGCGGAGTCCGCCTCGGCCACCAGCTCTGAGTGCTCGTGGAGGACGGCCTCCCAAACGCCGGCCGCCTCGAGGACCTCTGTGCCTGAGCCTGTCCTCAGTATCACCCTCGCCCTCGCCCGCTCGAAGACAGGCCCCTCGATGTTCGAGACCGAAAACTCGCCCGTACGCGGTTCGAACTCGAGGGTCACTCCTTCGCTTTCGACCCTCAGCCTCGTTTCGTCCGCGGGCATAAGCTGCACCACCTCTCAATCCGCCAGCACCGTGCCGATCAGCTTCTGTACCATGCCCATGCATACCTCCACGGTGCGGTCGGTCCCCCCGGGAATATCCGCCAGGTGGGTGTCTATCTCCATGAGGTCGACGCCCGCCAGCGCCGCCCCGGAGTCCGCAACCCAGCCCGATATCGCCTCCGCAAGCTCCATAAGTTCCCCCGGCGCGAGGCCGATCCTGTCCAGGAACCTCACCGCCCCCATGCCGGCTCCGGCGCCGGTATCAGCGTCGATAGAGACGTAGACCTGCTTCTGCGAAAGGGGTCCGAGGGCGGCCAGTGCGGCCGACGCGCCGGACTCCCGGAGGGCGTTCTTGCCGACGATCCTGACCCCTCGCTTTTCGAGTGCCCGGTAGGCCCTCCGGTACGCGTCGAGCTCGCCAGGCGTGTCGTCAACCCGTTCGGGCGCCGCGTCCGACGGGCCGATCACCACCACCGCCCCGGGCGGCACCAGCCCCGCGTCGATCGTCTCCGCGATCCAGTTGCCGCAGCCATAGCTGTCTGGGGCGTCCGCCGGCCGGCCGGGTCCCCGCGACTCCGGCTCTTCCGACCCCGGCGCCCTGGCGCCTCCGTTCCCCGTCGGCAGCGCGGCCGCGGCAGCCTTCCTCACCGACGCGGGTATCGCGTCGAAATGGCTGTCGAGAACGACGAGCGCCAGGTCCCCGCCCACCTGACCCTCGGCGAGCGCCCTCACGACGCCGCCGGTAAGCGAGTGGTCGACGCCTACCAGCAGCGGCCTCAGGGGAAACACCCTGTCCTTCACGAACTCGCCGAGCCTCGCGGACATCATCCGGCAGCCGCCGGAATCCAGGAAGTCCGCGTATCGCCTCTCAGAGATGAGTCCCCGGTCGGACGGTTCCGGGCGCGGCGTGAGCCACGACCCGATCAGGAGCTTACCTATCATGACCACTCCGTCCATGGCTCCGAGCCTGCCGGCCACCAGGTCGAAAGGGTCCCTTGGTATGCCCGCCTCCACCAACCCCTCCTCCAGCGCATTCATGAACGCGTGCTTCATGGCGACGCGCTCTGGAGAATCGAGGGCGTCGAGCGAGCATCCGAAGAGTCCAAAGGGTGTCTGTTCCCCGGTCATGATCACCGTTCCCAAGGTCCGACAGGGGCCGCCCCCGGCGACCCCGCGCACAATATCGTATCATCACTGTTGGCGGAACTCCGCCTCGCTGAATGAGGAGGCCGGCATGAGCGCACAGAAGGTCCTGATAGATACCGACCCGGCGACGGGGTACGCTTTCAGCGACGTCGACGACGGGCTCGCGATCCTCTATATGCTGGCGCGGCCCGACGAGTTCGACGTCATGGGGATAACCGCCATCCACGGCAACGCGCCGCTCAGGAAGACCCTTCCCAAGGCCGTGGAACTGGCCCGGGTCGCCTCGCGGGAAGACGTCCCGGTCTTCGCCGGGGCCAGGGGCAGGAAGGACCTCGGCAGGCAAACAGCCGCCAGTCGCGCGCTTCGGGAGTGCGTGGAGGCCGCCCGGGGAGAGGTGACCATCCTGGCGCTGGGCCCACTGACCAACCTGGCGACCGCCGGTCGCTCGCCGGGGTTCTACGAGGGGATCGGGCGGATCGTCATCATGGGCGGCGTGCTCGAGGAGGGCATCAGCATCCCGCTCGTCTCCCCCTTCGAGTTCAACTTCTGGAAAGACCTGGACGCCGCCGAGGAAGTGCTCGCGGCCCCCTGCGAAAAAGTGATAGCCACCGCCGACCTGTGCAAGCAGGCGCTGTTCACCCGCAGCGAACTGGATTCGCTCTGGGCGATGCAGAGCAGGGCAGCGACCTACCTGGCTTACCGGATCGAGCCGTGGCTGCGCCTGAACCGGGTGGTCCCGTTTTTCTCCGGAGGCGGCGGATTCGTGCCATGGGACGTGGTAGCCGCGGTCTACCTGCGCAGGCCCGAGCTGTTCGGCGAGGTCGACGAGCGGGGCATGCGCCTGCGCTGTGGCCGTTTCCGCACCGGCGCCCTGGAGCCGGACCCTGCGCGCAACGATCGGCCGGTCGCTCTGCCGATGCGCCTGGACGCGAAGGCCTTTCTCGGCGAGTTCCTCGAGGCTATCAGCCTTTATCCCCTGTAAAACGCAAAATGGGGGTCAGACCCCTATTTTGCGTAACAGATGATCAATAAGAAAACGCGCGCCCGACGGCGGACGCGCATTTTCGTTTTCCCGTGCGGTCTTACCTTTTGAGGTAGGCCACGACTTCCTCATCGGTCATGAACTTCTTGCCGTTGACCTTCTCGCTGATGCCCTTCTGATCGAGGTAGCGGGTAAGTCCGCCCATGAAGAACGGGTAGCCGGCGCCGAATATCAGGCCGGTGTCGATGTCCTGCGGTTCGGCCACCACGCCCTCGTCCAGAATGCGGCGCGCCTCGTCGGCGAGCGCCTCCAGCGCCCTGGCGCGAATCTCGTCCGCCGAGAGCTTGGGCAGGCTCTCGTCGGTCACCATGACGGCGGCGACCTCGGGGTCGACATCCTTGGTGAACGGCAGGTAGATGCCCGGCTTCTTCATCTCGACGATCTTGGCCACATTCGGGTCTACGTGATACCTGTCCGGGAACGCCTTGGCGAGCGTCTCGCTCGAGTGCAGCGCCACCGCGGGGCCGACCAGCGCCATCAGGTCGAACGGGCCCATCGGCAGGCCGAGGTCCAGTATCGCGTCGTCTATCTCCTGCGGCGTGTTGGGGCCCATGCCAATGTCGCCGACCACGACGCTCTGGCGGATGAGCATCCTGTTGACAAGGAAGCCCGGGGCGTCGTTCATGAAGACCATCGTCTTGCGGATCTTCTTCCCGACCCCGCCCGCCGTCGCCACGGTTACGTCATTGGTCTTCTTTCCCCTGATGATCTCGAGAAGTGGCATCGCAGATATCGGGTTGAAGAAGTGGAAGCCGACGACCCTCTCGGGGTGTTTCAAGTTGCTCGCCATCTCGGTTATCGACAGCGTGGAAGTGTTGGTCGCCAGGATGGCGGTGTCGCTCAGGTACTTCTCCGCCCCTGCGAACACCTTCTTCTTGATGTCCATGTTCTCGAAGACGGCCTCGATGACGAAATCGCAGCCCTCGAAATCCTTGTCCTCGAGCGTGTAGGTCATCAGGCTCTTCAAGAAGTTGGCCTTCGGCTCTTCCACCCTGCCCTTCTTCGCCAGCCGGTCGAGCTGGCCGTCGATGTACTCTTTGCATTTGTCGAGGACTTCCTGGCTGATGTCCTTCATCACCACCGGTACCTCGAGGCGCTGCAGGAACAGGAACCCCATCTGGGACGCCATCAGCCCGGCGCCGATTACGCCGACCTTGTTCACGGGCAGCGGCTGCGAGTCGGCCGGCACTCCCACCATCTGCTTCGCCCTGCGCTGGGCCAGATCGAACGAGTAGACCGACGCTTTCAGCTGGTCGCTCATGGCCAGATCCCCCAGCGCCTGGCTTTCTTTCTCAAAGCCCTCGTCAAGGCTCCACTCGGCGGCGCCCTCCATCAAGTCGCACGCGATGTACGGCGCTATCGGGCCCGCGTGCACCCTACCCTTGACGAACTCACGAGCGTCCGCGATCTGAGCTTTGGCGTCGGACAGGTCAGGCTTCTCCCGCTCGATCTTCTCATCGCCGGTCACTATCTTGGCCAGCAGCTCCATCGACTCGTCGAAGAACTCGACCGGCTCGAACAGCCTGTCGGCGATGCCCATCTCGAACGCCTTGGCCCCGTTGAGGAAACGGTTGTTCTGGAGCGGGTTCTTGATGATGACCGTAATCGCCTTCTCGTATCCGAGCAGCCTGGGAAGCAGCTGCGTGCCGCCCCAGGCGGGGACGAGCCCGACGAAGCATTCCGGGAACCCCATGGCCGTCACGCCTGTGGAAACCGTCCTGTAGTCGCATGCAAGCGCTATCTCCAGGCCACCGCCCAGGCACGCGCCGTTGATGGCTGCCAGTGTCGGAACGTCAAGGTCCATGATACGCTTGAAACCGGCGTGTCCCGCGCGGCCCATCTCGACCGCCATGTCCCTGGTCTCGAGCCTGGTGGCCGCTTCGATCAGGTTCGCGCCTACCGAGAAGATGAACGTCTTGCCGGTAAGCATCAGACCCTTGACGTCCTTGTCGAGGTTGTCCATCGCCTCGTTAAGCGATGCAATGGCCTTGTCATCGAACGTGTTCGGCTTCTTGTAGTCCGCGCCGTTGTCCATCGTCATTATGGCGAGCTTGCCCGCCCTTGGATGGTTGAAATATGTCACTTTGAACTGGGTTATCAACTCTTCCGCCATCCTGCCTCCTTTCGAGAATCCGCGAAGCGGACTACTTTCCGTTGCTAACGTTCTCCCATATCGTCGCTGCGCCCATGCCGAGTCCCACGCACAGGGTGGTGATCCCGTACCTGGTCTTCGGGTTGAGCTCGAAGTCCTTCGCAAGGTGCGCCACTAGCCTTCCGCCCGACGACGCCAGCGGGTGCCCGTATGCTATCGCGCCGCCCAGGGGGTTGAGACGCTTGTCCTTGTAGCCCTCCATCTTGAAGGCGTCAATGTAGGCGAGGCACTGGACCGCGAAGGCCTCGTTCAGCTCTATGAAATCGAGGTCGTCGAACTTGAGCCCGGTCCTCTCCAGCACCTTCTGGGTCGCCGGTATCGGGCCCAGGCCCATGACCTCGGCGCGCACGCCCGCGTAGGAGAAGCCGAGCGCCTTCATCTTCGGCTTGAGCCCGAGCTTCTTGACCGCATCGCCGGAGGCCAGGATGCACCCGGCCGCGCCGTCGTTCAGGCCCGACGAGTTACCGGCCGTCACCCGCCCGCCCTTGCGGAACGGCAGGCGAAGTCCCTTCATGTTCTCGACCGACGCCTCGGGCCTGGGCTGCTCGTCCTTGTCGGCGATCTTCCAGCCCTCGCTCGTCCAGACAGTCATCGGGACGATGATGTCGTCGAAGTACCCTGCGTCGAGTGCCTTCTTCGCCTTCTGCTGGCACCAGACCGCGTACTCGTCGGCCTTCTCGCGCGTCAGCTCCGGGTACATGTCGTGGATGTTCTCCGCCGTCATTCCCATGTTGAGGGCGCTGGGGTCGACCAGCTTCTCTGCTATAAAGCGCGGGTTCGGGTCCGCACCCTGCCCCATCGGGTGGTGGCCCATGTGCTCGACGCCTCCGGCCACTATCACGTCGGCCATCCCGAACGCGATCGCGCTGATCCCGCTGTTGATCGCGGTCATGCCGCCCGCGCACATCCTGTCGACCGAGTAGCCCGGAACCGAGACCGGCAGGCCGGCGAGGATCGCGCTGGTGCGCCCGAGGGTCAGGCCCTGATCTCCCGTCTGGGTGGTCGCTCCCCAGATGTTGTCATCGATCATGTTGGGGTCGACCTTGGGATTCCGGTGCATCAGCGTCCGGATGATTTTTACTACCATATCGTCGGCACGCGTCAGCCCGAAGAAACCGTCGGGCCTCGCCTTGCCGAACGCGGTGCGGCAGGCGTCGATCATGTAGACATCCTGTTGTTCCTTCCCCATACTTCTTCCTCCTTTGTATCCTGCGTCAGGCGCGACGACCGTGGAGACAGGCCGCCGCGCTATTCGGTAAGACCTCGCAACCCGTAAAAGGATAGCACGGCGCAACGGGCTCCACAAATACAGCATCTGGGCCGAAACGACCGGTTCCTGGAGTGTTTGTACGCGGTGAGCGTAAGGAACGGGTAAGGAACAGGGTCAGGTCTTGAATAGTGAATTTATACTGCCGCGCTCACTGAAAGACCAGGAATTCACCGTTCAAGACCTGACCCCCGGGGGCTATTCCCTGAAGGCCACCCTGTTGCGCCCCGCTGCCTTCGCCTCGTACAGCGCGGCATCCGCCTTGGCGATGATGTCGAAGCGTTCGTGGACGCCGGGGCTGGGGTAGACGGCTACGCCCTGGCTGACAGTTATCCGCATGCCGTTATCGGACCAGATGAACGCATGCTGCTCGACCGCCGACCTTATCCTCTCGGCGGTCTGGACCGCGTCCGGCGCGGCAGTCTCGGGCAGCAGGATGGCGAACTCCTCGCCCCCATACCGCGCAAAGACGTCCATGGACCTGAGGCAGCCCCTTATGAGTTTCGCAAGGCCCTTGAGGATCTCGTCTCCGCAGAGGTGGCCGTAGGTGTCGTTGATCTTCTTGAAGTTGTCTATGTCCAGCATGATGAGGCTGAAGATGGTGTTGTACCGGTCCGAGCGCTTGTACTCCTTATCGAACAGCTCCTGGAAGAACCTGTGGTTGTACAGCTTGGTCAGGCCGTCCGTGATGGCGATGCGCCTCGCGGCCTCGTACAGCCGGGCGTTGTCGATGACGATGGTCACCTGGTTCTGCACCAGCTTGATTATGGTCTGCGCGTTCCTCACGAAGGCCGCGCTCTGCGCGTGGCTGAGCACCAGGAGTCCCACGACCTTCTTCTGCGCCATCAGCGGGATATCCACGTGTGAAAGCTCCGCCACCGGGTTGTCGTCGCCCGCGCGCTCTTCCGCCAGTTGTTCGTCGTTGTATACGACCAGCCTCGCCCGCTCGGCGTTCAGTTCCCAGCCGTACCCCATCGCGGTCTCATAGACGTGCTCGACCACGCCATCCAGGTGCTCCCTGGACGTGGGGCCGTTGAGATGGATGATGAGGTCCTCCTCCTCCAGCATCATCACCGAGCCAACGCTGTTTCCCACCACCCGAGCCAGGATCTCCAGGACGCCTTTGACCGTGAGCCTGCAGCCCTGGTCGAGGCTGGCCAGCGAGCCCAGCTCGTTCAGTATCGTCGATTCGAACAGCTTCGAATCGAGGACGTCGATGACCCTGCTGAGTACATTCGACTCGTCGTTCAGCACCGTCGAGCCTTCCCTGGGCTGGGCCTTCGCGCGCCTCTCGCGCCCGGTCACTACCATCTCCGCTACCACCCCGAGAAGCTGCTCGGGCTTGAATCCCTTTACGACGTAGGCCTCGGCGCCGGTCTTCTCGCCCCAGAACATGTCGCTCTGGAGCTCTCGCCCGGTGACCATCACGATCGGGATATCCCTTGTGAACTCGTCGTCCTTGAGCAGCCTGCAAACCTGGTAGCCGTTTACCTTCGGCATCTCGATGTCGAGTATCAGAACGTCCGGCAGCTCGGTGTAAGCCTTGTTGATGGCCTCTACGCCGTCCCATGCGACGCTCACCGAGTAACCTGCGCTCTCCAGGATCGCGGAAGTTATCTTGACGACGAGCTTGTTGTCGTCCGCGAGCAGTATGTTTCCCTGCATCAAACCGACCTCCAGGGAGGCGGGACTGTACCGTCCATCGGTACCCGCCCTTCCTCTCAAGATAATATCGACCAACAGGGAGTTCTGCTTTATTCCATCCGTTCGCCGCCGGGTCGGGTTGAGCCAGCTCATTTGAACGTGGTGCGGCCCTGTTGTATGATTTTAACCGGTCAGCAAAGCGACCGGCGCCTCCCATGCGCCGGTCGTTTACGTGAGGCGATACCGGAAGAAGATGGAGATGCCAAGGTACGAGTACAAGTGCAAGAAGTGCGACACGACCTTCGAGGTCGTCCACGGCATAAACGAGAACGTCGAGACCTGCGAGTCGTGCGGCGGCAAGGTCCGGCGCGTCTTTCACCCGATCGGCATAGTCTTCAAGGGCTCCGGTTTTTATGCGACCGACTCGCGCAACGCCCACAGCAAGACCCCCGTGCAGCCCAAAGAAGAACAGGACTCGGCCGAGAAGGTCGAGCCAAAGCCTCCCAAGGACACGGGGACAAAGAAGGACTCGGAGGGCGCCGCGGAAGACAGGGTCAAAGCTCCCTCCTGATCCCCCGGCCCGGCGCCATTCCACCTGATTCCGTCCATGCGCGCCGACTTCCTATGTTGTAGAATCCCTTCTGGCATTCCTCTGATATCACTGCGAAACGATACCGGCGCGGGAGTAGACGATGATAGGGATTATCGGCGGCAGCGGGCTCTACGAGATGCAGGAGCTCGAGATCGAGGAAGAGCTCGTCATGCACACCCCCTTCGGGAACCCGTCGGATGCCTTCATCCGGGGCAGGCTGCTGGACGTGGAGGTCGTGTTCCTGGCGCGGCACGGCCGGGGTCACGGCATCCCGGCGCAGACCGTCAACTACAGGGCCAACGTTTTCGGGATGAAGACCCTCGGCGTCGACGCCCTGATATCGGTTAACGCAGTAGGCAGCATGCAGGAGCAGTACCACCCGACGGACATCGTGATACCCGACCAGTTCTTCGACAACTCCAAGTCCCGCCAGAGCACTTTCTTCAACGGTCGTCCGGCGGTACACGTCGATTTCGCCGACCCTGTCTGCTCCATGCTGTCAGAGGTCCTTTATGACAGCGCCCGGGCGGTCGGGGCAACGGTCCACATGGGAGGGCTCTGCATCTCCATCGAGGGGCCGGCGTTCTCGACGCGCGCCGAATCGAGGATATACCGCGGCTGGGGTGCCGACGTCATAGGCATGACCTCGGGCACCGAGGCCAAGCTGGCGAGGGAAGCGGAGATGTGCTACGCGTCGCTGTCGCTCGTCACCGACTACGACGTGTGGAAAGACAAGACCGAGGACGTGACCGCCGGGCTCATCCTCGCAAACATGGCGAAGACCGTCGAGACCGCCAAGCGGATAATGAAGGCGACGGTGCCGCTGGTGCCCCAGGTGCGCGATTGCCCGTGCACGCACTCGCTCGAGCATGCCATCGCGAGCAGCCCTGACGTCGTACCCGAGGAGACGAGGGTCGCTCTACGTCCGCTGCTGGGCAAGTATCTTCCCCCGGATAACAGGTGAGGACATGGGAATACTCGTAGTAGGCTCGGTCGCCCTGGACAGCGTGAAGACCCCGTTCGGGGAGGTGAGCGAGGCGCTGGGCGGTTCGGCGACCTTCTTCTCGGTGGCGGCCGGCTACTTCACGGACGTCGCGATGGTGGCCGTGGTCGGGACCGACTTCCCGCACGAGCATATCGAATACCTGTCGGGGCTCGGCATCGACGTCACGGGCCTCGTCGTTCAGGAGGGCCGTACCTTCCGCTGGTCCGGCTCCTACGGATACGACCTCAACGAACGCGATACCCTGGAGACGCAGCTCAACGTCTTCGAGGATTTCCTGCCCGTTGTCCCGGAATCGCTCAAGGCGATGGAGTACGTGTTCCTGGCGAATATCGACCCTGTCCTTCAGCGCTCCGTACTCAGCCAGGTGACGCGCCCCGGGCTGGTCGCCCTGGACACCATGAACTTCTACATCGAGGGCAGAAAAGAGGAACTGCTCGAGACCATCTCGAAGGTTGACGTCATAGTACTGAACGACTCGGAGTGCCGCGAGCTTGCGCTGGAACCCAACCTGATAAAAGCCGCAAGGGTCGTTCTGGGGATGGGCCCTGAAACGGTGATAGTAAAGAAGGGGGAACACGGGGCGATGATGTTCACGGGCGACGAATGCTTCAGCGCGCCCGCCTTTCCCTGCGAGGACGTGTTCGACCCGACCGGGGCGGGCGATTCTTTCGCCGGGGGCTTCATGGGGCACCTCGCGCGAACCGGCGACCTGTCGGCGCCGAACGTCCGCCGGGCCGTCATATACGGGACCGTGATGGCGTCCTTCTCGGTCGAGGCGTTCAGCGTCAAGGGCATGGAATCGCTCACTCTGTCCGACATCGAGGGGCGCTACCGCGTCCTCAAGGACATGTCGCACTTCGAGCTCTGAGGAGCCTGGGGGCAAGATACTCGTGTTTCCTTCGTCCGGTTTCAAGATCGGCCGTATATTCGGCATAGAGATAGTCATCAACTTCACATGGCTGTTCATCTTTGCCCTGTTAGGTCTTTCGTTCGGCGCCCTCTTCCAGAACCCGGCTGCGGTGTGGCCCCTCTCCCTGCTGTCCGTCTATCTCAGCACGCACCCGTTCCCAGGCGGACCGTGGCCGTGGATAGCGGGCTTCGTGACGGCCGTACTTTTCTTTGTATGCCTGCTCGCCCATGAGCTGTCGCACAGCTACGTCGCGAAGAGGAGCGGAGTCCGCATCGCCCGGATAACCCTCTTCATGTTCGGCGGGGTGGCCGAGATGAGCGAGGACGTCAAGAGCGCCGGCGGCGAGTTCAGGATGGCCATAGCGGGCCCGCTGGCGACGTTCGTGATGGCAGGCTTCTTCTTCCTGCTGTTTTTGCTGGCGAAGTCGACGGGGTTGAGCGCCCTGCTCGTCGTCCCCCTCCTTTACCTCGGGGTCATCAACCTGGCGGTAGGACTCTTCAACCTGTTGCCGGGGTTCCCGCTGGACGGCGGCCGGGTGCTGCGGGCGGTCCTGTGGCGCACCACCGGTGATATCAAGAAATCCACCCGGATAGCGAGCATCTCAGGGCAGGTCGTGGCGGGAGGGATCGCGGTAGTCGCAATAATATTTCTGGTCAAGGGTTACCTGTTCAGCGGCTTCTGGTTCATCATCATCAGCATGTTCCTGTTCAGGCTGGCCCAGGCGAGCTACAAGCAGACGCTGATGCGGCTCGCGACGACCGACACAAAGGTCAAGGACCTCATGTACACGGACGTCCCGATGGTCGACTCCGAGACTCCTCTGACCAGCCTTCGCAACAACTACTTCGCCGCTTACCGCTTCCCCGCGTTCCCGGTCATGAAAGACGGCGAGGCGGTCGGCGTGGTCTTCAGGGACGACCTGGCCAGAGTCTCGCTGGCGGAGTGGGACCTGCTGAACGCCGGGCGCATCGCGAAGCCGCTGCCGTCCGTGACTGTGGTTGCTCCGGACACGCCGCTGGAGGCCGTCATGAAACAGCTCACCAGGGGCGAGGAGTTCGTCCTCGTGGGGGCGGAAGGCCGCATCGTCGGGATGGTCACCCGCGAAGAGCTGCTGAGATACGTGGACAGCAGGCTGCGGGCGTCCGGCTGAGCCCGGAGGTCGATATGCACGTCACCGTCAAGGTCGCGACCATGCTGCTCTCCAAAGCGGATCCTCCTCTCTGTACGTGTGAGTTCGACAGGACCCTGGAGGAAGGGATCGATGTCGAGGGGCTCATCGCGGAGCTCGGCATACCGCGCCGTCTCGTGGGATCGGTGACGGTGAACAGGAAGCGAAGCCGATTGGAACGAGGACTTGCGGACGGCGACGTCGTGGCCATCATCCCGGCGATATCGGGAGGTTAGGTTGAACGAGGATGACCTTCGTGGACGACTGGAGCAAGAGAAGTTCGGGCGCCTCGAGGGGGGCAGGGAGATTTCGTGCATAAGCATGGAAGGCGTGGCCAGGATCGCCTCCGCCCTGGGACTGACGTCCCGCCAGGTGGCCATCGCCGCGCTGGAAGACAGCATAATCCCTCTCCGGTACGTCAAGAACATCGGAACGACCGGGGTCGCCGGCCAGGCCACTCTACTGAAGTCGACGGTCGCGGTGGTCGGCGCGGGCGGCATAGGGAGCCGTGCGGCTGAACTGCTGGCTCGAATGGGCGTCGGCAAGATAGTCCTCGCGGACCCCGACGTGTTCGACGAGACAAACCTCAACAGGCAGGGTTTCTCCTGTGAGACCTCCGTGGGCCTGCCGAAGGTGGAGGTCGCCGCGGAGCGGCTCGCGGAGATCAACTGCGATGTCGAGGTCTCGATGGAGCGGCTCGCGGCCGAAGCCTCCAACGTCGACAGCCTGTTGCAGGGCGCCGACGTGGTCATCGATGCCCTCGATAATATCGAAGACAGGCTGCTGGTGATGGAGGCGTGCCGGCGCCTTGGCACCGTGATGGTCCACGGAGCCATCGCCGGGACTTGCGTCCAGGTGACCACGCTCTACCCGGGGGACAGCGGGCTCGAGTCGTTCCTGCCGGTGGCTACCGGTGACGAGAAATCGCGCGGCATAGAGGTCGAGACCGGGAACCCGGCTACCACTCCGACGCTAGCCGCCGCGATCCAGGTCCAGGAGACGGTCAAGGTCATACTGGGACGCGGCGAGACCCTGCGAGGCAGGCTTCTCTACCTGGAGACCGACGACTGGACCTTCGAGTTCATAGATTTATGACGCCATCCCGAAGAGAGCACCCGTCGGCCGCGGAAGCCCGTCGGCCTTCGTCTCGACATTCGCAACACGCGCCGGGCCGACCCTCCACCCCTGTCACACCGCGCGCGAACCGGTCCTGACCTCCCGGACTTATACCGGAATGCTGTCCGTCACCCGCGACTTCTCCCAGGTAGCCCAGGCGTGAAGCGGAGACGAAAAGGCAGACCAGGGACACCGATCCGACGGCCAGGGGCAGCACCCAGTAACCACCGGATGACCCGAGGGCCATCACCGCGAAAAACATCCCTGCGATCCCGAAGCGGAAAATAACCTTCATGCCCCGATGTTAGCGCCACCCTGTGACATCGATTCAAGGCGTACCAGGCTCGCGCGTCAGGGGAAAGCCTGGCCGCCCCGGACACCTCGAGCGTTTGACAGTTCGCCCTTCCCCCGTCTATGATGATTCAGCTTGTACTGCTTACCTCTCCACTGGCGGAAAACAGATATGAAAAGACATTCCCTGTTCAGGACCAGGCCCGGCATCGACACAGCGCTCGGCATAGCGTTCGCCATCATCGCGGGCCTGCTGTTGCTCGGCTACATCACCCACCGCCTCGACCCGGGCGCCGGGCCGGAGCTGGACATCCCGGTTGCAAAATGTGACATAGAGATGGGCGCTCTTGTGACGCGCGGGATGGTGGGCTCCATGAAGATCCCCAAACGCTACCTGCCGCCGGGGACCAGGCGGAAACCCGCCGACGTCGCGGGCTCCCGCACGCTCAGGTTCGTGGGGCGGGGCGAGCTCTTCGTGCCTTCGGCGCTCGCCGGGTCGGGAGGCGCCTCTCTCGCCTCAAGGATCCCGAAAGACCTGAGGGCCTATTCCGTCGACCTCGCGTCCAACTCCGGCGTGGGCCCGGAGTTGCGCCCGGGCGACAGCGTGGACCTGATCTGGACATCGGACGACCCGCCCCGGACGAGCACACTCCTCAGGGGCAGGCTGGTCCTGAGCGCTGGGAGCGGCTCCGCTGTAGATGGCGTCGATACCGAAGCTCAGCCGGTTCCCTCCAGGGTCACCTTGCTGGTGTCCCCGGCCGAGGCCGAGTTGCTTGCCCAGGCGGAAGGCGCGGGTCGCATATCGCTCTCACTGTGTGGGATCCCGGCGCCGGTGCAGCCAGGGGACTAGCGGTTGGTGGCGGGATGTTTTCCTCGAGCGCCGGGCGCGCTCGTCAGGTGAAAGACTTGCTGTGCTTGCCCAGGTTCTCGACGTTGATGGCCGGCTGCATGAGCCTGCCGTATATCGAGACCAGGCTTGGCGTGGCGAAGCTGGTCCCCAGCACCAGCACCACCGGCGCGTTGTACTGGCCGGTGACTTCATCGCTGAACTGGACCTGCGCGCCCGCGAGCTCGGGTATCGAGGCCTTTATGTCCTCCGCGGCCTTCTTCGCCTCTTTCCTGTGGTAGAGCACGCTGACCGCGGTCGGCTGCTTCGCCTGTCCCTCGGTCACGTTCTGGTGGCCCAGCAGCCTCAGCTCCTGCGCCACGATGGCCACGGCTCCGCCTCCGGCCTTCACCCCGGCCAGCACCTTCACGACGTCGGAGTCGGGCGCGTAGAGCTGCTCCGCGGAGGCGGGTGAGGCTTCCGTCTGAAGCCTGGCGATGGTCTCGGGTGAGACCGCGTTGGTCTGTTTGACCTCCTGCACCAGCGAAGCGACCTGCGGGTCGTTCAAAACGTAATAGCTCGCGCCGCTTATGTACTTTGACACGCCGGGCAGTGTCACGAACTGCACGTTGTCCAGCGAGAATCCCCTCAGCTCGTCCGCGAGCGTCATCAGCTCTCCGGCGTCGTAGTCCATCTTGCAGTTGGCGGCGACGATGTCGACCAGTTGCTTTGCCTTTGATACGCTGCGCATCCCCGAAAGCTTGTCCATCAAAGCCTTCAGGAAAGCCTGCTGGTTCTGTATTCGGTCCACGTCCCCGTTGGGCAGCTTCCGGCTCCTCACCACCACCAGCGCCTGCTCCCCGTCGAGCCTCAGGTCACCGGGGGGAAGGTAGCCGGAGTGCGGGTCGTTGATCGGCTTGCTCAAGTGGATGGGGACACCGCCCACCGCGTTGACGATACCCTTGAAACCGTTGAAGTTCATGCTCACGTAGTGATTGACGTCGATCCCGAGCACCTGCTTCACGATATCGATCGCAGCGGAAGGACCGCCGTATGCGTGGGCGGCGTTTATCTTCTCAGTCCCGTGCCCCGCGATCACTACCTTGGTGTCCCTCGGGATGGAGATTACGACGGCTTTCTTTTCGCGTTCCTGCAGGCACACGAGCATCATCACGTCGCTCCTGCACCAGCCGCCCTCGCCCTTTACGCTGCCGCTGTCGCTGCCCATCACCAGCGTATTGACCGTCTTATTGGGGTCGACGGAGACCGTGCTCAGCGCCTGCTCGACCTCCTGCTTCTCCTGGCCCTGCTGCTGCCACTGGCCTTCTTTTACCGACAGGTACAGCCTGGCGCCCAGCTTGCCGAGGGGCTTCGCGTAATAGCCGAGGGCCGACCCGGCGAAGAAGCCCACGAGCAGGATGACGATGAACCAGCTCTTCTTCGTGGGACCGCGGCGGCGCGGTGGCTTGGCCCTGTTGCGAAGGTCTTTCCGGCGCTTTCTTGCTTCCCAGTATGAGATTCCCGGGCTCGAGTGTTTTCCCATTCCGCCTTCCGGTTTGCGCGCTTTCGGCGCACAGTAAGTGCCCTTATGTTAATTGTTGGCTCCACCGTGGGCAACATCCTTCGCCAACCACGGGGGGGCGCTCAACCGCTTTGGCAGCGGCTCACGACCTGTATACGGCGGGGCTCCTCGTCAGAGGACTAATCAATGCTCCGACGACCGTGAGACCAGTCCGACAGCAATTTGATGCGCCGGAATGCCACAGGGTTCAACCTCGGCCCGGTCATAATGCGTTAATTCACAGAAGAGCTGTCTTAGTCTCAACAGTGATAGCCTGAATAAACTAGTGTTCAGAAATAAGATTTTATCGATTAATACAACATTACAAACCCTAATATATCCTTTTAACAAGCCATTTTCTGGCATTCGCGGCTCGCCATGAATTGGAAATTTTTCCCGGACCCCCTTGCGGCGCTTTATCTTGTGTGTTAATATTCGCGCAGTATCAACATATAGTACCTTAAGGCACTGAGGGGACAAAGGTTTTGGAGGTACTTCTGCTTATACTGCTGCTTGCGGTGGCAGCTGTCATTCTTCTACCTGACATCCTCAAGGAGAGGACGCTGCAATCGCCTCTCAATACCGTCTCCGACTTCCACAGGGGTATGCATGCGCTTGCCGCGAGCACGCACACCGCCGCCCGCGGGATCGGCGGTGAGACCGACCATGCAGGTTACTACTACAGCGTCTACGGCGATAACCCCGAACCTTACGTGCGAAGGAGTCAGTACTCGGATTCGCACGATGACCCGTACGCGGATGATTTTGTCCCATACCCGAGGAGCCGCGCGAGGAGCGAGATGATCGCCCGCAGAAACAGGATCATTGCCTCCCTGGTGACCGTGGCGCTGGCGACAGGGATACTGATCCTGATCCCCAAGCTGAGGTGGCTGATACCGTTGCACGTGGTGGTGCTCATCATCACCGCGGGCTACATCTTCCTGGTGATCCTCAAGCCCCAGTTCGACGGCCGTCGCTAGGGAGCAGATTCCCGGACATCGAACACCAGCCGCCCGTTGTCGGCGCCTGCCATTACGGAATCGCCTTCCTTGATCTCGCCGTTCAGTATCTTCAGAGCGAGAACGTCCTGTATGTCCCTCTGTATCACGCGCTTCAACGGACGCGCGCCGTACAGCGGGTCGAACCCCTCTTCTGCCAGCCGGTCCTTTGCTGCGTCTGTGAGGGTTATGGTTATCTTACGTTCCTGGAGCCTCTCGGCCAGCAGCTCTATCTGTATGTCGACGATCTTGCGGATGTCCTCCCTGGTCAGGGCGTTGAAGATGAGGATCTCGTCCACCCGGTTCAGGAACTCGGGCCTGAACCGGTCCCGTAGAGCATCCAGCACGCGAAGTTCCATCTCGGCCCTCTCCTCGGGCTCCACGGACTCCAGCGACTGGCTCCCTATGTTCGAGGTCATGATCACAACCGCGTTCTTGAAGTCCACAGTCCGGCCGTGACCGTCGGTCAGCCGCCCGTCCTCCAGTATCTGGAGCAAGATGTTGAAGACGTCCTCGTGGGCTTTCTCGATCTCATCGAGCAGGATGACCGTGTAGGGCTTTCTGCGTACAGCCTCGGTGAGCTGCCCGCCCTCCTCGTAGCCGACATACCCGGGCGGCGCCCCTATGAGCCTGGAGACTGTGTGCTTCTCCATGTACTCGCTCATGTCCAGCCTGACCATTGCGCGCTCGTCATCGAAGAGGAACTCGGCAAGCGCGCGGGCGAGCTCGGTCTTGCCGACGCCCGTCGGGCCGAGGAATATGAACGAGCCTATCGGCCTGTTCGGGTCCTGCAGGCCCGCGCGAGCCCTTCGTATCGCGTTCGAGACCTTCTCAATTGCCTGCTCCTGGCCGACGACCCGCTTCCTGAGCCTGTCCTCCATCCTGACCAGCTTCTCGACCTCGCCCTCCATCAGCCTCGACACCGGGATGCCGGTCCACTTGGCGACCACGTCGGCGACGTCCTCCTCGTCGACCTCCTCCTTCAGCATCTTCCTTGTCTTCTGGACCTCGTTCAGTCGCTCTATCTCCTCCGCGAGCTCCTTCTCGGCCTCGATCAGCGACCCGTACCTGATCTCCGCCGCTTTCTCCAGGTCGCCGTCTATCTCCGCCCTGTGCTCCTCTTCCCTGAGGTCTTCGATCCTGGCCTTTATCTCGCTGATGCTGCTTATGGAGGCCTTCTCGTTCTGCCAGTGGGCAAGGAGCTCCTCGTTCTCCTCCCTGAGGTCCGCCAGCTCCTTCTCGATCCGCTCGAGCCGCTCCCGGCTGGCCTGGTCTTTCTCCTTCTTCAGGGCTTCGCGTTCGATCTCGAGCTGCCTCAGGCGCCGCTCGACCTCGTCGACCTCGGTCGGCATGCTGTCGATCTCGATGCGGAGACGGCTTGCCGCCTCGTCGATAAGGTCTATCGCCTTGTCCGGGAGGAAACGGTCGCTGATGTAGCGGTCGGAGAGGACCGCCGCCGCGACCAGGGCCGAGTCCTGTATCCGGACCCCGTGGTGCTTTTCGTAGCGTTCTTTGAGTCCCCTCAGGATCGAGATCGTGTCTTCCACCGAGGGCTCGCGGACGATTATAGGCTGGAACCGACGTTCCAGCGCGGCGTCTTTCTCCACGTACTTCCGATACTCGTCCAGGGTCGTCGCACCGATGCAGTGGAGCTCTCCCCTCGCAAGCGCGGGCTTCAGCATGCTGGACGCGTCGACGGCTCCCTCCGCGCCGCCGGCACCCACCAGCGCGTGGAGCTCGTCGATGAACAGGATTATCTCGCCCTGGGACATGTCTATCTCTTTCAATACGGCTTTCAACCTGTCCTCGAACTCGCCCCGGTACTTGGACCCGGCAACCAGCGAACCTATGTCGAGCGCCAGGACGCGCTTGTTCTTGAGGCCCTCGGGGACGTCGCCGTCGACGATGCGCCTCGCCAGCCCCTCCACGATCGCGGTCTTTCCGGTGCCGGGGTCGCCGATCAGGACCGGGTTGTTCTTGGTGCGCCTGGACAGCACCTGGATCACGCGCCGGATCTCGTCGTCCCTGCCGATGACGGGGTCCAGCTTGCCCTTGCGGGCCTCCGCGGTGAGGTCGCGGGTGAACTTCTCGAGCGCCTGATACTTCTCCTCGGGGTTCTGGTCGGTGACCCGCTGGCCGCCCCGGATGTCGGCCAGGGCCAGCAACAGGTCGTCGGTGTTGACCCCGGACTCGGCGAGCACCTTTGCCCCGGGCCCGCCGACCTGAAGGATCGCCATCATCATGTGGTCGGCGTGGACGTAATCATCTTTCAGTCGATGGGCGATCTCCATCGCGACGTCGAGCATCCTGTCGAGCCTGTCGGACATATACTGCTTGGAGGCGCCCGAGACCCTGGGCCTGGACTCGAGCTCCGCGCGCAGTCTTTCCTCGAGGGCTTCGGGCCTGACGCCCATCCGCTGCAGGAGCGACCGTACGACCCCTTCAGCCTGCGACACCAGCGCGAGCAGGAGGTGCTCGATATCGATCTCCTGATGGTCCATCGACTGCGCGAGAGACTGCGCCTGCGACAGCGCCTGCTGAGCCTTCACCGTAAGTTTCTCAGGGTCGATCATCTTTTCTCACCCCTGTAGGTCTCTTCTCGTCCCGACAGGATGGCCGCCTGAGCCGGCGGCCGGTGATGATGCCGGAAACGCTTTCGCCATCCTGACGGCTGTCACGGCGGCCGCATGAAAACATGGGCTACAATTAGTTCTCTGGCGGTCTTCAGCATCCTCCACCGGGAGAGCATATGCCCCTCGAAGGCAGAAGCGCGGAAGGATTAGCCGGGCAGGTCGGCGACGTCAAGGCCGAGTTCGGCTCTCTGAGGCGGAACAAGAACTTCATGAAGCTGTTCTGGGGCCAGCTGGTCTCGAGCCTCGGCGACTGGGTGGCGACGTTCGCACTGATGTCCCTGGTATGGAAACTCACCGGGTCGTCGCTCGCCGTCGGTGGAATGCTCGCGTTCCGCATAGTGCCGGCTCTCTTCAGCGGACCGGTCGCAGCCCTTGTCAGCGACCGCATCGACAGGCGAAAGCTGATGATCGGGTGCGACGTGTCACGGGGGCTGATCATCCTTGCCGCTCCCTTCCTGAGGCAGGTGTGGGCCCTCTACGTGATGCTGTTCTTCGTGGAGGGGTTGTCGATAATGTGGCTGGCCGCGAGGGACGCCAGCATCCCGAACCTGGTCGAACCCGACCAGCTCACCATGGCGAACTCGTTCTCGCTGGCAACCACTTACGGGACGATACCTTTCGCGGCCGCGATCTTCTCGCTGTTGATGCTGCCCTCGACCCACATCGGCACCGGGTCCTTCCTCGGAGCGCACCCGACATTCTTCGCGTTCATGGCCGATTCGTTGAGCTTCTTCGTGTCCGCGACCTTCTTCCTGCGGATGCACCTGCTGTCGCCCGTGCACCACATGGATATCGAGGAGGACGTGCGCTTCCGCGAATCGATCACCTTCGCGCTGAAGCATCCGTTCACGCGCTCGCTGCTGCTCGGGGCCGCCATGGGCTGCATCGGCGGGGGAAGCCTGTACGCGGTAGGGATCGGCTACGTCAAGGAGGTACTGGGGGCGCGCAGCGATGTCGCGTTCGGGCTCCTCATGGGCATCTTCGGGCTGGGAATAATAATCGGCGTCGTCGCGCTGCAGGTGCTGGTAAAGAGAGAAGAAAAGCCGTGGATGCTGCGGATATCACTGGTAGTGAGCGGCGGGATAATGATAGGGATGTCGGTCGTCCACCTGCTTCCTCTCGTCTACATCATGGCCGTGTTCTTCGGGGCGGCGTTCGGGGTACTCTTCTTGATCTCGATCACGATGATACAGGAGAAGATCGAGGACAAAGACAGGGGCAAGGCGTTCGCCGCTTTTCACGCGGTCGCCAGGATATTCCTCGTCGTGGGTGCGGGTCTTTCGGGTGCCATTGCCGCGATAGTGAAAACCCGGCAGCTGAACTTTTTCGGGCTGGGCTATACCGTCTACGGCGCCAGCCTGGCTCTGTTCGTGTCCGGTGTTCTGATCGCGCTGGTCTCCCTGGTGCCCCTCGGGGAAAAGAAAGCGCGTTACCGCGAATACTTCGCGCGGAGCGACGGCGGGAGGCCGCCCGCCGAACCATGCGAAGCTGAGGACGTCACATAACCTGGTTTCAGGGTCCGGGCTCAAGCGGCCCACCACCGTAGAGGGCGAACCGTGTGGTGGTAGAATGGCTTCAGTCGAAACATCGGACCGGAGGTCGTGTCATGCCAGCAATAGATCCTAAGTTCAAACCGCAGAAGGATATCAACAGGCTTCGGGGGCAGATCAAGAAGCTTGCCAGGGAAAAGGAGAAGATGTTCCCGGTGCTGGGGGAGGCGACTTACGGACTGTTCCTCCAGGGCGCTGTCGATCAGCCGTCCATCTCGGAGACCTGCATGCAGTTGAGGTCGCTGGACGAACAGATGAGCGCCGCCCAGTCTGAAATCGATCGCATCAGGCAGGTGGCGGAACAGATGAAAGCGTCGGCCGGGATGGAGGCGCAGGTGAGCTGCCCCCGCTGCGGCTCGCCGGCAAGGTTCGGCGCCCCGTACTGCGGCAACTGCGGGCAAGGGCTTGTGGGGGCTGCGAACACACCCTCGCTGGCCTGCCCCGTCTGCGGGAATACCATCGCGGGCTCCTCACGGTTCTGCGCCGAGTGCGGTACCCTGCTTGAAACACAACCTGCACCACCCGCCTTTTCCCAGGGGGCTGAAGCCGTCAGCCCCGCCCCTCCGGCCCCACCGCCGGCCGCGGCCGCCGCGGCCACAACACCCCCTCCCTCGTCGACCCCTCAAGGCCAACAGGCCGAGACCGGGAAAGGCGGACCCGGAATGGCACGGGCTTGTCCGCAGTGCGGCGCTGTCGTGGGCGACGCGAACGCCGTCTTCTGCGGGGAGTGCGGAGGCAGGCTCGGCTGATCCGACCTGTTTGTCTCACCCAGACCGTATACTCATCTATGGGCCTCGCGGGCCTTCACCTATCAGCCCGCCAGGCCAGTGCGAACCTTTCGGTGAGCGGCCAAAAAACCGCGCGGAACGGCGCCATGTTGACATTTTTTGGTAAACACTATATAATTAAACGACGCTTTTCCGGCGCAAAATGCGATGAGGTGGAAAATTGAGGAACACCGATCAGTCACACATCAACGTCACCCAGCGGATCCGCGAAGACCTGAACGAATGCCTCGGCAACAAGCTGAAGGTCAAGGCGAACAAGGGACGAAAGATTGTCGTCGAGAACACGGCCGTCCTCGAGGAGACATACCCACACGTATTCGTGGTCCGCGTGGAGAACACGTCCTCTCCAAGCCAGCGGGTCTCCTACAGTTACGCGGACATCATAACCAGGACCGTCGAGCTGTCCAATCCGGATACCGACGAGGGGCTTTTCCCCTGGTTGAACAGTTGACATTGTGTGTTCCCTGCGCGGCGCTATCATGCGCCGCGTTTTTTATTTCCAGCAACCGCGCGGGGCCGGCGGTGGCTTGAGCGAAACCAGGCCCTCCGCCCGTTTGCCGAAGGTTGGCAGCAGGGTTAGAATACGGCGGGAAACCCACCCGCCGCATGACGGTGATCACACTCTCGTCTACGTAGCGACCAACAGATGTCCTGAGGAGGCACAGTGGAGAACGTCGTAATAGTCGCCGGGGCCAGAACCGCTTTCGGGTCTTTTGGCGGCTCCCTCAAGGAAGTATCGCCCACCCGCCTGGCACAGATAGTGATCGAGGAAACGCTGAAGAGGGCAGGTATATCCGGGGACCAGCTCGATGCCATCATCCTGGGCCAGGTGATCCCTCGCACCGATGAGAACAACCTGGTCGCAAGGGGCGGCGCCCTCGCCGCCGGGGTTCCTTACACGGTGCCCTGTCACTGCACCATAAGAGGGTGCGGATCCGGAATGGAATCGGTGATCGCAGGCGCCCGCCAGATAATGCTGGGCGAAGATGAGACCGTGCTCGCCGGCGGCGTCGATAACATGAGCATGGCCCCTTACCTGTCGAAGGGAGCGCGCTTCGGGCTGCGGATGCGCGACGCGGTCCTTGTCGACAGCCTGTGGGAGGTGCTCCGCGATCCGTCGACCGGGCTCATGATGGGGGAGACGGCGGAGAACATTGCCGCGCGGCACGGCATAACGCGCGAGGACCAGGACGAGCACGCTCATATCTCCAACCAGAGGGCGCTGGCCGCGATAAAGGAAGGCAAGCTCAAGCCACAGATAGTGCCGGTCGAGGTCAAGACGCGGAAGGGCGCGTTCGTATTCGACACCGACGAGCATCCCAAAGACACCACGCCGGAGCAGCTCGCCAAATTACCGGCTGCCTTCCGGGACGGCGGCAGCGTGACCGCCGGAAACGCCTCGGGGATAAACGACGGTGCGGCGGCGGTGCTTCTGATGTCGGAGTCGAAGGCCGAGGCCGAGGGGATAACCCCACTCGGGAAGGTCGTCGGCTTCGCGGCCGCCGGCGTCGACCCGGCCTACATGGGCTACGGCCCCGTTCCCGCCTCAAGGAAAGCACTCGAGAGGTCGGCGATGAAGGTCGAGGACATCGACCTGTGGGAGATCAACGAAGCTTTCGCTGCGCAGTACCTCTACTGCGCGAGGGAGCTGGGCGTCGACAGCGAAAAGGCCAACATATGGGGAGGGGCGATCGCCTACGGCCATCCGGTCGGAGCGAGCGGCAGCCGGCTCATATTGACCATCCTCGACGAGCTCAGAGAGAAGGACGGGTCGACGGGGCTCGCCACGCTGTGCATCGGTGGCGGTCAGGGTATCGCGACCATCGTAGAACGGATGGCCTAGCCGGCGCCAGACCTCGAGCGACGGCCTGGCGAGATGCGCGGCCCGTGTGGGGCTGCCGGCTTCGTACGGCTCAACGATTCCACGATCGCCGATACCAACCCCTCGAGCCTCTCGATGTCGGCAGGGCTCGGTTCGGCTTTTCCAAACCTGAACCTTGTGAACAACCGCGCAGCCTCGGCGACACCGGTGACTCCTGTACGCATGACGGCGTCATCCGCATATTCGATCGGCGTCTGGGACATGCCCCGCGGGAGACCTCGCGCGGCGAGCTTATCGGCCATCCTCTGAAA
>Ga0209745_1000316_pt1 | contig 28942 bp, 29 predicted proteins | sample BarGraNGADG00312_FD_184495 | JGI IMG/M metagenome (GOLD analysis project Ga0209745, IMG submission 184495) | Arctic peat soil microbial communities from Barrow, Alaska - Barrow Graham LP Ref core NGADG0004-312 (SPAdes) (version 2) | ecosystem: Environmental > Terrestrial > Soil > Wetlands > Peat...
AGTCTCCGCTCCAGTAATGCGTGCTACTTGAGCTCCATGGCCCTGTGGACCGCCCGGGCGACGTTCTCCGGCGTCAGCCCGTGGTGCTCCACCAGCTGCTCCGGTTTGCCCGTCTCAGAATACTCGTCGTTGATCCCAATTCGGATCACCGGCGTCGGCCGGATCCCGCTCAGGTACTCGGCCACGGCGCCGCCCAGGCCGCCAACGACGGTGTGCTCCTCCACGGTGACGATGGCCCCCGTCTCCCTCGCCGCGGCCAGAACCGCCTCCTCGTCCAGCGGCTTGACGGTCTGCATGTCCAGCACCCGTACCTTCAGCCCCTCCTTTTCCAGCAGATCCGCCGCACCCAGGGCGCAGGAGAGCATCCGCCCTGTTGAGATTATGGTGGCGACGGTGCCGTCCCTGTGCTTCTCGGCCTTTCCGATGTGGAAGACGAAGGAGTCATCGTAGATGACCGGCGATGGGGTGCGGCCGAGGCTTATGTAGACCGGCCCGATCCAGTCGGCAGCGGCCAGCAGCGCCTTCTCCGCGGCCACGGCATCGGTGGGGGCGAGCACCACCAGGTCGGGGATCGCCCGCATGTGGGCGATGTCCTCGGTGGCGATGTGGGTGGGGCCCTCCTTGCCGGCGCTCAGCCCGCCCAGGGTGGTGATTATCTTCACGTTCAGCTTCGTGTGAGCCACGAACGTCCGGATCTGCTCGACGCATCTCAGCGCCACGAAGTTAGCCAGCCCCATGGCCACGGGGATCTTGCCGCTGGCGGCCAGACCCGCGGCCGTGGTGATCATGTTCTGCTCGGATATCCCCATCTCGAAGGTCCGGCCCGGGAATCGCTCGTGGATGTTGAAGTTCGGCGCGCCGCCGTTGGGGAGGTCGGCGTCCAGCATCACCAGCTCGGGGTGGGCCGCGGCGGCCTTTGTCAGCCCGGGTATGATGCCCTCAATGGGCAGCATCAGATTGCTCATCGGACCGCTTCCCCGCTCAACTCCTTCACTGCTTGCCGGTACTCTTCATCGGTAAGGACGCCGACGTGCCAGCGGTTGTTCGCCTCGGTGAACGAGATCCCCTTGCCCTTGACGGTGTGAGCGAGGATGAAGGTCGGCTTGCCCTTTACGGTCTCGGCCTGGTCCAGTGCCCCCAGGATCTGGTTGAAGTCGTGGCCGTCGATCTCGATAACGTGCCATCCGAAGGCGCGCCACTTGTCCGCCACCGGCTCCAGGGAGGGCATTATCTGGCTGGTGGGGCCGGAGGACTGGAACTCGTTGCGGTCCAGTATGCACACAAGGTTGTCCAGCTTGAACTTGGGTGCGGACAGAGCGGCTTCCCAGACCAGCCCCTCGTCGGACTCCCCGTCGCCGATGATCACGTAGACGCGGCTGGGGCGCCCGTCCATGCGGGCTGCCAGCGCCATCCCCTGGCCGGCAGGCAGGCCGTGGCCCAGGGAGCCGGTGGTCAGCTCGATGCCGGGGGTCTTGAGCATGTCGCAGTGGCCCTGGAGCCTGGAGCCGAAGGTCTTCATCGTCATCAGCTCCTCCACCGGGAAGAAGCCTCGGTGGGCCAGGGTCGCGTAGAGGGCGGCCGAGCCGTGTCCCTTGGAGAGCACGAGCCGGTCGCGGTCGGGCCAATCGGGTCGAGCGGGGTCCACCCGCAGTTTGTGGAAGTAGAGGGCACACAGCAGCTCGACGATCGAGAAGCTGGCCCCCAGGTGGTAGCCCCCGGTGCTGTGCAGGGCCTCCACCACGTCGCGGCGGATGTCCAGCGCCTTCCGCTCCAGCGACGTCACCAGTTCCTTTCGTGACTCCATTATCAATTGCTTCAATCCTCCACTCGGGGCCGGAAATCCGGGTCGTCCATTACTCTAGCGCTTCTGGCCGGCCAGGTGAAGAGCGGGGCGACATAGCGACATAGTTGCCCTTACCGGCCGCGCCCAAGCAGGCTTTCCAGCAGCCTGGCAAGGCCATCGGCCTCGACATCATCGGTGACCATCGCCGCGGCGTTGCGCACCTCGGCCTTCGCGTTGCCCATGGCCACCCCCAGTCCGGCGCAGGTAAGAAGAGGGATGTCGTTGGCGCCGTCCCCACGGCCACGATCTCAGACATGTCGACCCGATACTCGGCGGCCAACAGCCTGAGCGCCGTCTCCTTCGACACCCCCAACGCCACCACGTTCAGGCAGATGAGGTTTGTCTCCCCGGCGATGGGTGCGCTGTCGAAGTTGAGTTGGTCGGACTGCCTCTCGGCCACCACAGCTGCCGCGGCTTCCTGCTCCTCGGTGGCCACCGGCAGCTGCCCTTTGCAGATCGCCTGCGTCCCTGAGGATATCGCGACGGCCAGGGGAACGGTACGCCGACCCAATGGCCCGATAGACTGGCGGTGGGCTCCCCTGGTATGCTCGTGGCTCAACTTTCATGCAGCCGCAAGAGTCCGAGGAGGAACGATGCAATCGAAACAGGATCTCAAAGAGGCGATCGTCCGGGACGTTGATGCCCATCGAGACGAGCTTTTCGGGATCGGGGATACGATCCTTCGCAATCCCGAGCTGGGCTTCAAGGAGTTCAAGACGGCGGCACTGGTGGCGAAACATTTCGCCGAGCTGGGGCTACCCCATCGGGATGGTCTGGCGATCACGGGCGTCAAAGCCAGGTTGTCTGGCGGCAGGCCGGGGCCCACGGTTGCGATCATGGGGGAGTTGGACGCCGTGGTTGTCCCGGGCCATCCATTCGCCGACCCGGTGACCAACGCCGCCCACGCCTGCGGGCACAACGCGCAGATCACGTCACTGTTGGGTGCCGCGGGTGCGCTGGTGCGCAGCGGGGCGATCGAGCAGATGGCAGGCAGCCTGGTGTTCTACGCCGTTCCGGCCGAGGAGTTGGTTGAGATCGAGTACCGGATGGGGTTGCGGCGAGATGGGAAGGTGGAATTCTTCTCCGGCAAGCAGGAGCTGATCCGCCTCGGAGAGTTCGATGACGTGGACATGTGCATGCTGGTACACGCCAGCAGCGACCCCGAGACGAAGATGGCTGGGATCGACTACAGCTTCAACGGCTGCATGGCCAAGTTCATCCAGTACGTCGGCAAGGCTGCCCACGCCGGCTCGTCTCCCCACCAGGCAGTCAATGCTCTGAATGCAGCCAACATCGGCATGCAGGCCATCCACGCCCAGCGGGAAACCTTCCGCGATGAGGACTCGGTCAGGGTCCACCCCATCATAACCAAGGGCGGCGACCTGGTGAATGTAGTTCCAGCGGACGTCCGAATGGAGACCTTTGTTCGGGCGAAGACGGTGGAGGCCATGGTGGACGCCAACGCCAAGGTGGACCGGTGCCTCAAGGCCGGAGCGATGGCCGTGGGCGGGGGCGTGAAGATAACCACCATTCCGGGCTATCTACCCCTGGAGACATATCCCCGGCTGATGAAGCTGTATAAGGGAAACTGCCTGCCACTCATTGGCGGCGAGGGGTTCTGGGCGGAGGGGCGTCACTGTGCAGGCTCCACCGACATGGGCGACATGAGCATGATCATGCCGACCGTGCAGCCCAACATGGGTGGGGTGACGGGGTCGGGCCATGGCGCTGACTACAAAATCATGGACCCGGACGCCCTTTACCTGACCCCCGCCAAGGCGATGGCGATGACGGCGGTGGACCTGCTGTTCGGCGACGCCCAAGAGGCCCGGGCGGTGCTGGAGGAGCAGAAGCCGAGGTTTGCCAAGGAGGAGTACCTGGCTTTCATCCGCGAGATGGCCAAGGTCGAGGAGTATCGGGCTTAGCCTTGATATACCAAATGGCGTGGAGGCTTCAGCCGGTTGTTCTTGCGCGTTACCCACTCCAAAAAAAGAGGGGGGGACGGCAGCGCCGTCCTCCCCTGGTAAGCACGGGGTCACTTGGGCTCGGACGGCCCTTCCTTCCCCTTCCCCTTGTCCAGGTCATCCATGTCCAGGGTCTCAATGAACTGTCGGAAGATCGATAACCGTTCGTCGTCGGGGCCGGGCCCCGGCTCCTCGGCTACCTCCCCCTCGGCGTGGTGCAGCTCTTCCTCGGTCTCCTCGGTTTCGGCGTCCATCTTTACACCGGCCTGGTCTAGCACCGACTCTGAAACGTAGATCGGCACGCCGGCTCTCACGGCCAGGGCGATTGCGTCGCTGGGCCGGGAGTCGATCTCCAGGTGGCGCCCCTCGGCGTCCAGCACAAGCTTGGCAAAGAAGGTCTCGTCCGCCAGGTCGTTAATCACCACGCTCACCACCTTGGCGCCCAGGGAGGAGATGACCGACTTCAACAGGTCGTGGGTCAAAGGCCGGCTCACCTGGACGTTCTGCAAAGGTATGGCTATGGAGTCGGCCTCGAAGTGGCCGATCCAGATCGGGAGGAACCGGCCCTCCTGCTTGTCCTTGAGCATGACCACACGCTTGTAGTTGGCCATATTCACTCGGATGCTTTCGACGAAGACCTCGATCACGCCTTTGTCTCCTTTAGGAGGTTTGCCGTCCAGGGGGAGCAACAGCTGGAAATAACAGAAGTAGCCCGAAGATCACTCCCCTTCCCCCTCTTTAATTAAGTTTACACCCTGGCTCGGGGAATCGCAAAACCGCCCTACCCGATAACCGATTCAGTGGTAGGGCAGGATTGGGGCCAGCGGGCCGTTGTGGGGTGCCGCCGAGGGTCGGCCGCAGGGTCGCCCCCTCACATCGTGGTTTCCTGAGCCTACTCGGCTGCCGGTGCCTCGACGGTGTCCTTCTCTTTCATTGCCGCCGCCTCTATCATTGCCGCCGCCTCTATCATTGCCGCCGCTTTGGCCGCTCGCAGCCGTCGTGCCTTCAGGACGACCGATTTGGTCCTGGCGCCATCCTCACCCGGCGCGGCCGGCGCGGCATCCTCCACCCCATGGACGCTCTCAGTAGGTGAGGGCGCTGCCACCGTCGCCTCGCCATCCCCCACTGCATCGGCGACAGGAAGCGCCCCTATCCTTCGTACTCTCCTCCTGGGGGCCGCGGTGGTCGCTGCCTGCGACGTAGCCTCGGCGGTCGCTGCGTGCGGCGTAGCCTCGGCCACCGAAGATGCTGGGCTCTCCCCCTGGGCGGCCGCGACGGCAGTCTCACCCTCCACCGGAACCGGCGACGGCGGGTGAAGTTCCTGGTCGATCGGAGCGGCCATAGGGTGTGGTTCCTCGGCAACCGCGGTGGCGCTGGTCGTCGCCGTCGGGGAGGGCTGCTGAGGCGGGGTCTCCAGCGACATCTCCCGGGTGAACTGCTCGGTTATCTCGCTGGTCGTCCGGCGGAACTCGCGAATCGCCTTTCCGAGCCCCGCCCCGATCTCCGGCATCTTGCCGGGGCCAAATATGATAAGGGCCATGACCATGATAAGCATCAGCTCTCCAGGGCCGATTCCGAGGAAATTCATGAGAACGTCCTTTCCCGAAGAATGATGAGTGCAGCCACGAGCGCCGCTTATGGATTAAACTGGTCTATCCTGATTATAACTCTGCTGATCGGGTTGCGCCAGGGGAGTCACCGCCCCGTTCTCTATTCGGAAGAGGGCGGCGTGGGCGAGGAACTGCGGCGAGAAGGACTCCATGTCGGTGGTACTAATCAGCGTCTGGCCGGATTTGCCCACGGTTTCGAGCAGAAGCCGTCTTCGGGCTGGATCCAGCTCAGACATCACGTCGTCCAGCAGCAGGATGGGGCGCTCCCCGGTGGCCCGCTGCATGAACTCCACCTCCGAGAGCTTCAGCGCCAGCGCCACGGCCCGCTGCTCGCCCCTGGAGCCATAGACGTTGATGTCGATGCCGTCCGCCAGGAAAAGCAGGTCGTCTCGGTGGGGACCCACCAGCGATACCCCCTGGAGGGTCTCCCTGCGGCGGTAGCGGCGCAGCGCCTCGGCGAAGCGCGCCTGAAGCCCCTGCACAGCTGCTTCCTCCGGGCCGAGAACCACATCCGTGGGGGGCTGCTGCGAGGCCGGCTCCCAACCCTCGGTGGCCTCTTGAAGGCTGGATCGGTACGAGATTCTCAACCGCCTTCCGGAAGCGGTGAGCTGGTGGTGGTAGCTGTCGATGGTGCCGTTCAACTCATCCACGGTGGCCTGCCGTCGCCACAGCAGGTAGCCGCCCCATCTGGCCAGCTCCTCGCTCCAGAACTCCAGGTTCTCCGGTGGCTGGCGGCCCTCCCTGATCTGCTTGAGCAGGTGGTTGCGCTGGATCAGCACCCGGTTGTAATGCTGGAGCGACCGGCAGTAGCGGCTGTCCACCTGGCAGTTGGCTATGTCCAGGTAGTGGCGGCGAAGGTGGGGTGAGCCGGCGATGAGATCCAGGTCCTGGGGGCTGAACATCACCACGTTGATCTGGCCGATCAGCTCCATGGCCCGCCTGATCACGCCGTTGATCTTGATCCGCTTGGAGAGGCCGGTTTGCTTTCCTCCCACCTCGCCGAGGGCCGATCCGGGGCGCTCCGCCCGGTCGGCTCGGATGACGATCTCCACCTTCAGCTCCCCACGGGCCTTCTTGACGGTGCCGGCGATCCTGGCGAAGGGTATGGGTTCCTGCATGGCCCGCCAGTCGATCAGCTCGCGGTCGATGCCGGCGCGGAGGGAGCGGGTGGTGGCGAGGAAGTAGATGGCCTCGAGGAGGTTGCTCTTGCCTTGCCCGTTGTCCCCCTGGAAGAGGACAACGGGTGAGGGTAGATCCAGCTCGAGCTGGAGATAGTTGCGGAAGTGAGCCAGAGACAGGTGACTTAGAAGCACCTACCGGTTGGTGTGCATCGGCATGATGATGTGGAAGTAGCCCTCATCCCCCACCGGCCGGAAGGTGCCGGGGCTGGCAGAGGAGTTGACCTCCAGCATCAGCTGGGAACTCTTCTCCAGCGCCTTCAGCAACTCGTCCAGATAGCGGCTGTTGAAGGCGATCTGGGGGGGCTCCCCCACCACGGCCGCATCTATCTCCCCCACGTTGTCGCCGATCTCGGCGCTGGTGGCGGAGAGGATCATCTTGCCGGCAGTCACACCCTCCTCACCCGGGTTGAATTGCAGCCGGACGATGTTGGAGTTGTCCCTGGCGAAGATCGACGCGGTGCGGTTGGCATTCAGGAACTCGCCGGTGCTGACCACTACCCGGTTGGAGCTGGACGGTGGGATGATGTTCTTGTAGTTGGGGAACTGTCCCTCGATCAGACGGGACACCAACTCCACGTTGCCCAGCCTGAACAGCACCTGGTTGCCGTTTTGGGTCACGGAGATCTCCACCGCCTCCTCACTGTCGGAGACGATCCTGCCCAGCTCCCTGAGGGCGCGCGCGGGCACCACGATGCTCACCTCCTGCTCCACCGAGGCGCCGAGGGTCGCCGTTTTGACCGCCATGCGGAAGCCATCGGCCGCCACCATGGTCATGGTGTTGCCGGAGAAGATGACCAGGACGCCGGTGAGCACTGGCCTGCTGTCGTCACCCGCGGCGGCAAACACCACCTGGCCGATGGCATCATGGAGGGTAACGGCGTCTACCATTATCTTGAAGGCGTCGCCGGCGGTGGGCAGAGAGGGGAACTCCTCGGCGTCGATCCCCTTGATGTTGGCCTCAAACCGGGCGCAGCGCAGGTTGACGGTCTTGGTCCGCTGGGTGAGGCTGAAGTCGATCCGATCGTTGGGCAGGGAGCGGACGAACTCGGTGAGGAGGGTGGCGGGAACTGTGATGGTGCCCTCTTCCTCGATCTTGGCGCCTATCCAGCAGCTTATGGCGACCTCCAGGTTGGTCGCGGCCAGCTTGAGTCGCCCCTGGTCGGTGGACAGCAGGACGTTGCTGAGAGCAGGCAGTGTGCTCTTGGCTGGAACGGCCCGGCTGACGATATTGAGACCCTTGTCGAGGTTCTCTTGGAGACAAGAGAGTTTCACCCTTCCCGACCTCCCACTTATGTCTGGAAAAAAGAGCCACTTTTCGAAGTATACAGCAGCTCCCAACCGGGCAGCAAGCAAAGCAGGACTGCCAAGCCAGAGGTTGAGGCCATCGGGCTGAGAGAACGAAGCCCTTTGGGCTGACGGGCCTTAGCCCCGGAGGGGCTTCGTCCTTTTAGCGCGACGCTTCAGCGTCGCGTGAGGTCGGGACCAAGGACGGCCCCAAGCCGGGACCGACGGCCGCCTTTCAACGGGCCCGGTGGCCCTATGGGGCCCCTCGTTCACACCATAGAATCGCCCTGCTGGCGGATTCCCGCACGGCTGACAGAACGCCATCAGGAGGATCCCCCGGCTCGATCAGGGGATCCCCTACGGTGCGTGGCTCTATTCCCCGCCTTCAGGTGGCGGCGACTCTCCGGGGGTTTTCTAGAGATGCTCAGATCCGATGCCCCCCGCTTTGTGCGGAGCCTTCGCTCCTCGCTGAGCAGTGTGCAGAAGGCTCGAGTCCCTGTCTCCAGTCCGCGGCTCGAGGGCGGCAGCGGCCCCGACTGGCAGAACGCGCTGGTCCGTGAGCAGTCGAAGCTTGCCGGCGGCCAGGGCCCCGCCAGCAGGGGGGTATCCTCGCGCCGCTCACCCACTCCCTCCGGCCTGCCCCAGATCATGGAGACGCTATCTCCACTGATGCAGCCCCGTCGTTGGGTCGAGGCAGCCACGGCTTGGCGGAGCAGTCGAGATTCCAAAGGGGTGCAACCGACCCCAGCGGTTAGCAAGAAGCCGGCGGGATTGGTGCCGAGCCAATTCGACCCCTCAGTCTCGTCCAGTGAGGCGGCAGCCGCCTGCGGGCCCGCCGCTGCCGTGGCCTTTGCGCGGGCCAGCGGCAAGAACGTCTCCCTGCGGCAGGCGGTGGATCTGGCCCAGACGGTGGGATGGACGGCCGCCGGGGGGATGAACGGGGTCGCCAACCAGAAACGACTGCTGGACAAGATGGGTATCCCCGCTCAACTGGATAGCTCAGGCGATTGGAGCAAGATAGCGAAGACGGCGTCCGCCGGCACCCCGGTCACCATCAGCACCCCAGGCCACTACTTCGTGACCGACGACTACGATCCACGGACGGCACGATATCACGTGGGCGCCAGCGGGACCGCCTATCGGGGGGGCAAGGAGTGGATGACTCGACAGGAGATGGAAGGGCTGTCCGGCACGATCAACGGCGCCCTGGTCATGAAGGACAAGAGGCAGTGGATGGCTTAGTTGTCCTCCGCCAGCCACGACTCGATCACCTTGGCCAGCAGGGCTCCTAGCTCGATGCCCTTCGCCTCGGCCATGGTCCTGAGCTGTTGGCAGAGCCGCGGGTCCATCCCCTCAACGACCTTCACAAGCGCTGTCTGATCGGCGTGGTTGCTCTCTGGCATCTTTCCCATCCTCTTCTCGCTTTGAGCCGCCCTGGAGTTCGGGCCGGCCTCCCGCCGTGCCCCGCTTCCCGGCCTACCGTGACCGTGGCCGCCTCGCCGTTGAGGTCCGCCCATGACTACCCGGATATGTAACCATGCCGGTAGTGTATTGTATATTGCGGAAACGTGTAGCATGTCATGCTGATCTGCGGCGAAGGGTCTCCCGCCACGTGAGAGCCTTCGCTACTCTGAAAACGGCCGTTTTCATGCCTGGTGGCGTCCGGAGGGACATGAACGCTTCGTTCAGGGTGACCGGGGGGCTCAGGGTGACAGGAGGTAGTAAGTTCTGTTTCAGCAATCCCGCGTACAGTACCCACCATGCCAAGTACGTAATGACTGGCACGTATCTTGCCGTTTTCGAATAAAGTCAGGCGCGGTTTTCGCTGTCTTTCGCGAGTATCACGCGGATTTCCACCGGGATGTCGCCCCCTTTTGATCTTGCCCTTGGACAATTGGGGCCTGCTTCCGCCGGTGGCCGTGATCGGAGATTGTCTCCACGCTCGGACGAACAGATGCATTATTGCCAAACTGCTTCTACGAGGAGGCGAATCACATGCCCATTTCCCGCCGCGGTTTCCTGAAGCTCTCCGGAACAGCCGCTGCCGGTACGGCGGCCGGCGCCCTGGCCGGATTGGGAGTCAATCTCCGGCCCAAGCTGGCCCAAGCTGAGGAGATCAGGATCAAAGATGCCAAGGTCTACCCCAGCATCTGCCCGTACTGTGCCGTGGGGTGCGGCACGCTGGTCCATGTGGTGGACGGCAAGATCGTCAACATCGAGGGCAACCCGGACAGCCCGGTCAGCGAAGGCAACCTCTGCCCGAAGGGGGCCGCCATCTACCAGCTCCACGTTAACCCCAATCGACTGACCAAAGTGCTTCACCGTGCCCCGGGCGCGACCCAGTGGGAGACGTGGGACCTGAATAGAGCCATGGACCGCGTGGCTGAGCTAACGAAGAAGACGCGCGACGAAACCTTCGTCGAGAAGCTCCCTGACGGCAAGCTGGTGAACCAGACACTCGGCATCTTCTCCCTGGGCGGGGCCACGCTCGACAACGAGTGGAACCACATCCAACAGAAACTGATGCGGGGACTTGGCATAGTGGCCATAGAGAACCAGGCCCGTATTTGACACAGCGCGAGTGTCCCCGGTCTGGGGACGCGAATGGGGCGAGGGGCCTGCACTCTGTACGCCGGCGACCTTGCTCACTCCGACTGCATCATCGTCGAAGGCTCCAACATGGCCGAGAACCATCCGGTGGCCTTCCGCTGGGTGATGAAGGCTAAGTTGAACGGGGCCAAGATTATCCACGTCGATCCCCGCTTCACGCGCACGTCCGCGGTGGCGGACATCTACGCCCCGATCCGCTCCGGCACCGACATCGCCTTCCTGGGGGGGCTGATCCGGTACGTGATCGAGAACAACAGCTACTTCAAAGACTACGTCGTCAACTACACGAACGCGGCGACGATAGTCTCCGACGACTTCAAGGATGCCGAGGACTTGGACGGGGTATTCTCCGGGTTGGAAGAGTACAAGGGCGACCCGATCAACGGCTTCCTCGGACAGTACAACCCTACTTCCTGGCAGTACAAGAACACCGTCGTCGGGGAGGGTGGCGAGGCGGCGGCGGCAACCGCGCAGTCAGGCGAGCAGCCGGTGCCCTCGGGGGCGGCAACTCAGCCGGGCGGCCAGCCGAGCCAGCAGCCACCTGCCGGCCAGCCCCTGCCGCCGCAGCCCCTGCCGCCCGGCCAGCAGCCGTCGCAGCAGCCGACGGGTGGGCAGCCGCAGGCAGCGACCCAGCTGTCGCCGTGGGACGCGGGAATCAAGGGGCTGCTGAAGCCGCCGCCGATGCGGGACGAGACCCTTCAAGACCCGCGCTGCGTCTTCCAGATCGTCCGCCGCCACTACTCGCGCTACACACCCGAGATGGTGGAGCAGGTCACGGGGTGCCCCAGGGACACCTTCCTGAAGGTCGCCGAGACCCTGGCGGCCAACTCCGGCCCGGACCGCACCTCGTCCTTCGCCTATGCGATCGCCTGGACGCAGCACACCTACGGTGTCCAGATGATCGGTTGCGCTGCCCTCCTCCAGCTGCTGCTGGGCAACATGGGGCGGCCGGGCGGAGGGATCATGGCCCTCCGCGGCCACGCGACCATCCAGGGCTCGACCGACGTGCCGACGCTGTACCACAGCATCCACGGCTACATGGCGGCGCCCACGGCCCTCAAGAAGCACGACACCCTGAACGACTACCTGGTGACCGAGACGCTGCCCACCAGCTACTGGGCGAACCAGCCCAAGTTCATGGTGAGCTACCTGAAGTCGATGTATGGCGACTCCGCGACCAGTGAGAACAGCTACGGCTACGACTGGCATCCCAAGATCACCGGCGACCACTCCCACATGCCGATGATGATGCAGATGGCCGACGGCAAGGTGAATGGGATGCTGCTGATAGGGCAGAACCCGGCCACCTCGCTGAACGGGCGGCTGCAGCGCAAGGCACTGGGCAAGCTGGAGTGGCTTGCGGTCAAGGACAACTTCGAGACCGAGTCCGCCGCCTTCTGGTACAACTCCCCGGAGATCAAGAGCGGCGAGGTCAAGACGGAGGACATCAAGACCGAGGTATTCCTCTTCCCCACTACGATGATCGCCGAGATCGAAGGCACCTTCACCAACACCCAGCGGCTGCTTCAGTTCCACGAGAAGGCCGCGGACCCGCCGGGAGACTGCAGGTCCGACGTCTGGTTCACTCATCAGCTGGCGCTGCGCCTCAAGAAGCTGTACGCCAACAGCAGCGAGCCGCGGGACCAGGGGTTCAAGAACCTGACGTGGGACTTCGACTACGACCAGGGGAAGTACCCGACGAATACCTCGATCCAGGGTGATCCAGACACCTTCAAAATCGACAAGGAGCTGAACGGCTACGACACCACGTCAAAGCTGCTGGTCACCGGCTTCGCCATGCTCAAGGACGACGGCTCCACCACCTGCGCGTCCTGGATCTACTCCGGCATGTACCCGAAAGAGGGGGACTACTGGCCCGCCCACAGGACGCCCGACGCGGACAGGTCCATGGCGAATCTTGGGTGGGGGTACGCTTGGCCGGCCAACCGGCGGATCATGTACAACCGCGCCTCGGCGAAGCCGGACGGCACGCCGTGGAGCGAGCGGAAGAAGTGGATCTGGTGGGACGCCGGGCAGAAGAAGTGGGTCGGCAACGACGTGCCGGACTTTTACCTGACCAAGGCCCCTGACACCCCCGGCAAACCGGATGCGGTCGGCCCGGACAACAGCAGCGGCGCCGATCCGTTCATCATGAAGGCCGATGGCAAGGGATGGCTTTTCGTCCCGACCGGCCTGGTGGATGGTCCAATTCCGACTCACTACGAGGCGCTGGAATCGCCCATCAAGAACCCGCTGTACAAGCAGCAGAACAACCCGGTGCTCAAGTACTGGAAGCGCTCGGATAATCCTGTCGCCCAGGTGGGCGATGCCAACTATCCGTACGTGTTCACCACCTTCCGCCTGACGGAGCACCATCTCTCCGGTGTGATGAGCCGGTGGCTGCCGTGGCTCGCCTCGTTGCAGCCGGAGCTGTTCGTGGAGCTGAGCCCCGAGCTTGCCGGCGAGAAGGGGATCAAGAACCTGGACTGGGTGAAGATCACCACCCTGCGCAGCAACATCCGGGCGAAGGCCCTCGTGACGCGGCGGATGCGGCCGCTCATGGTCGACGGCAGGCTGATCCACCAGGTCGCCATGCCGTGGCACTGGGGCTACCAGGGCATAACGACGGGCGATATCACGAACGACCTGACCTCCATGTGCGGAGATCCCAACGTCAGCATCCACGAGGGGAAGACGTTGGTCTGCAACATAGAGAAAGGGTAGGGGAGGTGACCATGGCAGCACCAATGGGTTTCTTTACCGACACGACCGTCTGCATAGGCTGCAAGGCGTGTGAGGTAGCCTGCCACCAGTGGAACCAGCTCCCCGCGACCAACGGCGGAGCAAACACGCTCAGCGGTGACAGCTATGACAACACGCGTCGGTTGGACGGCATCAACTGGCGCCACGTAAGGTTTGTCGAGCAGTTCAGCCCGGACCGCAGCCAAGGACGCTGGCTGATGATGAGCGACGTCTGCAAGCACTGCGTGCAGGCGGGCTGCCTGGAGGTCTGCCCCACCGGCGCCATCGTCCGGACCGAGTTCGACACGGTGGTGATACAGCAGAACGTCTGCAACGGTTGTCGCGACTGCATCGCCGCGTGCCCGTTCGGAGTAATCGACACCAACCCCGTGACCAACACCGCCCAGAAGTGCACGCTATGTTACGACCGTATGCTGAACGGACTGACCCCGGCGTGCGCCAAGGCCTGCCCGACCGCTTCGATACAGTTTGGGACCATCACGGACCTGAGGCAGCGCGCCACTGCTCGGGTCGCGCAACTGCGGTCCCAGGGAGGCGAGGCATACCTGTACGGCGCCGACGAGACGTTCCTCGGGGGGCTGAACGCCTTCTTTCTGCTGGTCGATCGCCCCGAGACGTATGGATTGCCGGCGAACCCCAAGTTACCGAGCCGCAACCTGTGGACGGGCTCGGGTCTGTCCATAGCTGGCGCAGTTGGGGTGGGTCTGATGGGGCTGGTCGCCTTCAGGCTGCGCAGGATGGGCTTTATCGCAGGGGAGGATGAGTGAGATGCCGCTCTCTGACACCTTCTTCGCTGCTCCACCGCACTGGAGCTGGTACGTGATCCTCTACTTCTTCTTTGGCGGTATCGCCGGAGGAAGCTACCTCATAGCCACCATGCTGGACCTTTTCGGCGATGAGTCGGACCATACGATGGCGCGGATCGGCTACTTCATCGCCTTTCCCGCGGCGCTGTTGTGCGCTCCGCTGCTGATCATCGATCTCACCAGACCGGAGCGCTTCTGGCACATGATCGTCCAGTCCAACACCTTCCTGCCGATGTTCAAGTGGTGGTCCCCGATGTCAGTCGGTTCCTGGGTGCTGGCGATCTTTGGCTTATTCACTTTCGTGTCGTTCGTGGGATCGCTGATCGAGAGCGGGTCGTGGCGCGTGACGCCGCCGGGCTTCCTGACGGCCAACCCGTTCCGGCATGTCTTCAACGTGGTGGGCGGCCTCGCCGGGTTCTTCATGGTCAGCTACACCGGCGTGCTGCTCTCCGTGACCAACGACCCCGTGTGGGCGGACTCACCGTTCATAGGGCTGCTCTTCCTGGTCTCGGCGGCCTCGACCGGGGCGGCAGCGATCCTGTTGCTCTCCCGCGGAGGCATCCGTCCGCCGGAGGCCCATTCCAGGGCGCTGGTGAGGCGGTTCGACAACTGGGTGATGTGGCTGGAGCTCGTGATCCTGGCTGTTTTCATGTTTTCGCTCGGGGCAGTGGCCCAGGTGTGGCTGAGTGTCTGGGGGATCCTTCTGGTCGTTGGGGTAGTGCTGGTGGGAATTCTGATCCCACTCGCCCTCCACTGGTGGCCTCGTAGCCTGGGAGCCGCCACGATCTCGACGGCGGCTGTGCTGGCGCTGATAGGTGGGTTCGTGCTGCGGGCCGTGGTGGTGTTCGCGGCGCAGGCCTTCGTGTGAGGTGAGGAGATGAGGAAGCTTTCGAGACGAGGGTTGGCGGCGAGCGCGCTGCTGTTTGCCATCATCGTGGCTTCGGCCGGCTGCAGCCCCGAGTATACGAGGGCGCGAGGGGGAGGCCCGGGCGCCGACGTGGGCAACCGTGTGCTCGGCCCTTCAGTCGAAATCCACGGGACGGTCAACCCTCAGTTCGGTGAGCCGGCCGTGGGACAGGCGGTCCAGCGACAGGCTAAGTAGAGCGAACGCTGATCGCCAACCACCAGTACTTCACCACACTGAAGCTGACATGACCGCTGCGCCCACGCATCCGCGCATCCGGAGGTGGATTGTTGGACCCCGTTATCTCCAGGTTTGAAGACTTGGCCCGTGCCGATACAGTCGCGGCCCCGCTGGCGATACTGACGGCGGAGTCGTTGAGGTCCGTATCCTCGGGGGTATGGCAGAGCGGGGTCCCTGATCTCGACTGCGCGTGCCTGCATGGTGGCAAGCCGCTGCTGGCAGGAACGACGATCGCTGTGGACTCCCTGCCGGCCCGCGAACTCATGGGCAATCTGGCGGCCCTGGCCTTTTCCGGGGTGTCGGGCTCCGCCGGGAGCGCGGCTACACTCCCTGATGCACGCGCGCTGCTGGAGGCGAGCATCAACCAGGACGGTGATCGATTGGAAGGGCTTGCCGCGGAGTCCGCGATGGATCCGGCTCTGCTCGCCGCACTCGGACAACTGATAGCTCTACCACTGCTTCGGGCGTGTGGCGAGAAGGCGGAGCCCGTGTTGCATGGAAACGTCTGGGAGCGCGGCTACTGCCCCGTCTGCGCGGCCTGGCCCGCGATGGCGGAGGTGCGCGGGAGCGAACGGGAGAGGTCGCTTCGTTGTGGCCGGTGCGGGACAGCCTGGCCCTGGCCGCACCTGAAATGCGCCTTTTGCAGCAACGACGACCACAGGACCCTGGGCTACCTGGCGGCGGATAAGACGCGAGAGGCGATGCAGGCAACCACGTGTGATAGCTGTCATGGGTACCTGAAAGGTGTCTCGTCATTGATCGCGATGGACGCGGGCGAATTGCTCCTGAAGGACCTCTCCACTTTGGAGCTGGACGCCGCGGCCGCGGAGCGGGGCTACGGTCGCCCCGAGGCGCCGGGGTTCCGGTTGGACGTGAGGGTCGTGCCGGTGTGATAGGTGATGGATAGAAGCCGCTCATCACCCATTACCCGTCCTCTGGCTCAAACTCGAGCGCCGCGGAGTTGATGCAGTAACGGAGGCCTGTCGGCTCCGGGCCGTCGTCGAAGACGTGCCCGAGATGGGCGTCACAGCGACTGCACAGCACTTCCGTCCGCCGCATGAAGAGGCTTCGATCTGCCTCCACTTCGACATTACCTTCGGAGGCCGGTTGAGTGAAACTTGGCCATCCGGTTCCCGATTCGAACTTATCGTCCGACTTGAACAGCTCCTGGCCGCAGCAGGCGCACCGGTACACGCCATCCTCGTGGTTGTCCACGTGCTCTCCGGTGAACGGCGTCTCAGTTTCCCCGTGACGGGTTACCCTGTATTGCTCCGGAGTGAGGGTCTGCTTCCACTCCGCGTCGCTCTTCAAAACCTTGTTTGCCATCTGAATGACTCCTCTTGCATGAAGGCTGAGCCGGACTTGTCTGACTACTCCGACGAGTCCGACGACTTACGACTCGCCACTGGGCCAACTTGCCAACCCTCCCACTCGGTCTGTCTCCCCTTCCTGGCGCGGTGGCGGCTGCCTCAGCGGAGGCAGGCGGTTCGGCCGCGAGCAGCTGGGCGAGGAGGTGCCCCTCCGGCCAGAGCGCCCCATCCGATTCCACGTCGGGCCCTGGTTCCTTCCCCTGGACCTTGGTCGTCGATCAGTTACTCCGGGGTATAGGATCTTGTCGGCGGTCTCGTGACAGTCGTACCGTGCCAAGCGCCATCGCAAAGCCCGTGCCACCCCCCTCCCCTCCCTCATGGAGGGCATGGTTCAGGGAGTGAGTTACCCTTGAGGGGAATAGAGGCGTAGGAAATGCGGCATGGCGAGTTCCTTCCTGGGCCAGGGGTCCAGATAGCGCGACTGGCCAGCGATCGCGGCGCGGCGATTCGCGCAATGGCAACCAAGTTGGCGGGAGTAGAGCACCAGCTGGATCCGTGGCACGCACTGCAGCATGTGGCGTCGGTAGTAGGATCTCTGGAGCGAGCGGCCTATACGGCGATAGCTCGGGAAGAGGAGCTAGGTAGGAAGGCCAAGAGGAAGAGCCTCGGCCAAGCCTTCCTCGACCTGTTTACCCTCTACCGCGACAGCCACGCCATCCAGTGCGGCAAGCGGGCTGGAGCCTCCCCCTTCCAGCTCGCCGACATCCAGACCCCCGAGGGCCCCTGGACGAACTGGCTCGACTTCGGTCATGGCCAAACTCCCCGACTGTCCGTCCGCTCCCTGCCCAAGGCCGCATGAACTGCAACTCTATCTACCCCCGCTCATGAACCATGCTCACACTACATGGAGTTGGATGCTTTCGTATCCAGCAGTTGACTCCTCTTCATTAAAGATGCTACCATGTCGCAATCTGGGGGGCGATGAATTGTGCCCAGCCGGTGGGCGATACCGGCATCCTAGGAGGTGCCATGGCCCGCGACCAGGTAGCCTTACTCTCCCTGGCTCTTCTGCTGCTGGGGGCTGCCCTCGCCCCAGTTCCTCATGCCCTTTCCTTCGAGCGCCTGCCGGTTGCCTACAGCTCTCTGCCCGCCGGCAGTGTTGCCGCCCACCCTGTAATGCGGCCTGTTGCCGCGGATGGTCCCCCCACAGTGGTCGAAACGCGCTTGACCTCCAACAACAGGCCGAAAGGCCGCCCGGACCTGTACCAGCAGTTGGTGGTCTACGACGAGGCGGCGATAGTAGGCGGCCCCTACCAGGTCTACGCCCTCCCCATTGACTCCGGCGTCCCTTGGGCGGTATCTCCAGACTCCCCGGCCAATCAGACGTGGCCCCGGGTCTTCGGGACGCAGATAGTCTGGTCGGATTGGCGCACCGGTACCTCTCCAGTGCTGTTTCGATATCAAGATGGTGCCAGTCCCTCTGTTGCCCAGTTGGCTGCCGGTGCGTCAAAGGTTGCACCGTCGGCCCTACGTGGGGACCTGGTTGCCTACCAAGATTGCCGGGAGAGCCCCAAGAAAGTCCACCTGAAGAGTATCGCCAGTGGCCAGGATCTGATCGTCGACCCGACGGGTCAGGATCAGGACTCACCCGTGCTCGCCGATGGACTGATCGCTTTCCAGCAAACGTCGGGCGACGGGTTCTATCACATAAAGGTCTTCACTATAGACTTAGCCGGCGGCCGGCTCTCCACACGACTTCTCTTCAGCACGGCCGACCTCTCCGCCAGCTCCAGCCAGGCGAAGCCCCAACTTTATGGCAGCGGTCAGGATTGGACCCTGGTATGGCTGGACGACCGGATCTCCGCCCCCGGAGTCTACGTTTACCGGCCGGGCCAACAGGAGTTGCTCGTGGCCCGTGGGGGAACGAACAAGGACAACCCGGCGCTCTATGGGGACGTGGTGGTGTGGCAGGATTACCGGTTGAACAGCAAGTGGCACATCTACGGATACAGCATCAGCCGACGGTTGGAGTTTCCCATCTGCACGGCGGCTGGGAACCAGACGGAGCCGAGGGTGTACGGCGACCGGGTGGTGTGGATTGACTCCCGGAACGGCGGCTCGGACCTGTACACCGCGACCCTGAAGTGGGGGGACAGCACGGCGACGCCCACGACAGCAGCGACGCCCACTACCACTTCCTCTGCTACCACCACTCCCACCGCCACTACCACAGCAACGGCAACCGGTACTGCAACTAACACGGCGGTTCCGACGGCCACGGGAACGCCGACGCCCACTGCTACGCCTTCCGATACGCCGACAGCCACTGCCACTGCTACGCCCGGCGATACGTCGACTCCCGTCGCGACCTGGACACCCACTCCGACCGAGACCCCAACGCCGGCCGAGACGGCCCTTCCGACGGGGACTGTCACGGTAACTGAGCTCCCAACGTCAACGGCTACCGTGACCTGCACGGTAACGCCGATGGAGACGTCCACCCCAACCTCGACGACAACGGAGACCCCGACTCCCACGGCAGCGGAGACCCCAACCGTGGCGCCGACTGAGACTGGCACCCCGACACCTACTTGGACGCCAACCTTGACCCCTGCGGAGGAGCCAACCGCCACCGCGACTCCCACAGAGACGGCAACCGCCACCACGATCCCAACCCCGGCCGAAACAGCAACGTCTACAGCAACCGATACCCCAACGGCCACCACGATACCGACTGAGATGCCGACCAGCACCCCGACGGAGACGCCGACCAGCACCCCGACTGAGACGCTGACCAGCACCCCAACTCCCACTGAGATGGCAACGCCGACGATTACCCCGATGGCTACGCCATTGCCCTCCTATGCCCCGGTGTATATACGTCTCGTCAGACCACCCACCAAGCTCACAGTCGGGGATCCCTTCCAGGTGGATATCGTGATCGACGCCGCTTCCCAGGGTTTCAACGGTTTCCAGGCATACCTGACCTGGCGGCCCGAGTCCCTGGAGATGATCCCAGACCTGGTGAGCCCCCTGAGATGGGTCGCTCCAGGCCCAGGTTTGCCCGTGGTGATCCCCAGGGCAAACGCGGCCGACAACAGCGCCGGCAGAGCCAGCTTCGCCGCGGGTATGTATGGCGGCAGCCTGAGCGGGTCGGTGATGGCAGCAAGCCTCAAGTTCCGCGCTCTTCAGCCCGGAGCCCACACCATCGCGTTTCAGTTTGACCTCGGGTTGCCCTCCGCCGATCTGCCCAGGCCGATGCGCTACACCCGGGTCACCTACCTCGATGGGACCGATCTGCTTGGCGGACCGGGCGGATCGACACCCATGGAAGTCCATGTGGTCGCACCTATCGCGACCATCACCCCCATCCCAACGGCCACACCGACGTCAACCAGAACGGCGACCGCCACACCCACCCGGACCGCCACCGCCAGCCGTACTCCATCGCGCACGCCGACACTAACCAGGACCGCCACACCCACCCGGACAGCCACCGCCAGCCGCACTCCATCGCGCACGCCGACACCAACCAGGACAGCCACACCCACTCGCACTCCCACGCCCGCTGCCATCGCCACGCCCGTGGAGGTACCCGAGCCGACGGATACCCCTGAGCCCGAAGCTACCGAGAAGCCGACCGAGATCCCAGTTCCCACGGCCGTTCCGATGCCAACTGCCATTGGGACAGCTATCCCATTGGCGACGGCTACCTCACAGCCATCTCAGCCTGTCCTGCCGGACTTGCCGCCCGAAGCTGCTTTGACCCCCTTCCCTCAGCCCGACTGGACCCCGCTGCCCGCGCCGCCCGTCGATCTGCATGGGGTGCCGCTGCCCACCCTCGGCCCAACGGTGCCCGTGTACGCGCCCGCGCTCCTGCCTTCCGGCATCCCTCCCGTCGAGGGCGAGGGGATCGTCGCTCTCCTCGGCCCCGTCCCAGGCGTGGGGGTGGTAAGGGTCAGCGGGGGCGGCACCCCACTGGAGTTGCGGGTGGACGGACAGGGATTCTCTATCGCGGTTCGGTTCCAGCCATTGGAGTCCATGCCCCCGGGCGTGACCCTTCCTCCGGGGATAGAGGTGGCCAGACTTTTCACCCTGGACCTCTATCGCTACGATCCCACCACCAACAGCGCTATCCGGCTCGACGATGGGGAGAGGGAGCGCTCGTCCCCAATAGTGTTGAGGTGGCTGATCACCGAGAAGGAGTACGAGGGCACCAGGGACGGCAACGGCGACGCCCACCCCGACCGCCTCGCCCTGCTGCGGTTGGCGCCGGATGGGCAGATCGTGAGCATCCCCTCGGATTGGAGCCCCGAGCCCGAGCCAAATGGCTGCGTCATGGCTCTCTTCCTGGATCGCTCCACCTTCATCCTCGCTAAGTTGCCACCAGAGATGGAGGGCCGCTCGGCACCGAACGATCCACGCTACTTCATTCAGACCGGCTTTCGGATCAACCGACCCGGCTTCTGGGACTACTTCCAGCGACGCGGCGGCATTCGGAGCTTCGGCCTCCCCATATCCCGAGATTTCGTGCTGAGGGGATACCCCGTGCAGCTGTTCCAGCGGGCGCTGCTGCAGGAGATGCCGGACGGCACGGTGGTGACGATGAACCTGCTGGACGATGGTCTCATGCCCTACACTCATGTGAACTTCAGCACCTTTCCATCGTCCGACGAGAGGCTAATCCAGGGGGCCCCATCCCAGTCGGATCCAGACTATGGTGAGAAGGCGATCGCCTTCCTGAATGAACAGCTTCCCGATAGCTGGGAGGGGAAGGACGTGGGTTTCCTGAGGAGCTACATGGCGAGGGTCCGCTACGACGATGCTTTCCCCTTGGGGGAGGGCGAGCCGGCTCTGCTTCCCCTCCTCAACCTGGAGCTTTGGGGCCTTCCCACCAGCCGGCCCGCCTGGGATCCCAACAACCACGGCTTCGTCTACCAGCGGTTCCAGCGGGGGATTCTGCACTACGACGAGTCCACGGGCTTGACTCAGGGGCTGCTGCTGGGGGAGTATCTCAAGAGCATCATGACCAGGGTCGGCCTGCCATCCGACCTGGCGCGAGAGGCCATGGGAGGCCCCTTCTATCGGCAGTACGATCGGAGCGGGCCGGGTCACCGTGCGAGACCCGACGATCTGCCCTACACTACCCTGGTCGGCGCCTTCGAGATGGACGTTCCCTGGGAGGCCCTTGGCCGCGTTCATTAGCGGTCCAGTTGATGCGTACTGCTGCCTGGCTGTCGCCTGGCATGGAGATGGAGGATAGATGGTCACTTACCTGGCAAATGTGAGGGTCGAGTCTCGCGCCGTGCGGCGCGGCGTGGTCGTGTCGCTATTGCTGGCTGTGGCGCTCTGGTTAGTTGCCCATCCCGGCTCGGCCGAGGCCAGCCGCTTCGGGCCGCCGTGGGAGTCAGAGGTGTCGGTGGATCAGGCCGTGGTTTACAGCCAGGCGGATCCCAGCTCCCAGCCCGTTGGTCCTTTGACCAGGGGATCCATTTTGGTGGTGCTGGGTGAGTTGAAGGGCGCCGATGGCGGTGGCTGGACCAAGATCCCGGATGGATACGTCCACTCCAGCGATCTGGGCGAGATATTCACCCCGTGGACCGCGGAGGTTACCGTGCCCAGTGTCTCGGTTTACGCCTACCCCTTCGCCACAAGCGCGATCCGCCGCACCGCTCGAGAGGGCGACCTGCTGAGGGTCACCGGTGTATCCGCCGGGCTGGAGGGGGATACCGGCTTGTGGTGGGCCACCTCGGAAGGGTTTGTACCGCTGGGGACCCTGAGATGGGCCACCAACGACTGGGCCGGCTGGTGGCAGCTTCCCGATCCATCCGAGGCCCCCGAGGGTTGGTGGGGCACGGTGGTCTCCCAGACAAACGTGCGGGTAGCGGCCAGCACCAATGCAGCTATCGTCGGCAGCCTCGGCGCCGGCGAGCGGGTCAAGGTGCTCGCGGAGGAGCAGGGGGACGTGGCGAACGGGAGCCCGGTATGGTACCGGATCGACGGTGGCCGCTTTGCGGGAGCCAGGATTCACAGCTCGTTGGTGCGCCGCCTGCCCGAGCCGAAGCCGAACACCACCCCCCCACCCTCCCGGTACCAGTCCGCCTCCTGGATCGTGGTGGATCGCGCCGCGTCCACTCTGACCTTCGTTCAGGACGGCGAGCCGAAGTTCGTCACCTACGTTTCCCTGGGACTGGCCGGCGTGGCCACCCCCAACGGAACCTACAGCATCTTCGGCAAGTTCATCGGCGACCGAATGTCCAGCCGAACCGTGAAAGACCCAACGCATCCCTATGACCTGCCCAACGTCCCCTTCACCCAGTACTACCTGGATGGGGGGTTCGGAATTCACGGCACCTACTGGCACGATGGATTCGGGACACCCGAGAGCCAGGGCTGCATCAACCTCACCTGGACCGATGCGGCGTATCTGTTTGGGCTTACGACGCCGGCCGTGCCAGACGGCGCGAGCTACGCCTGGGCCGGATCGGAAGGGGCGACACCGGTGGTGATCCTGAATTGATTCAACCTTCCCTCAGCCTCTGCGCAGCATTCCTTAAGCAATTCCTCAGGCTCTGGTGAGGCCTGAGTGGTAAAAGATACGCAGGGAAAGACGCTTCACTTCCCATTCTCCAACCGGGCTATCTATCGGGGGACGGATAGCCCGGTTTCTCCTTTTCTGAGGACAGACGTGATTTGGCATCCGCTCCTCCTCTGGCCCGAACTGCCCCTTGACTGGCGTGGGCCGATCTGACAACATGGGATCCCCGCTCCTGGGGGAGAATTGGAGGCCTCAAAATGGGTTTCATGGGTTTGGGTCCTGCCGAGTTGGTCATCATCTTAGTGATAGCCCTGGTGGTGTTTGGCCCCGGCAAGCTGCCGGAGATGGGCAACTCACTAGGAAAGAGCATAAGGGAGTTCCGCAAAGCGACCAGTGAGGTGATGGAGCCGCTAAACGAAGTGAAGCAGTCCGTCAACGAGGTCAAGCAGTCCGTCAACGAGATGAAGCCGTTGCCCACAACCCTGCTTACTGGAAGCCCGGCCAACAACGGGTCCGCGGGGACCGAGTCCAGCGGGACAGCCCGTCCCGAAACCGGTGCATCCGATCGTGCCGAGGCGGCCACGCCTGCCCACGCAAATGCGGGCAAGCTGTGCGCAAGTTGCTCCGCTCAGAACCCAAGCAGCAGCGAGTTCTGCGGTACGTGCGGCAAGCCTCTGGCCTAAGCCGACTGTCGTCTCTATAGTCCTTCTCTCAGCCGACGTCCCCGATCGGCGCGGCTAGTCCGGGGCTGGATAGCTCCCTGGCTGGCGTCTGCGTCCCCTGATCACCTTCTCCAGGGATATCTCTTGCCCCTCTCCACGATTCCTCGGAACAGGCTGGAATCCGTTCAGGGCACCAGCCGCATGGAGAAGGCGGGATCGGCGCCAGATGGTCTTGGACCGATTTGTGCAGGAATAAAATCTTAGGTGTAGCCGGCTGGGCGTGTCCTCGGTCGATATTGTCTGCAGATTTCGTGGGGTTCCAAGAAGAAAGGATTTGGCAATGGCAAGAGTTGCGCGCGAGACGGTTGAGCGGGCAGGGATTAACGTGGGCGAGCTGGTGGAGTTGCTGGTTAACAACGCCGCCGCGGAGTTGACCACCTTCTACTACTACACGATCTTGCGGGTGAACCTCATAGGCCTGCAGGGCGAAGGCATCAAGGAGATCGCCGAGACTGCCCGCATCGAGGATCGGAACCACTTTGAGGCCCTGGTGCCTCGCATCTACGAGTTGGGCGGCAAGCTTCCCGAGAACATGAAGGACTTTCACGACCGCTCGGCTTGCCCGCCTGCAAGCTTGCCCCAGGACCCAACAGACGTTCAGGCGATGCTGCGGGTGTTGGTGGAAGCCGAGAGGTGCGCGGTTCGGGGGTACACCAACATCTGCAACCTGACCGCCGGCAAGGACCACCGGACCTACGACCTGTCGATGGCCATCCTCAACGAGGAGATCGAGCACGAGTCGTGGTTCTCCGAGTTCCTTGGCGAGGGGCCGTCTGGCCATTTCTCGCGGCGTGGTGACACCTCTCCCTTCGTGTCGAAGTTCCTGAAATAGGGACGTAGCCCACCAGGGGGAGCCCCGGCTTATCCCCGGCCTCCCCCTTGGCGAGAAGCAAGGCAGAGTTCAAGTGGCTGTGGAGAGCAGAACGTTTACGATAGAGGAACTCCGGCGTTACGACGGTATGAACGGCGCGCCGGCTTTCATCGCCTACCGTGGGACAGTCTACGACGTGTCCGGCAGCTATCAATGGCGGAATGGGAAGCACCAGGTGACCCATCGCGCCGGGCGTGACCTCACCGGCGGCCTCCACGATGCCCCTCATGGTGAGGACTTGCTGAATCGTTGCCCCATCGTTGGGGTCATCGTAGAGGGCCTTGCGACGGAGCCCGCATGATCGAGTCGTGGACAGGGCAACCGGGCTACTGGTCCTCTCCAACGTAGTGCAGATCATAGCCGCATAGCACCCGGTACCCTCTTACCCACTACCAGAGGGTGGGCGGCTTCTCCAGCCCCTGCAGCTGGGCGATAACCGATAGGGCCGCCACGCACCCCTCTCCCACCGCCCTGGCCATCTGCTGCGGGCCGCTGGTGCAGTCGCCGGCGGCGTAGATCCCCGGGAAGCTGGTGCGACCCTCACGGTCGATCACTATGGAGTTCCCATTCAGCTCTATCCCCAGGGTTCGGGCGAAGTCGGCCGAACCGGCCTTGCCCAGGGCGATGAAGACCCCCTCGGCGGGGAACAGCTCGCCGCTGCGCATCTTCAGCCCCTGGAGCCCGTTCTCGCCCCGTGCGAACTCCGCGATCCTGTCATCCCGACGGAGGATCCCCTCCTGTTCCAGTCTCTGCAGAAGCCCATCGTCTACGTTGAAGGACCGCCCGTTGGAGAAGACAGTGACGTCCCGCGTGTAGGTTAGCAGCTCCAGCGCCTCCTTGGCGGCGTAGTTGGCGCTGCCGATCACCGCTACCTTCCGGTTGCGGTAGAAGAAGCCATCGCACACCACGCAATGGGAGACTCCCTGGCCGATCAGCTCCTCCTCTCCCTTGATCCCGCTGGGCTTTCCAGCGACGCCGGTGGCCAGGATAACCGCTCGTGCCTCGAACTGCTCTCCCTTTGCCATCTCCGCCTTGAAGGGATCGCCCGGCAGCAGGGCTACCACCTCGCCGCTGACCATCTCTGCGCCAAAGCGGCAAACCTGGGCGACGCTCCGCTCGATGAGCTCCTTGCCGGGAATCCCCTCGGGGAAGCCGAGGTAGTTGTCGAAGTGCTTGCTGAGGGTGACCCTCGACTTCATGGGGTCCCCCACCACCAGAGTCTTCAGCCCACCCCGGCCGGTGTACACGGCCGCCGACAGCCCGGCGGCTCCGGCTCCGATTATCGCGACGTCGTAGACCATTCCATCCTTTTCGAATACCCCGCTCCGCGGGGAACTAGATACCTCAACCCTTGCCGGAACCGCTACCCCTGGACATCAGCAGCACCAGGACAAGGAACATGGCAATAGCAAACACCATCTCCATTAGCTGTTGTCCTTATCCCCGGTCCGGGACTGCTCTATGGCCTTGGCGATCTTGAAGTAGTCCACGTAGCCCAGATTCACTACCTCATCATCCACGTACACGGCCGGAAGCACCACTTCGCCCTTCTGAAGCCTCTCCATAACATGGGGGAATCGCTCTCGAACGCCAGCCTGGGACAGGTCGTTATAGCTCACCTGGACGCTGTCGCCATACTCCCTGGAAATATACCAGGCGACGACTTGTGTAATCTCCTCCTGAGATTGTGGGGGTCCTCAACCGCTGCCGCAGAATCGGGTGCTGGCAGCGTCGTCGAATACGTTGACGACGTTTAGCAACTTGCTGTTTGACTCCATTGGCTTTCCTCCCCTTTGACTACTGACGCAACAGTCGCCTGTGCTCCTTGAGCATGCATCGATCCATCACGACCTCCAGGCCGGTCTCCCTGGCCCAGTCGGCGGCGGCCTCGTTGACTATTCCCTCCTGCATCCAGACGGCCTTTGCACCGATCTGGACTGCATCCTCCACAATTGGAGGGACATCCTCGGCACGCCGGAAGATGTCCACAACGTCCACCTTCTCCGGGACCGATTTCAAGTCTGGATAGGAACGCTCTCCCAACACCCGGTCCGCCGTGGGGTTTACCGGTATGATCCGGTAGCCCTGTTGCTGGAGGTAATGGGCAACCTCATAGCTGGGTCGATCAGCTTTGGGGGAAAGCCCCACGATGGCAATGGTCTTGGCCTCGCGAAGGATGCGCTCGATGCTCGCGTCCATTCCAGCCTCCCTGTGATCGGCAGGCGCGGCTGCCAACAGAGTGATAATATACCGCGGGGGGGTATTCGTGTCAACAGTCACGATGCCATCCCGTCCAAGGTGAGGGTAGAAGAGGTAGCCATGGAAGCGAGGGTGAGCGCAGCCCGGGGTGAGGCGCGAGGAACCCCAAAGATCATACTTGGTCCCCTTCGTGTCCCTCGTGTTCTTCGTCGTTGGGTAGTCGGGTTACTTCGCTGTCACCTTCACCCGCTGCGCCCGCTGGTAGAGGGCGCCATCGGTGTCCAGAAGGTCCAGCCGCAGGATGTACTCGCCCTCCTCAACCCCGCCAAGGCTGAAGGTCGCCGTGCCGTCACCCCCACCCTGATAGAGCAGCCTGCCATCCAGCCACAGCTTCGCCTCCGACACGGGGAAGCCGGCCCGATAGCTCACCGTCGCGGATCCCGAGGTGGTGAGTAGCTCGGGCCAGGTGACATCCAACTGGTAGCCTTTGCCGCTGGAGAACGCCCCATAGCTGAAGTATTGGCCTATCAGCTTCGGCACGTTGCCGCCCGACCGGGTGTAGGCCATGTCCAGGAAGGACCGAGGGGTGGCCACCTTGTCGGCGTAGAGCTTCACGTAGTCTCGGAGCAGGCCCAGGAACTGGTCGTTTCCCATCGTCTCCTGCAGTTTGTCCAGGAACACTGCCCCCTTGCGGTAGACGATGTCAAAGTATGGGATGTCGTCAGGGTAGTCGTTGATTGTGGTGTTGACCGGCCGGTCGCCCCCAGCTGTGGCCCGTGCCCGGTAGCCGGAGAGGTTGCGGGCCATGTAGAAGTCGAAGGTCCATGGGGCCTGTTCGCGATAGGAGAGTAGATCCACGTAGGAGGCCATTGCCTCATCCAGCCAGGGGTCGCGGATCTGGTCGTCTCCCACGATAGAGTAGAACCACTGGTGGGCCATCTCGTGCCCTACCATGTACTCGGAATAGGAGCCGGTGCCCCCACCATCGGATCCCAAAGCCGGGTAGACCATGATCAGCCCCGGATACTCCTGGGCGGTGGAGAGGGTGGGCGAGGCGTACACCTCGGCCACGGTGAAGGTGGGATAGGGATAGGGGGAGAGGTTGGCGGAATACCAGCGCATGGTTCGGGCGGCCTCGGCCAGGTAAACGTCCAGCCGAGAGGCGTTTGGCCCGTAGGCGAGCAGGTTGACCCCGTCCACATCCATGGTGCGCAGCTGATATCGATCGGATATGGCCAGGGCGAAATCGCGCAGCCCCTCACCGTGGAAGCTCTGACTGCTGTCCTGCTGCCCGGTGGACGGGCCGCTGGCGGCTATCTTGACCGGAACGTCGCTCGTAACCGTGACGTCGAAGTCGGCGACCTCGGTGAAGAAGGCGTCCCCCACGTCCACGTACTGGTGCCGGTCCCACCCATCCTGGTAGACGGAGAGGATGGGAAACCAGTTGCCCATCGCGAGGATTCCACCACCCCGGCCAAATCGCCCACCGCCGGTCGGGACCGTGACCCGGTATCGTAGCTCCACCTCGATAGATGCGCCCGAAGCCAGTTGCGAGTTCAGGATGAGGGTGAGGACCGTTCCGTCCAGTACGGCCGCGACCTCTTGGCCGTCTACCCGCGCCCCGTCGAGGGCGAAGCCGTCGAAGTAGGCGGGGGTTACCTGGAACACCAGATCTGGTAGCTCCACCCCCGTGTTGTTGCGGAAGGTGGTCTTCTGCACAACGTCCATGGCAGCCTGGCCGAAGCTCAAGGTGGCCTGCATATCGTAGTGGGGCCGGGTTGCGGCCTGAGCGCCGGTTGGGAGTATCGCCGCGAAGGCGATGAGGGTCAGGGCGACGGCGATTGGTTGGGCGATCCAGTTGCGGAGCTTCATGGGAGACTCCTTAGAGGGGAGGGCTTTCCAGGAATTCACCACTAAGCCACAAAGACACCAAGCGAATAGCTCAAACCAAACGGAAATCTGATGTCCTTGTGTCCTTGTGTCTTTGTGGTTAGGTCGTCTACCTTCGTGGTCAGGTCGTCTACTGCAGCCTGCCGAATCTCAGACGAGGAACCATCAACATCGCCTCCAGCATCACCTGGCGGGAGAGCTTGGACT
>Ga0209745_1000317_pt1 | contig 28904 bp, 30 predicted proteins | sample BarGraNGADG00312_FD_184495 | JGI IMG/M metagenome (GOLD analysis project Ga0209745, IMG submission 184495) | Arctic peat soil microbial communities from Barrow, Alaska - Barrow Graham LP Ref core NGADG0004-312 (SPAdes) (version 2) | ecosystem: Environmental > Terrestrial > Soil > Wetlands > Peat...
GCTCCCGCCCGAACCGGCCCGGCACCGCCCGTCCTCGCTCGGTCACCCCGCCCCGTTCGCTCCCGGAAGTCGCCCTTGCTCCCGGAATTTCGGGAGCGAGGGCGCGTTTCGGGAGCGAACGTGGATCCTGGGTTTGACACTGCCTCCCCCCTTAGATGAGAATGATTTTCATGAAGATCTGGAGGGTGATCGTCGCTGCGTGTGCCCTGACGCTTGCACTCTCCGGCTGCGCTTCCAGCGTCCCTTCGGCTGGCGACGGCAGGCTCAGCGTTCAGGTGGCCTTCTATCCGTTCCAGTTCGTCGCCGAGCGCGTCGGCGGGGACGCGGTCAGCGTGACCAGCCTCACCGCGCCGGGCACCGAGCCGCACGACCTCGAGTTGGCCCCGCGCCAGGTGGCAGCGCTGGCCACCGCCGACCTGGTGATCTTCCAGTCCGGCTTCCAGCCCGCCGTCGACACCGCCGTCGAGCAGGCACAGCCGGCCCGGGTCGTCGACACCGCGTCATTCGTCACCATGCTCACGGCCACGACGGACGGTGGGGAGCAGCCGGCAGAAGCGGGGACCGGCAGCAAGGACCCGCACACCTGGCTCGACCCCACCAACGTGGTCACGATCGCCGAGCACGTCCGCGACGCCCTCTCTCAGGCCCGGCCAGAGCAGGCAGCAGCGTTCGCTGCCAACACCCGCCGACTGGTGGCCGACCTGACGAACCTCGACGCCGAGATCAAGGAGGACCTGACCGGATGCGCGATCACGCCCTTCATCACCTCGCACGCAGCGTTCGGCTACTTCGCCGCCCGCTACGGCCTCACCCAAGTGGGCATCCGCGGCCTCGAACCTGACGTCGAACCGAGCGCGTCCCGCATCGTTGAGGTCCAACAGGTCGCCCGCGACAACCATGTGACCACGATCTTCTTCGAAGCCCTGGTCTCCCCGGTCGTCGCGCAGTCCATGGCCGGCGACCTGGGCCTGCGCACCGACGTCCTCGATCCCCTCGAAGGCATCACCGCCGACTCCCGGGGCACCGACTACCTCGCTGTGATGCGGGCCAACGCGAACTCACTGAAGGTGGCGAACAAATGCTCCTGAAACCACAGACTGTGGAAGCTCCGGCGATCTCCGCAGCATCGGTCGACGTGGTACTGAACGGCATCCCGATCGTCCGCGGGGCATCGCTCGACATCCATAGCGGCGAGGTGGTGGCGATCCTCGGCAACAACGGCTCCGGCAAGACCACCCTGATGCGGGCGCTGATGGGGCTCGTGCCCCACCACGGCAGCATTGAGCTGTTCGGCACGGAACTCGGCGCGTTCCGCGAGTGGGCGCGCGTGGGTTACGTGCCGCAGCGCGGCAACATCCTCGTGCAGCAGGCGACCGCCCGCGAGGTTGTCGCAAGCGGACGGCTGGGACGCCGGCGCGCGTTCCTGCCCGAATCCGCGTCCGACAAGGCCGCCATCTCAGACGCCCTCGCAGAAGTGGGCCTCGCCGACCGGGCCCGCTACCCGTTCGTCCGTCTCTCAGGCGGCCAGCAGCAGCGCGTGCTCATCGCCCGGGCACTCGCGACGGGCGCCGACTTGATGGCGTGGGACGAGCCGCTCGCCGGTGTCGACCGCAACACCCAGGAACTGCTCGCCGGCGTGGCCGCCCACCTCAAGGCACGGGGCACGACGATCGTCATGGTGCTGCACGAACTGGGCTGCTTCCGTGACCTCATCGACCGCAGCATCGTCCTGGCCGACGGCCGCGTGATGCCGCCCGGCTACGACCTGCACGACCACGAGCACGGGCACGACCACCCCGACCACGACCACCGCGCCGTCCACGGCGGCCATGAGGTGGAGGAACACGAACGCCCCCGCACCCACCACACCGGACTGGAGGTCGGCTGACATGGAGTGGCTCACGCTCGCATTCATGCAACGCGCCCTCCTCGCTGCCCTGATCACCGGCGTCACCGCCCCGGCGATCGGCACCTTCCTGGTGCAGCGCCGGCTCAGCCTGCTCGGTGACGGTCTCGGCCACCTCGCCGTCGCCGGCGTCGGCCTTGCGTTCCTCACCGGCACGGCGCCCCTGCCGATGGCTGTGGCCATCTGCGTCCTCGGCTCCATCGGCATCGAGATGCTGCGCGAGTCCGGACGTGCCAGCGGCGACGTGGGCCTTGCGATCCTGTTCTATGGCGGGCTGTCCGGGGGCCTGTTGCTCGCCGGGCTGGCCGGACAGGGCGCCGGGACGCTGTCGGGCTACCTGTTCGGCTCCCTCCTCACGGTGAGCGCCGCCGACCTGTGGGTGATCGCCGGGCTCGGCATCGTGGTGCTGGCCTTCACCCTCGGGTTGTTGCCCCAGCTGTTCACGGTCTCCGCCGACGAACCGTTCGCGCGCTCAATCGGACTGCCCGTGCGCCTCCTCAACATCGTGGTGGTCAGCCTCGCAGCGATCACCGTCACCGTCTCCATGCGGACGGTGGGGCTGCTATTGGTCAGCGCGCTGATGGTGGTGCCGGTGGCGACGGCCAACCACATCGTGATCGGATTCCGCGCCGGGCTAATCGCATCCATGGGGCTCGGGGCGGTCGCGGCCCTCAGCGGGACGATCGGCTCCTACTACCTGAACACAGCCCCCGGCTCCCTGATCGTGGTCATTGCGATCGGCCTGTTCGCGCTCAGCTGGCCGCTGTCGCAGCTGCTGCAACGGCGGCGGCGTCCGATCATCGAAGTAGCGGACGCGGTCGAACCGGCCATGCACGAACTGGCCGAGTCGCACCCCCACGTGCATAACGAGCACTGCGGCCACCTGTCCGTCCAGCACTCCGGTCATGTCGACTACGTTCACGACGGCCACCGTCACGCAGCGCACGGAGATCACTATGACGAGCACTAACCTCGGCCGTTCGATCCCGCGGCAGACACGGCAGCGGGCAACGATCCGGCACGCCGTCGAGGCGATGGCCAGCTTCGCCACCGCCCAGGACGTGCACGACCGTCTGCGTCATGACGGCTCGGGCGTCGGTCTCGCCACCGTGTACCGGACCCTGCAGGCCATGGCCATCGGTGGCGAGCTCGACTCGATCCGCACCCCCGACGGCCAGATGGCCTACCGCACCTGCTCCCCCGGTCACCACCACCACCTGATCTGCCGCTCCTGCGGTCGGACGGTGGAGGTCACCGTGCCGCAGCTGGAGCAGTTGGTGCGCGGCATGGCGTCCGACCACGGCTTCGCCAGCATCGACCACGAGGTGGAGTTCTTCGGCGTCTGCACCGCCTGCGCCGACCTCTGACCCCCACCCCATCCGAGGGGGAGGAGTTCAGGGCTGGTCGGGCACCAGCGGCGGCACGAGGACGCCTCCGGCGGTGGGCTCACCGATGCCGAGGGCCGCTGCGAAGATCGCGACCGCCTGCTCAGTGGTGCCCGCCCCCGGTGAGTACGGGTCGACGAAGTCGTGCATCCACTTCAAGGAGCCGTCGACGTTCGCCTCGCCGAAGCGGCCGGCGCGGCCGGCGAATACCCCGGAGGCGAACGCGCGAGCAGCATCCTTGCGAATCGCGAAGTCGGCCGGGTTGGTCACCAGCACCACCCGCTCCAGGAGGTGCCCGGCGATCACGGAATGGTCGAACATCGCCTCCGACAGGTGCAGGTACGGCATCAGGCCCGGCACAGGGAACCCGGGATAGGAGTAGGGGCTGTGGCCGAGGTCGGCCTTCTTGCGGGGATCCCACCAGTAGTAGAAGCGGGGCACGATGCGCGGGAAGCGCACCATCGCGCGTATCAGCGGCAACGGGAACCCGGTGGGAGCTACCAGGGGCGCCGCCAGCACCAGACGGCGCACCTCCGGCCGGGTTGCCGCTGCCCACGCCGCCAGCGTTGCGCCCGCTGACAACCCGATCACCCAGACCGGGTCGCCGAAGCCTGTGGCGATGTCGATGCAGGTGTTCACCTGCCCGACCAGCTCGGCGTCGGTCAAGTTGGCGAGGTCGCGGGTCAGCAGGTCGGCCTGCCCATGGTGCGGCATTCTCGGCAGCAGCACGCGGTAGCCGTCGGCACGCAGCGCCTCGCCGACCTTCGCGAACTGTGAGGGCGCATTGGTGAAGCCGTGCCAGATCACGATGGTGGCCGCCGCTGCGCCGTCCGGTTCGAGCAGGCGGGAGCGGGTGGCCTCGGGGACGTCGAACTCGGCAGCGATGATGCCCTGCACCCGGACGCGGGCTTCGTCAGGGCTGGACGCCGGGGTCGGCTCCGGCCGTGGAACGGGCGGAACCGGCCACAGCGTGCGGAACCAGGCCTGCCCGGCGGGCTGCGGTTCGGCGGTCATTGGCGGGGCCCCCGATCTGTGGTCGCGTTCAGCGGAGGCTGGCAACCCCGCTCTGCGTCAAACGTAGTATTTCTGCCGCCCGAAGGCGCCGCAGCAGCGCACGAAGCCGGGATCGGCCCATTCGTCGGCACTGGAGTCCACGCGGCGGATCTGCTGGATTCGCCTCAAATCCGCCAACGCGAAAGGCGGAAGATGCCGGACTTCTGGTCAGCCTGGGGAACACCGTCTGGTGGGCCTTCTCCTTCCTCGTCATGATCTCCTACCTGATGGTGCTGTTCTCGATCATCGGGGACGTGTTCCGTGACCGCGAGCTCAGCGGCGGCGCAAAGGCGCTGTGGATCTTCTGCCTGATCTTCTTCACCTTCATCACCGCGATCATCTACATCCTGGCCCGCGGCAAGGGCATGAACGAGCGCGCTGTCGCACAGGCCCAGCAGAACAAGCAGGCCGCTGACAACTACATCCGGTCCGTCGCAGGCAGCCCGGCCGACGAGATCGCCCGCGCCAAGTCCCTGCTGGACGCCGGCACGATCAGCGCAGAGGAGTTCGCCTCCCTCAAGGCGAAGGCGCTGTCCTGAGGAGCGGGGGCCTGAGCTTGCGAAGGCTCCCGCATCACGAAGGGCGCTTATTCAATTTCTCAACGTTGGCAGAACATTCTGACATACCCTCTCGGGTATTAACGCGTTGCAGTTATTGCATAAATCCCCTTGTGAGCGCGGGAGTGGTCAGGTGAGGAGAGGAGTACATTTACCTCCGAAACCCGTAACCCCCAACGAAGGGTGGCCCATGGCCCGCGACATCACGGAGCTCCCCAACCTGGCAGTGGAAGGTGGGCGTGTCGCCCCGATCCGCTCCCGGATGCCTGTCTACGTTGATCTCCTCCCGCCATGCAACAGCGGTTGCCCGGCAGGGGAGAACATCCAGGAGTGGCTCCGGCTGGTGAAGGCCGGCCAGGAGGAAGCCGCGTGGCGTGAGCTCGTGAAGAACAACCCGTTCCCTGCCATCCACGGCCGGGTCTGCTACCACCCGTGCGAGGCCGCCTGCAACCGGGTCGAACTCGACGGGTCCGTGTCGATCCACTCCGTCGAGCGCTACCTCGGTGACCTTGCGATCGAGAAGGGCTGGACGTTCGAGAAGCCGCGCTTCTCCACGGGCCGCCGCATCCTTGTGATCGGCGCCGGCCCGTCCGGCCTGAGTGCCGCCTACCAGCTGTCACGCATGGGCCACGAAGTGGAGATCAGGGACTCCTCCGACTCCCCCGGCGGGATGATGCGCTACGGCATCCCCGAGTACCGGCTGCCCCGCGACATCCTGGACGCCGAGGTTGCCCGCCTCCTCGACCTGGGCGTGCGGATCGTGAACAACTACACCGTCAAGGACCTGATGGCCGAACAGGCGGAGGGCGGCTTCGAGGCCACCTTCGTGGCGATCGGCGCGCATCTGTCCAAGCGGGTCGACATCCCCAACCGCGACGCCTCCAAGATCATGGACGCGGTCAGCTTCCTGCGTGACGTCGCCTCCGGCGAGCGTCCGCTGATCGGGCGCAAGGTGGCCGTCTACGGCGGCGGCAACACCGCGATGGACGCCGCGCGCGTGGCCCGCCGGCTGGGCGCGGAGGAGTCGATCATCGTCTACCGCCGCACCGAAGAGCAGATGCCGGCCCACGCGGAGGAGCGCGAAGGTGCCCTGCGCGAGGGCGTGAAGATGAACTGGCTGCGCACGATCAGTTCCCTCGACGAGGGCGACCTCACCGTCGAGATCATGGAGCTCGACGAGAACGGCCGCGCCCGCGGCACCGGTCGGTTCGAGACGCTCGAGGCCGATACCGTCATCCTCGCCCTCGGCCAGGAGGCTGACTCCAACTTCCTGCGCCGCATCCCCGGCATGCACTTCGAGCACGACGTGGTGCAGGTGGATCCGCGCACCCTGATGACCGGCGTGCCCGGCATCTTCGCCGGTGGTGATGCCGTCCCGTCCGAGCGCACGGTGACCATCGGCGTCGGGCACGGCAAGCGTGCAGCTACCCAGATCGACGCCTGGCTGGCCGGCCGCGAAGCGGTGTCCCGCCCGAAGCACGACCTGGCAAGCTTCGACAAGTTGAACCTGTGGTACTTCGGCGACGCCCGCCGCAGCACCCAGCCCGAGCTGGAGCCGTCCGAGCGGGTCACCGACTTCGACGAGATCGTCGGCGGACTCACCGACGAGCAGGCCCACGTCGAGGCTGCCCGCTGCCTGTCCTGCGGCAACTGCTTCGAGTGCGACGGGTGCCTCGGCGCGTGCCCAGAGGACGCGGTGATCAAGCTCGGCAAGGGCCTGAGATACCGGTTCGACTACGACAAGTGCACCGGATGCGCCACCTGCTTCGGCCAGTGCCCCGTGCACGCCATCGACATGATCGAGGAGAACCGATGAGTCGCGTCATCATCGACGGGAACGAGGCTGCCGCCTCGGCGTCCTACCGGCTCAACGAGCTGTGCAGCATCTACCCGATCACGCCGTCCTCGACGATGGCCGAGCTGGCCGACGAATGGTCGGCCAAGGGCCAGCCGAACGTGTACGGCACGGTGCCGACGGTCATCGAGATGCAGTCCGAGGGCGGCGCGGCCGGTGCACTGCACGGCGCTCTGCAGGGTGGCGCGCTGAGCACGACGTTCACTGCATCACAGGGCCTGCTGCTGATGATCCCGAACATGTACAAGATCGCCGGCGAGCTCACCTCGATGGTGCTGAACGTCGCGGCGCGCTCGCTGGCCGCTCAGGGACTGAGCATCTACGGCGACCACCAGGACGTGATGGCGGTGCGCCAGACCGGCTTCGCCATGCTGAACTCCTCCAGCGTGCAGGAGGCCCACGACATGGCAGCCATCTCGCAGCTGGCCACCATGAAGTCCCGGGTGCCGTTCGTGCACTTCTTCGACGGCTTCCGCACCAGCCACGAGGAGAACAGCGTCGAGCTGCTCACCGACGCAGAGCTGCTGTCGCTGGTGCCCGAGGAGTTCGTGCGCGCCCACCGTGGCCGTGCACTGTCGCCCGAGCACCCCTATATCCGCGGCACGGCGCAGAACCCGGACACCTACTTCCAGGGTCGCGAATCCGTGAACTCGTACTACAACGCAGTACCTGGCATCGTTTCGGACGCGATGGACACCTTCGCCGGGCTGACCGGGCGCGCCTACGACCTCGTCGAGTACTACGGCGATCCCGAAGCCGAGCGCGTGATCGTGATCATGGGTTCCGGCGCGCACACCGTCCGCAGCACCGTCGCGCACCTCGTCGCCCGCGGCGAGAAGGTCGGCGTCGTGCAGATCCGGCTGTACCGGCCGTTCCCGACCGCAGAGGTCCTTGCCGCGATCCCGGCCAGCACCCGCGCCCTCGCTGTCATGGACCGCACCAAGGAGCCGGGTTCCGGCGGCGAGCCGCTGTTCCTCGACGTCGCCGCTGCGATGGGTGAAGCCCACGCAGCCGGTGCCCGGAAGAGCCTTCCGCTGCTGGTCGGTGGACGCTACGGACTGTCCAGCAAGGAGTTCACGCCTGCAATGGTCGTCGGCGTCTTCGACGAACTGGCCAAGGCTTCTCCGCGTCCGCGGTTCACCGTCGGCATCAACGACGACGTCACCATGCTGTCGCTGCCTTACGACACGAGCCTCGACCTGGAGGACCCGGCAACGCTGCGCGCGGTGTTCTACGGGCTCGGCTCCGACGGCACCGTCGGCGCCAACAAGAACAGCATCAAGATCCTCGGCGGCATCGACAACACCTACGCCCAGGGCTACTTCGTCTACGACTCCAAGAAGTCGGGCTCGCGGACGGTGTCGCACCTGCGTTTCGGTCCGCACCCGATCGAGGCGCCGTACCTGGTGAGCCAGGCCGGCTTCATCGGCTGCCACAACTGGTCGATCCTCGAACGTGTCGACGTGCTGGAGTTCGCCCGCCCGGGCACGATCCTGCTGATCAACACTCCCTACGAGGCCAGCGAGACCTTCGCCCATCTGCCGGAGCCGATGCAGCGCAAGATCATCGACCTCGGGGTCGAGCTCTGGGCGATCGACGCCAACCTCGTGGCCCGCAAGGCCGGCATGGGACGGCGCACCAACACGGTGCTGCAGACCTGCTTCTTCGCGATCAGCAAGGTGCTGCCCCGCGACGAGGCCATCGAAGAGGTCAAGAAGACAATCCGCAAGACCTACTCGCGCAAGGGCGCCGATGTGGTGCTCAAGAACGAGGCGGCCGTCGACGCGTCCCTGGACAGCTTGCACCGCGTCACCGTCCCCACCGCGACGATCGGCGAGGCGGGAATGATCCCGCCGGTGCCGGCCGATGCCCCCGACTTCGTGCGCAACGTGACCGCGTCCATGCTGCTCGGCACCGGCGACCAGCTGCCGGTGAGTGCCCTGCCGGTGGACGGCACGTACCCGTCGGGCACGACGAAGTACGAGAAGCGCAACATCAGCGACATCATCGCCGAGTGGGACGCCGAAGCCTGCATCCAGTGCGGCAACTGCGCGTTCGTATGCCCGCACGCCGTGCTGCGCGCCAAGTACTACAACGCCTCCGCGCTCGACGGTGCCCCCGAGGGCTTCGGCTCCGCACCGCTGAACGCCGCCGGCTTCCCCGGCTCCCGTTACACCCTGCAGGTGTACGCAGAGGACTGCACCGGCTGCGGGCTGTGCGTCGAGGCCTGCCCGGTCAAGCCGCTGGGCACCGGCGGGGTGCGCAAGGCAATCAACCTGACGCCCGTGCAGGACCGCACCAGGGAGATCCAGAATGTGAAGTTCTTCGAGAGCATCCCGGTGAACCGGCGCTCCCGCGTGGATTTCGCCAACGTGCGTGGCACCCAGTTCCTCGAGCCGCTGTTCGAGTTCTCCGGCGCCTGCTCCGGCTGCGGCGAGACCCCCTACCTGAAGCTGCTCACCCAGCTGTTCGGTGGCCGCGCGACGGTGGCCAACGCCACCGGGTGCTCCTCCATCTACGGCGGCAACCTGCCGACCACGCCGTGGTCGTCCAACAAGTACGGACGCGGCCCGGCCTGGTCGAACTCGCTGTTCGAGGACAACGCCGAGTTCGGGCTGGGCCTTCGGCTGGCAGCCGACCTGCACACCGCCACCGCCCGCCGGCGGCTGGAGGCGCTGCGGGAAGAGCTGGGTGACGAGAACGTCGAGTTGATCCTCGACGCTCCGCAGCAGTACGAGTCGGAGTTGAGTCAGCAGCGGGCGCGGGTGGACGCGCTCAAGGCGCGGCTGGACACCATGTCCGGCCCGCTCGTCGAGGACCTGCGCTCCGTCGCCGACCACCTGCTGCGCCGCTCCGTGTGGATCGTCGGTGGCGACGGCTGGGCCTATGACATCGGCTCAGCCGGCGTCGACCACGTGCTGGCCTCTGGTCGCAACGTGAACATCCTCGTGCTCGACACCGAGGTGTACTCAAACACCGGCGGCCAGGCGTCCAAGTCGACGCCGATGGGTGCCGTGGCGAAGTTCGCCTCGGCCGGCAAGCCGACCGCCAAGAAGGACGTCGCCCTGCAGGCAACCGCCTACGGCGACGTCTATGTCGCCCGGGTGGCGATGGGGGCGGACAAGCAGCAGACGCTGACAGCGTTCCGCGAGGCAGAGGCCTACGACGGTCCCAGCCTGATCCTGGCCTACAGCCATTGCATCGCCCACGGCATCGACATGCGCAAGGGCCTCGACCAGCAGTACGCGGCGGTGGCGTCGGGTCACTGGCCACTGATGCGATACAACCCCGTGCTGCGCACGGCGGGCAAGAACCCGTTCCTGCTCGACTCGCCCCGTCCACGGATGCTGCTGAGGGACTACCACGCCAACGAGCTGCGGTTCCGGATGCTGATGAACTCCGACCCGGAGTCGGGCGAACGCCTGCTGGCGCTGGGCCAGGAGCAGGTGAATCGGCGTTGGGCGGAGTACGAGGAGATGGCCACCCGTAGCGCCGACCGGTTCGCGGAGGTGTCCCGGCACTGACCCGTCCCCGGCGCTACAGTGTTGGTCGAATCCGAGCAGGAGGGCCTGAGATCAGCGACAGCGTTTCACCGGCGCCGGACGCCGACGTCCCCGCCACCGGGTCCGTCCCGGCACGGAAACCCCTGACGATCGCCGAGTTCACCGACAACTACGGCCCGGCCCACAGCGGCTTGCTCTATGCCGTCCAGTTCCTCGAGGAGCAGGTGCTGGCCGCAGGGCATCGCGTGCTTCTGGTCGCACCGGTCGCAGACGGTCCGAACCCCCACGCCGGGCACCCGCGGCGCCGCGAGATCCGGCTGCCGTCCGTGCCGATCCCCGGCACGCAGATCCGGTTGAGCATGGGCCAGGACTTCGACTACCGGCTGGCCCAGATGGTCGCCAACCCGCCGGACGTGATCCACGTCCACGGCCTCGGCCCGATCGGGTTGCTGGGCATGTGGGTGGCCGAACGCACCGGTCGTCCGCTGGTGATCACCTGGCACACCGACTTCGAGGCCTACGCCGACTACTACTGGCATGTTGCGCCGCTTCTGAATGCCGCCTACAAGGTGTACGAGCTGCACCATGCCGAGAGCACCTGGACCCAGCTGAAGAAGCTGAAGCTGAAGCGGCCCCGCCGCGGCGGCGCTCAGGTCGAGTTGCTGCAGCTGGCAGCGAAGATGCTCACCGACGCCGACCTGGTGACCACACCGTCCGACAAGACGGCCAAGCGTGTGCTGGAGATCGCCCCGACGGCGAAGGTGCGGGTGGTGCCCAACGGCACCGACGCGCTGCCCGTGATGCCTCCGGTCGCCAAGGGACGCGGGCCGCGGCTGATCTACGTCGGCCGAATCTCGCTGGAGAAGGGCATCGGGCTGATGCTGGACGCCTTCGAGCTGGTCCGCGACCAGGTGCCGAACGTCGAGCTGATGATCGTCGGCGACTGGAAGGAGACGCCGGTGAAGCTGCGCCGGCGGCTGCAGCGGGCCGCCCGCTTCGGCGGCGTGAAGCTGCCCGGCCAGATCCCGCGCGAGAAACTCGGCGCCTATTACGCCTCCGGCGACGCTTTCGTGTTCGCCTCCCTCACCGACACCCAGGCCCTTGTGCTGCACGAGGCCGCCCACGCCGGGCTGCCGTTCGTGATGGTCGACCACGAGTTGCGGCTGGTCGTCGATCCGGGCGTCAACGCTGTGCTCGCCCGGCCCAACGCTGTCTCGCTTGCTGGCGCGATGGTCAGCATGCTGAGCGCCATGCAGGATGAGGAGTTCGCTGCCACGGCCAGTGCCCGGAGTCGCGAGCTGGCATCGAGGTTCACGATCGCCAATCAGTCCAAGGAGTTCGTGGATATCTACGAGGCGCTGGCAGACGGACGCGAAGTGGCACTCACCGAGGGCCTCGATCCCGACTACGGCCGCCGGGTGTTCCCGCGCCGCCGGGTCACCGCGACGTTCGAGAGCCCGGACCCCTCGGCCCTCGAGCCAGTGCTGGCAGCGCGCGCGAGCCGCTGGTGGCCCTGGTCGAGGCCGTCCCCAGCCTCGGGACGCTGACGGGCTCGACGAACACCAGCCGGCCCGAACTGAACCGAGATGGAAGCTCAGGCGGACGGCTGGAAGCTGCGCAGGCGCAGGCTGTTCAGGACAACGAAGACGCTCGAGAAGGCCATCGCCGCACCCGCGATCATCGGGTTCAGGAAGCCCAGGGCTGCCAGCGGAATCGCCGCAACGTTGTAGGCGAAGGCCCAGAACAGGTTGCCCTTGATGCGTCCCAGGGTCGCCCGCGACAAGCGGATCGCATCGCCGGCCACCCGCAGGTCGCCGCGCATCAGCGTCAGGTCGGCCGCCTGGATCGCGGCGTCCGTGCCAGTGCCGAGCGCGATGCCGAGGTCGGCCTGCGCCAGCGCTGCGGCGTCGTTGACCCCGTCCCCGACCATGGCAACGCGCCGTCCGGCGGCTTGCAGTTCCTTGATCTTGGCGACCTTGTCCTGGGGTAGCACCCCGGCGATCACGTCGTCGATGCCCACCTGGGCAGCAACGACACCGGCGGTCACCGCGTTGTCCCCGGTCAGCAGGATCGGGGTGAGCCCGAGCCGCCGGAAGCCGGCCACAGCCTCTGCCGAGGTCGGCTTCACGGTGTCCGCCACCAGGATCGAGCCGCGGTAGCGGCCGTCCCAGCCCACAGCCACCTCGGTGGCGTGGGAGGAATCTGCAGTCAATTCGGGCTCCGGGGCGAATTCGTCGCCGGGAACGGACTCTGGCTGCAGATTCGTCCCACCCACCCAGTCCGGGCGCCCGACGCGCACCTCGCGGTCGCCGACACGGGCCACGATTCCCTGGCCGGGCGTGTTGGTCAGCGTGCTCACCGCCAGGTCACTGCGGGCGTGGGTGGCGATCGCGCGGGCGATGGGGTGCTCGGAGCCGGCCTCGGCAGCGCCGGCGTAGCGCAGCAGCTCGGCGTCGGTGGTACCTCCGGAAGCCCTGACGCCAGCCACTGACATGGTGCCGGTGGTCACCGTCCCGGTCTTGTCGAGGACGATGGTGTCGACCTCGCGGGTGCGCTCGAGCGCCTCCGCGCCCTTGATCACGATGCCCAGTTGCGCGCCGCGGCCAGTGCCGACAAGAAGTGCTGTGGGTGTGGCCAGCCCGAGCGCACAGGGGCAGGCGATGATCAGCACGGCCACAGCTGCTGCGGCGGCGAAGGCGAGGCTCTCCCCCACGAGCAGCCAGGTGCCGAGGGTGAGGGCCGCCAGCACAAGGACGGTCGGCACGAAGACCGACGAGATGCGGTCAGCCAGCGCCTGCACCCGCGCCTTGCCGGTCTGCGCCTCCTCGACCAGCCGGGCGATATGGGCGAGCTGGGTGTCCCTGCCGACGCGGGTCGCGCGCACGACCAGGCGTCCGGTGGTGTTCAGGGTGGCACCGATCACCTGCGCGCCGACGCCCACATCCACCGGCACCGACTCGCCGGTGACAAGGGAGTTGTCGATGGCGGAGAAGCCCTCGACCACCTCACCGTCGGTCGCCACCAACTCGGAAGGCCGCACGACGAAGAGGTCGCCGACAGCAAACCGGTCGATCGGGACCTTTCGCTCCTTACCGTCCACCAGCACGGTGGCCTCGGTGGCGCCAAGATGCAGCAGTGCGCGGACGGCCTCGCCGGCTGCCGCCTTCGATCGGGCCTCGATGTAGCGTCCGAGCAGCAGGAAGACCACGATCCCGGCGACGGCCTCGAAGTAGATGTTGGCCTCACCGGCGCCGCGCATCAGCGCCAGCTCGAACGGGTGGGTGTAGCCGAGGTGCCCGGCCTCGCCGAAGAACAAGGCGTACAGCGACCAGCCGAACGCTGCTGTGGTGCCGAGGCTGATCAGCGTGTCCATGGTGGTGGCCAGGTGCCGGGCGTTCACCAGCGCGGAGTGGTGGAACGGCCAGGCCGCCCACGCGTAGACGGGCAGGGTGAGGGCGAGGCTCACCCACTGCCAGCCGGTGAACTGCAGCCCCGGCACCATGGCCATCGCGATCACAGGGACGCCGAGGCCGGCCGCCCAGATCAGGCGGCCGCGCAGTGCGGCGGCGTGGTCGACTCCGACGGCCTCAGGGTCGGGCATCGCTGCGCCGTAGCCGGTGTTCTCCACCACCTGGATGAGGTCCTCCACGGACACCTGGGGCGGGTAGAGCACCTTCGCCTTCTCGGTCGCATAATTCACCGATGCGAGCACCCCGTCCAGCTTGTTCAGCTTCTTCTCGATCCGGGCAGCGCAGGACGCACAGGTCATGCCCGAGATGTCGAGTTCCACCGACTCGTGCTGCTGGGTGCTCATCGGATCAGGCCACGCTGTACTGTTCGCCAGCCTCATAGACGGCCTCGGCGATACGGTCGAAGTCGACTGGGGCGTCGGAGGTGATGTCGAGCTTTCCGGTCTCAAGGCTGACGGCTGCCTCGCTGACGCCGGGGACCGCCCCGACCTCCTCGGAGATCGCGTGCGCGCAGTGGTTGCAGGTCATTCCGGAGACGGTGTAGCTGGTGATCATTTCTTTCCTTTCGCTGGTCGAGCCGGTCGGGACCGGGTTCAGGAGCGGACGAGTCGCGCGATGGCGGCCGAGGCCTCTGCGAGCTTGATGTCGGCCTCTTCACCGCCGGCGCGGGCCGCACGGACCACGCAGTGGCTGAGGTGCTCGTCGAGCATGGCCAGGGCCAGGGCCTCGAGGGCCTTGGTCATGGCAGAGACCTGGGTGAGGATGTCGATGCAGTACTGCTCCTCGTCCACCATGCGCTGCAGGCCTCGGGCCTGGCCTTCGATGCGCTTCAGGCGGCGCAGGTACTCCTCTTTGTGGTCGAGGTAGCCGTGCCCGGAGTCATGGTGGCAATCGGACGGGTGTGACAACTGATCATGGTGGTTCGTCGACATGTTCATCCTCCCTTGTCAGGATACCCCCCAAGGGTATGATCGGACAAGTCTGGGGTTGTGGAAACCGTGTGCATAACCCTTCGGCCGACGCGCCATACACCACCCCTAGGGTGGGGTGTCAAGGGGGTAACCGTCATCCGTTGTTAACCTGGAATTTCTTTCTGTCCACACGGGTACGAACTTGTATACCGTAGTCAGAGGCCTGTTGAACCAGGTTCAACTGCGGCGTCCACAGCTACGACACTTCGTCGTACACAGGCCCCCCGGCGTGGCGTCCACGTTGTCCCCAAATGATCCACAGGCCCTGTGGATGACGCCGTTGAGGGAGGGTGTAGATGGGTCTAGGTTGGCCAACGTCCGGGGAGTGTCGTCGGGCGGAAAAGACTGTCAGAGGAGCGTTCTAGTGTGCTCATCAGAGCTCAACTGTTGCTCCTGGAGGATATATGTCGCTCGCTGAGGTGATGCCGTACGGCTCCGAAGCCGACTACGCCGGTCCCGACCGGACCCCGCCGCAGGATGTAGCCGCAGAACAGAGCGTGCTGGGCGCAATGCTGTTGAGCAAGGACGCGATCGGCGACGTCGCCGAGGTCGTCAAGGGCAGGGACTTCTACCGCCCCGCGCACGAGACCATCTACGAAGCCATCATCAACCTGTACGGCCGTGGGGAGCCGGCTGACGCCATCACCGTCGCCGACGAGCTGGCCAAGCAGGGCGAACTCGGCCGCGTGGGTGGCCACATCTACCTGCACGACCTGCTTTCGCAGGTCTCGATCGCCTCGAACGCCGGCTTCTACGCGGAAATCGTCAAGGAGAAGGCAATCCTGCGCCGCCTCGTCGAGGCGTCGATCAAGATCTCCCAAATGGGTTACGCCGGCCAGGGCGACGTCGCCGGCATCGTGGACGCGGCCCAGCAGGCCATTTACGAAGTGGCGGAGGGAAAGGCGAGCGAGGACTACGAGCCACTGTCTGCGCTGATGGAATCGACGCTCGACGAGATCGAGGCACTCAGCGCGCATGGCATCATGTCCGGCGTCCCGACCGGCTTCGTCGAGCTTGACGAAATCACCAATGGGCTGCACGCCGGGCAGATGGTGATCGTCGCCGCGCGTCCCGGTGTGGGCAAGTCGACCCTCGGGCTCGACTTCGCGCGTTCTGCTGCCATTCAGCACGGATTGTGCGCTGCCTTCTTCAGCCTGGAAATGACGAAGACCGAGATTGTGATGCGACTCATCTCGGCCGAGGCGCAGGTGCCGCTGGGCGACATCCGCAAAGGCCGGATGAGCGACGAGAACTGGGGACGGATCGCGCGCAAGACCGCTGATGTGTCCTCCGCTCCGCTGTACATCGACGACTCGCCGAACCTGACCATGATGGAGATCCGGGCGAAGGCGCGGCGGCTGAAGCAGCGCAACGACCTGAAGCTGGTGATCGTCGACTACATGCAGCTGATGAGCTCGGGCAAGCGGGTGGAGAGCCGCCAGCTGGAAGTCTCTGAGTTCTCGCGTCAGATGAAGCTGCTGGCCAAGGAGCTCGAGGTGCCCGTGGTGGCGCTGTCGCAGCTCAACCGTGGTCCCGAGCAGCGCACCGACAAGAAGCCGATGCTGTCCGACTTGCGTGAATCCGGCTCGCTGGAGCAGGACGCCGACGTCGTGATCCTGCTGCACCGCGACGACATGTACAACAACGCCTCCGAGCGTTCCGGTGAGGCCGACTTCATCATCGCCAAGCACCGTAACGGCCAGACCAAGACGGTCACCGTGGCCTTCCAGGGCCACTACAGCCGCTTCGTCGACATGCAGCACTGACGCAGAAAGCCCGTCGCCAGGACAGTTCCGGCGTTGGTGCGAGAAGACGTCCGTATCAGCGACCGCTGGGGACGGCTCTGAACTCCATGAGCATCGGATGGGTCCTGCACCGCGACTGGGTCGGAGTTGACCAGGCTTTCGCGAACGAGCTGCAAGGGGTGCTGGCCGTCCACAGGCCGGCGCCCGGAAGCACCCTCGTGCTCGTTGCCCGGTCCGTGCGCCATGCACCCGAGTTCGTGCTCCGGGTGGTCGGCCACCCCGTCGTGGTGATCACCGAGTCCTATGACGGCAACGACGGAGCGATCGACACCAGCGGGACGAGCGGCAAGGCCGGCTCGGCGGGTAGCCCGGGGTCGGCACTGTCCCTCTACGCCCTGGCCGCAACGAACGTGAGGCTCATCGCCCGCGGCGGCTCGGGCGGATCCGGCGGCTCGGGTCGCACGGAGGGTAACGGCGGCACGGGTGCGCTGGTCACGTTCCGCGCGCTCGCCCCGACCGGCATCCAGGCCGAACCCGAGCTCAGCGGGAAGGGCGGTTCCGCAGCGGCCGGAGGCGCCGCCGGAGCCACGGTTGCCCCGGCGCGGCTGTGGTACACCCGAAGCGCGCAATGGCGATCCGATGTCGAGGCCGTCCTCGGCACCCACATCGCCGACGTGGCAGCGTAGGAGGGCGGGGTGCACCGGAAAGGCCCATCCTGGTCGAGGAGCTGAGCCCGGTCTTCCGCGGACGCTGTCGCGCAGGTGAGGATGTGAGCCGAGGAGGAGCCGCAGTGGAACACCCCAAGATGTTCGACGACGACGACCCAGTGCTGGCCCGCGTCCGCCGGATAGCGCTCGCCTTTCCGGAGGCCGCGGAGAAGGTCTCGCACGGGCGTCCCGCCTTCTACACGCGCAGGATCTTCGCCTACTACGGCGGCTCGCAGACGGTGCACGGCCAATGGGTGCAGCACCCCGCCTCTGTGATGGTGCTCGCCGACCTCGACGGACAGTCGGCGATGCGCGCGCTACCGAACTCATGGGTGCCGGGCTACCTCGGCCCGTACGGCTGGACGGGCCTCGACCTGGACCCGAAGACCGACTGGGACGACGTCGCCGGCTTCATCGAGGAGTCGTACCGGTTCACCGCCCCCGCCCTGCTCAGCAAGATGCTGGACGAGTCCTGAGCGCGGAGCGGTGAACGGACACGGGTCGACGGGCGGCAACCTGAACCGTTACCCGCTCAGTTGCGCGCGTTGAGTCCGATCCGGTTACCTTCGCTGTCCTCGATGTAGGCGAAATAGCCGTTCTCGCCCTCCCGCTGGAGTCCTGCCGACCAGGACGCGACCACCAGCCAGCTCCGCCCATTCGATCCACGCGTCGATGCTCGGGTTCGCGTCGAAGTAGACGCGGCTGCCGTAGTGCGACGGCTGGTCCTCCGGAGCAGCGAACAGGCAGCCAGGAGACCCGCCGCCACCCTCGCCGGCGAACAGGGCGGTCTCCCTGTCTGGCCCCACCGGCAGACGGATGAGATCTTCGCCGGGTCGACGACCGGGAGTGAAGCCGGTTGACCGCGCCCTCAGGCGTAGCCTCGGGCGACATCGAGCGCCTGCGCGCCATAGCCGCCGCCGAAGAGCAGGGCGTGGAACATCAGCGGCGAGAGGGCGTGAAGGGATAGTCGGGCGCGCCAACCGTCGGCCAGCGGCGAGATCTCGTCGTATCCCGCGTATACATCGCCGAGGTGGGCCAGGCCGAAGAGCGCGAGCATGCCGAGGTCCGATTCGGCGTGGTCGCCGCGGGCGAGCGGGTCGATGAGCGCGGCGCCGGTGGGGCCGCCGGTCCACAGCACGTTGCCCGCCCAGAGGTCACCGTGGACGCGGGCGACAGCGCCTTCGACCAAGGCGGGCTGTGGCACGTCGAAATCGCCGGCCCGCAGCCGGTCGCAGAGACGGTCGTAGGTGCGCGCCTCGGCGGAATCGATCAGGCCGCCGTCGCGCATGCGTCGGGTGAAGACCGCGATCCGCCAGTCGGCGTAGAAGCTGCCCCAGGTGGCGGGGGCGTCCGCCGGGTTGAGGATGAACGGCTGCCGGGACCGCCCGATGGTGTCGCCGCCGGGCCAGTCGGCGGGCGGGCAGCCGAACCAGTCCGCGCCTGCGGCATGCGTCCGGGCCAGCGAGGCGCCGAGCCGTCGTGCAGACTCCCTGGTGGCTGGAACCTCGGTGACGTGCTCAAGTTCGAGCCGCGACGCGGTGAGGTCGAGCACGCGCACGATGCGAGTGCCGCCGCCCTTCTCTGCGTCCAAGAGCCAGCGCAGCCCGGCGGCCTCCTGGTCGAGCCGCTCGCCGCTCGACGCGGTCTTCACGAACGTTTCCTGCACGCCGCCACCGTAGCGGCGCGTCACTCGCCCAGCTCGCTTCGCAGGGCGGCCTCGAACGATTGCGGTGCGCGGCCGGTGATGGTGGTCAGGTCGGTGGTGACAGCGGCGAACCGGCCCTGGTCGATGCTCTCGAACATGGACGTGAACGCGTAGCTCCACCACGGGTCGGTGCCGGTCTCGATCAGGCGGTGGCGGAACTCGTCTGCGGTGATGATCGTGCCCTGCACGCCCCTCCCTCCGAGGCGGGATGCGAGCGCTGTCAGGGCCGCGAGGTGGAACGCTGACGAGCCGGTGATCGTGGCGAGGTCCGGCGGCGCGGCGGTGACCGCTGCCGCGGCGAGAGCGTGCGCCACGTCCGTGCGTCCGATCGGGACGACCGCCGCCGCGGTAGGCAGCGCCAACTCGCCCGACCGGGCGGCGTCCAGCACCCAGCGTCCGAAGAACTCGGCGTACAGCCCCGCCCGGATGACGACCGGCTCAGCGCAGGATTCGCGGAGGTCCTGCTCGGTGTCGGCGTAGACGGGGGCGTAGCAGAAGGGGGATTCGGTGTCGGCGTCCTGCGAGCTGAGCAGCACGATCCGATGCACTCCGGCACGGCGGGCTGCGCGGAGGATGTTGTGGTGGTGCGCCAGGACGCGGTTGGACCTGCCGTCGCTGCCGATGAAGACCAGGGTGTCGACTCCGCGCAGGGCTGCGTCCAGGCTGGGCAGATCGGCGTAGTCGACGACGGCAGCTGTGGCCGATGGGGTGGGCTCGCACACCTCACAAGCTGTGAGTTAGCCGGTGTCATCACCGCTCAGCTCACAGCTTGCGTGTTTGTGGGACGGAGTTGCACGACTTCCCGATGGCGTCCTGCGATAGTCGTTCGGTGGCGTTTTCGATCTTCACACCCAACCGGCCCGACGCCGCCGGGGTAGATAGGACGTGACCCAGCTGACGCAGGCCGCCGAACCCGACGCCGGGATCGACCTCGACAACCCCGACGACTTCACGGCGTGGGTGAAGCCGCACTGGCCGGCGATGGCCCGGCTCGCTGCCCGCTCGGGCGGCGACCCCGACGACATCCTGCAGGACGCCCTCGCCGACGCCTGGCGCAAGCGGGCCCAGTACGACCCGGGCCGTGGCAGCGCCCGGTCATGGCTACTCGCCATCACCGCCGACCAGCGGCGCAAGGCATGGCGTCGGGCGGCCCGCATGTTCGGTCGCGGCACCGTCCTGCCCGAAGACGGTGGCCCCGCGGTCGACCGCAAGGACGCCAGCGCAGCCGTCGATCTCGAACGGGCATTGGCACACCTGACCGCCCGCCAACGCCTCGCGATCGACCTGCACTACTACCTGGGACTCGGCCTGGCCGACATTGCTGCAGTGATGCGCTGCTCCGAGGGCACGGTCAAATCCACCCTTTCGGATGCCAGAGGACGGCTTCGCCGCCTGCTGGGAGAGGACTACCGATGAACGTCGACGAGATGCTCCGCGAACGCGGCGACCAGTGGCAGGCGCCCGCTGTGGGTGGCCCCGACCTCCACGCAGCCCTGGGGCGCAGCGCCGGGCGGAACCGCGCGACGCGGGTGGCCGTGGCCGTGCTGGCCGTGCTGGCTGTCGGTGGCACCGCCTGGGTGGCGTTTCCCGTCCTGCGCGATGTCCCCGCGATCCCTGCCCCCGCCATAACACCTCCCGACCCGACTCAGTCCACCAGCGGCCCGGCAGCCGCGACGCCCACCAAGGACCAGCTCGCCGAGGTGGCCCGGACGCTGCGGGCCGACTTCCGCTACTCCTTCAACAATGACGCGAAGACGGTGGACGTCGTCGGGAGCACCGTCGGGAGCGTTGCGGCAGCGTCCGTCCTGTCCGCGCCGCAGGGAACGGAAGCCTCAGCAGCGGTCTGGGTGATGCAGCTCGAAGCTGACTTCCGTTGCGACACCTGCCGCCACCCGAAGGGCAAGGTTGCGCGGCAACCCATACTGCGTGCCCTGGTGCGGGACGACCTCGAAGTGATCGCGGTGGGGACCTTCGACAAGCCGGCCGACCTGGGCTCGCTCGGTCGGGTGTCGACCCTGAGTCTGGCCGTGAAGGGACGCGGCTTCGATGAGGAGGTGATCCGCCAGAGCATCCGCCGAAACCTCGCCGCACTCGATGCGGTGACGCTGACCGACGACATCGCGACGCGCACCACACTGTGGCGGACCCAAGAGCGGTTACTCGGCACCGCGCAGAACCCCCGGTCGTACCGGAGTGTGTGGATCGTCTTCCTCGACGGGAGCTTCACCTGCTCGACCTGCGTGCGCATCCAGGGGGCTGGCCAGGGCACTGCGCTGGTCATGGTGATCGACGCCAGTTCCGGCGACCTCGACTTCATGGCCATCTCCAGCGCGCCGATCGACCAACGCAACCTTGCGGGACGAGGCGATATCAGCTGGGTGACCTCCGTCCTGCGCTAGCGACCCTTCGGCACCAAGTCGGCCCGGGAGATCCAGTCGGCCGCTTGAACCAGGGCGAGGTGCGACAACGCTTGCGGGGTGTTGCCGGCGTGGTGGTGGGTCGTCAGGTCGTACTCCTCGGAAAGCAGGCCGACATCGTTGGTCAACCCGACCAGGCGGTCCATCAGCGCGCGTGCGTCGCCCAGCCTGCCCGAGCGGGCGTACTGCTCCACCAACCAGAACGAGCAGGCGAGGAACGGGTGCTCACCGGGCGGCAGGTCGTCGATGTGGCCCGGCTCCCCGAACCGGTAGCGCAGCAGGAGTCCGTCATGCATAAGGTCGGCTTCGATGGCTGAGACCGTGCCCAACATCCGGGGGTCGTCGGCCTCGCAGTAGCCCACCTGCGGCAGCTGCAGCAGGGCCGCGTCCACGGCCGTTGAGCCGTAGGACTGCACGTAGGTGTTGCGTGCCGGGTCGAACCCGTGGGTCTCGATCTCGGCGCGAAGCTGGTCACGGAGCACCTCCCAACGTTGCACCGGTCCGGTGAGACCGTGCTCCTGCACCGCGCGGACGGCACGGTCGAGCGCTGCCCACGTCATCACCCGGGAGTGCGTGAACACCCGCTTGGGCCCGCGGACCTCCCATATGCCCTGGTCCTCGGCGTCCCAGTGGTCCTCCACGAAATGCAGCAGTGCCCGCTGCAACGGCCACGAGAAGGCGTCCTCGTCGATCCCGGCTTCGCGCGCCTGCGCCAGCGCCACCATGACGGCGCCGATCACGTCCCCCTGGAACTGGGTGAACGCCGCGTTGCCCACCCGCACCGGCGCGGCCCCCTGGTAGCCCGGCAGCGAGTCGAGTTCGCGCTCTGGCAGGAACCGCTCGCCGGACAACCCGTACATGATCTGCACGTCGGCCGGGTCGCCGGCGATCGCACGCAGCAACCAGTTCCGCCACCGGTGCGCCTCGCTGGTATGGGAGTGCTCGAGGAAGGCGACCAGGCTCAGCGATGCGTCCCGCAGCCAGACGTAGCGGTAGTCCCAGTTGCGCTGCCCGCCGGGCTGCTCCGGCAGGCTCGTCGTCGCTGCGGCAACGATGCCGCCGGTGGCCTCGTGGGTGAGGGCGCGCAGCACCAGCAGCGAGCGCATCACCTCGTCGTAGTAGGCGCCTTCGTGGCGGCAGGTGGCCGCCCAGTTCCGCCACCACGCGCAGGTGGCATCCAGGGCCACCTCCACGTCCGCGGGCTCCGGCGCCGGACGGTGCGATTCGAACCAGGTGAGGGTGAGGTCAACGCTCTGGCCAGCGGTGAGGGTGTAGGTCGCCTCGTGCAGCTGGTCCCTCCCGGTGAGCCGTGGCCCGCGGCGCACCACGGCGTCCGGCCCGGCAACGGCGACCAGGTCGGAGCCGCCGTCCCGCTCGAGCTGGCGCATCCAGGGCATGGACGCCCCGTAGCCGAAGCGCACCCGCAACTCCTCGCGCACCTCGACGCTGCCACGCAGGCACCGGACGCGCCGTGCGACCTCGGAGCGGTGGTCGGCCACCGGCATGAAATCGAGCACCTCCAGCTCCCCGCTCGCGGTGACCCAGCGGGTAGCCAGCACGAAGGTGCGCTCGAGGTACTCACGCGTGGCTACCGCGGCGCTGTCGACCGGCGCGACCAGCCACCGTCCGTGTTCCTCGGTGCCGAGCAGCGCGCCGAACATGGACGCCGAGTCGTAGCGCGGGAAGCACAGCCAGTCGATGCTGCCGTCACGTCCGACCATTGCCCCGGTGCGGCAGTCGCTGATCAGGGCGTAGTCCTCGATCGGCAGGCTCATGTGCACATCCTCCGCGGTCTCCCAAACTCCGCCGGCTTCTGCCGCGCGCAATACTTCCACCATGGTGGTGGACGTGGCGCAGCTCCGCGCCGATGCGCGGGAGCGTTCTGCGAACCGGGCGCCGATCCCCTTCGACGGCGATATCGGCGGCGGCAGCCTCGCCGGCGTGGGCGTCCGGCGCTACCGGCCGGTGGACGCGGCCACGGGCGTGGTGGTCTACCTGCACGGCGGGTACGGCGTCTTCGGCGACCTCGACCTGCAGGACAACTACTGCCGCCTCCTCGCCGCCGGCCTCGGGGTCGAGGTGGTCTCTGTCGACTACCGGTTGACTCCGGAGGCGTCGCTGGCCGAATCGGTCGCCGACGCGCTGACCGTGCTCGACCTGCTGCACTCCCGGGGCGCGCCGCGGCTATGGCTGGCCGGCGACTCCGCCGGCGGCGCGGTGGCCTGCCTCGCTGCGGAGGCCACCGACCTCTCGCTGGACGGCCTGCTGCTCACCAACCCCGTCCTCGACCTGTCGCTGTCCTCGTTCGACGACGCCGCCCCTGAAGGTCCAGACCGCGAGCTGTCGGAGTTCGCGTTCCTCAACTGGTGCCGCGTCGACGACCTTGCCAACGCCCCCGAGCTGCGCTACCGCACCGAGGGACTCCCGCCGTCCCTCGTGATGGTCGGTGATCGTGACGCGCTCGTGCCCGAAGCCCGAGCCTTTGTCGCAGCCTGCGAGAAGTCCCACGTCCGCAGTCGGCTGGTGGTGCTGCCGGGCGCCGGGCACGGCTTCATCGCCGCCGGTCGTGCACCGGACGCGGTGGCCGAGGCCATCATCTGGTTCGGCCTCGCGCGGTGAGACTGCCCGCTCACGGGGTATTGGACCTGTCATGAAGGGACACATTGCTGAAGCCAGCGTCATCGTTGCCGCACCGCCCGCGCGGGTCTGGGCAGCGCTCACCGAGCCCGACCAGGTGCGCCAGTACCTGATGAACACGCTCCTGTTGACCGACTGGAAGCCGGGCAGCCCGATTACCTGGTCGGGCGAGTGGGAGGGCAAGCCCTACACCGACAAGGGCGAGGTGGTCGAGGTCGAGGAGGGCAAGCGGCTCGCCTACACCCACTTCAGCCCGCTCAGCGGAGCGGAGGATTCGCCGGAGAACTACCACACGCTGTGGTGGAACCTCGAGGAGGTCTCCGGAGGCACCCAGGTTGTGCTGAACCAGGACAACAACTCCTCCGCGGAGGAGGCTGACCGCAACCGGGAGAACTGGCAGCAGGTCATGCAGTCGATGAAGAAGGTGGCAGAAGGCACCGCCTGACCTGATCATCGGGTTCGCTGATTCATCGGGATTGACGATGAATAGGAGTGGCCGGACGATGGGGCATGACCGCAGCCGACGCCTTCTGTGAGGCGTTCCCCGCCACGTTCCTCGCCTTCCACCGCAGGGACGGGCGGCACAGCGAACTGACCAACGCCTCGCGCGCCGTGCTGCAGCACCTCGCCCAGACCGGACCGGTCTCCATCGGCGAGGCCGCCCGGCACCTCGGTCGTGCCCAGTCGGTTGTCAGCGAGATCGTCGCGCAACTGGAGGGCCACGGCCTGCTCGAGCGGGAACCCGACCCCGACAACCGGCGTCGCACCCTGGTCTGGCTGACGCGGGCAGGCCTGGAGCGGTTGCGCGCAGACGCCGACGTGCTCGACCGCGAACTCGTCGCACAGGCCATGGCCGGGCTCGACGAAGATACCCAACGCGGACTCCTGGACGGCCTCGACGCCCTCCTCGCCGCCTCAACCCACAGAAGAACCCCATCCGAGGAAGGGAAAGGCTGATGACCACCGACCTGAATTGCGAGAGCTGCGGCATGCCCATTGAATCGGGCCACTACTGCCAGTACTGCACCGACGACCAAGGGAACCTGCAGGACTTCGACACCCGCTTCGCCGCCATGGTCGACTGGCAGGCGCGCCGCACGCCGGACGCGTCCCGGGAGGCCATCGAGGCCGAGACCCGCAGCTACATGTCCGGGATGCCGGCCTGGCGCAGCCACCCCAAGCTCAGCAACGCCTGACGGGAGAGGGGCCAGCCCGCAGACGCGGTGAAGCCCCCGGCGCGAGGCGTCCTAGCCTTGGCGGCGTGGATGTCCCCGACGTGCAGAGCCCGACCGAACCCCCCTTCGTTGACGAGCATGAACATGAGGACGCCCTCGAACCCCGGCACCTGATCCGGCGTTCCGACGTCATCCTGCGGGCAGGCATCATGATGCTCGGTGCCGGCACGTCCGGGCTGCGGGTGCGCGAGGTGATGCACGCTGTCGCGCGCACCGTCGGGATCCGCAAGATCCTTGCCCAGGTGACCTTCACCGACATCGTGCTCACGGTGAAGCGCCGCGGCACGTTCCGCACCCAGGTGGCCGAGATCCCCGCGCCCGGGGTGAACGCGCACCGCATCGCGCTCCTGATGGACCTCGCCCATTCCCTGCCGGAGCGCGCCACCGTGGCAGAGGTGGACGCCCTGCTCGACGAGGTGGCACAACAGCGTCCCCTCTACCCGAGCTGGCTGCTCACCCTGCTGGTCGCGCTGGCCTGCGGCTCGATCACCGTCCTCACCAACGGCGGCTGGCGGGAGGTTGTCGCGGTGCTGCCGGCCTCGGCGCTGGCGTACTGGCTCCACCGGACGCTGACCCGGCTGCAGCTGAACCACCTGGCCGTCGTGATGACGTCCGCAGCCGCGGCCACCGGGTTGTACCTCGCCTTCTCCCGCCTGCTCGACCTGGCATTCGGCGCGCCCAGCCCCAGGCTTGCAGCCGGCCTGATCTGTGCAGCGATCTTCCTGATCCCTGGCTTCCCGCTGATCACCGCCGGCCTCGACTTGACCCGCATCGACCTGCTGGCAGGTGTACCGCGCCTTGTCTACGCGGCGATGGTGCTGCTCTCGATCACCATCGGGGTGTGGGTGATGGTGACCCTCAGCGGCGTCTCCCCCGACCCCGTTCCCGCGCTGGAGGGCCCAGTGGTAGTCGTCTGGCTGGCTCTGCTCGCCGCCAGCTTCTTCGCCGTCTTCGGGTGGGCAACCATGTTCAATTCCCCGCTCCGGATGGCAGTCGCCAGCGGTGTTGCAGCGCTGATCGGCAACGTGCCGCGGCTCCTGCTGCTGCAGGCCGGGGTCAAGCCCCCGGTGGCCACCTTCGTTGGCTGCTTCCTCATGGGGCTGCTGTGCGCGCTGGCTGCCCGGCTGTTCTCACTGGAGAAGATCATCATGACCGTGCCCACGATCCTGGTCTCCATTCCCGGGTCGGCGGCCTTGCGCACCCTGATCTACTTCGATCAGGCAGACGTGTTGCAGGCCATGCAGAACGGGGTGGCGACGGTGCTCGCCGTCATCGCCATGGTGGCCGGCCTTTCCGGCGCCCGCATGCTCACGGACCCCGAGTGGGCCTTCACCCGCACCGACCCGCCGGGTAGCGCCTTGCACCTGGTGGGGCGGATGTTCGGACGCGGCCGGCGCTAGTCACCAGCCGCGGGCGCGCCACTCGTCCAGATGCGGGCGCTCGGCACCCAGCGTGGTCGGCAGGCCGTGACCCGGCCACACCACGGTGTCATCGGGGTAGGCGTCGAAGATGCGGTCAACCACGTCGCCCAACAGGGTTGCGAACCGCGGCGGGTCCCGCTGGGTGTTTCCGACCCCGCCGGGGAACAGCGAGTCGCCGGTGAACAGCTGCGGCGCCGTCCCCGGCGCAGTGTGGGCCAGCGCCACCGACCCGGGCGTGTGCCCGCGCAGCCCGATGACGGCGAGTTCCAGCCCGCCGAGTTCGATGCGATCGCCATCGCGGAGTCGGCGAGTGATCGGCACCCCGGTCGCTGCGGTGATCGCATCCGCGTCCGCCTCGCCTGCCAGCGTCTCCGCCTCCTGGTGTGCGGATGCAAGAGCTGCGAGCGCACCGATGTGGTCGTGGTGGGAGTGCGTGGTCAGCACCGCATGCAGTATCCCGGGCGCGGACGCCAGCAGCGCGGCGATGACTTCGGGCTCCGCAGCGGCGTCGACGAGCAGCTGGTCACCGGAGCGGGCGGTGAGCAGGTAGACGTTGTTGTCCATACCCGAGACGGCCACCCGCCGGATGGCCAGCTCGGGAAGTTCGACGAGTTCGATGTCCATGTCTGCTTCCCAGTGTGCCCGGTGGTGACACCGCGGCCAGCCCGGTGCCAGTGTTGGCGGATGGACGCTGCCGCAGCCGCTGCCACCGATGCCGACATCCACGCCCTGGTGGAAGCGATGCCCCACACCACCGTCATCCTCACACCTTCCGGACGTCCGGTCTTCCAGGTGGGCGGCAAGTCCTTCGTCTACTTCCGCAACGCGCGCAAGGATGCCGCCGACCCGGCCACCGGCGAGCGGTACGACGACGTGGTGATCTTCTGGGTCGAGGGCGAGGACGCCAAGCAGGCGCTCGTGCAGGACCCTGCCACGCCGTTCTTCACCACCGACCACTTCGCCGGGCACCCGTCGGTGCTGCTGCGCCTTGCGCGGGTGGGCGAGCTCAGCCGGCTCGAGCTTGCCGAGGTGATCGAGGACGCGTGGCTCTCACGCGCGTCGGAGCGTCGCGGCCGGCGCTACCTGGAGGGGACGGCGCGGATCACCGCCTGACCCTTCGTGACGCCTTCCTCGTTCCTCGGAAGGCTCCTCAGGGAGCGTGCTAGCGGAGGTCGTCGCCCGGCGGCAGCTGGCGTGGCTGCTCCTGCCGCGGCGGCGGGTTCTGGCCGCGGTTGGCGAACAGACTCATCACCAGCGGCAGGCCCATGAAGAACAGTGGCCACATCGGCCAGTAGTAGGCGGGGCGTCCAGCAGACAGCGACGTCATGATCCAGATCGCGTTGAACAGCAGCGCCAGGCCCACCCAGCCCATGGCGCCACCCCGCCTGAACCGACGGCCACGCTCATGCGGCGCGTAACCGGCGTTGGTCGTGACGGCCATCAGGTCGCCGACCAGCGGCAACAGCTCACCGAGGGTGCGCGAACCGGACGCCCGCGCCGCGCGCTCGTCGGCCTCTACAACGCTCAGGCGGCCGTCCAGCCGGGCCTGCTCGACGAGCCGGGTGGCGTAGTCGCGGTCGACGTCGGCAGCCCGCAGGCCCTGATTGGCCGGCGGCCGGGGGTCGACCGTGAAGCCCTGCCAGCCCACTCGAAGGGACGGCACGGGGCGATCCTGCCTCGGTTCGGGGAGGTTCTCCCATTGCGGTCCCGCCATGTTGGCCTCCGTCAGCTGATCGCGTTTCGCTCGACGCTACGCCGCGATCCGTAGCCATAACAGGGGGACGCAACCCGGAACGGACCCTGAACGGAACCCGCGACCGCCCGCTGTGGAGCATCCTTGTCAGCGAGGAGGCGACATGACCACACCCATCGACGAGGCCGAACGGTCCCGACGCGAGCTGGTTTCCACGGTGAAGCGGCTCCGCGTCCTTGCCACATCCGACCCGGCGAAGGGCGAAGAGCTGGCCGACACGCTGGTGCGGCTGACGGCCGCCCGCCTGCTGAGCCTCGACCTTGCGGAGGCCGCGACCGATGCGCCCGAAGCCGTCCTGCTGGCCGCCCGCATCCTCGCCCGCAACGGTGCTGCCGGGCCGTACACCTCCCCCGTCGACGCCACCCGCTTCTTCACCGCCTCCGCGCTGCTCGCCGCCGTCCAGTCCGGCCTGGGCCAGGTCGAGGCAGCCGCGCGGACCCTCTCCGGCGTGGACGGCTGGGTACAGCAGCTCGGACGCTTCCCGCTGCGCGACCGCCTCGAGCCCATGGCGGTCATCTGGTCGCTGGTAGCACGGGCACGCTCGCTCCTGGCCACCGACCCGTCGGCGGCCAACGCCTGTGCCG
>Ga0209745_1000319_pt1 | contig 28731 bp, 25 predicted proteins | sample BarGraNGADG00312_FD_184495 | JGI IMG/M metagenome (GOLD analysis project Ga0209745, IMG submission 184495) | Arctic peat soil microbial communities from Barrow, Alaska - Barrow Graham LP Ref core NGADG0004-312 (SPAdes) (version 2) | ecosystem: Environmental > Terrestrial > Soil > Wetlands > Peat...
CCAGTCGCAGTCCAACCAGTCGCAGTCCAACCAGCAGACCCAGGGCGGCCAGCAGCGTCAGAACCCGGGTCGCAACCTGCACCAGAACAACGCGCCGGACGATGACGACGAGCGCGGCGGCCGCCGCCGTCGGAGTCGGGACCGGTACCGGGACCGGGACCGCAACAAGCGCACGCGGGGCGGTCGACCGGGTGGCGGCGACCTGGCCGGGTACGAGGAGGTCGAGGTCAACGAGGACGACGTCCTGCTCCCCGTCGCCGGGATCCTCGACATCAAGGACAACTACGCGTTCGTCCGCACGAGCGGCTACCTGCCCGGCGACAACGACGTCTACGTGGCCATGGGCCAGGTCAAGAAGGCCGGGCTCCGCAAGGGTGACGCCATCACCGGTGCCGTTCGCCAGCCGCGGGAGGGTGACGCCCCGAACCCGAACCAGGGTCGCAACAGCAAGTTCAACGCGCTGGTTCGCCTGGACTCCGTGAACGGCCTGAGCCCGGAGGAGGCGCACGGGCGCGCCGAGTTCGGCAAGCTCACCCCGCTGTACCCGCAGGAGCGGTTGCGCCTCGAGACCGAGCCGAACATCCTCACCACGCGGGTCATCGACCTGGTCGCGCCGATCGGCAAGGGGCAGCGCGGCTTGATCGTCTCCCCGTCCAAGGCGGGCAAGACCCTCGTGCTGCAGGCGATCGCGAACGCGATCACCACGAACAATCCCGAGGTCCACCTGATGGTCGTGCTCGTCGACGAGCGCCCCGAGGAGGTCACGGACATGCAGCGCGCGGTCAAGGGCGAGGTCATCGCCTCCACCTTCGACCGGCCGGCGGACGACCACACCACGGTCGCCGAGCTCGCGATCGAGCGGGCCAAGCGTCTGGTCGAGCTGGGTCAGGACGTCGTCGTGCTGCTCGACTCGATCACCCGGCTCGGGCGTGCGTACAACATCTCCGCGCCGGCCTCTGGTCGGATCCTGTCCGGTGGTGTCGACTCGAGCGCGCTGTACCCGCCGAAGCGGTTCTTCGGTGCGGCGCGGAACATCGAGCACGGCGGATCGTTGACGATCCTGGCGACCGCCCTCGTCGAGACCGGGTCGAAGGCCGACGAGGTCATCTTCGAGGAGTTCAAGGGCACCGGGAACATGGAGCTCAAGCTGTCCCGGCAGCTCGCGGAGAAGCGCATCTTCCCGGCCGTGGACGTGGACGCCTCCGGCACCCGTCGCGAGGAGATCCTCATCCCGGCGGACGAGCTCAAGATCAACTGGAAGCTGCGTCGCGTGATGAGCGCCCTGGACCAGCAGCAGGCGATCGAGCTGCTCCTCGGCAAGCTGCGTGAGACACGCTCGAACGTCGAGTTCCTGCTCCAGGTGCAGAAGACCACACCGACCGGGCCGGGCCAACGGGGCGACTGACGCGGCACCTGACCCGCCGACGTGACGGGTCGGGCGGTCTTCCGGACGGAACAGCTCGACCCCACGAGCGGTTCTGGCACAATGTTCTACCGGTCTCCGGTTCACGTGGGCGCGCCGCGCCTGCGACCCGGGGCAGTTCCCGAGGAGATTTCGTGAAGAAGGACATCCACCCCGAGTACGTGCTGACGACGGTGAGCTGCACCTGCGGCAACACCTTCACCACGCGCTCGACCGAAAAGTCCGGTGAGATCCGCACCGACGTCTGCAACGCCTGCCACCCGTTCTACACGGGCAAGCAGAAGATCCTCGACACCGGTGGCCGCGTGGCCCGTTTCGAGGCCCGCTACGGCAAGAAGGTCGTTGCCAGCAAGTAGCGATCGTCCAGCGCCGGTGGACCCGGGGCGTCGTCCTCCATGGCGACACCCGGGGCCGCCGGCGTTGTCCTTCGTGCTGGGACCATCGGGAAGGCAGTCATGAGCGAGGATTTCGGGGCCGTGGGACCGCTGCTCGCGGAGCACGCCGACATCGAGACTCAGCTGGCGGACCCCGCGGTGCATGCCGACGCGGGCCGGGCGCGCACGTTGGGACGCCGGTACGCCGAGCTCGGGCAGGTCGTGGCCGCATACCGCGTCTGGCACCAGGCCGCCCAGGACCTCTCCGAGGCCACCGAGATCGCCCGCGACGACGAGACGTTCGCGGCTGAGCTGCCCGCGCTGCAGGCCACCACCGACGAGGCCGCCGAGCGGCTCCGTCGCGTGCTGATCCCGCGGGACCCCGACGACGCGCGCGACGTGATCCTGGAGATCAAGGCGGGTGAGGGGGGCGAGGAGTCCGCCCTGTTCGCCGGTGACCTGCTGCGGATGTACTTGCGCTACGCCGAGCGGCGCGGCTGGAAGACTGAGCTCATCGCGGCGACCGAGTCCGACCTCGGCGGATACAAGGACGTCCAGGTCGCCGTGAAGAGCCGCGGAGGTCGGGTGGACCCGGCCGAGGGCGTCTGGGCCTCGCTCAAGTACGAAGGTGGGGTGCACCGCGTCCAACGGGTGCCCGTGACCGAGTCCTCCGGGCGTATCCACACCTCCGCGGCCGGCGTGCTCGTGCTGCCCGAGGCTGACGACCCGGGTGAGGTCGAGATCGACGTGAACGACCTGCGCATCGACGTCTACCGGTCCTCCGGACCGGGTGGGCAATCCGTCAACACCACCGACTCCGCGGTGCGGATCACGCACCTGCCGACGGGCATCGTCGTTTCGATGCAGAACGAGAAGTCCCAGCTCCAGAACCGGGAACAGGCCATGCGCGTCCTGCGAGCGCGGATCCTGGCTGCCCAGGCCGAGGCAGAGGCCGCGGCGCTGTCCGTGGCCCGGCGGTCCCAGGTGCGCACGGTCGACCGCTCCGAACGCATCCGGACGTACAACTACCCCGAGAACCGGATCGCCGACCACCGCACCGGGTACAAGGCCTACAACCTCGACGCCGTCCTGGACGGTGACCTCGAGCCGGTCATCCGGTCCGCGATCGAGGCCGACGAGGCGGCCCGGCTCGCGTCCGCGGGCGCGAGCGTGTGAGCGCTTCCGGGCACCTGGCCACCCCGCGCCTCGCGGAGGCGCTGCGCGCGGCCGAGGCCGTGCTGGCCGACGCCGGCGTCCCGACCCCGCGCGTCGACGCGGAGCTGCTCGCGGCGCACCTGCTCGGCATCGGCCGCGGTGAGCTACAAGCCGCGGTGATCCTGGGGAGGCCCGCGCCGCGGGGCCTCGCCGATCTGGTGGCACGCCGCGCCACCCGGGTCCCCCTGCAGCACCTCACCGGGACCGCGCCGTTCCGCGGACTCGAGCTTGCCGTCGGGTCCGGGGTGTTCGTGCCCCGACCCGAGACCGAGCAGGTCGCCCAGGTGGCGATCGACGCTGCTGCCGCCGTGGTCCTCAGATGTGGCCACGCGCTCGTCGTCGACCTGTGTACCGGTTCTGGGGCGATCGCCCTCGCGGTCGCGCACGAGGTGCCGGGCGCCGTCGTGCATGCGGTCGAGCTCGACGCTCGGGCGCACGCTTGGGCGGAGCGCAACGTGCGCGAGCTGAGCACCGTGGCAGCCGGGGTCGTGCTGCACCGTGGGGACGCGCGCACCGCGCTGGGCGAGCTCGACGGCTGCGTGGACGTCGTCGTCACGAATCCCCCCTACGTCCCGCCCGGTGCAGTGCCGATGGACCCCGAGGTCGCCGAGCACGACCCCGCCGTCGCGATCTACGGGCTCGGCACCGACGGGCTCGAGGTGCCGAGGGGAATCGTGGCCGCCGCGGCCCGGCTGCTGCGGTCCGGAGGTCTGCTCGTGCTCGAGCACGCCGAGGTCCAGGACGTCGCCGCGCGCGCGATGGTCGATGCGACGGGCGCCTTCACGCCGGCTGTCACCGGGAACGATCTCACCGGCCGCGCGCGCATGGTGATCGCGCACCGCACCGCCGCTGATGGCACGGCGCGCGGCTCGGACGTGGAACACTCGCGGTCGTGACTGCGCACGAGCGTCTGCACGACGTCGGGGACCGGGGAACGTGGGGGCCCGCCCTCGATGAGGCGGCGAACGCCGTCGCCCGGGGCGCCCTGGTCGTCCTCCCGACGGACACTGTCTACGGGATCGGTGCGGACGCGTTCATGCCCGCAGCCGTCGCCGCGCTGCTGGCGGCCAAGGGGCGTGGCCGGCAGATGCCTCCGCCCGTGCTCGTCCCCGACCACCGGACGCTCGACGGCCTCGCGACCGACGTGCCGACTGCGGTGCGGGACCTGGTCGAGGCATTCTGGCCGGGCGGTTTGACGATCATCTGCCGGGCGCAGCCGTCACTCGCGTGGGACCTCGGCGAGACGCGAGGCACGGTCGCGGTGCGCATGCCCGACCACCCGGCTGCACTCGCGCTCCTTCGCCGCACCGGACCCCTCGCGGTCTCGAGCGCGAACCTCAGCGGCCGCCCGCCCGCCTTGACCGCGGCCGACGCCCTGGACCAGCTGGGCGACGCGGTCGCGGTCTATCTCGAGGCTGGCTCCGTAGCCGGCGGCGTCGCTTCGACGATCATCGACGCAACCGGGGACGGGCTCCGCCTCGTGCGCGCCGGCACCATCGACCTGGCCAGGTTGCGCGCGGTCGCGCCGGTGGCCGACGTCGATCAGCCCCGGCCCGAGGGCGACGCCGGGTGAAGGTCTATCTGCTCGTCCTGCTGATCGCGGCGGCCGTCACGTACCTCACCACTCCCATCGCCCGGTGGATCGCCCTGCGCTCGGGCGCGATCACTGCGGTCCGGGACCGTGACGTGCACTCCATCCCGACGCCGCGCCTGGGCGGGATCGCGATGCTCGCGGGGCTCGCCGTTGCGCTCTTCGTCGCGAGCAAGATCCCCTTCCTCGCAGGGGTGTTCGAGGACTCCCGCCGGGCCTGGGGGATCGTCGGCGCGGCCGCAATGGTCTGCCTGCTCGGTGTCGCCGACGACATCTGGGACCTGGACTGGATCACCAAGCTCGCCGGCCAGGTGCTCGCGGCCGGGTACCTGGCCTGGTCTGGCGTGCTGCTGTACCAGCTCCCGATCGGCGGTCTGCTGATTGCCTCGCCGCGGCTATGGCTCTTCCTCAGCGTGCTGACGGTGGTCGTGGCCATGAACGCCGTGAACTTCGTGGACGGCCTCGACGGGCTGGCCGCGGGGACGGTCGCGATCGGCGGGACGGCGTTCTTCGTCTACTCCTACCTGCTCACGAAGCAGGCCAGCCCGACCGACGTCTCCAACCTGGCGACCCTCGTGATCGCGGTGCTGGTCGGGGTGTGCCTCGGCTTCCTCCCGCACAACTTCTATCCGGCCCGGATCTTCATGGGGGACTCCGGCTCGATGCTCATCGGGCTCATGATCGCGGCCGCGGCGATCGTCGTCACCGGGCAGATCGACCCCGGGGTCGTCTCGCGGCGGCAGACCATCCCGGCCTTCCTGCCGATCCTGCTGCCGATCGCCGTGCTGCTCCTGCCGCTGCTCGACATGGGTCTCGCCGTGACGCGGCGCGTCGGGGCCGGCACGTCACCGTTCCACCCGGACCGCATGCACCTGCATCATCGGCTGCTGGCCCTCGGGCACTCGCACCAGCGCGCGGTCGTGATCATGTACCTGTGGACAGCCGTGTTCGCGTTCGGCGCGGCCGCGCTCGTCACGCTCTCGACCACCGCCGTGCTGTTCATCCTCGGCGCGGGAGTGGTCGGCGCGTCAGCGCTCACGCTCGGTCCGCTGCGCGGGCGGGTCCGTCCCAACCCCGAGCAGGGGAACGACCCATGACCAGCTCTGCCGCGGAGGGCGACGCCGTGCGCCAGGTGTTCCGCACGGCGCTGCGCGACATGCTCCTGCTGCTGGGGGTCCTGGCGGTCCTCGGCATCGGCATCGGCTACGCCGTCGCGGGCGCGAAGGGGGTGTGGGGGGCCCTGATCGGGATCGGCCTCGCCCTGGTCTTCTCGGGCACGACCGTCGTTTCCATGCTGTGCACTGCGCGGTCGGCACCGACGACGATGGCGGCCGTGGTGATGGGCGCGTGGCTCGGCAAGCTCGTGGTCCTGATCGCGGTCCTCGCGGCGCTGCGGGGCCAGGCGTTCTACAGCAGGGGGGTGCTCGCGGCGCTGCTCGTGGTCGGAGTCGTCGGGTCCGCCGTCCTCGACTATCGCGCGGTGCGCGGGGGACGCGTGCCCTACGTCACATTGTCGGACGACGGTGCGGGACCTCCTTGAATCCGTTCCGGCTCGGCGGCGACGATACGTTAGGCTGCGGGACGATCCACTAAGGCTAGGTGCGACGGAAGGCAGGAGAGCCCGCAACCGTCAGCAAAGCCGTTACCACCGGGAGCATGCCCTGTCCAGCCTCGCGACGATTCTCCCCGTCGCCGCTCCCGGTGGGGGTGGTGGTGGTTTCCTGCCGCCGTCGATCGCCGACTTCTTCCCGCCTCCGGTGCTCTTCGAGGGCACGTTCTTCGAGATCAACCGGATCCAGCTGGTGCGCTTCGTCGTGACGATCGTGCTTCTCACGGTGTTCGGACTGGCCGCCAGGCGGGCGACGGTGGTCCCCGGCCGTCTTCAGAACGTCATCGAGATGATTCTCGCCTTTGTCCGGACGAACGTGGCCGAGGAGATCCTGGGCAAGGCCAAGGGGCCGAAGTACGTTTCGCTGCTGTCGACGATCTTCTGTGCGATCCTCGCGTTCAATCTCGCGAGCATCATTCCGGGCCTCAACATCGCGGGCACGTCCCTCATGGGCCTCCCGCTCCTGCTTGCCGGGTGGGTCTTCGTGATGTACCTCAGCGCCGGCATCCGGGCGCTCGGGCTGGGCGGCTTCCTCAAGAACAGCCTGTTCCCGCCAGGCGTGCCGGTGTTCATGTATGTGCTGCTCACCCCGATCGAGTTCCTGACGGTGTTCGTCATCCGACCCTCGACGCTCGCGATCCGGCTCATGGCGAACATGCTGGCCGGGCACCTCATGCTGGTGCTCTGCCTCTCGGCGACCCAGTACCTGATCGTCGAGGCCGCGCCCGCCCTGAAAGCGTTCGGCGCGCTCACCTTCGTGAGCGCGATCGCGCTGACCCTGTTCGAGACCTTCGTCGCCGCCCTGCAGGCATATATCTTCACCGTCCTGACAGCCGTCTACCTGAGCCTGTCCATCGAGGAAGAGCACTGACCTTCGACCCTGAGCGGGACCAGCACTGTCCCCGCTCGCACGAGACGTCCCGCCGACCGGCGGGCACCAACGGAAGGAACGAGAAATCGTGGAGACCACCACCCTCGCCGCCGTCACCGGCAACGTCGCGACCATCGGGTACGGCCTGGCAGCTGTTGGCCCGGGTATCGGCATGGGCATCTTGATCGGCAAGACGATCGAGGGCATCGCGCGGCAGCCAGAGGTTGCCGGCCAGCTGCGGACGACGATGTTCATCGGTATCGGCTTCGTCGAGGTGCTCGCACTGCTCGGCCTGATCACGGGCTTCCTCTTCACATGATCCCGGCCGCGCTGACGGCTGCTGTGGCGGCGGCTAAGGATCCGAAGGGCATCCAGGTGCTCTTGCCGGCGTCGGCCGACCTCTTCTGGTCCTTCGTGGTTCTCGTCGTCATCGCCGTCACTTTCTACCGCCTTGTCTTGCCCAAGTTTCAGGAGGTCCTTGACGAGCGGACGGCGAAGATCGAGGGTGGCATCGCCCGGGCGGAGTCCGTCCAGGCCGAGGCTGAGGCGGCGCTCGTGCAACACACCCAGGAGCTCGCAGACGCTCGGGCCGAGGCGGCGCGCATCCGTGAGGAGGCCCGCAGCGAGGGCTCGGCGATCGTTGCCGAGCTCCGCGCGAAGGCGGGCGCCGAGGCGGAACGCATCCTCGAGACGGCGCGGCGCCAGCTCGAGGCGGAGCGCTTGCAGGCCTCGGTCTCGTTGCGAGCCGAGGTGGGCGCGCTCGCGACCCAGCTCGCATCGAAGATCGTCGGAGAGTCGCTCGAGGACACCGCGCGCCAGTCGCGCGTCGTCGACCGTTTCCTTGACGAGCTCGAGGCGTCGACGACCGCGGACGCCGGCAAGGGGCAGTGATGCGCGCGACGAGTCGGGTGTCGCTGGAACGGGCCGCCGCGCGGTTCGAACCGGTGCTGCACGCCGCTGGTGTGCCGTCGTCCGAGTTCGGTGAGCACCTCTTCGCCCTCGTCGACGCGCTCGACCACTCCGGCTCGTTGCGCCGCACCCTCACCGACCCGTCGATCGACGGCGACGCGAAGGCCGGCCTGGTCCGCACGATCCTGGCCGAGGCCGCCCCGCAGGTCGTCGACATCGCCTCCGAGCTTGTGCGCTCGCGGTGGTCCGCCGAGGCCGACCTCGCCGAGGCCCTCGAGGAGCTGGGCTTCCAGGCCGCGCTCGCGTCCGCCGAGGCGGGTGGCGAGCTGGTGCGGGTCGAGGAGGAGCTGTTCCGCATCACGCGGGCGCTCATCGGCCAGCGTGAGGCGCGCCGGGCACTTTTCGACGACTCGGTCGCGACCGGGCGCCGCACCGCGCTCGTGGACGAGATCCTCGCGGGGCGCACCGCGCCCGTGACGGCGCTGATCGCCCGCAGGGCCACGGCGTCACCGCGGGGGCGACGGTTCGTCGCCACGCTCGTTCACGTCGGTGAGCTCGCCGCGACGCGGCGCCACCGCCTCGTCGCGGCGGTGACCTCGGGCGCCGAGCTGAGCGATGCGCAGGCCGAACGCTTGTCCGCCATCCTCGGGCAGGCTTACGGCGGCGAGGTCCAGCTCAACGTCACGGTCGACACCTCGGTGCTCGGCGGCCTCCGGGTCCAGGTTGGGCCCGACGTCGTCGATTCGACCGTGCTGTCACGGCTCGACGACGTCCGGCGACGACTTGCCAGCTGACAGTCGCCTATGCACCGCACCGCACCGCACCGCACCGCACCAGAACGTGACGACTGCGCACCACGCGCGGTCACGACAGGAGAAGAGCAATGGCTGAGCTGACGATCCGGCCCGACGAGATCAGGGCCGCCCTGGACAGCTTTGTGAAGTCCTACGAGCCGAAGGGCACGGTCACCGAGGAGGTGGGCCGGGTCATCCTCGCGGGTGACGGCATCGCGCAGGTCGAGGGCCTGCCCGGCGCGATGGCGAACGAGCTGTTGCGTTTCGAGGACGGCACCCTCGGTCTCGCCCTCAACCTGGACGTGCGCGAGATCGGCGTCGTCGTGCTCGGGGAGTTCACCGGGATCGAGGAGGGCCAGGAGGTCCGCCGCACGGGCGAGGTCCTGTCCGTCGCGGTCGGCGACGGGTACCTCGGACGCGTTGTCGACCCGCTCGGCACCCCGATCGACGGACTCGGTCCGGTCGCCACGACTGGCCGCCGCGCGCTCGAGCTGCAGGCGCCGGGTGTCATGGCGCGCACGAGCGTGCACGAGCCGCTGCAGACCGGCCTGAAGGCCATCGACGCGATGATTCCGATCGGCCGCGGTCAGCGTCAGCTGATCATCGGCGACCGTCAGACGGGCAAGACGGCGGTCGCGGTCGACACGATCATCAACCAGCGGGCGAACTGGGAGACCGGCGACCCGAAGAAGCAGGTCCGCTGCATCTACGTGGCGATCGGCCAGAAGGGCTCGACCATCGCCGCAGTGCGGGGCTCGCTCGAGGACGCCGGCGCGCTCGAGTACACGACCATCGTCGCGGCGCCCGCGTCCGACCCGGCGGGCTACAAGTACCTTGCCCCGTATACCGGCTCGGCCATCGGCCAGCACTGGATGTACGAGGGCAAGCACGTCCTGATCGTCTTCGACGACCTGTCCAAGCAGGCCGAGGCCTACCGGGCCGTGTCGCTGCTGCTGCGCCGCCCGCCAGGGCGCGAGGCGTACCCGGGTGACGTCTTCTACCTGCACTCCCGTCTGCTCGAGCGCTGCGCGAAGCTGAACGACGAGCTTGGCGCGGGCTCGATGACCGGTCTCCCGGTGATCGAGACCAAGGCGAACGATGTCTCGGCCTACATCCCGACCAACGTCATCTCGATCACCGACGGGCAGATCTTCCTGCAGTCCGACCTGTTCAATGCCGACCAGCGCCCAGCCGTCGACGTCGGCATCTCGGTGTCCCGCGTCGGTGGGTCCGCGCAGGTCAAGGCCATGAAGAAGGTCGCCGGCACGCTGAAGATCGACCTCGCGCAGTTCCGCTCGCTGGAGGCCTTCGCGATGTTCGCCTCCGACCTGGACCCGGCCTCCCGCGCCCAGCTGACCCGCGGCGCGCGCCTGATGGAGCTGCTCAAGCAACCTCAGTACACGCCGTACCCGGTCGAGGACCAGGTTGTGTCGATCTGGGCCGGGACGAAGGGAAAGCTCGACGACGTCCCGATCGCCGACGTCCGCCGGTTCGAGTCCGAGCTGCTCGAGCACCTGCGCCGCCACACCGACGTGCTCACCACGATCGCGTCGTCGGGCCAGCTGGAGGACGACACGGAGGCCGCACTGGAGGCCGCCGTCGGCACCTTCCGCGACGGCTTCCTCAAGGGTGACGGCACGCCCCTGGTCGGCGGCGACGACGAGCACGAGGTCGAGGTCGAGCAGGAGCAGATCGTCCGGCAGAAGAAGGCCTGAGCATGGCGGGCCAGCAACGCGTCTACCGGGAGCGGATCCGGTCGACCCAGTCGTTGAAGAAGATCTTCCGTGCGATGGAGCTCATCGCGGCCTCGCGCATCGGCAAGGCGCGCAGTCGGGTGACCGCGGCCGCGCCGTATGCGCGGGCGATCACCCGGGCGGTCTCCGCCGTCGCGACCCACTCCGACGTCGCGCACGCGCTGACGACCGATCGGGACGACACGTCGCGGGTCGCGGTGCTGGTCGCCACCTCGGACCGCGGGATGGCGGGGGCCTACACGGCGAGCGCCCTGCGTGAGGGCGAGCGGCTCGTCGACAAGCTCACCGCCGACGGCAAGGAGGTCGTCCTGTACGTGACCGGTCGCCGCGGGGTCTCGTTCTACGCCTTCCGTGGCCGCGAGGTCGCGCGCAGCTGGGTCGGGCAGTCCGACGCACCGACTCCCGAGGTGGCGCGGGAGGTTGCGGACGTTCTGCTGGCGGCCTTTCTGGCGCCGCCCGATCAAGGCGGCGTCGCCGAGATGCACGTCGTGTACACGCAGTTCGTCAACATGGTGACTCAGGTGCCGCGCGTCATCCGGATGCTTCCGCTCGAGGTCGTCGAGGGCGTGGTGCCCGCCGGGGCCGACGAGACGCTCCCGCTGTACGACTTCGAGCCCTCGCCCGAAGAGGTCCTGGACGCGCTGCTGCCGCGGTACGTGCGCAGCCGGATCTACAGTTGTCTGCTCCAGGCAGGCGCCTCGGAGCTGGCTGCGCGGCAGCGGGCGATGCACACCGCGACGGAAAATGCGGAGGACCTGATTCACGACTACACCCGGCGGGCCAACCAGGCGCGCCAATCGGAGATCACGCAGGAGATCAGCGAGATCGTGTCGGGTGCCGACGCGCTCGCGTCTCCCTGAGACACAGCGCGAGCCGCACTGACAGACCAGACCACAGCACCACGCAGGACCTACCGGGGCACGCTCCGGTCGAGCGAAGTGAGAGAGACATGACTGCCAAGGCCACCAGCAAGGCCCCGAGCAAGGCCCCGAGCAAGGCTCCGAGCAAGGCTCCGAGCAAGGCCCCGAGCAAGGCCCCGAGCAAGGCCCCGAGCAAGGCCCCGAGCAAGGCCCCGAGCAAGGCCCCGAGCAAGGCTCCCAGAACAGCGGCCGAGCGCGCCGGCGGGCCCGGCGTAGGCCGCGTCGCCCGGGTGATCGGCCCCGTCGTGGACATCGAGTTCCCGGCGGACGCAATCCCTGAGATGTACAACGCGCTCACGGTCGACATCGACCTGTCCGCGCAGGGGGAGGGCGAGAGGTCGTTCACCATGACCCTCGAGGTCGCCCAGCACCTGGGGGACTCGATGGTACGGGCGATCGCGCTCAAACCGACCGACGGCCTCGTCCGTGGGGCCATCGTGACGGACACCGGCGAGGCCATCAGCGTTCCCGTGGGCGACGTGACCAAGGGCCACGTCTTCGACGTCACGGGCGAGGTGCTCAACCTGAAGCCGGGCGAGAAGCTCGAGATCACCGAACGCTGGCCGATCCACCGCAAGCCCCCGGCCTTCGACCAGCTGGAGTCGAAGACCCAGATGTTCGAGACCGGCATCAAGGTCATCGACCTGCTCACCCCGTACGTGCTGGGGGGCAAGATCGGTCTGTTCGGCGGAGCCGGCGTCGGCAAGACCGTCCTGATCCAGGAGATGATCTACCGCGTCGCGAACAACCACAACGGCGTGTCGGTGTTCGCCGGGGTCGGTGAGCGCACACGTGAGGGCAACGACCTCATCGCCGAGATGACCGAGTCGGGGGTCATCAAGCAGACTGCTCTGGTGTTCGGCCAGATGGACGAACCGCCGGGCACGCGCCTGCGGGTCGCGCTGTCCGCCCTGACGATGGCGGAGTACTTCCGTGACGTGCAGAAGCAGGACGTGCTGCTCTTCATCGACAACATCTTTCGGTTCACCCAGGCGGGCTCCGAGGTCTCCACGCTGCTCGGTCGCATGCCGTCCGCAGTGGGTTACCAGCCGAACCTGGCGGACGAGATGGGCCAGCTCCAGGAGCGGATCACGTCGACCCGCGGCCACTCGATCACCTCGCTGCAGGCAATCTACGTGCCGGCCGACGACTATACCGACCCGGCACCGGCCACCACGTTCGCCCACCTGGACGCGACGACGGAGCTCTCCCGCGAGATCGCGTCGCGCGGCCTGTACCCGGCTGTCGACCCGCTCGGCTCGAGCTCGCGGGTCCTCGACCCGCGCTACGTCGGTGAGGACCACTACAACACTGCGACCCGGGTCAAGCAGATCCTGCAGCGCAACAAGGAGCTGCAGGACATCATCGCGATCCTCGGGGTCGATGAGTTGTCGGAGGAGGACAAGACGGTCGTCTACCGCGCCCGCCGCATCCAGCAGTTCCTCTCGCAGAACACCTATATGGCCACCCAGTTCACGGGTGTCCCCGGCTCGACGGTCCCGATAGCGGAGACCATCGAGGCGTTCTCTCGGATTGCCGACGGCGAGTTCGACCACATCTCCGAGCAGGCGTTCTTCAACATCGGTGGTCTCGAGGACCTCGAGAAGAACTGGGCCCGGATCCAGAAGGAGTACGGCGTCTGACGCCCGAAGAGCCGTGATCCGTCACCCCACCCCAAGGAGGACCCGTGGCACAGCTTGACGTCGACCTCGTGGCTGCCGACCGCAAGATCTGGTCCGGCGAGGCGACTGTGGTCATCGCACCCGCGGCGGACGGCGAGATCGGGATCCTGCCAGGTCACTCGCCGGTGCTCGCCGTGCTGCGGGCCGGCGAGATCAGGGTCACCCCAGTCTCCGGCACCCTGCTGAGCTTCATGATCGACGGCGGGTTCCTGTCGGTTGACGCCAATCGGGTGACCATCGTGGCGGACTCCGTCACGGTGACCACCGACGCGCCGACGCGCTGACGGGGACGGGGCCGTGGCGTTCGTCGAGGTGGCGGTGGTCCTGGTCGTGCTCCTCGGGCTCGGCACCCTCTTGCTCGGTGCCTCGCGCCTGCGGACGCTCTCTGGCCGGGTCGGCTCGTTCGTGTGCGGTGCGTACCTGGCGAAGTCTGCCGGCGGTGCCGCGGCCGCGGGGATCGCCCAGTACGGCGCCGGCCGGCTCGACTGGTGGCGCTCGTGGTCCCTCGCCCTCCGGCCCACTCGCTCCTGGCAGCGCAGGGAGCTCCTGGTGATCGGTCGCGAGCGCTTCGTCAGCCCGGGACGTCCGGATCTGTACCTGGTCCGATGTCGGTACCACGGGGTCGACTTCGCGCTCACGATGTCACCCGATGCGTTTGCCGGACTGACGTCGTGGCTCGAGGCGGCGCCGCCGAGCCCGCTGTCGAGCACCAGCTGAGCGCACCTACTCCTGCCCGGGCATCCGCCCGAGCCGACCCGGAGGGAGGGCCCACCGTGCGCCTCGTGATCGCCACGTGCTCCGCCGACTACTCCGGTCGGCTCAACGCGCACCTCCCGCTCGCCACCCGGTTGCTGCTGGTCAAGGCCGACGGCAGCGTGCTGCTGCACTCCGACGGCGGCTCGTACAAGCCTCTGAACTGGATGAGTCCGCCCTGCACGCTCGTGGTGAGCGCGCCCGACGACGATGCGCTCGCCCGCGGGGTCGTCCAGACCTGGGCGGTTCAGCGGGCCAAGAGCGACGACCGCCTCGTGATCGAGCTGCACGAGGTTCTGCACGACTCCATGCACGAGCTTGGCGTCGACCCCGGTCTGGTCAAGGACGGTGTCGAAGCGCACCTGCAAGTGATGCTGGCGGAGCAGATCGAGCTGCTCGGCGCCGGGCATCGCCTGGTGCGGCGCGAGTACCCGACCGCGATCGGCCCGGTCGACATCCTGGCAAGGGACCGCTCGGGCGGGACGGTCGCTGTCGAGATCAAGCGGCGGGGCGACATCGACGGTGTCGAGCAGCTGACCCGCTACCTCGAGCTGCTGAACCGCGATCCGCACCTCGCCCCCGTTCGGGGGATCTTCGCGGCCCAGGAGATCAAGCCGCAGGCCCGCGTGCTGGCACAGGACCGCGGTATCGCCTGTCTGCTCCTCGACTACGAATCCATGCGCGGCACGGACGACGTAGCAGCCAGGCTCTTCTGACGCCCGAGCCGCGGGGTTTGGCGGGGTGCGGGAGGGGGACCTGCGCGATGATGGCGCTATGACAACCCCCCCTGTTCCTGTGGTTCTGCGCGGGCGCGTCGTTGCGCCGGATCGGGTGATCGCGGACGGTGCCGTCGTCATCGAGGGCGATCGGATCGTCTGGGTGGGTGCAGTCGTGAGCGCGACCGCACCAGCCGCGCTGGCCGCCGCAGTGGCCGCGACGGCGCCGTCGCCAGGTACGACCCTGCTGCCTGGTCTGGTCGACCTGCACAACCACGGCGGCGGTGGCGCGAGCTTTCCGGACGCGGCCGACGCCGATGACGCACGACGAGCGGCCCACGAGCACCTGCGGCACGGCACGACGAGCCTGGTGGCGTCGCTCGTGACGGCTGACGCCGACACGCTCGTCGCCCAGGCCACACTCCTTGCCGACCTCGTGGACGCCGGGGAGCTCGCGGGGATCCACCTCGAGGGTCCGTTCCTGTCCCGGACCCGGTGTGGCGCGCAGAATCCCGACGAGATGCGGTCCGGCGATTCCGGCCTCGTCCGCCGGATCGCGAACGCCGCCCGCGGCTATCTCGTCACGATGACGATCGCCCCAGAGCTCGACGGGATCCGCGGCCCGGGCGGAGTGATCGAGGCTCTCGCCGCGGCCGGCGCGGTGCCGTCGTTCGGGCACACCGACGCGAGCGCGGAGCAGGTCGACGAGGCTGTCGCCCAGGCGCGGGCCGTCCTCTCCGCTGCGCGAACGCGTTCTGCCCGGCCGACCGCGACGCACCTGTTCAACGGGATGCGGCCGCTGCATCACCGCGACCCGGGCCCGATCGCCGCGTGTCTCGCGGCTGCGGGGCGCGGCGAGCTGGTCGTCGAGCTCATCGCCGACGGGACCCACCTCGCCGCCGGGACGGTCCGGGCCGTCTTCGACCTCGTCGGTGCGGGTGCGATCGCGCTGGTCACGGACGCGATGGCGGCCACGGGGATGCCGGACGGCAGCTACGACCTGGGCCCGATGCGGGTGCAGGTGGCTGACGGCGTGGCGCGGCTCGCGCAGGGTGACGCGATCGCGGGCGGCACGGCCCACCTGCTCGACGTCGTGCGGTACGCGGTCGACGCGGGGATCCCGATCGAGGCCGCGGTTCGCTCTGCGAGCGCCACACCCGCGGCAGTGCTCGGGCGCCGGGACATCGGTGCGCTCGAGGCGGGGCGCCGCGCCGACGTCGTCGTGGTGGATGCCGGCCTCGTGCCCCGCGGCGTGATGCGCGCGGGCCAGTGGGTCGGTACGTCGTGATCTCGGTGTACGGCTCCCGGCCCGAGAGCTCCACGGCCCGCCGGAGGTGGCGGGCCGCCGACCGCGGTTCGTGCGCCACCAGCAGTGGCAGTGACAGACCGTTCAGGCGGTACTCAGGCCCATACCGACGGGCTCGGAGTCCGGGAGGTTGTCCGGCAGCCGCAGGCCCTGCCGCAACGGCGCCAGCTCGGACTGCAGCACCATCGCCGCAGCACCGATCGCGCAAGCCGTCGCCGCCGAACGGGAGAGCTGCACGGTGATCGAGTGGCTTGCGCGGGCGAAGAAGGAACGGTCGAGCTCGGCCTGGATCACCGGTAGGTAGATCGAGCCTGCGACCGCGAGACCCGGGCCGGTGAGCACGATGAGCTCGAGGTCCATCACGTTGGCGAGGGTCCTGGTCGCGACGGCGAGATACCGCGCCGACCGCTCCAGCAGGTCTCGCGCACCGGCGTCGCCGCTGCGCGCGGCGCGTGCGACGGCTGCGAAGTCCGCGACGACCGACGAGCGCGCGTGGTCCGCCGGGCGGTCGAGGCCGGTCGCCTCCGCGATTGCGGCATCGCCGCGGGCGGCGGCGACGACCGCCGCCGGGCCGGCGAGTGCCTCGGTACAGCCACGCGCGCCGCACCAGCACTCGGGGCCGTCGACGTCGAGGCAGATGTGTCCGATCTCGCCGGCGTTGCCGCTCGTGCCGCGGTACGCGTTCCCGTTCACCAGCAGACCCGCACCGATGCCGGTCCCCATGTAGACCGCGGCGAACGTGGCGGCGGCCCCGACCCCACCCGACCAGCGTTCACCCAGGGCCGACGCCGTAGCGTCGTTGTCCAGGACCACGGGCAACCTGACGGCCTCCTGGAGCGTACGGTCGAGCGGGAAGTCCTCCCAGTGCCGCATCGACGGCGGTGTCAGACGCATCCCGCTCGCGGGTGTGAGGGGACCGGGGGAGACGAGTCCGAGTCCGAGCACCCGTGACCGGTCCACGCCGACGCCCTCGATCAGGGCGTCGACCTCGCGGGCCATGCGAGCGACAACCACTGGCGGATCCGCTACGCCTGCACCCGCCCGGGACATCCGCGCGACGACCGCACCACCCAGGTTGGTCAGCACGTACGCGATGCCCGAGTGGTCGAGGTGGACCCCGACGGCGAAGCGGGAGGGCTGGTTCAGCGCGAGCAGCACGCGTGGCTTGCCGCCGGTCGACTCGGCCCGTCCGGTTTCGATGACCAGACCATCGTCGATCAGGCGGCGGACCACGGTCGAGATCGTGGCTCCCGTCAGGCCGGTGGTCTGGATCAGGCCGACGCGGCTGATGGTGCCTGCGGCCCGGATCACGTCGAGCACGGCTGATCTGCTCGTCGCGTGGGACAACGTCCGCGCATGTCCGCTCACTGCTGCTCCGCCCTTGGTGAATCTCTCGCCTCAAGGTAACGATCTCGTCACGGTTGCAGGTCGCACGCCCCCGCATTTGACTTACTTTATTCGGCTGACTAACAATGTGGCAAGGGACCCGTCGAGGTCCTGCGGCCTCCGAGTCGACCCCCCCGGTATACAGTGTGCCGGGACCTAGAGAGGATCTACGATGTTCCTTCGAACAAGTCTGCGGCGCAGAAGTGCGGCCGCGGTCGGGATGCTCGCGGTCGCCCTGGTGGCGGCCGGTTGCGCAGGCTCGAGCGGTAGCAGCGCGACGAGCAGCAAGTCAGGCGGCGGGGTCGATGCGGACACGTTGATCGCCTATACGGGTCAGTCGGGCGACTACCAGATCAACTTCAACCCGTACTCCCCGACTCAGATCGGTGGCCCAGGAACGATCTTCGAGCCCCTGTTCTTCTTCAACCAGATCAAGGACACCACCCCGGTCCCGCTCCTGGGCACGAAATACTCCTGGAACGCGGACGGGACCGTGCTGTCGATCACGACCCGCGAGGGCGTGAAGTGGTCGGACGGTCAGCCGTTCACCGCGAAGGATGTCGCATTCACCTTCGACATGCTCATCAAGAACCCGGCGATGAACTCGGCAGGCTACGCCGGAACCGCAGTGGCGACGGACGACACCCACGTGGTCCTGACGTTCAAGTCGCCCGCCTTCATGGATGGTCCCCAGCTGCTCGGCAAGTCGTTCATCGTGCCCGAGCACATCTGGTCGACCCTCGCCGACCCGACGACCAACGCCATCGAGAAGCCGATCGGCACCGGGCCGTACGCGCTCGGGGAGTTCAAGCCGCAGGCCTACACGTTGACCGCCAACCCGACCTACTGGGGTGGCGAGCCGGCTGTGAAGCACGTGCGCTACCTGTCCCTGTCCGGCAACCAGGCCGGAGCCGACGCTCTGGCCGCCGGTCAGATCGACTGGCAGACCGGTCCGGTGCCGGACATCGCCAACGTCGCCAAGAACTACCCCGGCTACCAGGCCATCACGGTGCCGCTGAACCAGATGGCGTTGTTCACCTGCTCGAACGCCGCCCTCGGCTGCACGGGCCCACAGACGGACCCTGCGGTGCGCAAGGCGATCTACTACGCGATGGACCGGACCCAGCTCAACGCCCTCGCGTTCGAGAAGACCGCGAGCGACATGTCTCCCGGACTCGCACTCTTGCCGCGCGACAAGGCGTACGTCTCGAGCAAGCTGGTCGAGAAGGCGGCACCCAACAGCCCGAGCGCGGACAAGTCCAAGTCGCTGCTCGAGGGCGCCGGTTGGGCCAAGGGGTCCGACGGGATCTACGCCAAGGGCGGTGTGCGGCTGGCCATGACGGTCAAGGTCGTCACCGGGTGGACGGACTACATCACGGCGGTCGACACCATGAGCCAACAGCTCAAGAAGGCCGGCATCGAGATCACCGCTCAGCAGGTGTCCTGGAACGAGTGGTCTGACGCGCGCGGTCAGGGGCAGTTCCAGCTGCTGATCGACTCGCTGAACGGCGGGCCGGCTGCGGACCCGTACTACCTCTACGCGTTCTTCCTCGCGAGCGCGAATACGGCACCGGTCGGCAAGACCGCCTACCCGAACTACGCCCGGTTCTCCGATCCCCAAGTTGACGCGGCGCTGGCTTCCCTGAAGTCGATCGACCCGAAGGATGCGAAGGCTCGGCAGCCGCACTTCGACGTCATCCAGACCCAGGTGGAGAAGGCGATGCCGTACATCCCGATGATGACCGGCGGGACGACGAGCGAGTTCAATTCGGCCAAGTTCACGGGCTGGCCGACCATGAAGGATCAATACGCGGTCCCGGCGGTCTGGTCACGTCCGGACGACGCGATGATCTTCGTCCACCTCAAGCCCACCGGCAAGTGAGGAGCTGAGGTTATCGAGGAGGGGCTCATGGCTAAGATCGGTGCCCGATGAGGTACTTCGTCCGTAAACTCGCGTTCTACGTAGTCGCCTTGTGGGCGGCGGTGACGCTGAACTTCTTCATCCCGAGACTGTTGCCCGGAAACCCGGTCGACATCCTGATGGCGAAGCTGCAGCAGCGCGGCGGATCGGTGGACCCCGCGGTCCGACGGACCTATGAGCTCCTCCTCGGCTCGAACAGCCACGAGTCGCTGTGGAGCCAGTACGTCTCCTACTGGTACAACATGGCGCACGGCGATTTCGGGGTTTCGGTCAGTGCCTTCCCGGCAAGGGTCTCCGACGTCATCGCCCAGTCGCTGCCCTGGACGATCGTGCTCGTCGGTCTCGCGACGCTCATCTCGTTCGCACTGGGCATCCTGCTCGGGATCATCGTCGGCTGGCGCCGGGGTTCGTGGCTCGATTCGGTGGTGCCGGCCACGACGGTGCTCGCCGCCGTGCCCTACTTCTGGCTCGCGCTCATCCTGGTGGCGCTGTTCTCCTCGACGCTGCACTGGTTCCCGCTCTTGGGCGGGTACGACGTTCGGCTAGCGCTCGGATGGAACTGGGGATTCATCGGGTCGGCCGCGTACCACGCCGTGCTGCCGGCCCTGACGATCGTCATCTCGTCCGTCGGCGGCTGGCTGCTCGGGATGCGGAACATGATGGTGTCCACCGCCTCGGAGGACTACATCCTCACCGCGCAGGCGAAGGGGCTTCGACCCGGACGCATCATGATGCGGTACGCGGCGCGCAACGCGGTGCTGCCGTCTCTCGCCGGCTTCGCGATCTCGCTCGGCTTCGTCGTCTCGGGGGCGATCGTCACGGAGCAGGTGTTCTCCTATCCCGGCGTCGGCTCGAAGCTACTGCAGGCCGTCCAGAACAACGACTACGCCCTGATGCAGGGGATCTTCCTGGTCATCACCGTGGCCGTCCTTGGCGCCAACCTCATCGTCGACCTCCTGTACGGCGTGATCGACCCGCGCACCCGAAACCACAGCTGAGGCGGAAGGAGACCTGCCGTGACCAACATCAGCCCGCTGACCGAACCGGTCGGTGAACCACTCCAGGCTCCCGCGCACGCGGACCCGGGGGGCGCGCGACCCCGTTCCGTGAGCAGCTGGCGAGCGATCCTGCCGCGCTGGTCGCCCAAGCTCGGGGTCGGCCTCGGCCTCGTGACGGCCATCGCGCTGTTCGGGATCGTCGGTCCCCTGCTTGTCGGGGACCCGTCCGCGATCAACAACATCGGCCTGACACCGCCCGGGAGCGGCTACCTGCTCGGCACGACGCAGACCGGTCAGGACGTCTTCGCCCAGCTGACCTACGCCACACGTGGCTCGCTGCAGATCGGGCTCATGGTCGGCGTGATGGCCACGGCCCTGTCGGCCTTCTTCGGTATCATCGGCGGCTACGTGGGCGGCGTGACCGACGAGTCCTTCTCGTTGTTCTCGAACGTCATGCTCGTGATCCCAGGCCTGCCGCTCGTGATCGTCATCTCGGCCTTCGTGCCCGCGGCGCAGCGCGGTACCACGATGATCGCCGTCGTCCTGGCGATCACCGGCTGGGCGGCATCGTCCCGCGTGCTGCGCGCGCAGACGCTGTCGCTGCGCAACCGCGACTACGTCGCGGCCGCGCGGGTATCGGGGGAGAAGCCTTGGCGGGTGGTCACGGTCGAGATCCTGCCGAACCTGCTCCCGGTGCTCGCATCGCAGTTCGTCTTCGCGGTCGTCTTCGCGATCCTCGCCGAGGCCGCGCTGTCCTTCCTCGGGCTCGGGGCCTCCAACTCCTCGACGCTCGGCACGATGCTCTACTACGCCCAGAACGGGTTCGCGCTGCAGCGCAGCGCGTGGTGGTGGTTCGTCCCGCCGGGCACGATCATCGCCCTGTTCGGCTGCGGGCTGTCTCTCATCAACTTCAGCATCGACGAGATCATCAACCCGAAGCTGCGTACGGAGCCCAAGAAGCGCGCGGCACGCAGGAGCGTTGCCGCATGACGACCACAAGTTCCCCCACGGCTCCCGACACGCGTCGGAGGGATACCGACTCAGTCCTGACGGTCGAGCACCTCGACGTCGTCTACCAGGTCGCCTCCCCTGTGCACGCGGTCCGGGACGTCTCGCTCACTCTCGGACGTGGTGAGATCCTCGGCCTTGCCGGCGAGTCAGGCTGCGGCAAGACCACGCTCGCCTACGCGATCAACCGGTTGCACCGCCCGCCTGCGGAGGTGACGAGAGGCTCGGTGACGTTCCACGATCGGGACGGGCAGGATCTGGACCTTCTCGCTCTGGAGAACGAAGACCTCCGCCGGTTCCGGTGGGCCAAGCTCTCGATGGTCTTCCAGGGTGCGATGAACGCCCTGAACCCGGTGACCTCGGTGCGGGCCCAGCTCGACGATGTGCTGACGACCCACGTGCCCGCCATGACGAGGAGAGCCCGCCGGGCCCGGTGCGTCGAGGTGTTCGAGCTTGTCGGGGTGGACCCCGGCCGACTCGACTCCTACCCGCACGAGCTCTCGGGCGGGATGCGCCAGCGCGTGATGATCGCGATGGCGCTCCTGCTCAACCCGCAGGTGATGATCATGGACGAGCCGACGACGGCGCTCGACGTCGTGGTGCAGCGCGGGATCCTTCGGGAGATCTTGCGGCTGCGCGAGGAGCTGGGCTTCGCGGTCATCTTCATCACGCACGACCTTCCGCTGCTGCTCGAGCTGAGCGACCGCATCGCGATCATGCTCGAGGGCGAGATCGTCGAGCTCGCGAGCGCGGACGAGATCTACCTGCGCCCGCAGCACCCGTACACGCGCAAGCTGCTCGACGCCTTCCCGAGCCTGACCGGCGAGCGGGGCGCTTTCATTCGCTCAGGCGCCTCGAGCTCCCGTGAACAGCTACCCGGAACCGACCCGAACGAGGTGGACCCGCGATGACAACCCTCGAGGTCAAGAACCTGGTCAAGGACTTCTCGATCCGGTCGGGTTGGCATCGGTCGACCCTGCGGGCGGTGGATCACGTGTCGTTCATGCTCGTTCCCGGGCGCACCTTGGCCCTGGTGGGGGAATCCGGCTCGGGCAAGTCGACCGTCGCGCGCATGATCGCCCGGCTCGAGAAGCCGACGTCCGGCCAGATCGTGGCCACGGCCCCGGACGGTCGCCCGGTCGGGAACCGGCGCTTTCGGGACCACGTCCAGATGGTGTTCCAGGACCCGTTCGCGTCCCTGAACCCCTTCCACACGATCGAGCACCACATCCAGCGTCCGCTCCGGCTGCACGGTCGCGCGAAGAGCCGCGACGAGGTGGACGGGCTCGTTGCGCAGCTGCTTGAGCGCGTCAACTTGGCGCCGGCAGCCAGCGTCGCGCACCGCCGTCCGCACGAGCTCTCGGGGGGCCAGCGACAGCGGGTCGCGATCGCCCGCGCGCTCGCGCCAGGTGCGCAGGTGCTCATCGCGGACGAGCCGGTCTCGATGCTCGACGTGTCGATCCGGCTCGACGTGCTCAACCTCCTCGCGAGGCTGCAGCGCGAGGACAACCTCGCGGTGCTCTACATCACGCACGACCTGGCGACTGCCCGCCACTTCTCGGACGACATCCTCGTGATGTATCGCGGTCGGGTGGTCGAGCGGGGGCCGGCGGACGAGGTGATCCTGCACCCGAAGCATCCGTACACCCAGCTCCTTGCGTCCGCCGCGCCGAACCCCGAGGCGCGGGGCCGGTCGCAGCTCGCCGTCTCGGGCAGCATCGAAGCGTCCGGTCCCGCGCTGCCGCGGGCCAGCTCCGGGTGCAATTTCCGGGACCGGTGCGCGTTCGCGATGGAGGCCTGTGCCCAGGTCCCGCCGGACTTCTCGGTGGGCGTCGACCATGCGGCCAAGTGCTGGCTATACGCCGAAGCCTCGGCACCCGAACACACGGTGGTCGAGGGCAGCCCCGCCTGACTCTGTCTCGAAAGGCACGGACGATGACTTGGCAGACCCTTGCGGAGGGCTGGACGCTGCGTCACCTAGGCGGGCCGTTGCCTGCCGGTCTCGCTCCCGTTCTTGGCGGTGCCCGCGGCATCGCGGCGACGGTGCCCGGTTGCGTGCACACCGACCTGCTGGCGGCCGGGCTGATCCCCGACCCGTACCTGGACGACAACGAGCCGGTGCTCGGGTGGATCGGCCGCAGCGCCTGGGAGTACGCCACCACCTTCGTCGTCGGCCCGGAGGAGGTCGAAGGACGAGGCCGCGAGCGGGTCGAGCTCGTGCTTGCCGGTGTCGACACGCTCGCGCACGTGGCCGTCAACGGCGTGGGCCTCGCGCAGACCCAGAACCAGTTCCGCACCTACCGCCTGGACGTGTCGGGCGCGCTGCGTCCCGGCGACAACGAGCTGGTCGTCACCTTCGCCTCGGCCCTCGACCACGTCGAGCGCGTCGCCGAGCGTGAGGGTGAGCTGCCGCACGTCAACGCGCACCCGTTCAACGAGCTGCGCAAGATGGCGTGCAACTTCGGCTGGGACTGGGCGCCCGACCTGGTGACCGCGGGCATCGGGCAGCCGGTGCTCCTCGACCGGTGGTCGGGGGCCCGGATCGCCGCCGTGCGCCCGTTGGTCGGCGTCGAGCCGACCGGCACCGATGCCGGCGCCCGCCGCACCGGCACCGTGAGCTTCCACGTCGACCTCGAGGTGGCCGCTGGTCTCGGTCCGGTGTCGATCATTGCGAGCGTGGCTGGACGCGCGGTCACCGTGACCGCGCTCGAGACTGCGCCTGTCGGGCGACGCACCGCGGTGGTCGATGTCGTCGTCCCTGAGGTGGCGCTGTGGTGGCCGCGTGGCTACGGTGAGCATCCCTTGTACGACGCCGAGGTTGTGGTCGCGGGTCCTGCGGGCGATGTGCTCGATAGTTGGACGGGCCGCCTGGGATTCCGGACGGTCGCCCTCGACACCACCCCCGACGCCGAAGGCATCGGCTTCCGCCTTCTCGTCAACGACGCGCTGGTGCTGGTCCGCGGTGCGAACTGGGTCCCTGACGACGCCTTCGCGGTCCGGGTGGACCGCACGAGGTGCGAGCGGCGCATCGACCAGGCCGTTGCCGCCGACGTCAACCTGCTGCGCGTATGGGGTGGCGGGGTCTATGAGAGCGAGGACTTCTACGAGCTCGCGGACGCCAAGGGTCTGCTCGTGTGGCAGGACTTCCTCTTCACCTGCGCCGCGTACCGCGAGACCGAACCGCTGTGGAGCGAGGTCGAGGCAGAGGCGCGCGAGGCCGTGGCGCGGCTCTCGGTGCACGCGAGCCTGGTGCTGTGGTGCGGCGGCAACGAGGACATCGTGGCGTACGCCGAGTGGCCGGGCTGGCGCTCCCGGCTGGCCGGACGCACCTGGGGTGCGGGCTACTACTGCGACCTCCTTCCCTCCGTCGTCACCGAACTCGACCCCACCCGTCCCTACATCGCCAACAGTCCGTACTCGTTCGGCCCGTTCGCCAACCCGAACGAGCCGACGCTTGGGGACGTGCACATCTGGGACGTGTGGAACGAGAAGGACTACACCGCCTACCGCGACTGGCGTCCCAGGTTCGCCTCAGAGTTCGGCTTCGAAGGACCTCCCGCCTGGTCGACCCTCACCCGCGTGGTCCATGACGAGCCGCTGCGGCCCGACGGGCGCCAGATGCTTCTGCACCAGAAGGCCTACGACGGCAACGCGAAGCTCGCGCGCGGACTCGCCCCGCACCTTCCCGTGCCGAGTGACGTGGTCGACTGGCACTGGGCGACCCAGCTCAACCAGGCCCGCGCGATCCAGCTGGGGGTCGAGCACTTCCGATCGCTGGCCCCGCTGTGCACCGGAACCGTGCTGTGGCAGCTCAACGACTGCTGGCCGGTCGTCTCATGGTCGGTGATCGACGGGGACGGCGTGCTCAAGCCGTCCTGGTATGCGCTGCGGGCCGCGCACGCCGACCGGCTGCTCACCTTCCGGCCCGACCATCCCCTCGCCATCGCTGCGGTCAACGACACCGGCGACCCGTGGCGGGCCGTGATCACCGTTCGACGGCGCACGCGCGCGGGCGAGCTGCGCGGCGAGCAGATCCTCACCGTCGACGTCCCTCCCCGCGCCGCGGCGGCAGCGGCGATACCCGTCGAGCTTCTCGCCGCCCAAGACCCGGACGACGTGCTGACCGCCGAGGCGGCAGGTAGTGCCCGCGCCTGGTGGTACCTGCGTGAGGACGTCGACGGCGGCCTGCCGGCCGCCGACCTCTTGGTCGACGTCTCGTCGGTCGAGGGCGGCTACCGCGTCCGCGTTCGTGCGCGGTCGTTCACCAAAGACCTCGCAGTGCTTGCCGAGCGCCTCGACCCGGCCGCTGTCCCCGACGCCATGCTCGTGACGCTCTTTCCGGGGGAGGACACGACCATCCTCGTGGCGACCGATGGCACCCTCGACCCGGACGCGCTGGCGCGGTACCCCGTGCTGCGCACCGCCAACGACCTGTTCCACCTCTCCGCGACGGCGGCCAGCGGGGTCGAGCGGTGACGGGCTCCACGCTCACCTGGTCGGGCGCCGAGGTGCGGCTCGTCTTCACGGTCGCTCCCGGGGGGCCCGTGAGCCTGCTCTCGGTGCGCCCGTGGGGATCGCGCGCGCGTGGCGCCGCGCCAGAGCAGACCCCGGACGCGGCGCCGCGCATCGCCGCTGGAACCGGTGTCGCGGGCCCTGCACCGCTCGTCGAGGTGCTTGCCCTGGGTCATGGACGGTTCCCGGGCAGCCATCGGTACGCCGACACGGCGATCGGCGCGCGGCTGAGGTACCGCGACCATGCGGTCTCTAGCCGCGACGGCGTCGCGGAGCTCCGGGTCGTGCAGCAGGACCCCGTCACCGGTCTCGTCGCCGAGAGCGTGTTCCAGGCCGCCGACGGCGTGCCGGCGGTCCGCACCTGGACGCAGCTGCGGTACGAGGGGACGCGGGTCGAGGGCGCGCCGAGGCTGCGTATCGAGGCGGTGACATCCCTGGTCACAGGCGCGTTCATGGCCGACTCGGGGCGCGAGATAGAGCAGCTCGACCTGCTCTATGCCGACAGCGACTGGGTAGCTGAGTCGCGCTGGCACCGCACCCCGCTGCGCGAGGTGGGCGTCGCGGAGATGGACCCCGTCGCGCACCACCACCCCTCCCGCGGCCGGTTCGCGCTCACGTCCCGCAGCTCATGGTCGACGGGGGAGCACCTGCCGACGGGCGCGATCGTGGCGCGGGACGACTCGTGGGCGCTCGGCTGGCAGATCGAGCACAACGGAGCCTGGCACTGGGAGGTGGGCGAACGCCGCGAAGGCGCCTATGTCGCCCTGCTCGGTCCCGCGGATGCCGAGCACCAGTGGAGCGTGGACCTGACCGCCGAGCACCCGTTCACGACTGTCCCGGTGTCGCTCGCGGTTGCCGCGGGCGGCGTCGACGAGGTCATGGCCGCGCTCACCTTGCAGCGCCGGGCCCTGCGCCGCCAGTGGCGGCGTGCGCAGCCGCCGTCGCCCCCGCAGCCCGCGCACCCGCACGGGAGCACCCCCGAGTACCCCGTGATCTTCAACGACTACATGAACACGCTGATGGGGGACCCGACGACGGCGCGACTCCTGCCGCTCATCGACGCCGCGGCGGCCGCCGGTGCGGACTACTTCTGCATCGACGCGGGCTGGTACGACGAGGACGGGCGCTGGTGGGACAGCGTCGGGGCGTGGGAAGCGTCGCGCACCCGCTTCCCGGGTGGGCTCGACGAGGTCCTCGCGCACATCCGCATGCGCGGCATGGTGCCGGGGATCTGGCTCGAGCCCGAGGTCGTGGGGGTGCGGTCCCCGATGGCCGCGACGCTGCCCGACGACGCCTTCTTCCAGCGTTCGGGCATTCGTGTCGTGGAGCATGGTCGCTACCATCTCGACCTGCGGCACCCCGCGGCTCGCGCGCACCTCGACGCCGTCGTCGACCGGCTGGTCGGCCTGGGCATCGGCTACCTCAAGCTGGACTACAACATCATGCCGGGGCCGGGAACCGACCTTGGTGGCCTGACGCCGGGGGCGGGGCTGCTCGGGCACAACCGTGCGCACCTGGCGTGGCTCGATGGCGTCCTGGCCCGTCATCCGGGCCTGCTCCTCGAGAACTGCGCGTCGGGGGCGATGCGGATGGACTATGCGCTGCTCTCGCGCTTGCACCTCCAGTCGACCTCGGACCAGCAGAACCCGGTGCTCTACCCGCCGATCGCGGCGGCCTCCCCGGCGTCGATCCTGCCCGAGCAGGCCGGCAACTGGGCGTACACCCAGCCGGAGATGTCGGACGAGGAGTCGGCATTCACGCTCGCCACCGGAATCCTGGGGCGGCTGTACCTCTCCGGGTACCTCAACCGCATGCAGCCCGAGCAGCTCGCCCTGGTGCGTGAGGCCGTCGTCGTGCACAAGGCGCTGATGGGCTCGATCGCCACGGGCGTGCCGTTCTGGCCCCTCGGACTTGCGGGCCCGGCCGGGCCGTGGGTCGCCCAGGGGCTGCGGCCGCTCGGGGAGGGCGAGAGCTACCTCACCGTGTGGCGGCGCCCCGGCGCCCCGGACGAGATCGATCTTCCCGTGCCGCACCTGCGCGGGCTGGAGGTCAGGCCCGGCGTGGTGTTCCCGGCGGCTGCGGCTGCGTGGCCGCTGCGATGGGACGTCGAGACCGGGGTGCTGCGGCTCACCGCGACGTCGCCGGCACCCACGGCACGGGTGCTTCGGCTCACTGTCGTGAAGCCGATCTCGTAGCGGCCGTGCCCGCGCGTGCGCGGGTGGTCGGCACGCGCGTGGCGCGCACGAGGACCAGGCGCTCGGGGAAGAGGACCGGCAGCCGCAGGCCGGCACCGGAGAGCGCTCGCCCGGGCAGCCGGATGCCCTCGGGGCGCCACCAAGGCACGTGCATGCCCCAGCGACTGGCGTTGCCGTCGACGACGTCGCCCGGAGCCTGGGGTCGCACGTGGTACGTCGCGTCAGGATCGAGGCCGGGCAGCGTCACCGTGCCGGGTGGGTACGACGCCGATGAAGCGGTCGCCACCCAGGCAAACAGCGCGTCCGAGCCGTCCTGCGCCACCACACCGTGCAGCTGGTACGCGGGGTCCGGGTGGTCGGAGTGCACCGCGACGCCGGTGTGCAGCAGCCCGCGCAGCTCCTTGTACAGCGCAACCCACTGGGTGAGCCGTTCGACCTCCACCGGGTCAGCCCGCGTCAGATCCCATTCCAGCCCGAAGTGGCCGAAAAGGGCCGTCCCGGCGCGAAAGTCGATGGGGTGCCGCCGGTCGGTGGTGTGCGACAGCGCGGACCCGACGTGGGTTCCCATCAGCTCGAGCGGGACGAGCAGATTGGTCCAGCGCTGGATCTGCTGGCGCTCGAGCGCGTCGATGCAGTCGGATGTCCACACGCGATCGGTGCGCTCGAGGATCTCGAGGTCGACGCGCCCGCCGCCCGAGGCGCAGGACTCGATCTCGACGCCCGGGTGGCGCCGGCGCAGCTCGTCGAGCAACTGGTAGACCGCCGTCGTCTGAAAGTGCACACCGGCTCGTCCC
>Ga0209745_1000321_pt1 | contig 28638 bp, 28 predicted proteins | sample BarGraNGADG00312_FD_184495 | JGI IMG/M metagenome (GOLD analysis project Ga0209745, IMG submission 184495) | Arctic peat soil microbial communities from Barrow, Alaska - Barrow Graham LP Ref core NGADG0004-312 (SPAdes) (version 2) | ecosystem: Environmental > Terrestrial > Soil > Wetlands > Peat...
ACCTGGCCCGCGGTGCGGAACCCGAAGCGGTGGTCCTCGCCGGTGGTGTCGTCACCGCCCAGCCTCGCATCGCGGACGCGATCCGCGTCGGCATCCACGCCGCCCACCCCCAACTTCCGGTGGTGCTGCTGACCCGGCCGCCGGTCGAAGGCGCGGTGCTGCTCGCCCGACAGTCCCTCAACCACCCCGAAAGCCCGACCTCCGCCCCACCACCGGCGGAGACGCAACAACCACTCGCGCAGGTGCCTGCGCCAAATGAAGGGAGCCGATCATGAATCTGTCCAGGCGGACACTGTTGCTCACCGGCGGCGCGTTGGCGGCGGTGGCAGCGAGTGGCTGCGCCGTCACCGGGGCCACCGCCCCGTCGACCGGTGCCACTACAGGAAGTGGGGGAGCGCTCAGCGGCGACGTCAACATCCTGCTGATGAAGCAGGCGGGCTGGACCGAGGAGGACTGGGCCGGCGTGATCAGCAAGTTCACGGGCGCCAACCCCGGCGTGAAGGTGAACCCGACATTCGTCTCCTACGAGGCCCTGCACGACAAGATCGTCACCGCCGCGGCCGCCGGCACCTACGACGTGATCCACATGGACGTCATCTGGCCGCCGGAGTTCGCGGAGAAGAAGATGATCGTCGACGTCACCGACCGCGTCCCAGCCTCCTGGAAGACCGACATGCAGGGCGGCGCCCTGCAGGCCGCGCTGTACAAGGACCACTTCTACGGGGCACCGTCGTTCCCGTCCACCAAGCTCTTCTACTACAACTTGGACCTGATGGCGAAGGTCGGCGTCACCGAGGCCGACATCGCCACGTGGGACGGCGTGATGAAGGCGGCCAAGGCCATGATCGACAAGGGTGTCAGCAAGCACCCGATCGCCTGGAGCTGGTCACAGGCCGAAGCCGTGATCTGCGACTTCGCCCAGCTGCTCGGCGCCTTCGGCGGCACCTTCACCGACGCCTCCGGCAAGCTCAACTTCAACGACGCCGCCGGCCAGCAGACCCTGCAGTTCATGGTGGACTCCCTCAAGGACGGCACCTCAGCCCCCGGCTCGCCGACCTTCCTCGAGGACGACGTGATCAAGGCGCTGCAGAGCGGCGACACCGCGTTCGGCCTGAACTGGGAGTCCACGTTCCGCGACCTGAACGACGAGAAGGCATCCAAGGTGGCCGGTAAGTGCGGCGTCAGCCCCACCCCCGCCGGCCCGTCGGGCAAGCGTCCTGGCGTGAACGGAGCGATGGCCTTCGCGGTCACCACAGGCTCGAAAAACCCCGACGCGGCCTGGAAGCTCATCGAGTTCGCCAGCAGCAAGGAGGTGCAGGACCCGCTGGCGACCTCGGCCATGCCGAACTGGGTCTCCAGCTTCTCCAACCCTGACGTGGTCAAGATCAACCCTGAGGTCTTCGCCGCATGCAAGGTGGCCTACGCCGACTCGATCCTGCGTCCGCAGGTGGTCAACTACAACAAGGTGTCCAGCATCCTGCAGGTCGAGATCCAGAACGCCCTGCTGGGCAGCAAGCCGGTGAAGACAGCGCTCGACGACGCCGTCAGCCAGGGTAACGCGAGCCTGGGCGGCTGAGCCGATGACCGCCCCGAAGACCGAACGAGCGCCGCGTCGGCGTCGCAGCGCGACGAGCCAGGTGCAGACCCGGTTCGCGTGGCTGCTGCTCGCGCCTGCGATCCTTACGGTCTTCGGGGTGATCGTCTACCCGCTGTACCGGACTGTGCTGGTGTCGCTGTTCGACGTCCGCTCGGCCCTCGACCCGGCGCCGGCGTTCGTCGGCGCCGCCAACTACGCCGAGATGCTCGCCTCGCCCTCGGTGTGGGCGTCGCTGGGTCGTACGTTGTACTTCACCGCAGCCTCCCTCGTGGTTGAGGTGGCCCTCGGCTTGGCCCTGGCCCTGCTGCTGAACGCACCGCTGCGCTGGCGCTGGCTGTTCCGCACCGCGATCGTGATCCCGTGGGCCATTCCCACCATCGTCAACGCGGCGATGTGGAAGGGCATCTTCAACGCCCAGTACGGCGCGCTGAACGCGTTACTCACCCAGATGGGCGTGATCCACGACTACGTGCCGTGGCTCAGCGACCCGTGGCGCGCCATGAACCTGGTGATCCTGTCGGATGCGTGGAAGACCACGCCGTTGGTGGCGTTCTTCCTGCTGGCCGGCCTCACCAGCATTCCGACAGAGCTGTACGAGGCGGCCGCAGTCGACGGCCTCGGCTGGTGGAAGCGGTTCCGCGCGATCACGCTGCCGCTGCTGGTCCCGGCGATCAGCATCGTGGTCGTGCTGCGCACCGTCGAGGCGTTCAAGGTGTTCGACATCATCTACGCGATGACCCGTGGGGGGCCTGCCAACGGCACCGCGGTGATCTCCTACTACACCTACGTCACCGCGTTCTCCGACCAGAACTTCGGTATCGGCTCGGCGATGGCGATGCTCATCGTGCTGATCATCGGCATCCTCTGCCTCACCTACCTGCGCCTGATTCGCAAGTCCGAAATGAGCCTGCTGTGAGACTCACGAAGGCTCAGTCGCTGCTGCTTGAGGTGGTCGCCGCCGTGGTCGCGCTGGCCTACCTGCTGCCGATCGTCTGGACGGCGGTCGCCTCGATCACTCCGGCCAGAGTCCTGCTGGAGCGTCCCCTGCGCTGGGTGCCCACTGACCTCGACGGGAGCCGATACGTCGCGATCCTCACCCCGGGAGGGGTCAACGGCATCGGCGCCGGGTTCCTTGAGGCCATGGGCAACTCACTGTTCGTGGCCGTGATCACCGTGGCAGTGGCCCTGGTGGTGAGCATCTTCGGTGCCTACGCCTTCGCCCGACTGCGGTTCCGCGGCCGGAAGCTCACCCTGCTGGTGTTCCTCAGCACCTACATGCTTCCCCAGATCGCACTGCTGATCCCGCTCTACTTCATCCTCAACCAGCTGCAGCTGCTCGACAGCCGGTTCGGCCTTGTGCTCGTCGACCTTGCACTGGTGGTGCCGTTCACCCTGTGGATCCTGTCCAACTACTTCCTCACCGTCCCTGAGGATCTCGAGGACGCTGCCCGCGTGGACGGCTGCACCCGCATGGGGGCGCTGTGGCGGGTGGTGCTGCCGACCGCACGTCCGGGAATCGTCACCGCGGTGATGTTCGCCTTCTTCCTGGCCTGGGACGAGTTCCTGTACGCCCTGATCTTCACCTCCACCTACGCGGCCAAGACGCTGCCCGTCGCGATCGCGGAGTTCTCCGGCCGCTACACCACCGACTTCGGCCTGGTCGCCGCCGGAGGCCTGGTGGCTGCGCTGCCGCCAGTGCTGATCGCACTCGTCTTCCAACGCAACATCGTCAGCGGCATGTCCGCAGGAGCAATCAAGGGGTGAGCATGGATCGGGCCGACTACTGGGCCACCGTCCAGCGACAGGACGAGAGCCTGGCCGAGACCATCGAGGCGGCCAGGGCCGTACTGGACGCCGGCGGGCTGCCGAGGTGGCACGCGGGGGAGCCGCTGGCCGTCGTGGCGATGGGCGCCTCAACGATGGCTGCCGAGTTCTTGGTGCACGAGGCCCGGCGCCGTGACCGCGTGGTGCTCAACTGGTCGGCCGCCGACTGGCGCGCGGCCCCCGGGTTGTTGTCTTCGCTCGTGATCGGGATCAGCGAGTCCGGCCGCAGCCCGGAGACCATCGACGCTCTCGGCCGGTGCCCGGGCCACCGGATCGTGGTCACCAACGTCACCGGCTCCCCGGTGACCGACGTGGCCGACACCGTGGTGCCGCTGGGCGGTGTCGCCGACGCAGGGGTGTACGTCTCCGGCTACACCTCGACTCTCGTCGCGCTCGCCCTGATCGGTGAGCGGCTCGGTCTTGAAGGGGCGGCCGACGGGCTGGACGATGCCCCAGCGTTGATGCGGTCGTGGCTGCCGATCGCGACGGCCGGGGTGGAGGAGTTCCTGGCGAGGAGCTGCCCCGATGGGGCTGTGACCATGCTGGACTGTGTGGGGGCCGGGTCGTCGTTCGCTGCGGCGGCGGAGACCGCCCTCCTGCTGCGCGAGGCTGGGCGGACGCCGTCGGCCAGCTTCCCGACCGACCAGTACCTGCACGGCCCCGCCGAGTCGATGCCGGGCGACGTGTGTGGGGTCGTGTACGGCAACGGCCGCGCCGACGAGCTGGTAGCTCGCATGGTCGAGGTGGGCCTGCCGGTGCTGCACGTCAGCCCCCGCCCTGTCGCCGGCGCCCTTGGCGTCACGATGCCCGCGACGTCGGCGGTTGTGGCCAGCATCCTCGAGGTGGTCGTGGGCCAGGTGCTTGCCGGGCGGCTTGGTGACCGGCGGGGACACGAGATGGGTACCTTCCGCCACGACTTCACCGGCACCAAGTTGCCGATCGGCTGAGCGTCACTGCCCTTGGCGGAACGTGCTGCTCCGACCACGTTGGCGCAGTCGCCGGGCTCCGTGCGTCGTAAGCTTCGGGCATGCAGCGACAGCAGGCGGCTTCGTCCCCCATCGATCTCATTGCCACGATTGAAGCCCGCCCGGGAGTATTGCCCGCGGCTGCGGCGCTTCTGCTCGAGTACGGGGAGACCGTTTGCGCCGAACCGGGCAACCTTCGCTTTGAGGCATACCGGGACCGCGATAGCGGCTCGATGGTGATTGTGGAGCGCTACGCCTCCGCCGAAGCGTTCGAGGCCCATCTGGCCAATCCCGCCAATGCGGAGTTCAACACCAAGCTCGCGGGAATCCTTGGCGGGGGAGGCTCGACCCTGCAAATGCTGGACCCGCTCGGCTGAGAGCCAGGATGGCCCGCACCATCTGCCATCGCCGCAGCCGTCGATCGGGAGGTCGGGTGGCGTTGCTCCGGCGCGTGGGGAGTGGCTCCCCAACGCCCCGACGCCTGCGTTGCAGGCGCCCTTGATTGCCAAAGTATCAGTTCGATAACACTCTTGCGCATACGATTGCGCAATCGTGTGCGCGTGCACCAGACTTCACATCGGCGGGGCGAAGAAGCACTGCCGAAGAGGACGTCAAGGTGGACGAGATCAGCTCCCGGCAGGCGCAGCCGCGGTGATGGTCCATACGGGTTCGGCCCAGTTGGCCCGGGCCGGGTTCACCCACCTTGAACCCTCAGGAACGCAACATCGTCAAGGGAAGGTACCCACATGAATTTCAAACGTGCAGCGGTCCTCGGTCTCGCACTCGCGCTGCCGCTGATCACAGCCTGTAGCTCCGGCACCGCGGCCCCATCCGCCTCCACTTCCGGTTCCGGCTCGGCCTCCGCTGAGATCGTCGTCGGCCTTATCACCAAGACCGAAACCAACCCCTTCTTCGTGAAGATGAAGGAAGGCGCGCAGGCCAAGGCAACTGAACTCGGCGCCAAGCTGCTCACCGGCGCAGGCGCCAAGGACGGCGACAACGAGGGCCAGGTGACGGCCATGGAGAACATGATCAACGCCGGCGCCAAGGGCATCCTGATCACGCCCAGCGACACCAAGGCCATCGTGCCCTCGATCCAGAAAGCTCGGGCGGCCGGTGTCGTTGTGATCGCTCTCGACACGGCAACCGATCCGCAGGACGCCTCCGACGCCCTGTTCGCCACCGACAACTTCGCCGCCGGCACCCTGATCGGCCAGTGGGCCGCGAAGGCGATGGCTGGCAAGACCCCGGTGATCGCCACCCTCGACCTGGCGCCCGGCATCACGGTCGGCGCCCAGCGGCACAACGGCTTCCTGCAGGGCATGGGCCTGGCTTCGGGCATCGCTGCCACCTCCACCGACCTCGCCACCTCCAAGGAGGTTGTCTGCGCACAGGACACCCACGGTGACCAGACCGAGGGCCAGACCGCAATGGAGAACTGCCTGAGCAAGAACGCAGACATCAACCTCGTCTACACGATCAACGAGCCCGCAGCCTTCGGCGCCTACACCGCGCTGAAGAACGCCGGCAAGGAGAAGAACGTCACCATCGTGTCCGTCGATGGTGGCTGCCAGGGCGTCCAGGGCGTCGTTGACGGCAAGATCGCGGCGACCTCGCAGCAGTACCCGCTGAAGATGGCCTCAATGGGCGTCGAGGCGATCGTGAAGTACGCCAAGGACGGCACCAAGCCTTCCGGCTACACCGACACCGGCGTCACGCTGATCACCGACAAGGCGCAGGCCGGCGTCGACAGCAAGGACTCCACGTTCGGCACTGCCAACTGCTGGGGCAACAAGTAACAACCACCCTTGGGCGGCGGCAGCCACTTGCTGCCGCCGCCCGACACTAGAGAGGTCCCATCGATGAGTTCAGTGCAGAGCCTGGCGCCCGTCCGTCCGAACTTCCTCAAGCTGCTGCTGGGATCCCCGATCATCGGCCCGGTCGCGGCACTGCTGATCGCCAGCATATTCTTCGCCGTGATGAGTCCCCGGTTCCTCTCCGGCCCCAACTTCTCCCTGATCCTGCAGCAGGTGATGGTGGTCGGCGTGCTCGCGATCGGGCAGACGCTGATCATCATCACTACCGGGATCGACCTGTCCAACGGCATGGTGATGGCGCTGTCTGGCGTCCTGATCGCCAGCTTCGCCGCCCAGAAGGGCCTGAACCCGTTCCTGGCGATCCTGATCGGACTGCTGGTGGCGATGGCCTTCGGCCTGCTGAACGGCGGTCTCGTGACGGGCATCGGGTTGCCGGCCTTCATCGTCACCCTCGGCACGATGAACATCGCCTACGCCCTCACCCGGATCTACACCACCTCGACCATCACCAACCTGCCCAAAGAATTGACGTTCCTCGGCGACACCTTCAACCTGGGCGGTACGGCGATCGCCAACGGCACGATCCTGATGTTGTTCCTCTATGCGATCACCTGGTTCGTTATGAAGTACACGCCGGCTGGCCGGTCGGTATACGCCGTCGGGGACAATGTCGAGGCCGCCCGCCTTGCCGGCATCAACACCAAGCGCGTCCTGCTCGGGGTGTACACCTTCGCCGGCCTCGCCTACGGCATCGCAGCCCTGCTCCAGGTGGCCCGTACCGGCGTCGGCGACCCGCAGGCAGGTCAGACCTCCAACCTGGACAGCATCACAGCCGTGGTGCTCGGCGGCACCAGCCTCTTCGGTGGCCGCGGCAGCATCGTGGGCACCCTGATCGGCGCCCTGATCGTCGGGGTCTTCCGCAACGGCCTCCAGTTGCTCGGCGTCGAGTCGACCTATCAGGTGCTGATCACCGGCATCCTCGTCATCGCTGCTGTCTCGGTCGACCAGCTCACCCATCGCAAGTGATGGGGGGCGCCATGACCACACCGAACCAGGGCCGTGTGCTGCTGGAGATGAAGGGGATCGGCAAGACCTTCCCCGGCGTGAAGGCGCTGGAGGGGGTGAACCTCACCGTCCGCGAGGGGCAGGTGCACGCATTGCTCGGCGAGAACGGCGCGGGCAAGTCGACCCTGATCAAGATCCTTTCCGGGGCCTACACCCGTGACGAGGGCGAGATCCTGTTCGACGGGAAGCCGGCCGACATCAAGGCGCCCGCCGATGCCGAGGAACTGGGCATCTCGACGATCTACCAGGAGTTCAACCTCACCCCGAACATGACCATCGCCGAGAACATCTTCCTCGGCCACCTGCCGACCAAGGCAGGCAGGGTCGACTGGGCGAAAGTGAAGCAGCGCTCCCGCGAACTGCTGGACAGCCTGGACGTCAGCCTTTCGGTCGACACCCTCACCGGCTCACTGTCGGTCGCCAAGCAGCAGATGGTCGAGATCGCAAAGGCACTCAACCGAAACACCAGGATCCTGGTGATGGACGAACCGTCCGCGGTACTGGGCGAACGGGACATCGAGAACCTGTTCTCGGTGGTCCGCAGGCTGCAGGCCAGCGGAATCGGGATCGTCTACATCTCCCACCGCCTGAAGGAGATCTTCGAGCTTGCCGACGAGGTGACCGTCCTCAAGGACGGCCGCTACGTCGACACCAAGCCAGTGGCTGGGGTGACGATGGACGAGCTCGTCAAGCTGATGATCGGCCGCGACCTTGAGGACGTCTACCCCAAACGCCGGGGTGAGGCCGGGGAAGTGGTGCTCGAGGTTTCACACCTGGCTCAGACACACCTGGCCAGGGACGTCAGCTTCCAGCTTCGGGCAGGGGAGATCATCGGCTTCGCCGGCATCACCGGCTCGGGCCGCACCGAGGTGGCAAGGGTGATCTTCGGAGCGGACCGGGCGACCGCGGGCGAGATGACCCTGCATGGCCTGCCGTACCGCCCCCGCTCTCCGCGGGACGCGATCAACCACGGCGTTGCGCTGGTCTCCGAGGACCGGAAGCGTGAGGGATTGTTGCTGAAGCTTCAGGTCTACTTCAACACCACTGTCTCCGGGCTCGACCGGCTGACCAGCTTCGGTGTCATTCGGCTGAAGGACGAGATGACCCTCGTGCGGAAGTGGATCAAGGCCTTGCGTATCAAGACCCCTTCGCCGGAGTTCATGGTCGTGAACATGAGCGGCGGCAACCAGCAGAAGGTCGTCCTTGCCCGCTGGCTCAGCCTCGGCATCAAGGTGTTCATTCTGGACGAGCCGACCCGTGGCATCGACGTCGGCAGCAAGTCCGAGATCTACCAGATCATGGCCGACCTCGCCGAACAGGGCGTGGCCATCATCATGATCTCCTCGGAACTGCCTGAGGTGCTCGGCATGAGCGACCGCGTCATGGTGATGCGGGAGGGCAAGATGGTCAAGGAGTTGAGCCGGGCAGAGGCTTCCGAGGAAGCCGTCATGTTGTACGCAGTCGGCCATGAGGAGGCCGTCAGTTGACCAGCAGGCCGGTCGAATCCGCCAGTCCCGCCCAGCTCGCCGCCCGACTGCGGGATCGGGCGGCGAGCACCCGGGTGATGATCGGCATCTGCGGTGCACCGGGGGCCGGCAAGTCGACCCTGGCCGCGGAGGTCGCCGACCGGCTCAACGACGGTGCGCCCGGCACGGCGGTTGTCGTCCCGATGGACGGGTTCCACCTGGCCGCATCTGTGATTGCCGGCGACGAGCGAGCCAACCGAAGGGGTGCACCCGACACTTTCGACCCCGCCGGTTTCGCCGGCCTCCTGCAAAGGCTGCGCGAGAACTCCGAGGAGGTCGTCTACGCGCCGGAGTACCGTCGCGAGATCGAGGATCCGGTGGCTGGCGCGATCCCGGTGCCGCGGGCATGCCCGATCGTGATCACCGAGGGTAATTACCTGCTCCACCCCGATCTCGCCTGGCGCCGGGTCCGACAGTGTCTCGACGAGGTCTGGTTCCTCGAGGCGCCCGAGGAGGGCCTGCGGGTGGACCGGCTCATCGAAAGGCACGAGCACTTCGGCAAGACCCCGGGTGACGCGGCGGCGCACGTCTTCGCGACCGATGAACGCAACGCGGAGCTGGTGGCCGGTCACCGCGACAGCGCCGACGTCATCCTGCGCTGGGAATCCTGGTAGGTAGTCGGCGTCGACCTGATCGTCTCGCCAACCGGAGTGCTGGCCGGTGTGCGGTCGACCAACTGAGGGGGGATAGGGTCACCGAGGGTTTGGCAACCGGGCATCCGGGAGTCAAGAAATCTGTGTTTGGTGCGACCGATCACTGGCCGGCCCAGTGGGTGATCAAAGTCTCACGAGCCCGTCGATTGGCGAAAGCGAAAGAAGGTGTGGCGTGGTGACGATGAGCGACGTCGCGAGGGTCGCCAACGTGTCGGCGAGCACGGTTTCGCACGTCATCAACAAGACCCGGAAAGTGAACCCGGAGACCGAGAAGGCGGTGCGTGAAGCCATCGAGGCAACGGGCTACGCTGCAGACGCTGTCGCCCGTTCCCTTCGAACGGGCAGAACGCACATCATTGGGCTTGCGATGACGGCCATCTCCAACACCTATTTCGGTGACGTGGTGCATGCCTTGGAGCGAACCGTCACCGACCGCGGCTACTCCTTGATCCTGACCGATACCCATGACACTCCCGAGCGCGAACTGCACGCTCTCCGCGCCCTGCTCTCGCACCGTGTCGACGGGATCGTCCTCGCCCCGTCCGCTGCTCCGCACGCCGCGTACGCCCAGCTCGCCAGGCGGAAAGTCCCGCTGGTGCTGATCGACCGGGTGCCAGCGGAGTTCCTCGTCAACGTCGACGCGGTCGGCGTGCAGAACGTGGAGCCGATCGCGACCCTGGTCGAGCACCTCGTGGTTGTCCACGGCCACACTCGCATCGGGATGGTGGCCCCGAAGGCTGGAATCATCACGACACAGGAGCGCATCGCCGGGTTCCGCCTCGGGCTCGAAAGAAACGGGCTCGACCCGAGCGAAGCCGCTGTGGAGCACGGCGGTGAGAGTGCCGAGCAGACTGCGGCCGCGCTGGCACGCATCCTCGATGTTCCCCATCCGCCCACCGCGCTCGTCCTCGGGAACAACATGGTCACCGTTGCCATCATCTCCGAGCTGCGGAAGCGCGGCATCACCCCGCCGCGCGGAATCGCGACGGTGTCGTTCGACGACTTCCCCTGGGCAGACTCGTTCCAGCCCAGACTCACCACCATGTCGCAACCGGTTGACGAACTCGGCTCCATCGCAGTGCAACTCCTGCTCGAGCGCATCGCGGACCCCGGCCTCGACGCACGCCACGTGCGTCTCGAGCCCACGTTCGAAGTGCGCGAATCCTGTGGTTGCCCCTGACCCAGGTATTTCGCGCGATAGTCCAACCGGAAACGTCATGGCCTTCACGGAGCCCTTTCTGAACCTTCCCTCACGTCAGGGTAGACTTGGCCTGGTTGTGGTGAGGCCAGGTCGCTTGGAGGAGGCATTGGATGCTGATCGGCGAACTGGCCGAACGGACGGGGTTGAGCTTGCGCACCATCCGTTTCTACGAGGAGGTCGGCGTTCTGGATCCGGCTTCCCGCACGAAGGGTGGCTTCCGGGTGTTCACCGAGGACGACCTGCAGCGCTTGCTGGTGGTGCGCCAGATGAAGCCGCTGGGATTCAGCGTCGAGGAGATGCGGGAACTCCTGGCAGCGGTCGGGCGGCTGGCTGATGGCACGGCCGGATCGGCACGCGGGGACGCGACACGGCTGGTCCGCGATTACCAGGCTCGGGTGGAGGAACGGGCGGCCGACCTCCATGAGCAGGCCGGTCGAGCCGATCGCTTCGCCGCCGACCTGCATGCGCTGATCGCCGATCTGCGTTTGCAACGTGACTGAGATTGAGCCGGACCTGCGAGCTCAGCGCCTGCATTCGGCTTCGTTGTCCTAATTCGTTCCTGAAAGGAAACAGCTTGTGAGTCACCCGAATCCTGGTCTCGGGACCCCGCCACCACTGCCGGCCAACGGCCTTCGAATTGTCGCACTGGGCGGGCTCGGCGAGATCGGCCGCAACATGACAGTGTTCGAGCACGCCGGACGGCTACTGATCGTTGACTGCGGCGTCCTGTTCCCCGAGGACAGCCAACCCGGCGTCGACCTGATCCTGCCCGACTTCACCTCGATAAGTGACCGGCTCGACCTGGTCGAGGCAATCGTTCTCACCCACGGCCATGAGGACCACATCGGAGGCATCCCCTACCTGCTGCGGCTGAAGCCGGACCTACCGGTGGTGGGTTCGAGACTGACCCTTGCCTTCGTTGCGGCCAAGCTCGAGGAGCACCGGATCAAGCCGGTCACCATTGAGGTGGCTGAGGGTGACCGGAAGAAGTTCGGTCCGTTCGACTGCGAATTCGCCGCAGTGAACCACTCCATCCCCGACGGTCTGGCGGTGGCGATCCGGACCTCGGCCGGCACGGTCCTGCATACCGGCGACTTCAAGATGGACCAGTTCCCTCTGGATCAGCGGATCACCGACCTGCGGGCCTTCGCCCGGTTCGGGGAAGAGGGGGTGGACCTGTTCATGGTCGACTCCACCAACGCCGAAGTGCCGGGGTTCACCACGGCCGAGCGGGACCTGGCGCCGGCGATTGCCGAGGTGTTCCGGACAGCGCCCCGCCGGGTCATCGTGTCCAGCTTCGCCAGCCACGTCCACCGCATCCAGCAGGTGCTGGACGCAGCCCATGTCCACGGCCGGAAGGTCGCTTTCGTCGGCCGCTCCATGGTGCGCAACATGGGAATCGCCCGCGAACTCGGCTACCTGAAGGTCCCGGACGGCCTGGTCGTCGACTTCCGAAAGCTCGGCAATCTCCCCGACGACAAGATCACGCTGATCTGTACCGGCTCGCAGGGAGAGCCGATGGCCGCCTTGTCCCGGATGGCCAACCGCGACCACGTCATCCACATCGGCCCCGGTGACACCGTCCTGTTGGCCAGTTCACTGATTCCTGGCAACGAGAGCGCCATCTACCGGGTGATCAACGCGCTGACCCGTTGGGGCGCCAATGTGGTCCACAAGGGCAACGCCAAGGTGCACGTCTCCGGTCATGCCAGCGCCGGCGAGCTTGCCTACTGCTACAACATCGTGCAACCACGCAACGTGATGCCGATCCACGGCGAGTGGCGGCATCTGACCGCCAACGCCGCCATCGCCGTCCGGACCGGCGTGCCGGCCGCCAACGTGGTCGTGGCCACCGACGGCGTGGTGATCGACCTGGTGAACAGGCAGGCCACCATTACCGGCAAGGTCCCGGCCGGCTACGTCTACGTCGACGGCATGACCGTAGGCGGTGCGGATGACGCCTCACTGAAGGACCGGCGCACCCTCGCCGAAGAGGGCGTCGTCACCATCGTCGCCATGCTCGACGCCGACACCGGAAAGCTCACCGAAACCCCCGAGTTCCTGGCCCGCGGCTTCGTCCACGACGAGAAGACCTTCACAGACGTCGTGCCCCGCATCGAAGCTGCCCTCGCCAAGGCAGCCAAGGAGGGCATCGGCGACCAGCGCCAACTCGAGCAACTCATCCACCGAACCGTCAGCACGTGGGCGTTCAAGACCTACCGACGCAACCCGGTCATCATCCCGATCGTCATCGACGCCTGACCCACCAGCACGCGACGTGATTGGCGACGGCGAGTGGGCGATATTGACGGGCGACGCAATCGGAGGAAAGATGACTGATTGTCAGTCAGTTCCGAGAGGCGGCCAATGAGTCCCAGGCCAAGGGTGGACCGTGACGTGAAGCGCGCGGAGTTGGCGAGCGCTGCGGCCAGGGTGTTCGGTGAGCGCGGGGTTGCCGGCACTGCCGTCTCCGACATCGTCCGGGCCGCGGGGGTGGCCCAGGGCACCTTCTATCTGTACTTCGATTCCAAGGACGATGTCCTGCTGGCGGTCGCCGAGCGGTTCGTTGCCGATGTCGGGACTGCAATGGAGGCGTCCGTTTCCGGTTCGGAGGTTTCGGCCCCGGAGCGGCTGCGAACCCTGGTAGCCGCGCTGAGCGGCCTGGCCGCAAGTCCCGCCAATTCGTCCATGGCCGAACTGCTGCATCGCCGTGAGAATCAGGCGCTCCATGACCGGCTGACCGAGCCGTTGGCACGGCGGTTGTTCGCTCTTGTGGACGAGATCGTCACCCAGGGCGTAGCCGAGGGCTCGATGCACGTCCCGGACCCCGGGTCGGCGGCCTGGTTCGTGCTCGGTGGCCTGCAGAGCGTCGAGCGGGCGGGCACAGCGATGGGCGAGCTGCCCGCGGCCCTCGACCGGGCGCTGGCGCTGGCGTTGCGCGCTCTCGGCGTCGAGGGGACGCGATGAGCACCGACGCAGTGGTCACCACCCGCGGCCTGACGAAGCGGTTCGGCAAGGTCACAGCGGTCGAGGACCTCGACCTGGAAGTGCGGAAGGGCGAGATCTACGCCTTCCTCGGCCGCAACGGCGCCGGCAAGACCACCACGATCCGGATGATCCTCGGGCTCATCCGGCCACTGGCGGGGGAGGTGCAGGTGTTCGGGCTCCCGGTGCGGCCCACCCATCCGGAGTGGCTGCGACGGGTCGGCTGCCTGGTGGAGACGGCCACCGCCTACGCAAACCTGACCGTGCGCGAGAACCTCGACCTGCACCGCCGCCTCACCGGAGCACCGCCTGCGGCCGTCGCTGGGGTGATCGAACAGCTGGGGCTCGGCGCCGTCGCCGACCGACGGGCCGGGCACCTGTCGCTGGGAAACAAGCAGCGTCTTGCCCTGGCCCGGGCCTTGGTGCACGCGCCCGAATTGCTTGTCCTCGACGAGCCGGCCAACGCCCTCGATCCGGCGGGCATCGTGGAGATCCGCGACCTGTTGCGGTCGCTCGCCGACGATCACGGGACGACGGTGTTCGTGTCGTCCCACATCCTCGTCGAGGTTGCCCACCTGGCCGACCGGATCGGCATCGTCCACGATGGCCGGCTCGTCGAAGAGCTCGACCGGACGGCTCTGGTTGCGGCGGCGCGAGCCTTCAGCGCAGAGCAACTGACCGAGCAGCAGCGCGCGGACGCCCTGCTGACCCTCGAACTGGAGCGTTACTTCCTTGCCCGCACCGACGGGAGCCTCAACTGATGTTCACCATCGTGTTCGCCGCCGAGCTCGTCAAGCTCCGCCGCACCATCGCGCCGTGGGTGACGCTCGGCTCGTTGATGACGGCCCCGCTCTTCCTGGCCCTCTTCATGTGGATCATGCTCGATCCGCAGCGCGCGGCCGAGTTCGGCCTGTTGGGCGCCAAGGCCACGATGAGCGGGATCGAGCCAACCTGGGCTTCCTACTCGACATTCCTCACCCTGGTCGTGGGATTGGCCGGCACCCTGCTACTCGCGTTCGTCGCCGCGTACCTGTTCGGTCGCGAATACAGCGAAGGCACCGCGAAGGTGATGCTCACCCTGCCGGTGCCACGCCCGTGGCTCGTGCTGGCGAAACTGCTCGTGGCCGCCTTGTGGTGGCTCATCATCGTGCTGGTCGTCTTCGTAGAGGCCGTAGCGGTCGCGATCGGGCTCGGCCTGTCCGGGATCACGCCCGCCGCAGTCGGCTCACTGCTCGGAAACCTGCTCCTGGTCGCCGGAATCTCCTACCTGCTGGCGCCGATGGTGGCCCTGGTAACCGTCTGGACACGCAGCTACCTCGCCCCGGTCGGCTTTGCACTCGGCATGCTCCTGCTCGGCAACGTCGTCGGGCACACCGGCTGGGCGCCTTGGTTCCCCTGGTCGATCGTGCCGATCCTTGTCGGCTCCGTCAGTACCCCCGTCGACGGCCTTCCCGTGGCCAGCCTGGTCGTGCTCGCCGCAACCTTCGCAGTCGGGATCGCCGCCACGATGTGGCAGCTTCAGACGGCCGACAACACCCAGTAAGCCGCCGGAGGGCCGACCGCCACGCGCATCAGGAGTCCCGGACCGAACTCGGTTTCCTGCGAGCCGTAGGTCACGAATCCACACGCTTCGTAGAATCCCTCGGCATGGGGATTGCCGATCACGTGCAACCAGGTTGCCGAGCGATCCCGGCCGTAGTCCTTCGCACGCTCCACGAGCAGGCGTCCCACCCCCGCCCTCCACAGCGCGGGTTCGACGAACAGTCCGTCCAGTTCGGTCTGGCCATCATCACGATCGAGAACAGCGGAGAACCCGAGAAGGGACCCGTCGCTCTCGGCAACGAAGACCTGGCCGTCGGCGATTTGGCTGGACGGAATCACGATCGCATCGGGATGGGCGAGGATCGCCGCGCGATCACCGGGATTCGCCAGGACGCCCGCAACTGCAGGGCTTCCAGATCGTCAAGCTCGTCGACTCGCGCGGTCCGAATCGTGATGGTCACACCAGCCACGCTACCCATCTGCTGGTGAACGGCGCGTCCACGAAGCCTGGCGGAAGCCATGAGTCAGCGAGCCCATGCTCCCGTGTTGCCGGGGGTTCTGTGCACCCGACTGTGACTTTGTCCACCGACTTTGGTGCACGTTTCCACACTCAAGCGAAGGTCCGGGCCTACCGCGACGCGATGCCTTCAGCGGGCCTGCGGCAGCGTGGGCGGGTCCGTCGTCAGGTGGGGTCGAAGAGGGTGTTGAGGTCGGGCAGATCCACGAACTGCGAGAAGGTTCCGTGTTGCGCGATCTCCCTTGCCGCGTCAAGGAAGCCGCGCCAGGCCGTCTTGGCGAGCATCCCGCCCACGCTGATCCGTCGCACGCCGAGGCTGGCGGCCTCGGCGACTGTGGTGAAGGGCGTGTGGATCAGCAGGTTCACCGGCTTGGGTGACACCGCCGCCACGATCGCGGACACATGATCCAGCGAGGTGATGAAGGGCGCGTAGAGGCAGTCGGCCCCGGCCTCCGCGTAGGCGCTGAGTCGCCGGATCGTCTCGTCGATGTCGGGACGGTCCCACACGAAGCCCTCGGAGCGGGCCGTCAGGACGATCCCGGTGCCGCTGTCGTCGATCGCGGCTCTCGCCGCCTGGATTCGTTCAACGGCGAGCCCTAGCTCGAACAGCGGCGCGGCCGGGTCGCCGGAGAAGTCCTCGATCGAAAGCCCGGCCACGCCGGTCTGCAGTGCCAGGCCCACGTTCGCCGCTACCTCCGAGGGCTGTGCAGCATAACCGTTCTGGAAGTCCGCGTTCACCGGAAGGTCCGCCACGGCGGCGACCAACCGGAGGTGCTCGAGCGTCTGGTCGAGGCCAATACTGTTGTCCGGCCGACCCACCGACCAGGCGAAACCCGCACTCGTCGTCGCCAGAGCCCTGAACCCCATTCGGGCAAGCGCTCGCGCGCTCCCCACATCCCAGGGGTTCGGCATCACGAAGCATCCCGATGTGTGCAACTGCCGGAACTCGGCAATCCGGTCCGCACTGGTGTTCATGGCACCTCTCCTTCATTGGCGCTGCGGGCTCGACCCGGGCCCGGCAACCCAAAACGAGGAAGGCCAGTCCGCGGCGGATTGGTCGCGTCGTATCGACGTCAACGACTCTAGCTGGGCGCCCACTCCCTCCCGTCACCAGAGGAACGGGACGAATCGCCGTGCCACGCGCTCCCGGTAGGCCGCATAGTCGGGGTACTTGCCCTGCAGCCACACCTCTTCACGGCGACGCTTGGCATCGAAGAACCCGGCGGCGAGTGCGAAGGGGACGAGAGTCAGCGGCGATGAGGTCAACGCCCACCCGAGGATGAGAAGGAGGACGCCGCCGTAGATCGGGTGACGAACGTAGCCGTAGATGCCGTCCTGACGGAGCGCTCCGGCGTCGACCGGTCGAGGGAAGGGCGTGAGCTGCGTGCCGAGCCCCGCGCCGCCCGCCAGCAGCAGTCCGACGCCGGCGACGAGAGCCACACCCCCGGCCACCCCCAACCACGGCCTTGCCGGCGATGGCCACCGCATCCCGAGCCAACCCACCACACCTGCAACGGCGAAGATCACAATCTGCAGGGCCACCCAGCCGCCGCCCCTCCGGCCCAGCGAGGGCAACCGGCTGCCCGGTTGCAGAGCTTCGGTGGACGAGGGCCCGGTGCGCTCGGATTCCGGTGGATGCGTCATCAAGTCAGCCAGGCGGACTAGACGAAGATGGTCCGGTAGTCGCCGATCAGGGCCAGGTGGGCGGCGGCCTCCGCGACGTCCATGCGGTCGGCCTCCGCGGCGATGGCCTTGTCGAGCAGGGTCGTTTCGCCGGCAGTAGCCAGTCCGGCGATGTAACCGAAGGTGCCGAGCACCCACGACATCGCAGCACGGATGTCCTCTGGCGTGGTGAACGGCTCGTACCAGGTGGCCAGCTTGTGGTCCCCGACCCACGGCTTGCGCGCGGTCGCCTTGATCGTGCGCAGGGCGACGTCGCGGTCCTTGAGCAGCTCATAGAGGATGTCGAAGTTGGCCCGGAACTCCGCGTCTGCTGTGTACAGGTGGTAGTTCACCGGCGTGAGCACCGAGTCGAAGTCGTGCCGACGCACGGCTTCGGCGTGCACAACCGGGGCCTGCTCCGTGTGGCCCGTGATGCCGATCCAGCTCACGATGCCCTCGTCCTTCGCGCGCACGAACGCCTCGATCGCGCCCCCGGGCGCGAACACCTTGTCCAGGTCCGGAAGGTCGCACACAGCATGCACCTGCCACAGGTCGATGTGGTCGGTGTGCAGCAGCTCGAGGGAGCGGTTCAGCTCGCGCCAGGCGTCCTCAGCGCGACGCTCCGTCGACTTGGTGGCCAGGAACACATGGTCGCGGACCTGCTCGACCGTCGGTCCCATCCGTTCCTCGGCGTCCCCGTAGGACGCCGCCGTGTCGAGGTGGTTGATCCCTGCGGCCAGCGCCTGCGCCAGCGACGCGTCCGCGACCTCCTGCGTGACGTCGCCCAGCGCCGCAGCCCCGTACACCAGCACGCTCGTCTCGTGTCCGATGCGGCCAAGCCTTCGCTTTTCCATCTCATCCTCCCCGTCAGCCCGATTGTCGACCCACGTCGAACGATACGACGGCCAAGGGCGCATGTACCCCGGCAAGGTGTGGCAAATCGTTGCCGTCGTTAAACCAGTCCGGGTCTACTCAGGCATCTGATCAATCATCGGGAGATCGAAATGAGCATTGCAGCCATCGTCATCGGGATGGCCTCGGCGATGCGCAGGGAGGACTACGTTCCCGCAGCGATCGCCGCGGGCTGCGACGCGTTCCTCATCTTCAACGACCTGGAGGAGGACTTCGGATTCATGAAGGCCGGCGCCGAGAAGGGCGTGATCAGCGCCGAGCGCCTCGACGACGCCAATCGCCGCCCTCACCGAGCGGGGCTACGAGGTCACCGTCAACGACGGCTCGAGCCGCATCAAGGGCGCAACATGGGCGTACCGCGACGAGGTGGATGCTGCCCTGATCCTTGCCGAGGTGGTCGGCTACGGTTCTCAGAACAACTACCGCATCCAGTGGAAGACGGCGATGAGCAACGAATGCCCGTGGTACGTCTGGGAGGTGCCCACCTTCATGGTCAGCCACAACTACGCCACGCACGTGCACGACGCGAGCATGGAGAAGTGCTACGTCAACGCCTACCACCCCAACGCCGCCAACGTCGCGGCCGCGCTGGACAAGCTGGAAGGCAAGAGCGCGTTCAAGGGCACGCCCAACGACCTGGTCTGGACCGGAACATGGCAGGCAAGACTCTGATCCGTCGGGCCGTCGCTCCTGGCGAGTGGCGGCCCCTCATCGGAATGGCAGGCTTCGTCCTGCTGCTGCATGTCGCCGGCTGGGGGTCCTGGCCGGCGTTGTGGTTCCCCAGCAACTCGCCATCAGCTCCAGCCAGGTCTTCGGGCTCGGGCTGGGCGTCACCGCGTACACCCTGGGCATGCGGCACGCCTTCGACGCTGACCACATCGCCGCCATTGACAACACCACGCGACGCCAGCTGGCCCAAGGCCGACGTCCCGTGTCGGTCGGGTTCTGGTTCTCCCTCGGCCACTCGACCATCCTCCTGGTCCTCGTCGCCCTCCTCGCTTCTGGCGTGCGTGCGCTGGCCGGCCAGCTCGCCGATGAGTCCTCGCTCCTCCATCAGGTGGCTGGTGTCGGCGGCACCGTTATCTCCGGCGTCTTCCTGCTGCTCATCGGTGTGCTCAACCTGATCGTGCTTGCCGGGATCGTTGCGGTGTTCCGACGGATGCGCCGGGGCGGATTCGACGAGGCCGAACTGGAGGCCCAGCTGGGGAACAGGGGTCTGGTCACCCGATTCCTCAAGGGCGCCACCCGCGGGGTCACCAAGCCGTGGCACATGTACCCGGTGGGACTGCTGTTCGGGCTCGGCTTCGACACCGCAACCGAAGTGGGCCTCCTGGTCCTTGCCGGTGGCGCTGCCGTCAGTCTGCCGTGGTACGCGGTGCTGACGCTGCCCGTGTTGTTCGCTGCGGGGATGAGCCTGCTGGACACGATCGACGGGCTGTTCATGACCTACGCCTACGGCTGGGCGAACCTGCGGCCGGTGCGAAAGGTGTACTACAACATCGCAATCACCGGGTTGTCCGTCGCGGTGGCCCTGGTGATCGGCGGGATCGAGCTGATCTCGGTTCTCGCCGAAAGGCTGGGGATCGTCACCGGGCCGCTGGCAGCGATCGCCGGCCTCGACCTGGGCGATGTCGGCTTCCTCATGGTCGGGCTGTTCGCCACGGCCTGGGTGGTCGCGATCGTGGTGTGGAAGGTCGGACGCATCGAGGAGCGCTGGAGCGGCGCCTGATCAGCCGGCGAGCTCGGCGAGTTCGAGTGCCTGCGCGAGGACGGCTGCCTTGAGGCGGTCGTCCCCGACGAGGTCGGAGTCGAGGAAGGCGAGGACGGCGGCGACGGAGTCCTCCAGCGTTCCGGCGGCAAGGGCGAGCACCTCGGAACCCCGGACGTCCCTGACTGGTGCGCCAAGGCCGCGCAGGTGCTGCACCCACGCTGCGACGGCGCGGACAGCCCCAACCGGGACCCGGCCCTCGGCCAGCTCGGCGCGCAGGGTGGGGAGGATGCGGACGGCGATCTTGAGCGAGCCGTCCCCGGCGATCTGGGCCAGGGCGTGGCGGATGTTCGGGTTGCGGTAGCGCTCGAGCAGGGCTTGCCGGTAGGCCGTGAGATCCGCCGCGGGCAGCGGGATATGCGCGCAGGCCTCGTCCCACCACTGCTCGACCCAGGCAAGGCACCGGGGGTCGTGGATCGCGTCAGCCACGGTCTCGTGCCCGAGGATCGTGGCGCCGTAGGCCAGCAGCGAATGGGACCCGTTGAGGAGCGCGAGCTTGCGGCGCTCGAACGGAGCGACGTCGTCGACGATGCGGGCGCCGGCCGCGTCCCAGGCCGGACGGCCGTTCGGGAACTCGCCCTGGATCACCCATTCGCTGAACGGCTCGGTCGGGACGGGGGCCGCGTCAACCGCGCCGGTGGCGGCAAGCACGGAAGCCTTGTGTTCTTCGGTGGTGGCTGGAGTGATCCGGTCGACCATGGTGGTTCCGAACGCCACGTTCTCGTCAATCCAGTCGGCCAGGGTTGCATCCACCTGTTGCGCGAAATCGCCGACCACCGTCGCCAGCACCTCACCGTTGTGGGAGAGGTTGTCGCAGGACACGACCGCGAGCGGTCCGGCGGCGGCGGCGCGGCGGGCGAGCAGGCCTGCAACGATCCGCCCGGGCGTGGTGGCCACCGCGGCGGTGGCGTTGCCGAGCAGCGCTTCGACGTCGGCGGTGACTCCAGCATTGGCCAGGTCGAGGTGGCCGTCGGCGCCGCGAAGGTAGCCGGCTTCGGTGACGGTGAGGGTCACGATCGCCAGCGCCGGTGAACGTAGGTACTCCAGGTAGGCGTCGTGCTCGGCCGCGGCGTGGACGGCGGTCAGGCTGGAGACCACCTCGTAGGAGTCGGCGTCGGCGCCACGCGTGATCAGGGTGTAGAGCCCGTCCTGGGGACGCAGCGCGTCGGCCATCGCGGGCGAGCGGCCGGTGAAGGCGGCGATGCCCCACTCGGCGGCGTCCGGCGCGTGCTCGGTGTACCAGGCCTGGTGGGCCCGAAAGAAGTTCCCGACGCCGAGGTGGACGATGCGCACCGGCCCGGCGGGGCGTCCGTGCCCGGAGGCGCGGGACAGCCGGGCGAGCGTGGGGGAGGTCATAGCTTGAACGCCTTTCGCGGGTTGCCAACAACCAGTTCGTTGGCGGTGTCGAGTGCTTCGTCGAGGGTCAGGCGGTGCTCGCCGACCAGCTTGGCCAGGTAGCCCGCGTCCACCCGGCGGCTGAGGTCGTGCCTCGCGGGGATGGAGAGGAAGGCGCGGGTGTCGTCGATGAACCCTGACGTCCGCCCGAACCCGGCGGTCTCCGTCACCGCGCCGCGGAAGCGCGCCATGGCGTCCGGGGCGTCGATGAACCACCACGGAACTCCCACGTAGACCGAAGGGTAGAAGCCGGCCAGCGGTGCCAGTTCGCGGGAGTAGACCGTTTCGTCGATGGTGAAGAACACCACCTGGAAGTAGGGCGAGTTGCCGAAGGCCGCCAGCATCGGCGCCACAGCGTTGGTGAACTCCACCTGCATCGGGATGTCGGCGCCCACGTCGGCCCCGAACTGCTCGAAGGTGCCGGGGTGGTGGTTGCGGTGGACGGCTGGATGCATGGTCATGACCAGACCGTCGTCTGCGGCCATCCGGGCCTGGGCGAACATGAAGTTGCGGCGCAGCGTGTCGGCCTCGTCCGAGGTGATGCGGCCGGCCCGGGCCAGCGCGTACAGGCGCTCGGCCTCGGCATCGGTGATCGGTTCCACCTTGGCGTCGCGGTGGGAGTGGTCGGTGGAGACGGCGCCGTGGGCCTTGAAGTAGGCGCGGCGGTTCTCCATTGCGGCCACCCAGCCGGCGTTGCTGCCGGTGTCCTCGCCGCTCACCTCGCCGAGACGGTCGACCGCCTCGTTCCAGCCGGGGCCTGCCGGCTCGAGGTACTTGTCCGGGCGGAAGGTGGGGGCCACCTCGCCGGTCCAGGACGGGTCGGCAGTGAGTTTGGCGTGGTGGGCAAGGTCGTCGCACGGGTCGTCGGTGGTCGCGAGGAACTCGATCCCGAACTGGTCGAACAGGGCCCGCGGCCGGAACTCGGGGGTGACGAGCAACGCCCCGATGGCGTCGTAGATCTCGTCGGCCGTCTCCGTGGTGGGGGCGATGTTGACGCCGAAGATCTCGGCGAGTTCGGACTCGAACCAGAACTTCACCGGGGTGCCGCGGTAGGCCTTCCAGTGCGAGCACAGCAGGCGGAAGGCCGCGCGGGACTGGTCAGGAGTGAAGTCGGCCTGGCCGACCCCGAGTTCGCAGAGGGCGACACCATTGGCGTGGAGCATCCGGGTGACGTAGTGGTCGGGTGTGATCAGGAGTGAGGTGGGGTCACCGAAAGGCACGTCGTCGGCCAGCCACTGCGCCGGCACGTGACCGTGCGGGGAGATGATCGGCAGGTCTCGAACCGCCTGGTAGATCTCGCTGGCGATGGGACGCAGGGTTGTATCAGCCGGGAGCATCCGGTCGGGGTGGAGTTCGAGTCGAGCCATGGCCCCATCGTGCCGCTCCGGCCTGCGGGTGAGAACGCGTTGCCGGGTGTTGCCACCGACGGTTGTCGCCAGGGCGGGCGAGGAGCATGGTGTGGCCCATGACCAACAACGCCGAAGCCGTGGCCGCTCTCGCGGCCGACGCTGCCCTGATCGGTGGGCCGGAGACGACCCTCACCACCGACGAGATTCGCCGGTTCATCGCCGAGCAACTCTCCGCGACCGACCTCGACGGCAAGAGCGTGTGCCTGGTTATTCCCGACGGCACACGGTCCAGCCCGCTGCCGCTGCTGCTGCGCTGCGTCCACGAGGCACTGGCCGGCCGGGTCACCCGGCTGACCGCCGTGATCGCCCTGGGCACTCATGTCGCAATGACCGAGGAAGCCCTGGCCAGGCACCTCGGTTACGCCGAGGGCGGGCTGGAGGCCACCTACCCGGGCATGACGGTCGTCAACCACGAGTGGTGGAAGCCGGAGACCTTCGTCACCCTCGGAACCATCAGCGCCGAGCGGGTCTCCGAGCTGAGCGGCGGACTCCTCACCATTGCTGCGGAAGTGGCCCTGAACCGCGTGGTGGTCGACCACGACGTCGCACTTGTCGTCGGACCTGTCTTCCCGCACGAGGTGGTCGGCTTCTCAGGTGGCAACAAATACTTCTTCCCCGGCATTGCCGGCCAGCAGATCATCGACCTGACCCACTGGGTCGGTGCGTTGATCACCAGCGCCCAGATCATCGGCACGCTCGGCATCACGCCGGTCCGGGCGCTCATCGATGAGGCCGCAGCCCTGATCCCCAGCCAGCGACTGGCGCTGTGCGTCGTCGCCAAGTCGGGCAGCTACGACCTGCACGCGGCCTCCTTCGGCGGCCCGGAGGCGGCCTGGGCGGCGGCTGCGCTGATCTCAGCCGAGACGCACGTCCGCTACCTTGATGCCCCGGTGAAGCGGGTCGTTTCGCTGATCCCGGAGAAGTACGAGGACATCTGGACCGCGGCCAAGGGCTTCTACAAGCTGGAGCCGGTCGTGGCTGATGGGGGCGAGGTGATCCTGTACGCCCCGCACGTGAAGGAGATCTCGTTCGTTCACCAGGAGATCTACGAGATCGGCTACCACTGCCGCGACTACTTCGTTAAGCAGTGGGACAAGTTCTCCGGCATCCACTGGGGGGTGCTTGCGCACAGCACCCACCTACGCGGCGCGGGCACCTACGACGAGGTCGGGGGCGAACGCTGCCGGGTGAACGTCACCCTGGTCACCGGAATCCCGGAGGAAAGGGTGCGCAAGGCGAACCTCGGCTACATCGCTGTCGAGGATTTCGACCTGGCCGGCCACGAGGCTGACCCCGACACCATGGTGGTGCCCAACGCGGGGGAGACCCTGTTCCGCCTGCGCTGACCGGTCGAGCCGCGCACCTTCAGCGTCGCCGGCAGCACCAGCGCCCCGCCGCCGCCGTGCTGTGCGCCCTTGATCACCGCGACCACGTTGTTCACAGCGGTGATGCCCAGCTGGCGCAGCGGTGCCGCGACGGTGGTCAGCGTGGGGAAGAACAGCCGGGAGATCAGGATGTCGTCGAAGCCGATCACGCTGAGCTGCTCCGGGATCCGCAGCCCGGCCAGGATGAAGCCGTGCATCACCCCGATCGCCATCAGGTCGTTGTACGCGATCACCGCCGTCGGCGGCTTCTCCAGCATCGCCCGCGCGGCCGCCCGGCCGCCTTCGAAGGTCGGCAGGTACGGCCCGACCTTGTGGGTGTGCATCCCCGTCGAGGTGCCGTAGTCGCGCAGCGCCCGGAAACGGACGCCGTCCGCCCAGGACGCCTCCGGCCCGGAGACATAGGTGACCGAGGTGTGGCCGAGTTGCTGCAGGTGGTCCACCGCGGCCCGCATCCCGCCCAGATTGTCGGTGATCAGGCTGGGCACGTCCCGGAGTTCCCGGTTGACCACCACCAGCGGCCGTTGCTTGGCGATGGTGCGCAGCGCCGCGTCCGGCATTCGGGAACTACCGATCACGAAGCCCTCGACCACCGGCACCAGCCGTTCCAGCGCGGTCCGCTCCCGAACCCCCGATTCCCGGCAGTCGGCCAGCAGCAGTTCGTACCCGGCGTCGGTCGCGGCCACTTGGGCGCCGCGGATCATCGGGGTGTAGAACGGGTTGGCCACGTCGGAGACCATCAGCCCCAGCATTCGGGTGTTGGCGGCGGACAGTGCCTGGCTGATCGGGTTCGCCCGGTAACCGATCTCCTCGGCCGCCCGCCGGATCTTCGCAGCGGTCTCGGCGTTGACCCGCCCGGGTCGGGCGAAAGTGCGGCTCACGGTCGAAGGCGCCACTCCGGCGGCCTTGGCCACGTCGTAGATCGTGACCGGATGAGGGGACTGCGCCGTCACCTGCACAGGTTATCGTTCCGGCAACCCATTGTGGCCAGGGTATTGCCGCTGATTGATTAGGACTTGAACGCTGCCCCAGCGAGCCCGCGAGTTGCCGACAGCTCCATCCGTGCCTTCGGTGCCTCCTTCGAGCAGCGGGTAAGGGGAACGCCCACCCGACCAGCAGGGCCGGGGCGCACTCGCCAGGTGGGGCGCCTACTCCGGGGTACCCGGGGGTAGCAGCCCCGACTGGGCGTACACCGAGCGAAGCACCTGCAACGGCAGCAGCCCGACTTTCAGGTCGATCCAGAACGGTTCGGGGGAGTCCAGCCGGGCGTAGAAGTCGTCGATGAGCACGGAGTGGCCCATGCCCCAGTAGGACCGTTCGCCGGTGTCCTGCGCGTCGCTGGCCAGCACCCGGCGCCCCGCGCTGTCGACCAATACCGCCTGTCCGCCGGTCAGCGTCACCACACCATCCCGGCCGGTGATCTCCAACTCCACGTCGGCGTTGGTGTGGTGCGCGTTGGTGGCGAACATGGTGGACCGGGGGCCGGTCTCATGCTCGATGACGATGGCTGCGGTGTCCTCGACCTCGATGGTGTCGGCCAAGGCCAGGGTCGCCGCCCGGCCGTGCACGGCGGCCGGCGCCCCCAGGAACCAGAGCAGCAGGTCCAGGGTGTGGATGGCCTGGTTGATCAGCACCCCGCCGCCGCCCTGGTCCCAGCGGCCGCGCCACGGTGCGGCCGCGTAGTAGGCCGGGGGACGCCACCACCAGACCGCGGCCCGGCCGCCCTGGATCGGGCCCAGCGCACCGGACTCCAGCAGTTGCCGGATCGCGACCGACGACGGGTTGTACCGGTTCTGGAACACCACCCCGACCTTGCCGGCGGCCGTCTCGGCCCGGTCCACCAGCCGCTGCCCGTCGGCTGCGGTGTGGGCGATCGGCTTCTCGGTCAGCACATGCGCGCCGGTGTCGAGCGCGTCCAGGGTCACCGGGGCGTGCTGGTGATGCGGGGTGGTGACGTGCACCACCTGCGGCCGTACCTGTTCCAGCAAGTGCCGGTGGTCGGTGAACGCCGGCACCCCGGTCGCCGCAGCGGCGCGTTGCGCCCGTCCTGGCTCGACGTCGCAGACGCCGACCAGTTGGACGCCCGGGTTGCGGCTGATCGCGTCCAGGTGCAGGGCTGAGATGTCGCCCAGCCCCACCACCGCCGCGGTGACCTTGGCTCCAGCCGGAGCCGGCCGATCACTCACAGGGGATGCCCTCTTCGTCCAGGATCTTGATGAACGCCTGGTGCGCCCGGCGCCAGTTGTCCGGACCGGAGAACCCGCCCAGCGAATGGCCGATCTGCAGGTGCGGCTCGAGCGAGGCGAAGCCTTCGAACCCGTCGGCGGCGAACGCGCGGATGGACTCGCGGAACTCGCCGTCGCCCTCACCGGCCGGCACCACGGTGCTGTCGGCGAACAGGGCGTCCTTCACCTGCAGGTACACCACGTGCGGGGCCAGCAACTGGTAGCCCTCGGTGAACGGCCGGACCCCGCACTGGACGAAGTTGGCGTTGTCCCAGGTGAGCTTCAGCGACGGGCTGTTCACCGACTCGACGATGTCGCGGCAGCGCCGCGGGATGTCGCCGTAGATCTCCTTCTCGTTCTCGTGGATCAAGGTGATCCCGGTCGTTTCGGCGATGGCCGCCAGGGCCCGCATCCGGCTGATCACCTCGTCGCGGTAATCGTCGGGGTTCTCCCCCTCCGGGATGAAGTAGGAGAAGATCCGGATGTACCGGGTGCCGAAGAAGTCGGCCACCTCCAGCGCATGCCGCATCCGGTCCAGGTGCGGGCCGTTGTCCTCGGTGATCGGGATCTTGCCGATCGGCGACCCGATGCTGGACACCTTCAAACCGGCCGCGTCCAGCGCAGCTTTGGCGCGCCGCAGCTGGTCTTCGTCCAGATCCAACACGTTCATGTCCCAGGCGGTACGGAACTCGATGTACTTCAGCCCCAGTTCCGTGACCAGGGCGATTTGCTCGTCCAGGTCTGGGGAGATCTCGTCGGCAAAGCCGGACAGGGTCCACATGATCTTCACTCACCTTCGCGTCGTCAGCCCAGGCAGCACCGCCTGGTCTGTATCCATTGAGCCGCACCGCCGGTCGGACGGCAACCGCCGCTGACAACTGATGGCAACCAGCCTCGGCCGCCCCGGTGGCAGGGGGTTACCTTGACGGCATACCTCCACCACTACCTGGACCTGCTGGGCAGCGGCACCGTGGACGCCGTGGTGACCACGGTGCCGCACTACCTGCACCCGGAGATGGCCATCGCCGCGCTGGACCGGGGCATCCACGTGCTGGTGGAGAAGCCGGCCGGGGTGTACACCAGCCAGGTGCGCCGGCTGCCCGAGGCGGTCGTGGCGAAACCCGAGCTGACCACGGCGATCATGTTCAACCAGCGGACCAACCCGTTGTACCGGGATCCGCACGACCTGGTCCAGAGGACCGGTACCTGGCTCGGCTGAACCGGCGGATCGCGAGCGAGGGCAAGTTCGAGGCCCGAGAGGAGAGCTGAGCAACCAGCATCCTGTGGCGGCTACTCAGCCTCGGGAACCGGCTCGAGTTACAGGTGGGTTGAGGCTGGCGATCCTGGAGTCGAGGGAGCTGAAGGAAACAGTTGGCAACACTGAGCCACGTCGGACCACCGTCTATAGAGTCTTGGCAACTCGCACAGTCCGTGCTCGAACAAAGGATCTTCAATGACGACGACCGCCGCTCCTACCGAAGGCCGTGGAGCTTTGGCGAGGCAGCCCGCGACCGCCGTGATCGGCTACGGACTGGGAGACTTCGCCTGCAACCTCGCCTTCTCCATGGTGACCACCTTCCTGCTGTACTACATGACCGACGTGGCCGGCCTGACCGCCGCCGCCATCGGCACCATGTTCCTGGTGGTGCGCCTGTGGGACGCATTCACCGACCTGTTCGCCGGCCGGATGGTCGACAAGACCATGACCAGATGGGGCAAGTTCCGCCCGTTCATCCTGTGGTTCGCCGTACCGGTGACGGTCATGAGCGTCCTCAACTTCAACGTGCCCTCACCTGGCATAAAGTGGTTGGGCCTCTTCGAGTGGGACGTGAGCACCAGCGGCCAGCTGCTGTACGCCTACCTGGCGTACGCGCTCCTGGGCATGATCTACTCGCTGATCAACATCCCGTACGGTTCGCTGGCCTCGGCGATGACCCAGTCGGTGGGCGAGCGGGCCAAGCTGGTTGCCGCCCGGACCTTCGGTGCCGCCGTCGGCACAGTGCTGCTGACCTACATCGTGGCCCCGCAGATCTCCGCGATCCAGAAGACCGCGCCCAAGCTGGCCCAAAACGCCGATGCCGCCGCGAAGGCCGCGTACGAGGCCGCCGCGCTGGTGTACCGACAGAACGTGCAGAACGTGTTCACCCAAACCACCCTGTGGTTCGTGCTGCTGGGCAGCATCGCGTACTTCAT
>Ga0209745_1000323_pt1 | contig 28426 bp, 23 predicted proteins | sample BarGraNGADG00312_FD_184495 | JGI IMG/M metagenome (GOLD analysis project Ga0209745, IMG submission 184495) | Arctic peat soil microbial communities from Barrow, Alaska - Barrow Graham LP Ref core NGADG0004-312 (SPAdes) (version 2) | ecosystem: Environmental > Terrestrial > Soil > Wetlands > Peat...
ACACCTGGGTGCTTGCCCGCGACGGCGTCCGCGGCAAGCGTCGCCGGAAGCGTCCGCGCGAAGTGGTCGAAGGCGTGCCGTTGGGCGAACTCGGCGAGGAGAAGGTGCAACAGCAGCAGGCCCAGCAACAGCAGCAGACCCGGACCGGGGATGCACTGTGCTGAGCCGGATCGCCGAGTCCCTGTTCTGGATCGGGCGCTACCTCGAGCGGGCGGAGAACACCACCCGCATCGTCGAGGTGCACCTGCAGTTGCTGCTGGACGACCCTTCCGTCGACCAGGACGATGCTGCGCTCTCGCTGCTGGCCGTCATGGGTGCGGCGCCGGTCGAGGTGGCAGACACCAGCGAGGTGCTGCGGGCCCTGTGCTACGACACGACGTCCGCCTGCTCGATCGCGGCAGCGCTCGGGGGCGCACGGGAGGCCGCGCGGCGTGCCCGCGAGACGGTCTCGATCGAGATGTGGGAAGCGATCAACACCACCTGGAACTCGGTGAAGGGCGCGCGCCTGCAGCGGATGCGTCCGGCTTCTGCCTTCCGCCACGTCCGCGAGCGCTGTGCAGTCATCTCCGGCACCGCCGACCAGACGATGAGCCACGACGAGGGCTGGCACTTCCTTACTCTGGGGCGCAGCCTCGAGCGGGTGGACATGACTGCCCGGCTGATCTCGACAGCGCACCTGACGTCAGGCACGCAGAGCGCGTGGAACAACGTCCTGCGGGGTTGCGGCGCGCACCACGCGTTCGTCCGCACCTACGGCGGCGTGACCACGGACAAGGATGCCGCGGAGTTCCTGCTGCTGGACCGGCTGTTCCCGCGCTCGGTGGTGCACAGCCTGCGCTCTGCGGAGGGCTCCCTCGCCGACCTCGCGCTGGCCGGAGGCCGTCGGGTCGGGTTCGACGACGAGGCGCAGCGGTTGCTGGGCACCGCCCGTGCGGCGCTGGAGTACCGGGCGCCGGGACGGATGCTGGATGACCTGCCGCAGCGGATGACCGACCTGCAGCGCACCTGCAACCTGGTCAGCGAGGCGGTCACCACGCGGTACTTCACAGGCGCGACGGCAGCGACCTGGAGCGGAGGCAACTGATGGGCCGGCAGCTACGCATCGTCCACCGCACCGGCTACCGGTACCACGGGCTAATCAGCGCCTCCCACAACGAGGCGCGGATGACGCCGCGGGCGACAAGGGAGCAGTACGTCCTCGCGACCCGGCTGGAGATCACGCCGGTGGCGTGGTCGCACGCCTTCGTCGACTACTGGGGCACGCCGGTGACCGCCTTCGAGATCGCCGAGCCGCACAGCCGGCTGGACGTTGTTGCCACCAGCACCGTCGACGTCGGCGACAGGTTGAGCGTCGGGGCTGGCATCAGCTGGGCTGACCTGCGCGACCCCCGCCTGTGCGACCAGCAGGTGGAGTATCTCGGCGTCACCGACCACGTCGATCCCGGCAGCGAACTGCGGCGGATCGCGCAGGACGCGGCGAAGAAGGCCGACCGTCCGGTGGATGCGGCGCATGCGATCATCCGCCGCATCCTCGATCGGGTGGAGTACGTGCCCGGCTCCACCGAGGTGAGCACGCGAGCGACTGCGGTCTGGGAGGCACGCGCCGGCGTCTGCCAGGACCTCGTGCACCTCGGGCTCGGCGCCCTGCGCAGCGTCGGCATCCCCACCCGCTACGTGTCCGGCTACGTCATGCCGAACGCCAACCCTGTAGTCGGACAGCCGACGACGGGGGAGTCCCATGCCTGGCTGCAGTTCTGGGACGGCGCCTGGGTGGGCCTTGACCCCACCAACAACACCGCTCCCGGTGACTTCCACGTCGAGGTCGGCATCGGCCGCGACTACTTCGACGTCACCCCGTTGAAGGGCGTCTACTCCGGCTCGCAGTCCTCCGACCTGTTCGTCGAGGTGGAGATGACCGTCCTGGCCTGACGCCTTCCTTCCCGAGGGGTCAGCGGCGGGCCCTGTTGGTGGGACGGATGTCCTCCCCGGTCAGGTCGCCGTGCACCCGGTAGGCGGCAAGGGCCCCGGTGAGCAGCTGCGCCCACGCATCCGGGCCGGCCGGTGACCAGGCGGAGGCCGAGAGCACGCCGGGCACGGCCGTCTGCAGCCGTGGCAGGTCGAGCAGGGTGTGCCAGGATGCCCACAGCGGTCCCTGGGTCGCCGCCGGCCGCACCGCCCGGACGATCCGGAAGTCGGCCTTGTCGCGGGTGAGATCAGCGTGGTCGATCGGGCTCAGCGTGCTGATGGCCGCTGCGACGTCGAGGCGTCCGTCGGTGGTCACGATGCGTGGCCCGTCCCCACCGTTGCGGATGCTCACCACCTCGACGCCGGTGTGGACCCGCACGCCCCTCGTCGCCAGCCGCTCGACCAGCATGCCGACGAGCACGTCGGCCGGCTGCGGGACGCCGGCGGCGTCGGTCACCTGCCAGCGCCCGAAGGTGCGTTCGACGCTCAGCCGGACTGTGTGCCACCCGGGCAGGCGCCGCGGGTCCTGGCCCAGCCGGGCGGCCACGTCGAGCACCAGTTCAGTGAGTTGTGCCGCGGGCAGGCCAGCCGCCAGTCGGGCGATGCTCTCCCGGGGACGCAGCAGCGCGCGCACGTCGGTGGTGAGCTGCTCCTTGCCGGTGAACTCGGCCTCGAGCCCGAGCCGCCGCAGCGCCTGCCAGGTGCCGTCGAGCCGGTCGAGGAGGTCGCGCCAGGCGATCGCAGCGGGCTCGCCGAAGGTGTCGCCGAGCGTCGTCCACTGCTCGCCCCTGTCGGTGGGCAGGACGAGGCTGGAGCCGTCGGCGAAGCGGTGGCTGCGGGCCGGAGCCGGCCGAAGTTCGAGCCCCTTGCGTTCGAGTTCCGCGTCGAGGGTCCGTCCGGACTTGCGGAACAGGTCGCGCCAAGCCGCCGGCAGGGTGATGACGGTGTCGTCGGGCTCTCCCGCGAGATCGATGCCGGCGCTGAGCTCGGGCTCCCGCTCGAGCAGCACCACGTCGTGCCCGACCTTGGCCAGTCGGGCGGCGGCGGCCAGCCCGGCAAGCCCCCCGCCGACGACAGCGATCAACGCGCTGCCAGCCAGGCGCGGAAGGCTGTGACCCCGCGACGGATCCGGGTCAGAAGCACGACGGCGAGCGCGATGGTGCCGACCAGCAGGATGCCGGCGAGGATGGCGGCCTGCACCGGGTAGGCGATGGTGAGCGAGATCACGGTGACCAGTGCGGCGTCCCCGGCAAGGGAGGCGCCGATATTGCTCAGGGGCTCCGGTGAGGTGTTCACGGCAAGGCGGACGCCCGACTTGGCCGCGTGGCTGACCAGGGCTGTGACGCCGCCGAGTGCGCCCATCGTCATCGGGAGCAGGTCGCCGCTGGCTCCGGCGAGCAGGGCGCCGATCAGCGCGCCGGCGACCGGGCGGATGAAGGTGGAGATGGCGTCCCAGGCCGAGTCGAGGTAGGGGACCATGTCAGCGAAGAACTCGGCGAGGGCGAGGATGCCCATGATCACCAGCACATCGGTGCGACCGAAGCCCTCTGGAATGCCGGCGATCGCGCCGAACCGGCCGATGATGCCGAGCAGGAAGACCGTCGCGTAGGCGTTGATGCCGCTGGCCCAGCCGCTGGCGAAGGTGAGTGCGACGACATCCATGACGAAAGCGTAGCCACCGGGGCGTGGACGGGGCTTGACGCACTGTCGGAGGCGGGCCCTATGATGGTGTCAATCGAATACACGTTCGATAACGCGAGTTGGGGAAGCTCGCTCGGGCAGCACACCGCAGCCCGTCCCGGCCCCGGTGTGGACGGTTTCCCGGCAGTTCGTTGGGTGGTCTCGACCCCCGCCCGACGGCGCGTCGGAGGACCATCCGTGCCGGGGTCGGTCAGTGCCACGGAAAGAATCCAGGTACAGGCAAGGAATTCAGGAAGAGGGAAGGGATCATGCGCCGGTACGACGAGGAGATCGAGGTTCGGACCGGGTTGATCGGCACCCAAGAGGGCCCCGCCCACTTCAGCTGGCGCCGCCGTATCTGGCGGGTCAGCCAGGTGCAGACCCGCTGGCTCGAGACCGCCGACTGGTGGCGCAGCGCGCAGGTGGAGGCCGCCCGCGGCGACGGCCCGGAGGTGGCCGACGCCGGCGACCTGCTGGGCGAGGAGGAGATCTGGCGCGTGGTCGCCAGCCCCGGGGCCGCCGCCCGGTCCGGGGTGTACGAACTCGCGCACAGCTGGGGCAACGGCCGCTGGCGGTTGCGGGCGGTGATGGACTGATGGCCCCTTCGAGAAGCTCAGGGAGCGTGGAGGGAGAGCGTTCAGGGAGCGTGGAGGGAGAGCGTTCAGGGAGCGTGGAGGGAGAGCGTGGAGGGAGAGTGGAGGGAGAGCGTTCAGGGAGCGTGGAGGGAATCGACGATGGACTCGGCCTGGCGAGGGCTGCGCTGGTGGGCGCGGAACTGGCCGACTCCCCTGCGGAGCGCTACCTGCAGGCGCAGCTCGCAGCCCTGCGGGTGGCTGCGACGATCCTCGCCGCACGGGCACGGGCGGCGTCGGGGGGACGGCTGCGCAACGTCTGGCAGGTGGTCGGCGAGGTGGCCCCGGAGTTCACCGAGTGGGCGGGGTTCTTCGCAGCCACCCAGGGCAAGCGCGAGGCCGTCGCTGCGGGAGCCATTGCCATCGTCACCGTGCGCGAAGCCGACGACCTGGTGCGCGACGCCCAGGCCTTCCACGACGCCGTCGCCCGTCGGCTGGCCCGTCCCGCACGGGCGGCCAGGCGGACGGGATGAGCGACCCGTTCGTTCACCTGCGGGTGGCTTCGGGCTACTCGCTGCGCTACGGCGCCTCCGCCCCGTCCGCGCTGGTCGCAGCAGCGGCCGGACACGAGATGGACACCCTCGCCGTCACCGATAGGGACGGCCTCTACGGCGCCGTCCGGTTCGCCAAGGCCTGCGCTGCGGCCGGAATCGCCCCCGTGGTCGGGGTCGACTTCGCTGTCGCGCCGTCCGTCCCGGCCCGTCCACGGTCGACGCGACCGGTCACGCCGGCAAAGGGCGGTGAACTGCGGGACGCGCGGCTGCCGCGGGTGGTGACGCTGGCCACATCCCGGGCAGCCTGGGCGTCGCTGTGCCGGCTGACCACAGCCGTCCACGCAGCCGGCGAACGTGGTGAACCTGTCTGCACGACGAGCCTTGTCGGCACCCACGGCCGCGATCTGCTGGTGATGCTGGGATCCGACTCCGAACTGGGCCTCGCGCTGGCGGTCGGCCGTCCCGAACTGGCCGAACAGGTGTTGGCGGGCTGGCTCGAGGTGGTGGAGCCGCACCAGCTGGTGGTGGGGGTGGCCAACCAGCAGCTCGCCGGTAGCGGGGTCGGCACCGCCGCGCACGCCGGCAGGATGCTGGCCTTCGCCGACGCCCACCGTCTTGTCGGCGTGCTCACCAACGAGGTGCGCATGGCGGCCAAGCACCTCGGCCCTACCCTCGACGTGCTGGACGCCTCGCGCCGGTTGGTGCCGCTGGCGTCGCACAACGTCGACCGCCGCAACGCAGAGGGCTACCTGAAGGCCGGCAAGGAGATGCTGCCGCTGGCAGAGGAGGTGTCCCGGCTGGCCGGAAGGGCGGACGCGGAGCAACTGCTCGCCGACACCCGGACAGTCGCGATTCGCGCCCGGCTCGACCCGCGCGCCGACATCGGCCTCGGCGAGATCCACCTGCCCGAGTTCGACGTGCTCAAGGTCAGCGCCACCGACGCCCCCGGCGAACTGCGGCACCGCTGCCGGGCCGGGCTGGCGGCCCGCTACCCCGACCCCGGGCCCGCCGTCCACGAACGGCTGGCCGCAGAACTCGCCGTGATCGACGCCCTCGGGTTCGCGCCCTACTTCCTCACCGTCGCCGACATCACCGACCTGGTGCGTAGCCTTGGCGTCCGCTCGGCTGCCCGGGGCTCCGGCGCAGGCAGCCTCGTGAACTACCTGCTCGGTATCTCCGGTGTCGACCCGATCCGGCACGGCCTGTTGATGGAGCGGTTCCTCTCCCCGCTGCGGGCTGCTCTCCCCGACATCGACCTCGACGTGGAGTCGGCCCGACGCACAGAGGTGTACGACCTGATTCTGCGCACCTTCGGCAACGACCGGGTGGCATGCGTCGCCTCCTTCGACACCTACCGCGTGCGCCACGCCGTCCGCGATGTCGGGGCTGCCCTGAGCCTGCCGCCGAAGGAGATCGACGCGATCGCCACAGCGTTCCCGCACATCCGCGCGGCCGACGCCCGCGCAGCCCTGCGCGACCTGCCCGAACTGCGGGCCGCCGGGCTGGGGGAGCGGCGGCTGGACGTACTGTTCGGCCTTGTCGAATCCCTGGACGGGCTGCCCCGCCACCTCGCGCTGCACCCGTGCGGGGTGCTGCTCTCGGATGCGACCCTCGGTGACCGCACCCCGACCGAGGCCAGCTTCGGCGGCTATCCGATGAGCCAGTTCGACAAGGACGACGTGGAGGACCTCGGCCTGCTGAAGCTGGACGTCCTGGGGATCCGGATGCAGTCATCGATCGCCCACGCCCTCACCGAGATCGAGCGGATCGAGGGGGTGCGGGTCGACCTCGACGTGCTCGCTCCCTTCGACGACCCCGACACCTACGACCTGATCGCCAAGGCCGCAACCCTCGGCTGCTTCCAGATCGAGTCGCCCGGCCAGCGCGAGCTGTTGGGCAAGTTCGGCCCGGTCGACTTCGCAGACATCATCATCGACATCTCGCTGTTCCGTCCCGGCCCGGTGAAGTCCGACATGGTGATCCCTTTCCTCTCGACGCGGCACGGCTGGCAGCGGGCCAGTTACCTCCACCCCTCGCTGGAGCCGGTACTCGCGGAAACCGGCGGCGTCGTGGTGTTCCACGAGCAGATCATCGGAATCATCGCCATCGTCACCGGCTGCACGCTCGCCCAGGGAGATGAGGCCCGCCGGGCGCTCGGCACGCCGCAAGGGCAGGTCGACGTCAAGCGCTGGTTCGTCCCTGCTGCGGCGCGGAAGGGCTACGACGACGCCACAATCGGGCGCATCTGGTTCGTGTTGGAATCGTTCGCCTCCTTCGGCTTCTGCAAGGCGCACGCCGCAGCGTTCGCCCTACCCACCTACCAGTCGGCCTGGCTGAAGACGCACTACCCCGCACACTTCCTGTCCGGCGTGCTCACCCACGACCCCGGCATGTACCCCAAGCGGTTGATGCTCGAAGAAGCCCGTCGGCTCGGGGTGCTCGTGCTCGGCCTGGACGTGAACCGCAGCGACGCCTGCTACCGGGTGGAGAAGCTGGACGGGCCACCGCCCGGCCCGCCGGAGGGGGCCACCCCCGGTCGGCTGGTCCCCGGTGCCGGGCTGCCGGACGGGCGTGGCTATGGCATCCGGCTCGCGCTGGCCGACGTGAAGGGCATCAGTGGCACGGAGCTCGAGCGGGTCATCGCCGGGCGTCCCTACGCCTCGCTGACCGACTTCTGGCGGCGGGCAGGCGTGGCCACCCCGGTGCTGGAGGGGCTCGTGCTGGCCGGCGCCTTCGACGAGCTCTACGGCATCGTCGACGCCCCGATGCTGCGCCGTGGACGCATCACTCGCCGCGACCTGCTGCTCAGCGTCGCCGACCTGGAACGGGCCGACCGCGTCGACCGTCGCGGCGGCCGGGCGCGTGGGCTGCGCGCCGCCCACGACAGGTCGGCGGAGGTGCAGTTGCCCCTCGACCTGGCAGGCCCGGCCGACGTCGGCGACGTTGTGGCCACCGGCCTGCCAGAGCTCACCGCCACCGAACGGCTGGCTGCCGAGCTTGAGATCATCGGCCTGGACGCCAGCCGCCACGTGCTGTCGGAACGCCTCGACTTCCTCGCCGCCCTTGGGGTCACGTTCGCATCCGACCTGCTCGGGCGACGCAGCCGGAAGGACGTGCTGATCGCCGGGGTGAAAGTGGCCACCCAGACACCGCCGATACGCTCCGGGCGCCGGGTGGTCTTCCTGACCCTCGACGACACCACCGGACCGGCCGACGCAACCTTCTTCGAGGACGTCCAGGGGCCCTACGCAGCAACCGTGTTCAACTCCTGGCAGCTGGTGGTGCGGGGTGAACTGCGCCGGGCCGGGCCGCGGGGGGTCAGCGTGCGGGCCACCGGCTGCTGGGAGCTCACCCACCTGCACGGGCTGTTCACGCAGGCCCTGGCCGAGACCGGCAGTGAGACCGAAGCCCTCGAGCGCGTGCGAGCCGCGATGGACGTGGTGCCCGACGGCTTCGGCGTCGGGGATGCCCACGGCCGCCGTCCCGTGCTGGTGCACGCCAGCGGCTTCCGCCAGTCGCCCTACGCCGACGTCAAGCCCGCGGGTGGGTCGGCGGCCGCCGCGCCACGGAAGCTGTGGCACTCCAGCCCGGGGAGCGCAGGCAGGTGAGGGTGGTGACGCACGTCGACATGGACGCCTTCTACGCCTCGGTGGAGATGCGGCGCCGCCCCGAACTGCGGGACGTGCCGATGTGGGTCGGCGGCGCAGAGCGCGGCGTGGTGCTGTCTGCCAACTACCCGGCGCGCACCTTCGGGGTCCGCGGCGGGATGTCGTCGGTCCAGGCCCGCCGGCTCTGCCCGACAGCTGTCAGCGTCCCGCCCGACTTCGACACCTACAGCGAGATCTCCCTCGGGGTTGTCGCGATCTTCGAGACCTTCACGGCCCAGGTGGAGAGCGCATCGATCGACGAGGCCTACCTCGACCTCACCGGGGCAGTGCACACCGATGGTTCCGCCGCCGCAATCGGCGAACGGCTGCGGGCGATGGTGGCAGACGAGCAGCAGATCACCTGCTCGGTGGGCATCGGGCCCAACAAGCTGATCGCGAAGATGGCCTCCAACGCAGCAAAGCCCGACGGGTTGCTGGAGGTGCCACCGGTTGCGGTGATCGGCTTCCTGCACCCCCAGCCGGTCGAGCACCTGATCGGTGTGGGGGACAGCACGGCGGCATCGCTGCACCGGCTCGGCATCACCACCATCGCCGAGCTGGCCTACCTTCCACGCACCACGCTGCAACGGGCGTTCGGGCCGCACGCCGGGGCCCTGCTGTCCGAGCTCGCGTGGGGGCGGGACTCGAGCCGGGTGGTCGCCCGGCCGGGCGAGCGGGGCGTGGGGTGTCAGGAAACCTTTGCGAGGGACACCGACGACCGGGCCACCGTGCACGCAGAATTGCTACGGGTGAGCGTGAAGGTCGCCTCCCGGATGCGTGCTGCGGGGGTGCTGGGGCGGACGGTGACGCTGAACCTCCGTTTCGCCGACTTCACCACCATTTCCCGGGCCGTCACGCTCACCAGCCCGACCGATATCACCGACGAGGTGTACGAGGCTGCGCTCGCTGCGCTTGCCAGGCTCGGTTTGCAGCGCGCGCGGATCCGCAGGGTGGGGGTACGGGTCACCGGCCTTGTCGATCGCTCCACCGCCTACCTGCAACCCACCCTCGACACCCCCGAGCACGGGTGGCGGGACGCCGAAAAGGCTGCCGATAAGGTCATTCAGCGATTCGGCCCGAAAGCTGTGCGGCGGGCCGTGCTGACGAGGAAGGACCGGCCGTGACCGGATCGAGACAATTGCCACCGGTTCCGTATTGCGGTATAGGCGCCTAGACTTGCCTTATTCTTCGGCCACTACGGGAAACGGGAGGCGGCCATGGCGCTCTCTGAGGATGAGCAGCGGCTCCTCGAGCAGATGGAAGCCGCCCTGGCGGCCGAGGATCCCAAGCTCGCCAACACCCTTCGCGGCACCACCCGACGCTGGCACCGACGCCGCGCCGTCTTCGCAGGAATCGGCTTCATCGCCGGCATGACCTGCCTCATCGCCGGCATGCAGGTGCACCCCGCCGTCAGTGTCGTTGGTTTCGTGATCATGCTCGCCGCCACCGTGGTCGGCGTCAGCGCGTGGCAGCAGTCCGGCCTCGCCGCGGACGGCCAGGGCAACGGGGGACGCTCCGGAGGAAGCTCCGAGCGCGACTTCATGGGACGTATGGAGGACCGCTGGCGCCGGCGTCAGGACGACGGCCTCTGAGGCCACACTGACCGCGGCCACCAGCGCCGAACCCAGGCGGTGGGCTTCGCCCACCGCTTCTCCATTGCCCCGGTCACGATGCCGACAGCCATGGCGAGCTCGCCGGCCGGCACCTCCTCACCGGAGTAGCGCGACCGCTCCACCAGGAGCGCAAGATCGTTCAGTTGACGGCTGGCCCGCGCGTCCATCTCGGGGGTGAGAACGGCTGCGACCTGGCGGGTCGACCCTTGCGGCCAGTCCACGCCGCGGTCGATGGCGACGGCCCGCACCTCTGCCCAGGCGTCCTCCACCATTCGTCGCTGGTCGGTCCGGACGAAGAGGCGTCGCCAGCGCAGGCCGCGACGTACCAGCAACGGCCCGGCGCCCACCAGCAGCAAGGCGGCAAGAGCGCCGGCGGCGGTGGGCAGGATCCACGTCGGCGTGTCGACGCTTGTCGGGTTCAGCGGAACCGGCGGCGCCTCGACAGGGGCGGAGGTGGGCGGCCGCACGGTGGGCTCCGCACTGGCCGAGCTGGGCCGTGCGGTGGCGCTCGCCGACGGCGTGGGCCCGCCGACAGCTGCGGGTGGCGTCGCGTCCATCAGCACCCAGCCGATGTCATCGCCGAAGTACAGCTCGGTCCAGGCGTGCATGTTCCGGGTCGTGATCTCCCAGTGCTCTGCCACCTTCTTGCCGGGCAGGAAGCCGATCACGACCCGCGAGGGGATGCCGACCATGCGGGCCATCACGGCCATGCCGCCCGCGTACTGCTCGCAGTAGCCCAGCCGGCTGCCGAGCAGGAAGTCGTCGAGGGTCTGCAGGGTCGTGCCAGGGGTGACGGTGGTGCTGTAGGTGAAGGCGTCGGAGCGCAGGAAGTTGCGCAGGGCGAGCGCTTTCTCCCCGGCAGTGGTCGACCCGGACGTCACCTGCTCGGCGAGCTGCCGGATCGCGGGGGAGATGTCGTCGGGCATGTCGAGGGTGAGGCCGTTGTCGTTCGGGCGGCCGGCGTCGGCGAGGCGGGGTAGCCAGTTCTCGACGTCGGGGACGCGCTCGCTGGTGACCGTGTACTCGAGGTTGCGGGACGCGGATCGTCGGTTGTCCCCGATGGCGACAACCGCCATCGTCTCGGGGTCGTAGCGCCAGTTGTCTGCGATGTCGGTCCGTGTCGGCACCCAGGGCATCGGCAGGTACTCACTGGACAGGTTGTCGATCTTCACCGACGTCCGCACCGATGAGATGCCCGCCACTTCCGGCGGGTCTTCGCGCAGCGGCAGCGGGATCAGACTGGTGCTGGTGAGGTGGAAGCCGCGATCGTCGAAGGCGGGCAGCGCTGCCAGCCGCAGGTATTGCCCTGCGGTGTCCGTGGTGGTGTAGCTGATCACCTTCTGGTCGCTGGCGGCGGTCACGTTACGGATCAGGTCGAGGCTGGGGTCGCCCAGCAGGACCGCGCCGGAGCCGGCCGGGTTGGCAGCGTTGGCCGAGCGTTCGGCGATCGGCACCGACAGCACGACGCTGCAGACCAACGCGAGCCCGCCGGCCGTGGCAGCGGCCCGTGTGACGCCCGTGCGCCAGTGGGGCAGGTGCGCCTGCGCCTCGGGCAGTGTGGCAAGGGCGTCGTTGCGGACGCTGGTTCCCAGCACGACGATGAACCCGATGGCGGGGAACGCGAACAGGAACGGATTGGTCTCGGTGTAGATCGCGAGTGCGCATACCGCGTAGGGCATCACGAGGACGGGGAATGTCCAGGCCGGGGTCCGCAGCCCGTTCGTCAGGGTTTCCACAACGAGGAAGAGGACCCAGAGCATCGCGGCGGTGAACACGGCGAAGCCCTCCTGGTAGGACATCGGCGCGAACGCCTGCTGCACGAACTCGATGGTCTCCCCGGCCAGCTTCCACGGGTTGCGCAGGGCCGGCACCAGCCAGGGCAGCAGCAGCACGGGAAGGAACTGGGCGACCCTCGTCGTGACCTCCCCGCCGCCGACACGGCGCACAACGGCGCCAATGGCGACGCTGGCAGCCATCAGGAACGTGCCGAGGAACAGGTAGCTGCGATCCTGGGTGACGGTGAACATCGGCACCCCGGCCGCGAACGTCGCCGCAAGGCCGGCGAGGCTGAGCCGTTCGGCGGCGTTCATCGGGCTTCACCCCCGTTGAACGCCCGCCAGGCGTCCGCTACGGGCACGCCCGGACCGCCGATCGCGCACCGCCAGCCGGTGGAGCGCACCAGGTCGGCACCGGTGAGGGCGAGGTGCGGCGTCGCACCGGCCAGCAGGGCCCAGCAGGTGCGGCCCTGGCGGCGGGCGCGCGCGAAAGCCGCCGCGTCACCATCGTCGACACGGCCGAGGATGGCGATCAGCAGTTGTCCCTCCGCTCCGCGGGCGCTGGCAGCGAAGGCCTCGCCCAGCGTCGGCACCGTGCTGGTCTTCAGGTCGGCCAGCTGCTCGAGCACCAGCGACTCGCGTCCAGACATCGCCCGGTGCGGGCTGAGCACGGTGCCGTCGGCCTCGACAATGTTGATGTCGAAGCCGTCGGCCAGCAGGTGGATGGCGATCGACGCCGCGGCGGAGACCACCCATTCCAGCCGGTCGTCTGGTGTGCGGCGGGAGTAGGCGGACGCCCGGTTGTCGATCAGGACGGTGGCGCTGGGATCCCACGACCGCTCCTCGCGCCGTACCATCAGCGCGCCGGTGCGGGCTGTCGAGCGCCAATGCACCCGTCGGACGTCGTCGCCGTGCCGGTACTCGCGGATCAGTACGTCGTCGGCGGCGCCGTGCCCGGTGCGCAGCAGTGAGGTGTCGGTCGCCACGCCCAGCCCGGAGGCCCCGCGCAGATTCGGCAACGGTTCGATGACCGGCGTGACCAGCAGTTCCGTCGTGCCCGGCACCACCGTGCGGGTGATCGCGAGCCCGAGCCCGTCGGCGACGCTCCGCTCGGCGGGTCCCACCTTGTGGCGCCCTCGCCAGGCCGGACGCAGCTCATAGGTGAACCGCTGCTGCCAGCGGCCCAACCGGGTGGGGGCGTCGTGCCAGCGTGGCTCGCCGAGGCCAGGGCCGAGGCGGTCGCGTGCCCGGATCGGGCCGCCGACGGTGACGGACTGCGGGTCGATCAGCAGGTCGACACGGACGATCTGGCCGGCGGACACCCGCGGCGGGTCGAGACGCCGGCTGGCGCGCACCCGGTGCGCTCCCGGGAGGAGCAGGACGAGGCTGCCAAGGGGCAGGAGGACAAGGAACAGGCCGGGCCACCAGAGGTCGCGCTGGCCGACGAACGCCGCAACCAGGCACCAGACGATCCCGGTGCCAAGGATCGTCCAGCCGCGAGCGGTCAGCCCGGTGCCGGCCCTCATCTCACCGGCGTCCGGTCGGGACGGGGACCTCCCGCACGGCGGCCGTCAACATGTCGGTGACGCTGCGCCCGGCCAGTTGGGCCTGGGTGCTGAGCAGGACCCGGTGGGCGAGCGCTGGTCCGGCGAGGTCGGTAATGTCGTCGGGGATGACGTAGCCCCGTCCGGCCATGGCTGCCCGTGCCTTCGCTGCCCGCATCAGGTGCAGGCCGGCGCGCGGCGAGGCGCCCAGACGGACATCGGCGAGGGTACGGGTGCGGTGCAGGATCGCCACAAGGTAATCCTTCACGGCCGGGTGCACGAACACCCTGCGCACAATGGCCACGCAGCGCATCACGGCCGCGGCGTCCGTGACCGGTTGCAGCGGGTCGATCGGATCTACCTCGCCGTGATGCTCGAGCATGGCCACCTCGGCCTCCGCGCTCGGGTAGCCCATCGCGATCCGCATCAGGAAGCGGTCCCGCTGGGCCTCGGGCAGCGGATAGGTGCCTTCCATCTCGATCGGGTTCTGGGTGGCGATCACCATGAACGGCCGGGGGAGTGAGTGGGTGGTGCCGTCAACACTGACCCGGCGTTCCTCCATGGCCTCCAGCAGGGCCGATTGGGTCTTGGGTGAGGCGCGGTTGATCTCGTCACCGATGACGAGGTTGGCGAACACCCCACCCGGCTTGAACTCGAAGTCCGTGGTGACCTGGTTGTAGACCGAGACGCCCGTGATGTCGCTCGGCAGCAGGTCGGGCGTGAACTGGACGCGGCGTGCGGAGCAGTCGATGGCCTTGGCGAGCGACTTGGCCAGCATCGTCTTGCCGACACCTGGCACATCCTCGATCAGCAGGTGTCCCTCGGCGAGTAGCGCCGTGATCACAAGGTCGAGAACCTCCGGCTTCCCCTCGATGACCTGACCCATTGCCTGGCGTACCGCCATGGCCAGCTCAAGCACATCAGCCAGTTCCCGTTCGCGATCGACGTCCACGTCGCCTCCCTCCTGCGGCTCCACCTTAGGTGGCTCCCGGTACCGGGTCTCCGGAATGGATGTACGGGATGGAGCGAAAGCCTGCAGAAGGGGATGTTCAGTGGAGGAAAGTGGAGTATGGTGGCGGAAAGTGGAGCCGAGGAGAAGGAGTGAGGGCCATGTTTCTGGGCACCTACACCCCCAAGCTCGACGACAAGGGACGCTTCTTCCTGCCCGCGAAATTCCGTGAGCAGCTGGCATCGGGCCTTGTCATCACCCGGGCGCAGGATCGCTGTCTGGCGATCTGGCCGACCGAGGCCTTCCTGGCCGACGTCGCGAACGCTGCGGCCGGACCTTCCACCGTCCGCGGGGTGCGGGACTACCAGCGCATGGTGTCCTCGGGCGCTTCGGATGAACTGCCGGACAGCCAGGGACGGGTCACCGTCCCGGTACCGCTGCGGGCCTACGCGGGCCTGTCGAAAGAGATCGTCGTGATCGGGGCTTTCAACCGCCTCGAGGTGTGGGATGCGGCGAACTGGGCGGAGTACTCGGCAGCGCAGGAGGAGGCCTTCGCGGCCTTGGATGAAGGAGCACCGGCGGTGGGCTGACCCACCGCTCGCACCGAATCGTGCGGTGCGGCTCCAATCCGCGCTCGTCCGGCGCCCTGGCTCACCTTCCCCGGTGCCAGGTACCGGCGGCACGCGGCTTGGAACCAGGGCGCACGAAGCGGAACCGAAGCAGACAGGGTCGAGCATGGTCGAAGCGGGCGACGGGGCGCAGGACACCCACGTGCCGGTGCTGGCCGCACGCATCGTCGAGCTGCTCGCCCCTGCACTTGACCAGCCCGGCGCCACCTACGTCGACGGCACCCTCGGTCTCGGCGGCCACGCCGGCCTCATCCTCGATGCGTGCCCGCAGGCCAGCCTCGTCGGCATCGACCGCGACCCGGCGGCCCTCGACGTGGCAGCCGAACGCCTTGCCCGCTTCGGCGACCGAGTGCGCCTGTACCGGGCGGTCTACCACGAACTCCCGGAGGTACTGGAGGAAGCCGGCCTGCGCCGTGTGCAGGGCATCTGCCTCGACCTCGGATTGTCCTCGCTGCAGATCGACCGGCGCGAGCGCGGTTTCGCCTACTCGGTGGACGCGCCGCTGGACATGCGGATGGATCCCGACTCCGAGCTGACCGCGCAGACCATCGTGAACACGTGGCCGGCTACCGACATCGCCCGGGCGCTGCGCGTCCACGGCGAGGAGCGGTTCGCCGACCGCATCGCCAGGCGAATCGTCACAGCCCGCGAGCAGGAGCTGTTCACCAGCTCTGCCCGGCTGGTATCCGTGATCGCGGACGCCATCCCCGCGGCCGCCCGCAACACCGGTGGACACCCAGCGAAGCGCACCTTCCAGGCGCTGCGGATCGTCGTCAACGCAGAACTCGAGTCGCTGGCGGGCGTGCTCCCGGCGGCACTGGCCGCACTGGCGCGGGGCGGACGGCTGGCGGTGCTCGCCTACCACTCCGGTGAGGACCGCATGGTCAAGCGCGTGTTCGCAGCTGCCACCACGGACCACGTCCCGGTCGGTGTGCCGGCGGTGCCGGTCGGCTACCAGGCGCAGTACAGCCTGCTCACACGCGGTGCCGAACGACCCGACGCCGCCGAGGTCGAGGCGAATCCGAGGGCTGCCTCGGCGCGGTTGCGCGCCATCGCCCGTAACCAGGAGGAATCCAGATGACAGCGCTTCTGGACCCCCGGCCGGGCAGGCAGACGCAGGACCGACCGCAGCTGCGGCCGGTCCCCGGCGTTCGTCGGCGCATGGCGACCATCCCCTTCGTGATGGTGGTTGCGGTGCTCCTCGCCGTCGGCATGGTGGGGCTGCTGGTGCTGACCACTGCGCTGCAGGACCAGGCGTTCGGCGTGCAGCGCACCCAGCGCGAGGCGAACACCCTTGCCATCCGGCTGTCGGCGCTGCAGGACCAGGTTGCCACCGCTCGCTCGATCCAGAACCTCTCCGTCGCCGCCCAGCACCTCGGTATGAGACCCAACCCCTACGGCGCCCAGATCCGGATCACCGACGGCGCCGTCCTCGGCGAGCCACGGGTCGTGCTCGGCGGCGAGGTGCCGACGGTCCGCTACCTGACCCCTGAGCAGGCGGCAGCCCAGGTGCGCGCCCTCGACCGTGCGGAGGCCGACCGCAAGGCAAAGGCGAAGACTGCGCGCCAGGAAGCAAGAGCCAAGGCGAAGGCCAAGACAGAAGCGAAGGCGAAGGCAAAGGCCGAGGCGCAGTTCAAGGCCGACGCAGAGGCCGCGGCAAAGGCGAAGGCTGCGGCCGACGCGAAGGCGAAGAAGGGAAGCCGTCCATGAGCCGTCCACTCGACCGGTTCTTCGACCCGACCCGCAAGCGCCGCCGCATCCGGATGCCACTTGCGCGCTCGGTGCGCCGCGTCCGCGCGCTCCTGATCGTCGTTGCCGTTGTGTTCTCCCTCGCCGCAGGCCGCGCCGTGCAGGTGCAGGCCATCGACGCCACCGCCGTCGCCCAGGAGGCCGCGGACCAGATCACGGTCACCAGGGACCTGCCCGCCTTCCGTGGGGAGATCACCGACCGCAACGGTGAGGTGCTGGCGATGACGGCCGACACCGTCAAGGTGATGGTCAACGCCAAGTTGATCGCAACGAACGGCCGCATGAACGGGGAGATGACAGCCAAGGACAAGGAGGTCGCGGCGACGGCGCCCGGGCGCATCGCCGACCTGGTGGTGCGCTACCTCGGCGGCATCGCCAGCGACTACATGGCGAAGCTGACCGCAACGGGACCCGGTTCCCAGGCCGGTGTGATCGCCACGAGGGTGCCGGCAGCAACCTTCAGGGAGATCGCCCAGGCCATGAGCGACGCGAACCTCGTCGGATTGTCGTCCGTGAGCGCCCCAACCCGGGTCCTGCCCAACGGCAGCCTCGCCGCCAACCTGATTGGCTACATCAACGAGGCCGGCGCCGGCGCCGGCGGCCTCGAGTACGCGCTCAACTCCACCCTCGCCGGCAAGGCCGGCAAGGAGGTGTTCGAGAACTCACCCAACGGCAAGATCCCGCTGGGCACCAGCGTGCTGATCCCCGCCCAGAACGGCCTTGGCTACCAGCTCACGCTCGACGCCGGGCTACAGTGGCAGGTGGAGCAGATCCTGGCTGAACGCGTCCGCCAGACCAAGGCAGACGCCGGCATGGCGATCGTGACCAACATCAAGACCGGCGAGATCCTCGCGCTCGCCAACGTGCCCACCTTCGACCCGGCCAACGTCGCGAAGGCCGACCCGAAGGCGCTGGGCCTGCGTGCGATCACCGACCCGTACACCCCGGGCAGCGTGCAGAAGACGCTCACATTCGCAGCGATGATCGACCAGGGCCTGGTGAAGGCCACCGACGTGGTCGAGATCCCCGGCAAGATCAAGTCCGGCGACAACTACGTCAGCGATGCCTGGGCGCACGGCAAGATCACGCTGCTCGCCCGCGGCATCGTCGCGAAGTCCTCCAACGTCGGCACCATCAAGCTCAGTCGCAAGATGACCAAGCAGTCGCTGCACGACTACCTGGTGGCCTTCGGTCTTGGCGCCAAGACCGGCCTCGGTCTTCCGGGTGAGTCCCGCGGCATTCTGCCCGGGGCCGACATGCCCGACTACACCCGCGATGGCATCGCCTTCGGCGGTAGTGGGGTCGCGGTCACGCTCGTGCAGGAGGCCGCAGCCATCGGGGCGATCGCCAACGGCGGCGTCTACAACGCCCCGCAAGTCATCGCGTCCCGGACCACCGCGGACGGCAAGGTCGAACAACTGCCGAACGCCGCGCCGCGCCGCGTCGTCTCCGAGCACACCTCGAAGGAGGTCGTCTCGATGATGGAGGCCGTGGTGATGCAGTCCGCCAGCCACACCTTCACCGTTGACGGCTACCGCACCGGGGCGAAGACGGGCACCTCGAAGAAGCTCGACCCCGGCTGCAACTGCTTCAGGGGCCTGGTCACGTCCACCATCGGCGTCGCGCCGGTGGAGGACCCGCAGGTGCTGGTGTACGTGGTGGTCGATAATCCGCGGCGCGGGTCGTCCGGCTCCTCCGTCGCCGGTCCCGCTTACCAGGACATCATGTCGCTCGCGCTCCCGCGCTACGGCGTCACCCCGTCGAAGACCAAGTCGCCCACATTGCCCATCGAGCCCTGACCGCTCGTAAGGTAGCCCTCCATGACCACATCACCGGCGGCGCTCCGTCCGACCGTGAACACGGGCCTGCCCTTGGCCACGCTGTTCCCGGGCGCTGCGGACGTGACCGTGACGGGGGTCAGCCTCGACTCCCGCAACGTCCGACCCGGTGACCTGTACGTTGCGGTTGCCGGGCAGGCCACCCATGGCGCGCTCTTCGCCGGGCAGGCGATCGGCAACGGTGCCGTCGCCGTCGTCACAGACACCGCGGGGGCGGAGCTGTTGCCGGACGCCGGCGTCCCTGTGGTTGTGGTGTCCGACCCGCGCACCGAGATGGCGCGTCTGGCCGTGGAGGTCTACGGCCGGCCCGGGGAGCGGCTGTCGATGTTCGGCGTCACCGGCACCACCGGCAAGACCAGCACCACCTTCCTGCTGGCCGCGGCACTGACCGCTGCCGGGCACACGGTTGGCACCATCGGGACGATCGGATTCGCCCTTGCCGGGCGCCAGCTGACGTCCCCACGCACCACCGTCACCACGCCCGAGTCGCCTGACCTGCAGGCGCTGCTCGGCCTGCTCGCAGAGGAGGGGGCGGACGCCGTCGCGATGGAGGTCTCTTCCCACGCCCTCGCGCTGCACCGGGTGGACGGACTCGTCTTCGACGTGGCCGCGTTCACCAACCTCGGTCGCGATCACCTCGACTTCCACCACGCCCAGGAGCACTACTTCCAGGCGAAGGCTGCCCTGTTCCGCGACGGCCGCTGCCGGGCAGCCGTGATCAATATCGACGACGAATACGGACGCCGGCTGGCAGCTGAGGTCGCAGCCGACGTCGCGATCCGCCTCGTCACCACCGGCCGCACGGCGGAGGCCGACTACCACCCGATCGCCAGCGACCCGGGGCCGGATGGACGCGCGCTCGTGCGGCTGGCCACGCCGTCGGGTGAGGTGGCGTTCACGCTGGGGCTGCTCGGCGACTTCAACGTCCGCAACGCCACCACAGCGACAGCGATACTCGACCTCGCCGGCATCGATCTAGCCGCAGCCCTTCCCGGCTTCGCAGAGGCGTTCGTGCCCGGACGGATGCAGCGTGTCGACCTCGGCCCCGGAGCGCCCGGCGCTGTCGTCGACTTCGCGCACACACCTGAATCGGTCGCTGCAGCGCTGGCAGCCCTGCCGGAGGGTCGGCGGATCGCCGTCCTCGGCTGCGGGGGCGACCGCGACCAGGCCAAGCGCGGCCCGATGGGCGCAGCCGCCGCGGAGGGTGCCGACGTCGTGGTTGTCACCGATGACAACCCACGCAGCGAAGACCCCGCGGCCATCCGCGCTGCGGTGCTGGCCGGCGCGAGGGACGCCGCCGCCCGTACCGGGGCAGAAGTGATCGACGGCGGCGGCCGGTCGGAGGCTATCGCCACAGCGCTGGGTCTCGCCGGCGCCGGCGCGTGGGTTGCCGTGCTCGGCAAGGGCCACGAGACCGGCCAGCAACTGGCAGACCGTACGGTTGCTTTCGACGACGTTGAAGTGGTGAAGGCCGAATGGGCGCGGATCTCGAGGGGTGCCGATGCGTGAACTGACCTCTGGGGCTCTCGCCGCGCTGGCCGGCGCCCGGCTGGCTGGTGACCCGGACGCCGTTGTCGGCCCCGACGTGGTGATCGACTCCCGCGCCGTCACACCCGGTGCATTGTTCGTCGCGCTGCCGGGGGAGCGGGTCGATGGCCACGACTATGCCGGTATCGCCGTCGCGGCGGGTGCGGGCGCCGTCCTTGTCACCAGGGAACTGGCACTGGACACGCCCCAACTCGTGGTCGACGACACGCTTGCTGCGCTGGCGACCCTTGCGACGGCCCTGGTGGCCGAGGCGCTACCAGCGGGCCTGGTAACCGTTGGCATTACCGGGTCGTCCGGCAAGACCAGCACCAAGGACCTGCTGGCCCAGGTGCTGGCAGAGGCCGGGCCGACGGTGGCGCCTGTCGGTTCCTTCAACAACGAGATCGGCGTGCCGCTCACCGCCACCCGCATCGATGTCGGGACCCGCTTCCTCGTGAGCGAGATGGGTGCGCGCGGCCAGGGGCACATCACCTTCCTGTGCGGGATCGCCCAGCCGCGCGTTGGCGTCGTTGTCAACGTCGGCCACGCCCACGTCGGCGAGTTCGGTTCGGTGGAGGCCATTGCGCAGGCCAAGGGCGAACTCGTCGAGGCGCTGCCGGCCGACGGTTGGGCGGTGCTCAACGGCGACGACCGGCTGGTCTCGGCGATGGCCAGCCGCACCGTAGCCCGGGTCGCAACCTTCTCGGTCGGCACGGAACCCGCCAGTGGCGACCTGCGCGTGTGGGCGGAGGAGATCGGCTACGACGCCCTGCAGCACGCCGCGTTCGTCCTGCGCGCCGCCGGAGCCGTCGACGGTGCAGCCACCGTGCGCCTGCAGGTCACCGGCGCCCACCAGGTCGGCAACGCCCTCGCAGCGGCAGCGGTTGCGCTCACCCAGGGCATGAGCCTCGAGGACGTCGCAGCGGCCCTCGGACGCGCGACGCTGAAGTCGCGCTGGCGCATGGAACTCCACGAGCGCGCCGACGGCGTCCTCGTCGTCAACGACGCCTACAACGCCAACCCCGATTCGATGGCGGCGGCGCTGCGCACCCTCGCGTCCCTGCGGCGTCCGGAGGGACGGCTGCTGGCCGTCCTGGGCGACATGCTCGAGCTCGGGCCGGAGGCGCCCGCAGCCCACCAGGAGGTCGGCGCCCTCGCAGCGGGGCTCGGTGTGGACCGGCTGATCGCTGTCGGCGGCTACGCAGCCGACCAGGTCAGGGGTGCCGGACCGGCCGTCGACGCCACCGTCGCGTCCGACCGGGACGCCGCAGCGGCAGCGGCAATGGCCTGGCTGCGACCCGCGGACGTTGCACTGGTGAAGGCGTCGCGGGGCTTAGCTTTGGAGTCAGTGGCTGAACAGCTGTCAATGGGCCCGGAGGGGGAGCGACAGTGAGAAGCATCCTGCTCGCCGGCGGCATAGGCCTGCTGGGGACGCTGCTCGGCACCCGGTATGCCATCAAGTTCCTCGTGAAGCAGGGCTACGGCCAGTTCATCCGGGACGACGGCCCGACCAGCCACCACACCAAGCGCGGCACGCCCACCATGGGCGGCCTCATCATTATCTTCAGCGTCCTCCTGGCCTACACCGTTGCCCATCTGGCCACCTGGACGTCACCCACCGCCAGCAGCATGCTGGCCCTCGGGTTGTACATCTGCCTGGGTGCCGTGGGCTTCGCCGACGACTGGATCAAGATCAGCAAGGCCCGCTCGCTCGGCCTGCACGCCTGGGTGAAGTTCAGCCTGCAGACCGTTGTGGCCATCGCCTTTGCGATCGGGTCCTTCCAGTTCCCCGACAGTCGCGGCCTCACCCCGGCGAGCACGTACGTCTCGTTCCTTCGGGACCTTCCGTGGCTGCAGCTCGGCCTGTGGGGCGCGGTGATCTGGATCGTTCTGCTGGTTGCTGCCTGGTCGAACGCTGCCAACCTCACCGACGGCCTCGACGGCCTCGCCACCGGTGCAGCAGCCATGGTCTTCGCCGCCTACGGCATCGTGAACATCTGGCAGTACAACCAGTCATGCTCGTGGGCCGACGCGGGCCCGCAGTGCTACGAGGTGCGCAACCCGCACGACCTGGCCCTCATCTCCCTCGCCCTCGCCGGTGCCTGCTTCGGGTTCCTGTGGTGGAACGCCAGCCCGGCCAAGATCTTCATGGGCGACACCGGTTCGCTGTCCATCGGCGGAGCCCTGGCAGCCCTTTCCGTGCTGACCCGTACCGAGCTCCTGATGGTCGTCGTCGCGGGCTTGTTCGTGATCATCACTGCTTCTGTCGTGCTGCAGATCGGTTGGTTCAAGATCACCAAGGGCAAACGGTTGTTCAAGATGGCCCCGCTGCAGCACCACTTCGAGCTGCTCGGCTGGGCAGAAGTCACGATCACGATCCGGTTCTGGATCATCTGCGGCCTCTTCGTCGTCGCCGGGCTGGGACTGTTCTACGCCGAATGGATCGTCGGCCAGTGAAGCCCTGGATCGCGACGGCGGACCGGCTCTCGCCCTGGCCGCAGGCACGCGTGGTGGTGGCAGGACTCGGAACGTCCGGCTTCGCCGCGGCCGACGGCCTGATCGACCTCGGCGCGCGGGTGCTGGTGCTCGAGGACGCCGACACCGCGGGCAACGCGGAGAAGGCGAAGGTCCTCGAAATGCTGGACGCGGAGGTCCGCCTCGGCCCCGGCGCTACCGCAACCCTGCCCGACGACGTCGACCTGGTGGTCACCTCGCCCGGCTGGCGGCCCTCCGCGCCGCTGCTGGCCCAGGCGGCGCTGCGAGGGATCCCGGTGTGGGGAGAGGTCGAGCTCGCCTGGCGGATGAGCCTTCCCGACCGGCAGGTGCCGTGGCTGGCGGTCACCGGCACCAACGGCAAGACCACCACCGTCGGCATGCTGGAGTCGATGCTGACCGCTGCAGGGCTGCGCACCTGCGCCGTCGGCAACGTCGGACGGCCGATCGTCGAGGCCGTCCTCGACGAGGTCAGCTACGACGTGCTGGCCGTGGAGCTGTCCAGCTTCCAGCTGCACTGGACCAACAGCCTCTCGCTGCACTCGGCAGCCGTCCTCAATGTGGCTCCCGACCACCTGGAGTGGTACGCGGACAGCGCCGGCTGGCCGCCCGGTGCCACCGACCCGATGGCCGCCTACGCGGCGGACAAGGCCCGGATCTACAGCCGCGTCCAGCAGTCCTGCATCTACAACGTCGAGGACCCCGCCACCGAGCACATGGTGGCCGACGCCGACGTCGTCGAAGGAGCGCGGGCCATCGGGTTCACCCTCGGCATCCCCGCCACGTCCATGCTGGGCGTCGTGGACGACCTGTTGGTCGACCGCGCCTTCATCACGCAGCGTCGTGACTCGGCCATCGAACTGGCCAAGGTGTCCGACGTGATGCCGAACGCGCCACACAACGTCGCCAACGCGCTGGCAGCTGCTGCGCTCGCCCGGTCCTTCGGAGTGCCCCCGACGGCTGTCGCCGACGGGCTGAAGCGGCTGCGCATCGGCGACCACCGCATCCAGACGATCGCAGAGACCGGTGGCGTCCGCTACATCGACGACTCAAAGGCCACCAACCCGCACGCGGCGGAGGCGTCCCTTTCTGCCTTCGACCATGTCGTATGGATCGCCGGCGGGCAGGCCAAGGGCACCACCTTCGATGACCTCGTCGGGCGGGTCGCGCCCCGGCTGCGGGCAGCCGTCGTGCTCGGTGTCGACCGCCGGGTGATCGCGGATGCGCTGGCCCGACACGCACCCGAGGTACCGGTCAACGTGCTTGACTCCGTGGATCATGGAGCGATGCAACAGGCCGTGGAGTGGGCAGCGACGCAGGCGGAGCCTGGCGACGTGGTCCTCCTCGCGCCCGGTTGCGCCAGCAAGGACATGTACGCCGACTACGCGGCAAGGGGCGATGACTTCGCCGCTGCCGCCAAGGCCCTCACCGGATAGGAGATCTTCGAGGTGGCGATCCTGACTTCCCCCGCTGTGGATCGCCGCGGAACACCGCCGAACGCTCCCGTTGAGGGACGACGGCGGAGTCTCGTGGTCGAGTTGCTGGCGCATCCACAGGCGAGTTTCTACCTGGTGCTCGTTCCGGCCGTCCTGCTGCTCGCGCTGGGCATGATGATGGTGCTCTCCGCATCCAGCGTCTACGGCTTCGTCCAGTTCGGCGACGCCTACTACTTCGTGAAGCGGCAGGTCGTGTTCCTTGCCCTCGGCGGTCTTGCTGCTGCCATTCTCGCTCGGCGCTCGCCGCAGCACCTGAAGGTCCTCGGCTGGGTGCTCGTCGTCGCAGCTGTCGGGCTGCAGCTGCTGACGTTCACACCGCTCGGCTTCACCAAGAACGGCAACACCAACTGGGTGCAGTTCGGCACCTCGTTCTTCCGCGTGCAGCCGTCCGAGCTGGCGAAGATGGCGATCGTCGTCTGGGGCGCGGACATCTTTGCCCGCAAGAACAAGCTGTTGTCGGACCCGCGGCACCTCCTGGTGCCGTTCGTGCCCGTCTCTGCGATCCTGATCGGCCTTGTCGTGATGCAGGCCGACCTCGGCACCGGCATGATCATGGGCGCCCTCGTGCTCGCCGTGCTCTGGTACGTCGGCGCCTCGTGGAAGCTGCTCGCCGGGATCGTCGGGGGTGTTGCCGTTACCCTCGGGCTGCTGGTGGTCACGTCCACCTACCGGATGAACCGCATCCTCGGCTTCTTCAACCAGGACTTCGACCCCCTCGGCGTGAACCACCAGCCGATCCGGGCGATCTTCGCACTCGCCTCCGGCGGCTGGTGGGGCCTCGGCCTCGGCGCCAGCCGGCAGAAGTGGGGCGGCCTCGTCGAATCCCACACCGACTACGTGCTGGCGGTCATCGGGGAGGAACTCGGCCTCGTGGGGACGCTGCTCGTGTTGGTCCTCTTCCTGATCCTCGGCTATGCCGGGTTCCGGATCGCGATGCGCTCCGACATCCGGTTCTGCCGTTACACCGCTGCGGGGATCACCAGCTGGTTCATGATCCAGGCATTGGTGAACATCGCCGTCGTGCTGCGCATGGTGCCGGTGCTCGGCGTGCCGCTGCCGCTGGTCTCCTACGGCGGTTCCTCCCTGCTCGTGAACCTGATGGGCCTCGGCGTGCTGCTGGCCTGTGCCCGCCAGGAGCCGGCCTACCGTGCTCTCCTGCGGCGGCGCAGCAACCGCAAACGCGACCGGGCGCTCGTCACCACGGCGGCCGGGCGCGGATGAGTGCCGTCGCCATCGTGCTCGCCGGCGGTGGGACGGCCGGCCACACCTCGCCACTGATCGCGACGGCGGAGGCTCTGCGGGCCCGCGCCGACGTGGACCTTGTGTGCGTGGGCACGCCGAAGGGGTTGGAGACCCGCGTGATCCCGGAGGCCGGGCTGCGGCTGGAACTGATTCCGCCAGTGCCGCTGCCCCGCCGCCTCACCCCGGAGCTGCTGGCCGTGCCCGTCCGGCTGTGGCGCGCGGTCGGACAGGCCCGCCGGATTCTCGTTGCCCACGACGCCCAGGTTGCCGTCGGATTCGGCGGCTACGTCTCGCTGCCCGTCTACCTCGCTGCGCGCCTGGCCAGGGTGCCGCTGGTCATCCATGAGGGCAACGCAGTGCCCGGCCTGGCCAACCGGATCGCCGCCCGGTTCACCCCCCACGTCGTCACAACTTTCCCCGAGACCCGCCTGCCGCACGCCCGGCACCTCGGGCTGCCGGTGCGCGAGCAGATCGCCGGCCTCGACCGCGCTGCCCGCCGCCCAGCCGCCCGGCAGCGATTCGGCCTTCCGGACGCCGGCCCGGTGCTGCTGGTCAGCGGCGGCTCGCAGGGCGCCCGCAGCCTCAACATCGCAACGACGGACGCGGTTGTGCGCCTCCTCTCTGCGGGGATCTCCGTCCTGCACGTGCTGGGCTCGGCCAACCTGACTGCCGACATCGTTGACGTGACCGATGCAACCACCGGGGCTGCCTACCGTCCGGTCGGCTACGTCGATGACATGGGTGAGGGGTACGCCGCCGCCGACCTGATGCTGGGCCGGTCCGGTGCCGGCACCGTGATGGAGACGGCGATGACCGGGCTGCCGACGATCTTCGTCCCGCTGCCGCACGGCAACGGTGAGCAGGCCCGCAACGCCGGCTTCCTGATCGCAGCCGACGCCGGGGTGCTCGTTCCGGATGCCGAGCTGGACGGCGACCGCCTGGTCGCTGAGGTCACCCGCCTGCTGGAGGGGCCGGGTCGTCTCGAAGCAATGGCGGCCACCTGCCGCCGTCTCGTGCCCGCGGACGCGTCCGCTGCGTTGGCCCAACTGGTCCTCGACGTGGCCCAGCGGCGAGACTGAACCCATGCCGTTGATCGAACCCGTCGCCCTCGTGCCGGTCGCAGAGCTCGGCGACGTGCACTTCATCGCCATCGGCGGTGCAGGGATGAGCGGGGTCGCAGCCATGTTCGCAGCCCTCGGCATCCGGGTCAGCGGCAGCGACCAGGCCGACAGCGCAACGCTCGCAGCGCTCGCTGACCTCGGGATCCGGACCCACGTCGGCCACGACCCCGCGCACCTGGGCACGGCGAGCACCGTCGTGGTGTCCTCTGCCGTGCGGGAGACCAATGCAGAACTCGCGGAGGCGCGCCGCCGGGGCCTTCGTGTCTGGCACCGCAGCGCTGCGCTCGCCGCGCTGATGCTGGGTCGCACCGGCATCGCCATCACCGGTACCCACGGGAAGACCACAACGACGGCGATGACAGCCGTCCTGCTGGCCGGTGCGGGCGCCGACCCCAGCTACGTGGTGGGCTCGCCGCTCGCCGACACCGGCAGGGCCTACCACCTCGGCACCGGCGACCCCTTCGTGATCGAGGCGGACGAGAGTGACGGTTCCTTCCGGCAGTACCCGGCGCAGGTCGTCGTGATCACCAACGTGGAGGCTGACCACCTCGACAACTGGGGCACGTCGGAGGCCTACGCCGCCGGCTTCGTCACCCTCGCTGTTGCAGAGCCCGTGCAGGTCGTCGTGATCAGCGCTGACGACCCCGGCGCCGTTGCGATCACGCCGGCCATCCGCGCCGCAGGCAAGCGGGTCGTCACGTTCGGCACAGCGGGCGGCGCCGACGTGCGCATCGTCGGCGCCAGCTTCCCGTCCGCCGGCGCGCGGGCCACCCTCATCACGGCAGACGACAGCGGCGACCTGGTGCTCGCCGTGCCGGGCGCCTACAACCTGCAGAACGCCGCTGCCGCCTACGCCGTCGGTCGCGCAGTCGCGCTGCCCGGTGACCGGCTGCGGGCTGCCGCCGGCGAGTTCCATGGCACGCAGCGGCGGTTCCAGCCGGTGGCAGAACTCTCCGGAGTGCGGATCTTCGACGACTACGCCCACCACCCCACGGAGGTGGCAGCCACGCTCACCGCTGCCCGCGGCCTCGCCGGCGACGGACGGCTCGTGGCCTGCTTCCAGCCGCACCTGTTCACCCGGACCCGCGACTTTGCCACCGAGTTCGGTCAGGCGCTCGCCCTCGCAGACGAGATCCTCGTGCTCGGCATCTACCCGGCGAGGGAGGACCCCCTTCCCGGCATCACCGGGCAGCTCGTCGCCGACGCCGCAGCCGAAGCGGCCCCCGGCACCGTGCACTACGTGGAGACGCTGGCAGAAGCCGCTCCCGCCCTCGCAGCGCTGGTGCGCCCTGGCGACCTGGTGGTCACCCTCGGCGCCGGCGATGTGACCCGGGTGGGCCCGGCGCTGGCCGGCCTCCTGGGGGAGGCTGCCCGGTGAGCCAGGTCAGCGACGCCACCTCCCGGCTGCAGCTGCGCCAGCGCTACCAGCGCCGTCGCCGCGGCCGCTACTGGCTCATCGGCGCACTCGCGCTGGTGCTTGTCATCGGCGTGGTCTACGTGGTCGGGTTCTCGCCGGCCCTCTCGGCCCGTGCGGTCACGGTCAACGGGGCCAAGATGCTGACCAAGAACGAGGTGCTGGACGCCGCAGGCGTGACAGCCGGCACGCCCCTGGTGTGGGTGGATCCGGCCAAGGTCGCCGAACGCGTCTCCGGCCTGCCGGCGGTCGCGGAGGTCACCGTGTCCCGCGACTGGCCCGACCAGGTCCACATCGTCGTCACCGAGCGGAAGCCGCGGCTGGCGATCCCCGCCGGTGCCGGCTACCTGCTGGCCGACGCGTCCGGGGTGGTGTTCCAGGCGGTCGAGAACGCACCGTCCGGGCTGGTGCTGGTCGAGGCCGACCCGAACAGCCAGCAGGTGCTGGTCGACGTCGGCACCGTGTTCTCCGCGCTGAGCAGCGAGACGGCGGCTAAGGTGTCCCGGCTGGAGGCCCCGACGCGGGACGGAATCGTGCTCCGACTACGGGACGGGTCGCGCGTGGTGTGGGGGAGCGCAGAGGATTCGGCCCTCAAGAGCCAGGTGCTGGACGCACTGC
>Ga0209745_1000324_pt1 | contig 28384 bp, 26 predicted proteins | sample BarGraNGADG00312_FD_184495 | JGI IMG/M metagenome (GOLD analysis project Ga0209745, IMG submission 184495) | Arctic peat soil microbial communities from Barrow, Alaska - Barrow Graham LP Ref core NGADG0004-312 (SPAdes) (version 2) | ecosystem: Environmental > Terrestrial > Soil > Wetlands > Peat...
CCCGCGGCTGGTGCCGGGTTGGACCAAGCCGATCATCATCGGCCGTCACGCTTTCGGCGACCAGTACAAGGCCACCAACTTCAAGGTTCCCGGCGCAGGCAAGGTCACGATCTCCTGGCACCCGACTGATACGTCCGCCTTTGAGCCCATCGAGATGGACGTCGTGGACATACCGGTCGACGGTGGCGTGGTTATGGGTATGTACAACTTCAACAAGTCCATCGAGGACTTCGCCCGCGCGTCGTTGAACTACGGCCTGGAGCGCAAGTACCCGGTCTATCTGTCGACCAAGAACACCATCCTCAAGGCCTATGACGGTGCCTTCAAGGACATCTTCCAGGCCGTTTTCGACGCTGAGTTCAAGGACGCGTACGAGGCTGCGGGTCTGACCTACGAGCACCGCCTGATCGACGACATGGTGGCTGCATGCATGAAGTGGGAGGGCGGCTACGTCTGGGCCTGCAAGAACTATGACGGTGACGTGCAGTCCGACACGGTGGCGCAGGGTTATGGCTCCCTTGGTCTGATGACGTCGGTGTTGATGACCCCGGACGGTTCGACCGCCCTGGCCGAGGCTGCGCACGGTACTGTCACCCGCCACTTCCGCCAGCACGAGCTGGGCAAGCCGACCTCCACCAACCCGATCGCCTCGATCTACGCGTGGACCGGTGGCCTCAAGCACCGCGGCAAGCTCGATGGGACCCCCGAGGTGACGGCCTTCGCCGAGACCCTCGAGCGCGTCTGCGTCCAGACCGTCGAGGAGGGCAAGATGACCAAGGACCTCGCCCTGCTGGTCGGCCCGGACCAAGCATGGCTGACCACCGAAGAGTTCCTGGCTGCGATCGACGAGAACCTCGCGGCGGCGCTGGCCTGATCCGCTGAGCCGGCGGCTGGTGGTACCCCCGCGGGGTATGACCAGCCGCCGTCGGGTCAATTGAGCTGATTTGTCATCAACTTTTCGGTCACCTCTGGTGAGCGTACGGCTGACATGGGCCGTAAAGCGACTACCCGCTCGAATGGTCGTCGCGACGCTTGAGGTATGAAATCCGGACCGAGAGTTCTTGCACGTCGCGTTGGGGGCGTGGTGGTGACGCTTCTTGCACTGGGCCCTGCGGTCATCGTGGCGGCTCCTTCGGCGCAGGCCTACACGCCCAGCGCGGCGGTGACCGCGGCGTACGAGGCGCGGGTGATCGCCCGGATCAACGTCATTCGGGCGTGGAACCACCGCGGCAGGCTCTACGCGGCAGCGTGCCCGGATCGGTACGCCGAGCCTTGGTCCCCCTATCTGGTGCGCCTCGGGTACCTCAAGCACCAGAGCATGTACAGGATCCTGCGGGGCTGCAAGGCCCACGTAGCGGCCGAGAACCTGGCACGCGGCAACGTCAGCGCTGACCGCATCGTGGCTGCATGGATGGCTTCGCCCGGGCACCGCGCAAACGTCCTGGACGGTCGGCTGAACCGGATCGGGGTGGCTGCGGTCTACGCCCGGGGCCAGTGGACCGTCACCGCAGACTTCACCAAAGCCTGACCGCTCTCGGCATCGGGGACCACCCCCAAACTGTCGCCTGACAGGCGGACGCGACAGAATAGCGCGCATGCCTGCGCACGAGATCCCGAAGACCAACCGCAAGCCGCGTCTGCTGTCCGGTATGCAGCCGACCGGCTCGCTGCACCTGGGCAACTATCTGGGTGCCTTGGTCAACTGGGTGGAGATGCAGGAGACGCACGATGCGTTCTACGTCGTGGTGGACCTCCACGCGCTCACGGTCGAGGTCGCACCGGCCACGCTGCGCGACCGCACCCGGGCTACCGCCGCGCAGTACCTCGCAGCCGGCGTGGACCCCGCCCGATCCACCCTCTTCGTGCAGAGCCACCTCGCCGAGCACGCCCAGCTGGCCTGGGTCCTGTCCTGCTTGACCGGATTTGGTGAAGCCAGTCGGATGACACAGTTCAAGGACAAGTCCGGCAAGCACGGCGCCGACGGCACGACCGTGGGCCTGTTCACGTATCCGGTGCTCATGGCGGCGGACATCCTGCTCTATGACGCGGATCAGGTGCCGGTTGGTGAGGACCAGCGTCAGCACCTCGAGCTGACCCGCGACCTCGCCGGGCGGTTCAACAGCCGCTTCGGCACGACCTTCACCGTTCCCGAACCGCACATCGTCAAGGCGACCGCCAAGATCTACGACCTGCAGGACCCGACGTCCAAGATGAGCAAGTCGGCGACCAGCCAGAGCGGCGTGATCGACATGCTCGAAGATCCCAGGACCATCGCCAAGCGGATCAGGTCGGCGGTCACCGACGCCGGACGCGAGGTCCGTTTCGACGAGGCACTGAAGCCTGGGGTCTCAAACCTCCTGCGCATCTTCGGTGCGCTGTCGGGGCGGTCGATCGAGTCACTGGAGGCCGACTACCAGGGCAGAGGATACGGCGACCTCAAGAAGGACGTCGCCGAGATCGTCGTCGACACCGCTACGCCATATCGCGATCGCACCCTGGCGTTGCTTGCTGACCCTGCCGAGCTGGACCGCATACTCGTCGAAGGGGCCGAGCGGGCCAGGGATGTGGCCAGCGCCACCCTGGCCAGGGTCTATGACCGCGTCGGTTTCCTGCCAAGCAAGCGATAGCCGCATGAAGATGATCAGCGTGTCCATTGCCATCCCAGCGCCTTTCGCCGGTGAGCTTCAGCGGCTGCGAGCGTCGTTCGGTGATCCGTCTGCCAGGTCGATCCCGACCCACGTCACGCTGCTCTCGCCGACGGAGATCGCGGATGCCGACGGTCCCGAGATCCACGAGCATCTCCAACGCGTGGCCGACGCGCAGCAGCCCTTCACCATGTTGTTGCGCAGCACCGGCACCTTCCGTCCGGTCTCTCCGGTCGTCTTCGTCCAGGTGGCAGGTGGTATCAGTGCGTGTGAGCGGATCGAGCAGGCCATCCGCACCGGCCCGTTGAAACGGGACGTGCAGTTCTACTACCACCCGCATGTCACGGTTGCCCACCACGTCGATGACGTGCAGATGGACCGAGCGTTCAACGAGCTGGCTTCCTACGAGTGCTCATTCGAGGTCACGGCATTTGACCTGTTCGAGCACGGCAGCGATCTTGTCTGGCGTCCGGTGAGTAGTTTCGAGTTTGGTGCGGGAGTGAAGGACGACTCAGGCCGTATGCCGTGAACCCCGCAGTCGCGTGGTTTGGGGCGAGCCGGCCAGGGCGGGCGTGGAAGCGTTACGCCGATGCGCGCGGCAACATTCTGGCCGCAGGCGTGGGCTACTTTGCCTTCTTCTCGATCTTCCCCGCCACAGCGCTCGCGTTCGCGGTGTTCGGGTTCGTGCTACGGGGGCACCCCGATCTCTTGCGCACGATCCTTGACCATCTTGGCGCGTACCTGCCCGGCCTGGTCAGGGATGCCCAGCACCCCGAAGGACTCATTCCGATGCAGCCGCCGCAGGCTGTTGCCCTGACGATCACCGGTGTTGTTGCCTTCGTCGTCCTGGTGCTGGCCGGGCTGGGCTGGTTGCGGGCTACCCGTGAGGGCATCCGTGCCATGTTCGGGGCGAGGGGTTCTGGGGGAAACCTGATCACCAACGCGGTCCGAGACCTCGGTGTGCTCTTCACCCTGGGTCTGGGTATCGCGTTCTTTGCGGTGCTGACCAGCGTGGTCGGCGCCGCTTCTGGCTGGATTGCCCAGGGGATCGGGATGCCCGGCCGGGGCTGGATCCTCTTCGTCGCGGAGTTCGCGGTGAGTGTTCTGGCAGACACGGGCCTGATGATCGTGCTGTTGCGGGTGGTCTCCGGTGTCCTTGTGCCGTGGCGCGACCTGTTCCAAGGGGCGCTGGTCGGCGGGGTCGGGTTCAGCCTGCTGAAGATCTCCGCTGCCGCCCTGCTCCCTCTGTTGACCGCCAACCCGTTCTTCGCCTCGTTCGCGATCGTGGTCGGGTTGTTGATCTGGCTCAACCTGATCTCGCGGCTGGTTCTTATCTCGGCCGCTTGGGCAGCCAACGACGTGGATGAGATTCACGGTGGCGAATCCCTGGTTCAAGCGCCAAGCCATGTCACCAAGACCAGCCAGGTCACTGAAACCAACAAGGTTCCTGAGACCGTGGGCTTGCCCGGGATGACGGCCGTCCGTGACCGCTCGTTGCCGACCTTCGGTACGCGGTCCCTTGACCGCACGACTCTGGGGTCCGGGGTCATTCTCGGCGCCGCGGCCATGGCGGCCACGGGAGCGCTGGCCCGCGGCATACGGTCCATGGTTCGTCTCGTCAGGGGCTGAATGCCAGCTCAGCGGCGCCCGGCAGAGATGTTGCGCCATGCCCAGGCGCCGATCAGGGCCAGCGCGATGATCCCGCCGGCAATGCCGATCCAGACCAGGAGCGCAGGCTCGCCAGCCGACGTGGTCGGCGGCGACCGGGGGCGGCCCGCTGCCGCCACGGTTGGCGTCGACGTGGCCGCTACGGGTGGCGTCGACGCGGTCGTCTCGACCGTCTCGACCGGCTCGACCAGCTCGCCGATCGGGGTGACGGACGATCCGTGGGCGAAGGCCCAGTCCAGCAGCGCTGCGGCCGGATGCCAGCTCCCCTGAGGGCTGTCCATCTCAGTCACGAGGTACGTTTTCCCCCCTCGGGTGGCCGCCTCCACATAGCTGAACTTGGCGGCGATCGTGTAGCCGTTCTTGACGCCGATCGCGCCCCGGTAGTTGTGGAGCAGCTTGTTGTGATTGCTGATCTTGAAGCCTGGCATCGGCTTGCCGCGGGCGGACCTGCCACCGGGTAAGGACGCCTGTCTGGTGCTGACATAGCGTCGGAAGTCGGGAAGCTTCATCGCGGCCCGACCGATCAGCGCCAGGTCGTACGCGCTGCTCTTCTGACCAGCCTTGTCCAGACCGCTCGGGTCCTTGGCCACGGTGTCGGAGGCGCCGAGAGCTGCCGCGGTTGCGTTCATCCCCCTCAAGGTCACGGCCATGCTGTGGTTTCCGCGGGCCAGGGCGTACGCGGCATCGTTGCCCGAGGTGATCAACATCCCCTGCAGGAGCGTCCTGACGCTGTATGCAGTGCCGGAAAGGATGCCGAGGTGGGTCCCGTCGGCCTTTACGTCAGCAGGTATCACCATGATCTTCCTGTTCGGGTTCAGGAGCGGGATCAGGGTCAGCGCAGTGAGTGTCTTGAGGGTGCTGGCCGGCAGGTGGGGTACGTGTGGAGCCCTGGCGACCAGGATCTGCCCGGTGTCCATGTCTGCGAGCAGGAAGGACGCGCCGGGCATGGCGGGTGGGCGCGGAATCCCCGGCTCAAGGTTCACGATGACCCCTGTTGCGGCAAGCTGTTGACCCCCGACGGGGCTGGCGGCGGCAGCGGGCGCTGCGGAGGCGGTCGCTGGCGAGGCGGTGGCTGAGGAGGCGGGGTCCACGCAAAATGCGCCCGCGGCGGTGAGCGTGAGGCTCAGCGCGAGGGCGCGCACGGCAAATCGGGGCGATGTCATCTGAGGAGACGATTCTAATGGATAGAAATTGTGGACATGACGAGGTGGCGAGGTGACCGGCTGGCGCCGGCTGTACCGTCTGCGCCATGGCTGAAGGCGCTGGAACCGTGACACAGATCGCGGCACCATGACACAGATCCCGGGCAAGATGACACCGATCGCGCTCGACAGAGAAACTTCAGCGATCGATGGGTTCTGGGCGGTGATCCCTGCTGGAGGTGCGGGGACGCGACTATGGCCCCTGTCGCGGTCGTCGTCGCCGAAGTTCCTCCACGACATGACGGGCGCCGGAAGCTCGCTGCTGCAGGCGACGTGGGACCGGCTCGAGCCCCTGTGTGGCGACCACATCATGGTGATGGCAGGGGTCCTGCACCAGGCGGCCGTGCGAGTCCAGCTCCCCGCGCTGGCCCGGGCCAACCTCGTGGCAGAGCCCTCGCCGCGGGGCTCCATGGCGGCGATCGGGCTTGCCGCAGCGATACTCGAACGCCGTGACCCTGATGCCGTCATCGGCTCCTTCGCCGCGGACCATGTCATCGGCGAGCCGGAGGTGTTCGCCGACTGCGTACGTGAGGCGGTCGGTGTCGCGCGGGCCGGCTATGTCGTCACCATCGGCATCGAACCGACTTCTCCGGCAACCGGTTTCGGCTACATCCGGGTTGGTGACCCCCTGGCGATCGAGGGCGCTCCCCATGGCCGGCAGGTCAGGTCCTTCGTGGAGAAGCCTGACGAGACGACGGCCCGAGGGTTCCTGGAGACTGGCGAATATCATTGGAACGCAGGGATGTTCGTCGTCAGGGCCACGGTCCTGCTCGATCTGCTGGCTGACTTCCATCCCAAGCTGGCCGCTGGCCTGCGTGACATCGCGGCGGAGCCGGCCCGCATGGGGGAGCTGTGGCCTGGGCTGACCAGTATCGCCATTGACCATGCGGTGGCCGAACCTGCAGCAGCTGTGGGCCGGGTCGCCGTGGTGCCGGGGCGGTTCACCTGGGATGACGTGGGCGACTTCGCCTCCCTGGGCTCGCTGTTGTCAGACGTTGCGGCAGTTCCCGGGCTGAAGATCCTGGGTGAGGTTGATCTGGTGCTGGCCAAGGACACGACGGGTGTGGTCATCCCCGGCTCGGGCCGGACAGTCGCCGTGCTCGGTCTGGATGACATCGTTGTGGTTGACACCCCGGATGCCCTGCTCGTCACCACACGTGCGCGCGCCCAGGACGTCAAGGCCCTCGTCGACCTGCTCAAGGCAACCGGGCGCGCCGACCTCACCTGACCCTGTCCTGACTGGGACCACCCAGCCCACCCTTGGGCCGAGCGGGGTCACTAGGCTCGTAACCATGGCTGAGATTCCCGTCGCCCGCAGTGAGTCCGACCTGCCGATCGCCCCCGTCTATGACCAGTTGTCACTTGACGGTTTCGACGCCCAGGAGCGCCTCGGGCCGCCGGGGAAGTTCCCGTACACGCGTGGGGTCTACCCGACGATGTACACGGGCAGGCCGTGGACGATGCGCCAGTATGCCGGCTTCGGCAACGCGAAAGAGTCCAACGAGCGCTACCTGCAGCTGGTCAAGGCCGGCACCGGCGGCCTCTCTGTGGCCTTCGACCTGCCCACCCAGATGGGCTATGACTCCGACGAGTCGATCGCCAGCGGCGAGGTCGGCAAGGTCGGGGTGGCGATCGACTCCCTGGATGACATGCGCACCCTGTTCGCCGGGCTGCCGCTGGACAAGGTCAGCACCTCGATGACCATCAACGCGCCGGCTGCAGCGCTGCTGCTGATGTACCAGCTTGCGGCGGAGAAGGAGGGCATCGCCGGCAAAGCGCTGACCGGCACGATTCAGAACGACGTGCTCAAGGAGTACATCGCCCGGGGCACCTACATCTACCCGCCGAAGGAGTCGCTGCGCCTGTGCAGCGATATCTTCTCCTACTGCCACACGGAGATGCCGCGCTGGAACACGATCTCCATCTCCGGCTATCACATGGCCGAGGCCGGTGCCACTCCCGCGCAGGAGATCGCCTTCACCTTGGCAAATGCCAAGGAGTACGTGCGCACCGCGCTGGCCGCCGGCCTGGACGTCGACGACTTCGCCCCGCGGCTCTCCTTCTTCTTCGTGGCCCGGACGACCCTGCTTGAGGAGGTCGCAAAGTTCCGCGCGGCCCGCCGGATCTGGGCGCACATCATGAAGGACGAGTTCGGCGCCAAGAACCCCAAGTCCCAGATGCTGCGCTTCCACACCCAGACCGCCGGCGTCCAGCTGACCGCACAGCAGCCTGAGGTCAACATGGTGCGAGTCGCACTGCAGGGCCTGGGCGCGGTTCTGGGAGGCACCCAGTCTCTGCACACCAACTCCTTCGACGAGGCCCTTGCACTGCCGAGCCAGAAGGCGGCGCGCCTGGCGCTACGCACCCAGCAGGTCATCGCTTATGAGACCGACGTGTGCAAGACCGTCGACCCCTTCGCCGGGTCCTACGTCATGGAGTCCATGACCGATGACGTTGAAGCCGCTGTACTGCAGCTCATGCAGCAGGTCGAGGACAAGGGTGGCGCCGTGGCCGCCATCGAGCAGGGCTTCCAGAAGGCCGAGATCGAACGGTCGGCCTACCGCGTCCAGCTGGAGATCGACGGGGGCGAGCGCACCGTGGTCGGCCTCAACAAGTTCACCCTCGATGAGGAAGAGCCCTTTGAGCTGCTGCGCGCTGACCCCCAGATCGAGGCCGATCAGTGCGAGCGACTCGCTGTGTTGCGCAGCGAGCGCGACAACGACGCGGTATCGCGGGCGCTGGACTCCATGCGCAAGGCAGCCGGCGGCACCGACAACATTCTCCTGCCCATGAAGGAGGCGCTGGCCGCTCGCGCCACCGGCGGCGAGGTGGCTCACGCTCTGCGAGAGGTCTGGGGCACCTACGTCCCCAATGACGCTTTCTGAAGGTCGGCTTGGTGATGGCTCGGTGATGGTTTGCTGATGCCGGTCAACCCGCTGGCCGCACTGGAGGACGAGCTTCTTGCGTTCCGCCGTGACCTCCACGCGTACCCCGAGCTTTCCCATGCCGAGACTCGCACCACCGCCCGCGTCGCTGCCAGGCTCACTGCTGCGGGGGTTCGGGTGCGGCTACTGACCGGCACCGGACTGATCGGTGACATCGGGGCGGTCGACCCGGCATACCGGGTGGCTCTGCGGGCGGACATGGACGCGCTGCCGCTGACTGAGCGGACCGGACTGGCGTTCGCCTCGCAGTCCGACGGGGTCTGCCACGCCTGCGGGCATGACGTCCACGTCGCAGTGGTCCTCGGTGCGGGACTGGCACTGCAGGAACAGGCTGACTCCCTTGCAGCACAAGGGCTTGGCGTGCGTCTGATCTTCCAGCCGGCCGAGGAGGTCACCCCCGGGGGAGCCCTGGGGGTGATCGAGCAGGGCGGCATCCAGGGAGTCGACGCCATCTTCAGCATCCACTGCGACCCCACCCTTGACGTGGGTCTGGTGGGGCTGCGCGACGGCCCGATCACCGCGGCCACCGACTCGCTAACCATCACCCTGAGCGGACGCGGAGGCCATACGTCGCGGCCGCACCTGACCCAGGACCTGATCTATGCGCTGGGCAAGGTCGTCACCGACGTGCCCGCGGCGCTCTCGCGCCGGGTTGACCCGCGGTCCGGTGTCGCGCTGGTGTGGGGGACGGTTCACTCCGGCAGTGCAGAGAACGTCATTCCGTCGACGGGCACCGTCAGCGGGACCCTGCGGATGCTTGATGCGCAGCTGTGGAAGGACATCGGGCCGCTGCTCGAGGAGCTTGTCCATGCGGTGGTCCGCCCGTATGCCGTGTCCGCCACGATCGAGCACCGGCGGGGGGCGCCGCCTGTGGTCAACGACCCGGTGTTGGTGGCGCGGTTGCACGCCGCCGCGGAGCAGATGCTGGGGCGTGCGGCACCCACGTCGACTGCGCAGTCTCTGGGCGGCGAGGACTTCGCCTGGTATCTGCAGGCTGTGCCGGGGGCCATGGCGCGGTTGGGGACGCGAACCCCGGGCGGCAGGACCTACGACCTCCACCAGGGGGATCTGGTCGTGGATGAGACCGCCGTGGCCATGGGCGCGCGGCTACTGCTCGGCGCCGCAACGGCACACCTTTCCGACTGCCGAGAAGGCGCTGGATGACGGGGCGGATATACCCTGTTCTCCCGACGGGCGGAGTCGCTGACTGGCGGGTAGAGTCACGAAAAGTGCGCCGTTTGGTGCATTCCACGGATGTGGTGCATATATGGAGAGAGCGCCTTGAGATCATCGATGAAGATTGTTGCCGTCGCTTCGGTGGCTGCCATGGCTCTGGCCGGGTGCGGCTCTAGCACCACGAGCACCTCGGGTGCCAGCGGTTCGACCAGCGCTGCCAAGGCCATGAAGATCGGCATGGCCTATGACGTGGGCGGGCGCGGAGACCAGTCGTTCAACGACGCCGCCGCTGCCGGCCTCGACAAGGCCAAGGCCGACCTCGGTGTTGTCACCAAGGAGGCCACTGCGGTCAACGGTGAGGCCGAGTCCGCGCGCGAGGAGCGTCTGCAGCAGCTCATCGACGCCGGCTACAAGGATGTGGTTGCCGTCGGCTTCGCCTACGCGCCGGCGGTCAAGAAGGTCGCCGCGGCAAACCCGGACGCCAAGATCGCCCTCATCGACTCCACCGATGCGACCGGACCCAACATCGAGAACCTCACGTTCGCCGAGAACGAGGGATCGTTCCTAGTGGGTGCCGCCGCTGCCCTGAAGTCCAAGACGGGCAATATCGGGTTCATCGGCGGCGTCAACACTGACCTCATCAAGAAGTTCGAGGCCGGCTACGTCGCGGGCGCCAAGGCGGTCAACCCCGCCATCAAGATCCAGGTCAAGTACCTCACCCAGCCGCCGGACTTCTCGGGCTTCGGTGACCCGGCCAAGGGCAAGACCGCAGCCGAGGGCATGTACCAGCAAGGGGCAGACGTGGTCTACGCCGCTGCCGGCGGCTCTGGTGGCGGCGTGTTCACCGCAGCCAAGGCCGTGGGCAAGATGGCGATCGGTGTCGACTCCGACCAGGCGCTGACTGCGCCGGCCGCCGTCAGGGACGTCATCATCACCTCGATGCTCAAGAAGGTCGACGTCGCGACGTACGACTTCATCAAGTCGCTGACCGAGGGCAAGTTCGTGGCCGGCACCAAGGTCTACGACCTGAAGGTGGGCGGCGTCGGCTACAGCACCACCGGCGGCAAGATCGACGACATCAAGGCCAAGCTCGAGGCCTACAAGCAGCAGATCATCGACGGCAAGATCGTGGTTCCGACCAAGCCGTAGGCGTCTTCCTGAGTGTGTGTGACCTGCTAGACGCGGGGCCCGGGCTGGCGCGGTAACGTGCCATCCGGGTCCCCTGCATCTTGTGCTGCGGTTCATGGATCAACGTCCGCAACGTTGCGGGCCTCGTGCGAGGAGTGTGCGCCATCACCGACTCTGCCCAGAGTGCTGTGGACGCGGGATCGACTGTGGCGCCTGCCGTCGAGCTCCGGGGCATCACCAAGCGCTACCCCGGGGTTGTGGCCAACAAGGACGTGACGTTCTCGGTTCGTCGGGGCACCGTGCATGCCATCGTGGGCGAGAACGGTGCGGGCAAGTCGACCCTGATGAAGATCTTGTACGGCGTACAGCGGGCCGACGAGGGCACCATCAGCGTGGACGGTGCGGTGCTGTCGTTGCACAGCCCGTCGGATGCGATCGATGCGGGAATCGGCATGGTCTTCCAGCACTTCATGCTTGCCGACAACCTGACGGTCCTGGAGAACGTCGTGCTCGGCGCTGAGAAGCGTCACGGCATCGACGACCGGGCGCGAGCCGAGATCGAGCGGATCTCTGCTGACTACGGTCTCAACGTCCATGCCGACGACCTGGTGGCTGACCTTGGCGTCGGCATACGCCAGCGCGTCGAGATCCTCAAGGTTCTCTATCGCGGTGCCAGGATCCTGATCCTTGACGAGCCCACGGCCGTCCTGGTGCCGCAGGAGGTCGATGAGCTCTTCGACAACCTGCGCGAGCTCAAGAGCGAGGGACTGACCGTCATCTTCATCTCCCACAAGCTCGACGAGGTGCTGTCGGTCGCGGACTCCATCACCGTCATGAGGCGTGGCATCACGGTCTCCACCGTCGACCCGAAGTCGGTCACCTCCCGTCAGCTCGCCGAGCTGATGGTGGGTTCCGAGCTGCCCTCGCCCAGCACTGAGGAGTCCACGGTCACCGACCGCCCGGTCCTGACCATCAGCGACCTGACCCTTGCCGGAGCCGAGGGCCCCGACGTCGTGAAGGACATCTCTTTGACAATCCATGCCGGTGAGGTGCTGGGAATCGCCGGGGTCGAGGGCAACGGCCAGGCTGAGCTGGTCGAGGCCATCATGGGCATGCGTGATCCCTCTGCCGGGCGAATCATGTTGGAGGACACGGACATCAGCGAGTGGCACACACGCGAGATCCGTGAGGCCGGCGTGGGCTACATCCCCGAGGACCGTCAGCGGCACGCCCTGTTGCTCGGCGCTCCGCTGTGGGAGAACGTCATGCTGGGCCACCAGACGCAGCGACCGAACGTCAGGGGGATCTGGGTCGACGCTGCCGGCGCCAAGGCCGAGACGGAGCGAATCGCCGCTGAGTACGACGTGCGCACGCCCTCCATCCTGGTCACCGCCAACTCGCTGTCCGGCGGCAACCAGCAGAAGCTGATCGTCGGTCGCGAGATGAGCTACACCCCACGGGTCCTGATCGCGGCTCATCCGACCCGTGGCGTCGACGTGGGCGCCCAGGCGGCGATCTGGGAACAGATCAAGAAGGCCCGTCGCGAGGGCCTCGCCGTGTTGCTCATCTCGGCCGACCTCGACGAGCTGATTGGCCTGTCCGACACCATCCGGGTGATCCTCCGCGGCAAGCTGTCTGGCGAGTTCGACCCCGATGTGGTGACCGCGGAGGATCTCGGCGCGGCGATGACGGGAGCCGGATGATGAAGGCAACGGATCTGCGCAAGCTCGGACTGGCACTGGCCGGGCCCGTCCTGGCTCTCCTGGTGGCGTTCGTGGTCACGTCTATCGTGCTGCTGTTGGCCGGCGACCCTGTTGTCGCGGTGTGGACGCAGCTGCTGACTGCTCCACGGCCCCGGCTGGTCGTCGCGATCCTCAACGGCGCTGCGGTCTACTACCTGTCAGCGATTGCGGTCGCGATCGGTTTCCGGATGAACCTGTTCAACATCGGAGTCGACGGACAGTATCGAGTTGCCGCTTTCGCGGCGGCGGTCTTCGCCGGTCAGGGCTGGCTGCCGGGCTGGCTCAATATCTTCGTGTCTCTGCTGATCGCCGTGGTGGCGGGCGGATTGTGGGCGGGCATCGCCGGTTGGCTCAAGGTCAGCCGCGGCGTCTCCGAGGTGATCTCCACGATCATGCTCAACGCCATTGCCACCGGTCTCGTGTCCTACCTGCTGTTCCAGGTCGCGGACTCGACCACCGGCAGCAACGTGACCAACACCAAGCTCCTTCCCACCGCATCGCGAGTGCCCGGATTCGCCCTGATCCCGGGGACCCCGAACAAGGTCTACGGCTTCGTCCTGCTGTCCATGCTGATCGGCGTCGCGTACTGGGTGGTCCTGAACAAGACACGCTTCGGGTACGACCTGCGCGCCACCGGTCGTTCTGAGACGGCGGCCGTGGCCAGCGGTGTCGACGTCAAACGCATGGTCCTGATCGCGATGCTGTTATCAGGGGCTGTGGCGGGCCTGGTCGGCATGCCGCTGCTGTTCGGCCAGGACTTCAGCTACGGCACGACCTTCCAGCCGGGCCTCGGCTTTGCAGGCATCGCCATCGCGCTACTGGGGCGGAACAACCCGATCGGCATCGCCGTCGGCGCACTGCTCTGGTCCTACCTGGATCAACAGAGCAACGGTCTGCAGATCACCGTGGGCGTGAGCTCGGAGCTTGTCTTCATCATCCAGGGTGTCATCGTCCTGGCCGTGGTCATCGCCTACGAGGTTGTCCGGCGCGCCGGTCTGCGGATGGAGCAGCACAGCGTGGCCAGACAGCTCTCCGACCAGCCCGGTTCGACCCCCGAAGGAGTCACGGTATGAGCACCGCGGGTCTGAAGGCCGGGGCCAAGGTCATCACCGGCGCTGTGCGCAGGCCGCGCCTGAGCCCGGCACGGATCGCCCTCATCGCCGTGATCGCGGTGCTCCTGATCGCAGTACTGCGCGTGGTGACCGGTGCCACCGACCTTGCCTCCTCGGGAGCTCTCGCGGCAGCGATCGGACTCGCGGTGCCGATCGGTCTGGCGGGTCTGGGTGGCCTGTGGAGCGAGCGGGCAGGGGTTGTCAACATCGGGCTCGAGGGCATGATGATCCTCGGCACCTGGGGCGCCGGGTTCTTCGGCTACCACTACGGTCCGTGGGCCGGACTGCTTGGCGCCATGTTCTGCGGCATGCTCGGCGGCGCGATCCACGCCGTCGCAACGGTGGTCTTCGGCGTGGACCACATCGTGTCGGGCGTGGCCATCAACATCATCGGCTATGGCGCGGCCAAGTACCTCGCCGCCCGGACCTTCACCGGGACCCCCGGCGGTGGGCCGACCCAGTCGCCTTCCCTGGGGAGCCTGCCCACTGTCAGTATTCCCGGCGTCTCCTCCGGGTTGGGAACCCTGGAGCAGAAGCAGATCTTCTACGTCTCCGATGCGGCCGCCATCCTGCGTTCGATCGTGACGGACGTGTCGATCGTGACGCTGATCGCCCTGGGGCTGGTCGCCCTGACCTGGTGGGTTCTGTGGCGCACGACATTTGGTCTGCGACTTCGCTCGTGTGGTGAGAGCCCGGTCGCCGCCGAGACCTTGGGTGTCAACGTGTACAGGTACAAGTTCATCGCGGTGCTGGTTTCCGGGGCCATGGCAGGACTCGGTGGTGGCTACCTCGCTCTCGTCTCCGCCAACATCTACCGCGACGGACAGACCGGCGGGCGTGGCTACATCGGCCTGGCTGCCATGATCTTCGGCAACTGGCGTCCCGGTGGCCTGGTCGGTGGCGCGGCCTTGTTCGGCTACACCGACGCCGTGCAGCTTCGAGGTGGTGGCAGCACGGTCCACGCCATGTTGCTTCTGCTCGCCGTCCTCACCATCGGCGTCGGCATTTGGCAGGTCCGCAAGCATCGTGTGGTTCAGGGCGTTGTGGCGATCTCAGCGGGCGCCCTCGTGGCCGGACTGTACTTTGTCTCCGACACCGTGCCGGACGAGTTCACCGGCATGACGCCCTATGTCGCCACGCTGCTCGTGCTCGCCCTTTCTTCCCAACGACTGCGCATGCCGGCGGCGGATGGCCTGCCATACCGAAAGGGTGAGGCGGGCTAGTGTCCGAGACTGCGTCCACTCACCGGGATTCCATTGACTGGGATCTGTTGCACGCCAGAGCAACCGAGGCGATGCGGCGGGCCTACGCGCCATACAGCAGGTTCCCTGTTGGTGTGGCCGGCCTGGTCGACGACGGGCGCGTCGTGTCTGGCTGCAACGTCGAGAATGCGTCCTATGGCGTGGCGCTGTGTGCCGAGTGCGGCATGGTCTCGCAGCTGCATCTGACCGGCGGCGGTCGGCTGGTGGCGGTGTCCTGCGTCAACGGCAACGGCGATCCGCTGATGCCCTGCGGGCGGTGCCGGCAGCTGTTGTGGGAGCACGGTGGACCCGCTTGCGAGCTGATGACTGCAAGAGGGGTGCGCACCATGGCCGAGGTGCTGCCGGATGCCTTCGGTGGCCACGATCTCGATGACTTCGAGGCGACCCGGCACTGACTTACGCTGTTACCGGAAGCCGTCAGCCGGCATACCGCATGAGAGAGGGTCATTGACGTGGCTCAAGCCTTTGACGCCGCTGTTTTTGACGCGGTCGATGTCATCATCGCCAAGCGCGGCAAGCACGAGCTGTCCGACGGGCAGATCGACTGGGTGATCGACGCGTACACGCGCGGTGTGGTGGCCGACGAGCAGATGTCGTCCCTGGCCATGGCGATCCTGCTCAACGGCATGAACCGACGCGAGATCTCCCGCTGGACTGCGGCCATGATCGCGTCCGGCGAACGGATGGACTTCTCGTCGTTGTCACGTCCGACCTCGGACAAACACTCGACCGGTGGGGTCGGCGACAAGACCACCCTCCCCCTGGCGCCTCTCGTGGCGGCGTGCGGCGTTGCGGTTCCCCAGCTTTCGGGCCGGGGACTGGGCCACACGGGTGGGACGCTGGACAAGCTCGAGTCGATTCCGGGCTGGCGTGCGGCGCTGTCCAAGAACGAGATGATGCAACAGCTCGAGGACGTCGGCGCGGTGATCTGCGCGGCCGGCGACAGCCTCGCGCCTGCCGACAAGAAGCTCTACGCCCTGCGCGACGTCACCGGCACCGTCGAGGCCATCCCGCTCATTGCGAGCTCGATCATGAGCAAGAAGATCGCCGAGGGTACCGGCGCATTGGTGCTTGATGTCAAGGTCGGGTCCGGAGCTTTCATGAAGGACGTCGACTCTGCTCGTGTGCTGGCGCGCACGATGGTCGACCTCGGCAAGGACGCCGGGGTGAACACCATCGCCCTGCTGACCAACATGCAGACCCCGCTCGGGCTGACGGCGGGCAACGCCCTGGAGGTTCGCGAGTCGGTGGAGGTCCTGGCCGGCGGTGGCCCATCAGACGTGGTGGAGCTGACCCTGGTCCTGGCCCGCGAGATGCTGGCGGCCGCCGGTCGCGGTGACGTCGACCCGGCCGATGCGCTCAAGGACGGACGCGCCATGGACGTATGGCGCCGTATGGTCACCGCTCAGGGTGGCGACCCGTCCGCGACCCTGCCGGTTGCCAAGGAGACCCATCAGATCCTCGCCACCGGCTCGGGTGTCCTGACGCAGCTGGACGCGCTGAAGGTGGGCATCGCCGCGTGGCGGCTGGGCGCAGGACGGGCCCGCAAGGAGGACACGGTCCAGGCCGGTGCAGGTGTCCAGATGCACGCCAAGCCCGGCGCCGTACTGCGAGCCGGCGACCCGTTGATGACGCTGCATACCGACACGCCCGAGCGGTTCGCTCGGGCGATCGAGGCGCTGGTTGGTTCGTGTTTCATTGCGCCAGAGGGTTCCCGGCCGGATCTGCTGCCGTTGGTGATCGAGCGGATCAGCTGAACCACCCAATGTCCGCAGGCTCTTGCTCTGAACGTGCCGTTACTGTGAACGCGTGCCCCGACTCATCACCGAACCCACGCGCATCCCAGTCCCCGGCGGCAAGGTCATCAATGAGCACGTCGGCCGGGTCAACACCGGAAGCGAGGCCGTCTCGGTCGCGCACATGATCGCCCCCGCCAACTGGCACGAGCCCTTCCAGACGCCGGAGTTCGACGAGATCACGCTTGTCCTGGCGGGCTCTGTCATCGTCGATCACGAAGGCGGACCGACAACCGCCCACGCCGGGCAGTCGATCCTCACCAGCGCCGGGGAGCGCGTCCGATACTCCTGCGGGCCGGAAGGCGCCGAATACGTCGCCGTCTGCCTCCCGGCTTTCGGCCCTGACACAGTCAACCGCGAGGACTGAGTGCTCACCGACGACATCTTGCTGCGCGCCCCGAAGGCGCTCCTGCACGACCACCTCGACGGCGGACTGCGCCCACAGACGATCATCGAGCTCGCCGATACCGCCGGCTACCAAGGGCTTCCGGCACGTGAGGCAGGCGCGCTCGGTGCCTGGTTCCGCGACAGCGCCAACTCGGGGTCGCTCGAGCGCTACCTCGAGACGTTCTCCCAGACGCTGGTGGTCATGCAGACCGTCGACGGACTGCACCGGGTCGCCAGCGAGTGCGTGCAGGACCTGGCCGCCGATGGGGTGGTCTATGCCGAGGTGCGTTATGCCCCGGAGCTGCATCTGGTCGACGGACTGTCGCTCGAGGAGGTGGTCGAGGCTGTGAATGCCGGCTTCCGCGACGGCGAGCGGATCGCGGCCGAGGCGGGTCGGCGGATCCGGGTGACCGCCCTCCTGACCGCAATGCGCCATGCCGCCAAGGGGACCGAGATCGCCGAGCTAGTCGTGCGTTATCGCGATGAGGGCGTTGTGGGCTTCGACATCGCCGGCGCCGAGGCAGGCTTCCCGCCCACCCGGCACCTGGACGCGTTCGAGTACCTCCGCCGTGAGAACGCCCATTTCACCATTCACGCAGGGGAGGGGTTCGGGCTCGCCAGCATCTGGGAGGCGATCCAGTGGTGCGGTGCCGACCGGCTCGGTCACGGCGTGCGCATCGTCGATGACGTTCGGGTTGCCGGCAGACCATACTCCGCGGATGTCGTCCACGCGGCCACGGCGGACCTTTCCGAGGTGAGCCTCGGCGGCCTTGCCGGATACGTGCGAGACCGGCGTATTCCGCTCGAGATGTGCCCGAGCAGCAATGTGCAGACTGGCGCTGCCGAATCCGTTGCGCTGCACCCGATCTCACTGTTGAAGCGGCTCAAGTTCAGGGTCACCGTCAACACCGACAACCGGCTGATGAGCGGCACCTCGTTGACCCGCGAGATGTCGCTGCTGGTCAACGACGCAGGCTGGACGCTGGAGGACCTGCGCTGGGTGACGATCAACGCGATGAAGTCCGCGTTCATCCCGTTCGACGAACGGCTGGCGATCATCGATGATGTCGTCAAGCCGGGCTTCGCTGAGCTGATCCAGGCCTGACCGTCGCCGGGCAGCCGAGGTCGAACGCGAGGACGACGCTATCGGGACAGCGAGTCGATCGGGTCCGCCGGGATGAGACGACTTCGCAGGGCGGCGTCCCGCTGCAGCCGGATCCAGTCGCGTCGGCGCCGATCTGCAATGACCGCGGCGAGCATGAGCTCGGGATGGGTGCCAGCCGGGGGCCGCGGAGCGAGATAGGCAACCACCTCGTCGTGCAGCTGGCTGCCGAGGGCGGCGCGCGAGCTGGGGCTCAGCAGGGGTGCACGCATGAGGAACTGCCGGACCGCCATGGCGAGGCCGTCAGGTAGCCGGGCGATGTCTGCGCCGGCCGCCCAGTCGGCCAGGTGAGGCGGCATCATCGGAGGCGGTGGCAACGTGATGTGGACCCGCTCCCGCACCACGTAGGTGCCGGCGGCATAGTCGCCGAGCCGTTTGCCCTTGCTGCTCACCAACCCGCTGACCAGGGCGGGCACCCCTAGCAGAACCCAGATCTCCACGAATCCGACGAGCGCGCGGGTCAAGGCATGGCGAAAGCCGATCGGCCCGGCATCGTCGCGGACGGTCCGCAGACCCGTGGCGAACTTGCCCACCGAACGGCCGCGGGTGAGGGTCTCCAGCGCGGTCGGGAGGACGACGAAGACCAGGACCAGGAGAATCGTCATCGCGACGTTGACGATGGCGTCGTCGGCGCCCTCTGTCATCAGCGGGACGACGAACAGGCCGGTCATCAGGGCTAGAAACGCAATTGACACGTCCAGGAAGCCGGAGAGTGCGTGCAGGGCGATGCCTGCGGCGGGCAGCTCCAGAGCGACGGCCTCGCCGGTGACGAGGTCGTCTACACCGACGCCCACTGTGCTGCTGCTCATGCAGTGCTGCTGCTCATGCTTGTGCTGCCCTTCATGAAAGGTTCAGCGTATCCGGCCAGCCCCCGCGGCCGGGGGTGGCCGCGAATACAGTGTGGACGTGGATCTGGACGCTTTTGTTGCAGCGCATCAGGGCGAGTGGAGCCGCCTTGAGTATCTGGCACGCCACGGATCGCCCAGTGGTGCCGAGGCCGATGAGATCCTCGACCTCTACCAACGCGTGGCCACGCATCTTTCCGTAGTGCGCTCGTCGGCTCCCGACCCCAGCTTGGTGACGTATCTGTCGTCGCTGCTGGCGCGAGCCCGAACGCGCTCCGCCGGAACGAGATCGGTGGCATGGTCAGATCTGCGGGTCTTCTTCATCGACACTTTTCCCGCAGCGCTGTACCGGACCCGGTGGTGGTGGATCCTCACCGCACTCGTCAACCTCGGGGTAGCGCTGGTCATCGGGTGGTGGTTCCTGTCGCACCCGCAGTTCGAGTCCTCGCTAATGCCTCCCTCCGAGATCGACAAGCTCGTCAACACCGACTTCCAGCACTACTACAGCGAGTTCGCCGCATCGCATTTCGCCGCGCTGGTCTGGACGCACAACGCCTGGCTGACGGCCATCTGCATCGCGCTCGGCATCCTCGGCGTCCCGGTGGTCTATCTGCTCTTCGAGAACGTCCTCAACCTGGGGTTCATGGGTGCGATCATGATCAACCACCAACGCGGTGCCCTGTTCTTCGGTCTGATCCTGCCGCACGGGCTGCTGGAGCTGACGGCTGTCTTCGTTGCCGGTGCGACCGGCTTGCGGTTGTTCTGGGCCTGGGTCGACCCCGGCCCGCGAACGCGCTCTCGGGCACTTGCCGAGGAAGGCCGCTCCGCGATGGCGGTGGCTCTCGGACTCGTGGTTGTGCTGGCCGTCTCGGGGGTCGTCGAGGCGTTCGTCACGCCCTCGCCGCTGCCTACCTGGGCGCGGATCAGCATTGGGGTGCTCGTCGAGGTGGCTTTCCTCACGTACGTGTTCACGGTGGGTCGCTGGGCGTGTCGGCGCGGCGTCACCGGCGACGTGGCAGCACGCGATGCGGGTGATACGGCACCGATCGTGGGCTGACGCCCATTCGCAAACCCGGGGACGGTGCGGTCGGATAGGTGTCGAACACAGGGACGGGGCGGCGACCCCTGCCTGACTACAGCAGGCCCCGGCTCTTGAGCAGCAGGTAGTGATCGGTCAACGCGACCGGAAGTAGCTCCGGCTCCGCATCGATCACGTGGACACCGAGGCGTCCCAAGACCTCGGCGGTGCGTTGCCGAAGGCTGATGGTGCGCTCGGCCGCCGCGGCGTCGTACACGCGCGAAGTGCTGCTGACGTCCGCGGCCATGGCGGCGAGGGCCGGATCGGCGACCGAGGCCAGGACTACCCGATGGTGACGGGTGAGCGTGGCCAGGGTCGGTAGCAGGCTCTCTTCGATGGCTGCGGGTTCGAGCGGGGTGAGCAGGACGACCAGCGAGCGGCGGCGGCTCAGGCCGGCGATTGCCCCGGCCATCAGTGACCAGTCCGCCTCGAGCAGTGCCGGCTCCAGCGGGGCCATCGCCGTCACGAGGTCGCTCAAGAGCGTCGTGCGACTGGAGCCGCTCAGGCGAGCGCGCACCTGTCGGTCGCCGGCCAGGAAGTCCACCCGGTCACCGGCACGGGAGGCCACTGCCGCCAACAGCAGCGAGGCGTCCATGGCCGCGTCCAGCCGGGGCATGTCACCCACCCTCCCGGCCGAGGTTCGTGAGGTGTCCAGGACCAGGATCAGACGCCGGTCGCGCTCAGGCTGCCAGGTGCGCACGACGACGGCGCTGCGTCGAGCGGTCGCCCGCCAGTCGATGCTACGGACGTCATCACCGACGACATAGTCGCGTAGAGAGTCGAACTCCGTGCCGGCCCCACGAACGCGAACTGCTGAGCGGCCGTCGAGCTGGCGCAGGACGGCAAGTCGGCTGGGCAGGTGTTTGCGCGACGTGAACGGTGGCAGGGCACGGATGAGTCCCTCGATCGGGAACGAGCGCTGCCGGGCGGCCAGGCCGAGCGGACCCACGCTCCGAACGGTGACCCGGTCGGCCCGTCGGTCGCCGCGCCGGGTGGGCGTCAGGGAGGTCCGTAGCGGCACACGCTCGCCGCCGTGGACCGTGACCGTATGCCGGTCGCCCGCCGCCCCCGCAGAAGGTTGCCATGCATCGCGAACGATGCCGCGCAGACGTCGCGGCGTTGGGTTGGTCAACCACAGCGTCGTGGAGCTACTCACACCGAGTCGGATCTGGTGGACGCGGTCACGACTGATCACGAGCTTGCGGGGGCTCAGCGCCAGCAGCAGGTCGAGCCCGACGGCGCACGCAGTGACCAGCCACCAGATCCGGACAGTGGTCATGGTCGGCTGGAGCACCACAGCGATCAGCCCCAGCACCAGAAGCAACGGCGCGCGCCCGGTCAACGCCACGAGGGCCACACCCCTGCTGTTGAGGGGCAGGCCGTTGAGGGGCAGGCCGTTGAGGGGCAGGCCGTTGACGGGCGCTGCCGGGAGAGGCGCGGAATACGGATTGGTGAGGGCATGGCGGGAGTCAGCGGGGGACCGGCACGGAGGACAGGGCGCTGGCCAGCACCGATCCGACAGTGACGCCTTCGAGCTCGGCCTCCGGTTGCAGAGCGAGTCGGTGGGCCAGCGTCGCGTGGGCGAGCGCCTTGACGTCATCGGGGGTCACGAACTCCCGGCCGCTCAACCAGGCCCAGACCCGGCTGGTTGCCATCAGTGCCGTGGCGCCACGTGGGCTGGCGCCCAAGGAGAGGGACGGAGACTGCCGGGTTGCTCGGGCTATGTCGACGATGTAGCCGGTGACCTCCGGCGAGACAGCCACCGTCCGAACTGCTGCCACCGCGGCATCGAGGTCGGTCGGCCCGGCGACTGCGCGTAGGCCGGCCGCAGCCAGGTCGCGAGGGTCGAAGCCGGACGCATGACGGTGGACCACCGCGATCTCGTCCTCGCGTGGAGGCAGCGGCAGCTCGACTTTGAGCAGGAACCGGTCGAGCTGGGCCTCCGGCAACGGGTAGGTACCTTCGTACTCGACCGGGTTCTGGGTCGCGGCGACCATGAAGGGCCATGGCAGGGGCCTGGGCACGCCGTCAACAGAGACCTGACGTTCTTCCATGGACTCCAGTAGTGCGGACTGGGTCTTGGGCGGCGTCCGGTTGATCTCGTCGGCAAGCAGCAGGTTGGTGAACACCGGCCCCTCCCGGAAGGAGAACTCGGCGGTGTGCGGGTCGTAGATCAAGGAGCCGGTGAGGTCGCCGGGCATCAGGTCGGGCGTGAACTGGACCCGCTTGGTCTCGATGTCGAGTGCGGTGGCAACCGCGCGGATGAGCAGGGTCTTGGCCACGCCCGGCACTCCTTCGAGCAGGATGTGGCCACGGCTCAGCAGCGCGATGATGATGCCGGACACGGCGGCGTCCTGCCCCACGACCGCCTTGGCGACCTCCTGGCGGACGGCGAGAAGCGCTGCGCGTGCTTGGTCCGAGGAGGCGTGGGCCTGATCGGAGGAGGGGCGATCCTGGGTTGGCTGGTTGACGTCCGTCATGTGCCGCGTACTTCTTTCTCGAGTGCCACGAGGGTGTTGGCTTTTTCCAGCAGGGACGAGTCATCATGGGCCGCAGGCGAGTCCAGAAGATGCAGCACATCCTGGTAGTCCCGGCCACTGACCGCGGCAGAGGCCGCTGCCACGCTGCTGATCGCAGACGAGGCGGACAGGCCCAAGTATGACGCTAGGCGCCTTCGCGTTGCCTGCTGCAGAACGGCCAGGGCTCGGGTGCGGTCGCGGGACTTGCGGTACATCCGTCCGCGGCTCTCGGTCGTCTCCACCGCCCTGACGATGACCGGCAGCGGTTCGGTGACCAGACGTCCAAGACGGCGTCCTCGCCAAAGGCACAACAACACCACGGCGGAGGTCCCTAGTACCAGGCCGGGCTGGAACCACTCGGGAGCGATGGATCGCGAGGTGCCGTCGGCTGCTGAGATGTCGGCCACGGAGGGGACGTACCAGACCAGGCGGTCGGTGTGCCCGAACAGGTGCAGGGCGATCGCAGCGTTGTCGGAGTCGAGGATGGCCCCGTTGACGATCAGGCTTTCGTCCCCGAGCAGGATCACCGGCGGTCGTCCCGCGGCGGCGGGCAGGCTGACCATGGCGCCGCCCCCGTCCCTCTTGTCGGGGAAACAGGTCGTGGCGGCGGAGCCGTTGGCCGTCGGAAGGTAAGCGCGGTCTGCGTGGGAAAGTCGGAAGTCCGCGCCCACGTCTGTGCCCCGGCAGCCGGCAGCCACCTTCGTCAGATCCGCCAGGTGAGAGTCGACCGGCAGGCCCATCCCCTTGGTGACCTCGGGGTCGGGGTCGAGCAGGACCAGGCTGGCGGCCGACGTAGCGTGTGCCAGCGCCGCATGCGCCGTCCGCCCCGACAGGCTGTCCGTGCCGGTGATCGCGACCGTTGTGGCGCCGTCGACGGTCAGTGCGAGAAGCTCGCGCTGACTGCGGACGACAGTCACTGCGACGCCGTGGTCGCTCAGCACATGGGCCAGCCCCTGGGCTCCGTTGTAGCCGGGGTTTGCCGGGTCGAGGTCGTTGGTGTTGCCCTGGGGGCTCCGGGTCAGCAACGTCAATGCCAGGGCGCTCGCCATCAGCAGGAAGACCACGATCACAGGCGTGAGCCATCGGGGACGCCTGCGTGTCAGGGGTTGCGAGACAGCGGTGGTTGTCGTCATACCGGCAGATCCTCGAGCGATGACGCCAGTAGCAGCGGGCGGGTTGTGACCAGTTCCGCGTCGAGCTGATGGATCTGGCCGGCTTGGTAAGCGGTCGCCCGGCGGTGTCCGTAGCGCACGGAGTCGAACAGATCAGCGGCCCGCGCGAGCCGGGCAGCGTGGTCAGGGAACGGCGATGCCAACGCCAGACTGACCTCGTGGGCGGTGCGGCCGGGGGCGTCATCGAGCACCCTGCGATCACTCATCTCCTTGGCTATGGCGCGGAATCCGTCCAGAACGGCGTCGTCGTAGCGTCCGTCTCGCAAGGCCTCGGCAGCCAGGTCACGGTAATGGCGTGGCGTGATCGTGACGTCTTCCAGCACTGCCGCGTCCGAATGGTTGGCGACTGGCTCACGGCGCACCTTGGGCAGGACCCAGACCAGGAGAGCGATCACCAGGAAAGCCAGCAGGACCGTGATGACCGGGGAGATTCCGGCCAGATGGCGGGCGCCGTCGAGGAGGTTGCGCAGCTGCTCGAGGATCCACCGGCTCACTGAGTCAAGCCAAGGGCTCTGATAGTCGGCGCTATGGAGCTCTTGCTTCAGCCAGTCCCGCGCCTCTGGAGGCGTGGGGTTCAGGTCGCGAACAAGTGACCAGCTCGCCGACTTCATGAGATGCCGGTCAGATCCGCGGCGCGGGGTTGGTTTGGGCCTCGCGGAGCAAGACGACGTCGAGCGCTTCGAGGCGCATTCGCCGGTCTATGTACAGCAGGCCGGTAACAGCCGCTACGAACGGCGTCGTGATCGCCCCCGTGAGCAGTGCTGATAGGTGCGAGACGAACGTGACGATCATCTGCCCGGACTCGCTGTCCTGTCCCGAGAGTGCGCCGAGGATCGTGCCGATGATCGAGAACGGCAGGCCGAGCAGCGATCCGGCGATCCCGGCAAGGAATCCGGCCAGCAGCGTGATGCCCAGGATGCGCCAGAACGCGGCGCCCGTGGTGAGTGCGAAGGAGCGTCGCAACCCGGCCATCACCCCGTGGCCCTCGAGAACTATCGCGGGTGCGGCCAACGAGATCTTGGTCGAGACCGCCAGGGCTACGGCAATGAGGCTGAGCAGGCCGACGAACAGCAGGAAAAGTCCCGCGCCGAGGTTGTTGTTGATCAGCAGCAGCACACCTGGCCCGATCAGTAAAGCCGCTGCCAGGAGGCTGAACAGTCCGGACAGAATGGCCAACGCCAGCAATGACGGGATCCGTCCGCGGGTGGCTCGCCACGTCGCACCGATACCCGGTTTGCGACCCAGGACCGCCTGGCCCACGACATGGATCAGCACTCCGCTCAGGAGGGCAGTCGCGAGCTCGGTGGAAAGCATCTGGATCAACGTGGACGGAAACCCCAGGAAGGCCTGGGCCTCGGGTCCGGACGTGCTCAGGGCCCTGGCCGCGAGATGGGTCGCGCCGATTCCCATCGCAGCCGACGGGACCAGGAACACGGCGAGCACCATTGCCGACAGTCCGACCATCGACTTCGGGTTGAAGCGAACGGCCTTGACGGCGCCGTCCAGGATGTCACCGAGCTGCAGTGGCCGAAGTGCCACGATGCCCGGTTTGTGCGCGGTCAGCATCGGGATCTGCGGCATCGGGGCTTGTCGCGGGTACGGCGGCGGCTGCATGGGCGGGCCGGTCGGCGGGGGGGTGTTAGGTGGCAGCGCGGCGGGCGACCAGCTGGGCGCTGGTTCGCGGTCCTGCGGTCCAGGGGCCGGGAATCCGCCGGTCACCGTCATCTGCCTCCCTGATCAGTCGGGTATCGACCCATGATGTCCCAGACTGGCGGCTCACGGCATTGCCGACAGGATCCGCGCCGCTGACAGCCTGTGGCAGAGAGGCTACAAGCCAGGCATGTGGCCCAGTTGGTCCGCCGGCGGTGCGCTCACGGGCTTGACAGCATCCCATTCGGTGAAATTCAGCGTGGTTGGCTGGCTCTTGGGGCCCACGATGCGCAGCAAGCGCGCCTGGCCGTCGGCCGAGACGTAGATCTTGGAGTTGTCGCCCCCGACCCTGTCCGTCAGGACGTAGGCGGGGATCCCATCGACATCGCCCTTCTCGACCTTGGTGAGCACCTTGCCCGATATCGATATCTCGTTGGCGAAGATCTGGTCCAGCAGCTTGCCGACCGTGAGGTCGCCCATTCCGGCTGCGGACCCAGCCGGAACCTTGAGGTACTTGCCTGCGGCCGTCTTGGCAACCGCCGGGGAGCCGTTCTTGGTCCAGTACGCCTTGTCGGCTTTGATGTAGGTCGCGCCGCCGGCAGTGAGGATCTCGATCGAACCAGTGCCGTCGTTGATGAGCGCCCTGCTGTTCTTGCCCGCACGGTCGCCGGCAATGTCGACCTGGACTTTTACGGCCTTGCTGCTGGTGGTGCTGCCGTTGCTGATGTCGCCCTTGATGCGCACGCTCTTGGCCGCAGTGCTGCTCTTGCGTAGCTGGTCCAACAGCGCCGCTGCTGAGCTCCCCGTCGCGCCGGCGCTCGAAGAGCCGGTGGCCTTGGTTGCCGGGGTGCTCGATGAGCAGGCGCTCAGAGCGAGTGCGACGGCTGCGGCCAGGGCGAGATATGACGTGCGCCGGTGTCTGGCGAAACTCATCGCGTGAAACCTCCGGGGAGTGGCTCGCCGGGCCGTGGCCCGGCGGAATGTCCGACTCGCGCACGGTATCAGGCAATTCTCGCGAGCGCCGTGACCCCAGTCATGGCCGCAGGTGCTAGCGACCCTTGGGGTGCCAGACGGTCTTGGTCTCCAGGTAGGCCTTGATCCGGGTCAGGTCCGGTGTAGACGCCCAGTCCGGTTCGACCGCGTCGGTGTCCTCGCCGGCCGGGCGCAGGACCCGCTTGAGGTTCTCGGCGCTGGCACGTTCGAGGTCTGCCCACACCAGGCCGTCGGCGTCGGCGGCGCCGGTCAGGTCGATGGCGTTGACGTCCTGGTGAGCGGCCAGCCACGGTGCGACCTCGGCGGTGCGTCCGGTGATCAGGTTGATGACGCCCGCAGGAACGTCGGACGTCGCCAGCACCTCCGAGAGCGTCACCGCCGGCAGCGGCCGTTGCTCGCTGGTCAGCACCACTGCTGTGTTGCCGGCCACCACGATCGGCGCGAGGACGCAGACCAGGCCGAGCAGCGAAGAGCGTTGCGGCGCAAGGGCGGCGACCACTCCGGTGGGTTCGGGCGCGGAGATGTTGAAGTATGGTCCGGCGACCGGGTTGACTCCACCCAGGACCTGGGCGATCTTGTCCGACCATCCGGCATACCAGACCCACCGGTCGATGGCCTGGGAGACGACGGTGTTCGCGCGTGCAGGGGTGAGTCCCTCGGCGGCGGCGACCTCAGTGGCGAACTGTGCGCGCCGGCCCTCCATCAGCTCAGCCACGCGATAGAGCACCTGACCACGGTTGTAGGCCGTGGCCCCGGACCATCTGGCGAAGGCACCCCGGGCGGCCACGACAGCGTCACGGGCGTCCTTGCGGGAGCCCATCGCGGCATTGGCGAGAAACCTGTCGTGGCTGTCGCGCACCTCGTAGGTGCGGCCGGACTCGCTGCGCGGGAAGGCCCCACCGATGTAGAGCTTGTAGGTCTTGCGCACCTCGATCCGCTGACCGGCGCCGGCATCCGGTTCTGACGACTTTCGTCGAGCTGCGGTGGGGCTCATCGGGTCGCTCCTGTCGTGACGTAGCCCGCCAGGCCGTGGCGGCCGCCCTCACGGCCGTAGCCGGACTCCTTGTAGCCGCCGAACGGAGAGGTCGGGTCGAAGCGGTTGAACGTGTTGGCCCAGACCACACCTGCCCGCAGCTGGTCAGCCATCCACAGGATGCGGGAGCCCTTCTCGGTCCAGATCCCTGCCGAGAGCCCGTATGGCGTGTTGTTGGCCTTGGCGACCGCCTCCTGCGGAGTGCGGAACGTCAGCACCGACAGCACCGGCCCGAAGACTTCTTCCTGGGCGATCCGGTGAGTCTGCGAAACCTCCGTGAAGATCGTGGGGGCGAACCAGAACCCGCGCTCAGGCAGGGCGCAGGGCGCGCTCCATCGGGTTGCGCCCTCGGCTTCGCCGATGTCCGACAGCTCGCGGATCCGGGCGAGCTGGGCCGCCGAGTTGATGGCGCCCACGTCGGTGTTCTTGTCCATCGGGTCACCCACCCGCAGAGTCTGCAGACGTCGTTTGAGCCGCATGATCACGTCATCCGCGACGTTCTCCTGGACGAGCAGACGGGACCCGGCGCAGCAGACGTGGCCCTGGTTGAAGAAGATCCCGTTGACGATCCCCTCGACTGCCTCGTCAATGGCGGCGTCGTCGAAGACGATGTTGGCGGCTTTGCCGCCGAGCTCGAGAGTGGCTCGTTTTCGGGTCCCGGCGATGGAACGGGCGATGTCCTTGCCTACTTCGGTCGATCCGGTGAAGGCGATCTTGTCGACCCCGGGGTGGCGGATCAGGTGGGCCCCGGTCCGGCTGGTACCGGTGATGATGTTGACCACCCCTGCCGGCAGGTCGGCCTGCTGGCAGACCTCGGCGAACAGCAGAGCGGTCAGCGGTGTGGTCTTGGACGGTTTGAGGACGACGGT
>Ga0209745_1000325_pt1 | contig 28337 bp, 21 predicted proteins | sample BarGraNGADG00312_FD_184495 | JGI IMG/M metagenome (GOLD analysis project Ga0209745, IMG submission 184495) | Arctic peat soil microbial communities from Barrow, Alaska - Barrow Graham LP Ref core NGADG0004-312 (SPAdes) (version 2) | ecosystem: Environmental > Terrestrial > Soil > Wetlands > Peat...
TGATCGAATGCAAGCGATTTTGCATGCAAAGCCTGACGTGGCAATATCTTAAAACAATTCTTTATAAATTGATGATATTTTGTAAATGTCGTTCCTTTAATTATCTGATCTCCACCGTATTCCGCATCATTGAATAATGGGTGTTTAATGTGACTGAAATGCACTCTTATCTGATGTGTTCGTCCGGTTTCAAGTTTACATTCGACAAGGGATATATATCCAAGATCTTCCAATACTTTATAATGAGTTATTGCATGCTTCCCTTCTTCTTCATCTTTGAAAACCTGCATCACTTTTCTGTCTTTTACACTCCTGCCTACATTCCCAGTAATAGTGCCCTCTAAAGGATTTGGCACTCCCCAAACCAGTGCGTTGTACCTGCGATCTGTTGTGCGATCGTAGAACTGTTTTGAGAGTCTGTTCAGGGCGTATTCATTCTTTGCAATAACAAGTATTCCGGAGGTGTTTTTATCAAGCCTGTGAACCAGTCCGGGTCTGGCTTGACCTGTGTTGAATAAAGGAAGGTCCTTGAAGTGCCACATAAGAGCGCTTACCAGAGTTCCGGTATAATTTCCGTGTGCCGGATGTACCACCATCCCGGGTTCTTTATTTACAACCAGAACATCGTCATCTTCATAAACAATATTTATCGGAATGTTTTCAGGGACGAGTTCAATTTCTCTCGGAGGGGTAGGCAAAACAACCTGTACCAAATCCCCCGGTTTAACTTTGTAGTTTGGCTTAACAGCGATATTGTTTACCAGAATACATCCTGCATTCGCAGCATTCTGGATGCGTGTTCTGGAGGTGCTCTCGATTCTGTCTGTAAGGAATTTATCTATTCTGAGCAGTGTTTGCCCCGGATCGGCCTTAAATCTGAAATGTTCAAAAAGTTCCTGCTGGTCAACTAATTCTTCTTCTGTCATTTTTGATGATTACCTTGATTTAATTATACGGTTATAACCTATTGATCTGCCGTTCATTGTCGTAACGATAATATAAATTCCTTCATGCAGCGAGGATATATCAATGCGCTCAGTGTAACCGGTTTTTATTAATTCACGACCGGAAATATCGAGAATAGTTATTTTTATTAATCCTGACTGAGGCAGATCTCCACTGTTAATATTAATATAATCAGTTGCGGGGTTAGGCCAAACACTGACCATGCTCTTATTATTTGAATAAATATCATTAATTGCTGTTATCCTCAGAGGATTTCCAACGACCGGTCTAATCATTATGCTTCCATTTACCTGCGATTGTTGCCATTGGCCATTTAACCAGTATAACTGCCTGCCGGCATTAGGAGTATTAATATCGAGACCGGCATTCAGAAAGGTTTCAGAGCGCTGCCTCCATCCCACATAGAATATGTTATTTAACATAACTCCATCCGGAAGAACGTAGGTATAAAAACCGTTGATCACATCTCCCTGTTCAACCAGCACCTCCTCTTTTGTATATAAAACATTCCCGGGAACACCATTATCATCATCCCAGACCATCAGGTCGAATGTTCTTTTATTAGCATCCAGATAGCTGTCATTGAAACATATACGGATAGCTCTTAAAGTATCGGGAATGAATACGGCAAACCTGTAAGCTGCCATAGCGTTTCGTGAGCCAAGCCCGTTTATTCCATATCCGGCTTCAGCTGTCCCGTCATCAAAAGCAAAATAGTCGTTGAAAACCTGGTAATAAACTAAAGTGTCGTTTCCCTTTGGATCAAACTCATCGGTTTTTAGAGAGCACGTAATCCGGAACAGAGCTGAATCGATGTACGGAGTATTGAAAGTATAGACAAGATTAGCCTTATAATCGACGTTGGTTAAAGGACTTATATTTGCAGCGCCAGCGGAGAAAAAATCCGATTGTACATTTTTATAAACATCCCAAATCTCAAAATTACGGGTTACATTCCTGGTTATAATATCATTATTGCGATAATGAATCGGTATATAAGAGCCCATCTCCTGAAGTTCGATCTTTTTGAATTGTTCCCAGGGCATCGCCTCATGATTTTTAAGCAGAGACCTTAGGGGTAATCTGAAAGCAACATCTGCAAAAACTGTGTCGGCAGCATTTCTGTTTTTACCCAGAAGAACATAATCTACATTCCATATATCACCATTTCCGGCCATTGACGGATCTTCTGAAAGTATTGAACTGAGGCTTGCATAGTTAATGAATCTAAACTGAAAACCTTTTTTCAGGAAACGCGCATTATCTATCTTTAGAATAACCGGTTTAAATCTAAGATCTGAGTTGCCTTCCATTCTCCATACGGAATACCATTTGTTCTCTCCGGGAGCAAGAAACTGAAGTGTAAGGCTGTCTCTGGCCTCCGGAGGATCGCTTAATCCACCAGCCTGATAAAAAAAGCTAAACCAGATATTGTCTGAGGAGGTATAATTAAGATTTAACGGTTTCGACGTAAGCTCGTCAGCTTTAAACCCTGTCGTGGAGGCCGTCTCATACAGCCGTCCTGTGCTGTTGAGGGCATCAAATGTTGCAATTCCGATTGTGATCTGGCTGTCGGAGTAAGTGTTGTTAATAAAGACATTTTGGTCGATCCATTTTTTATTGTCAGGGAAAATTGATCGTCCTGAAAAATCGTCAAAAAATGGAAGCTCAAGAGTATCTGAAGCAGACAGACCTTTGTTTATTTTCGTATTATCCTTTGAACTGGTTATAGCCCAATTCGATTGTAGACCGGTAACAACTTCCTGTGCCGAAGATAATACCAGACAAATATTTAAAAAAATAAAATATAGAATTATCTTCTTCGTCATCTGGATTAGTTAGATGTCACTCTGGTAGTATCAGCAACCGGAATTGAATCGGACCTGATTATAAGTGTATAATCTACCGTCAGTTTGGCGGAATCAACTGTTAGCCATAGGTATATTGCAGAGCCGAGTTGAAGGCTGCCGTCTATATTGTACTCCGGATTCTGTTTATATACAAAAGCGTTAGTGGTATCATTCCCGCTCTTAATTGAATTATCATAAATATATGTTCCCAAATTAAGAGATGCTATAAGTATCTTCTTTTTTGCGGGTTCAAGGGTCATCCCTGTTAAGTCAGGAATGGAAGTACGTTGATTACTTAATCCTTTGCCCAGTACCAGTCCTATAACCGACCCTTTCTGAATTGAATCACCGGCTGCGATCTTTTTACCATTATAAAGCTGTTCCAAAACAAAACCTACAGAGAGATCTGGCTTGTATCTTGACTCGCCCATTTTAAGACCGGAACTTTCAATCATATAGGATGCCTGAATTATTGGCAGATCGATAAGATTTGGCATGGCAACCATCTCAGGACTGAATGCATTTATTATAAGTACAACATTTCTCCATTTCTTTACTTTGAACCCTGGTTTGGGATTCTGTTCTGTTACACAACCACGTGGAACAAGAGTCGTATAAACTGAATCAATGATCTGGTATTTTAGCTTACTTTTTTTTGCCAGTTTAGCTGTCTGATCCATTGTAAGGCCATAAAAATTGGGTACTGGCCGTGCCTGCCCATGTCTCGTATAGAAATTAAGCACTATCAGTAACAACATTAACCCTCCAACAGAAATTGCAATCGCAAATGCAAGATTTTTAAAAAATACTTTGCTTAAGAGAAATTTTTTTAAGCTCATGCTGACAAATTGATATTAGTAATAACGCAAAGGTACTTATAAAATTATAAGAAATATTGTCGGGAAATTCTAGACTAGACTTTTTTGCTACTAAATCCTGCTCTTTTTTGCCCCCTGCCCACTAAAGGGGGTTCTAAGTCAAATGTTTAGCCCCCTTCAGTGGTCCAGATAATTATCGGGAAGGTGACTAAATGGCGTTGTAGAGTGAATCTCTCTCTACCGGAATGTATCCCGCTTCGCTTATTATTTTGCAGATCTCATCGGTTGTCATAGCAGGGTTCCCTTCTTTCGAACCAGCCATCGAATAGATTCTGGTTGTATCGTCAATTGTTCCATCCATATCATCTGCGCCAAAAGAGAGAGAGAGCTGTGCCCCTTCTTTCCCTATCATTGGCCAGTAAGCTTTTATATGCGGGAAGTTGTCGAGGAATATTCTGGATACAGCATAGTTCCTGAGATCCTCAACAATACTCACCTCGCCAAGATAGGACATACTGTTATTCGACTTCTTGTATTTTAAGGGGATAAATGCATTAAATCCACCGGTTCGGTCCTGAAGCGAGCGAAGGCGATCGAGATGATCTATTCGATGACTGTAAGTTTCCATATGGCCATATAGCATAGTGGCATTGGATGGTATTCCAATTTTGTGGGCGGTTTCGTGAATTGTCAGCCACAGTTCTGAGGAGGCCTTTTCATCACAGATGGTTTTTCTGAGTTCCTCATCGAAAATCTCAGCGCCGCCACCTGGTATTGAATCGAGACCATAAGATTTCAGCTGCTTTAATCCATCTTCGATTGTATAACCGGCTTTGTTTATCATATAGTCGAGTTCAATAGCCGAAAAAGCTTTTACATGCAACCCGGGACGGTGTTCTTTGATTTTCTTAATCAGCGAGCCCCAGTAATGCAGGTCGTACGATGGATGAACCCCACCAACGATATGAACTTCAGTAACCTCTTTATTGTCAAAGCGTTTTACTATTTCGAGCATTTCCTCATGACTGTACTCCCAACTATCAGGGTCGCCCTCTGGTTTATGATAAGAGCAGAACCTGCAGTTATAGATGCATTTATTTGTTGGTTCAATGTGAAAGTTCCGGTTGAAATATGCAAGATTTCCGTTATGATTTCTTCTGACGATGCTTGCCAGCAGACCCAGAAGCGAAAGATCAGCTTTATTGTAAAGTAATAAACCGTCATCCTTAGTAATACGGATACCTGATGTTATCTTGCCGGCTATCCGTTGGAGGTCTGCATCATCAATGTGGGTTAAAAGATTATCCATTTTTTAAAATTAGAAGGCTGGTAAAGGTAAGAATTTAGGGGCTGAGTTAAGGGGGTACATGCAAACAAAAAAGGCGTCCTGTAAAGACACCTTTAAGAAGATATTGTAAAATGTGTATTATCCTTTTAATTTAAGCTCCTCGGAAACTGAAAGTTTTTTTCTTCCTTTAGCTCTGCGGGCAGCAAGAACTCTTCTTCCGTTTGGAGTTGACATCCTTTCTCTGAAACCATGTTTATTTGATCTCTTCCTTCTTGATGGCTGAAACGTCCTTTTCATCTTTTCAATTATATTTGTTGACTAACATTCAAATTTGAGAATGCAAATGTAGTACTTTTTTGAAATATAAAAACCAGTAAGGTGTTTTTTTTCAAAAAAATCAAAATGAGAGGTATATTATCTTTTTAGTTTCAAAAAAAGGTTCCTCAAAAAAGTCTTTTATATCCCAAACTTTTACGCGTTTTTTAAAAGGGGAAAGTTCTTCTGAAAAATCACCTCCTTTAAGGTATAAGATCCCATTCCTAAGGCTGTTAATCCCTGAGGTTTCAATATTTTTGGAGGTCATACTTACAAATCCCGGGAACTCTGTAACTGCCCTGCTCACTATGAAATGGAACCTGCTTTTTTCGTCTTCAACCCTTTTCCTTGTTGGAACGACATTTTCTAACCCAAGTTCCTCTGCAACTGCTTTTACCACTTTAACCTTTTTTCCAATCGAGTCGAGAAGAGTGAATTCAGAGTCGGGGAACATAATTGCCAGTGGTATGCCGGGGAACCCGCCCCCCGTTCCAACATCAAGGATCCTTGTTCCGGGTAAAAAGCCAATGATCTTCGCTATTGCCATTGAGTAGAGAACATGATGAACCAGAAAGTTATCCATATCCTTACGGGAAATCAGATTGATCATACTGTTCCACCGGTCGTAGATCTCCCTTAACTGCGACAGCTTCTCCTTCTGAGAGACAGATAATAATGGGAAATACTTAAAAATTCTTTCTGGCACTACCTGTTACCTGTTTTAGTTAGTATGTTGTAAAGCAGAGTTTTGGCTCTGTATAATTGAGCTTTTACAGTTCCAATAGGCAGCTTAAGTTCAGATGAAATCTCTTCATACGAGTATTCTTTGTAATAGCGTAGTTCGATAAGTGATTTATACCTCGGTTTTAGCTGGTTTACAATATCTTTCAGGGCCGCAATCTCCTGACGATTTATTAATGACTCTTCAGGGTCGGGCATATCAGACTGAAGGTTTACGGTTAGATTGTCTAAATCATCCTGCTGATTATCAAACGGAGCAGGAGAGAGTTGCTTCTTTCTTATAAAGTCAACGCAATTGTTTGTTGCAATTTTAAAAAGCCAGGTGCTGAATGCAAATTTCGGCGTGTAAGACTCCAGATTCCTGAACGCTTTTCCAAAAGCTTCAATTGTCAGGTCTTCAGCATCGGATGAGTTGTTTACCATCTTAAGAAGCATATAGTAAATTGAATCCCGGTAACGGTTCATCAGGCCGGCAAAAGCTTTTTCATTTCCTTTTCTGGCCTCTTCAACTAGCAGCAGATCGCCCTTTGCCTTGTCCGATAAAACATGAGTTACTTCCATCTGTTTTTACCCGGAGTGTTCAGAAGATTACTAAAATACAATAGTGCATTTATTATTGGGGAAAAGATATCAAAAAATAGCGAAAAAGTTACTAATCCTGATTCATTTAATTTTTTCTGAACAAAAACAAAAATAATAATTTGTGTAATGAGCCTTAATGCGAATATACCTAAAACATAAGGCCAGAGAAAAGTGAATGAAAGCAGGACAATAAATGTGGTATAGAATATTATTCTGGTTATAGTTTCAGTAATTAAGAGAATTCTGTCTCTTAACTTATAATATGGAGCAGTTGTCAGATGCCTTTTCTTTTGTGCTATCCATTCTCTCAAACCCGAACGTGGAACAGATTTGGTATGTGTGCTGCTTCTGAACTCAACCCGTGTATTTTTTCTCGTGGCATTTGTATTAACAAAAAGATCATCATCTCCTGAAATAATATGATTATGAGCTCCAAAGCCCTTATTGGCGAAAAATACTGACCGGCGGTAAGCCAGATTGCGACCAACACCCATGTATGGAATACCACGAATGGCCATGCCCAGATATTGCATTGCTATTATCATACTGTCATATCGAATGAATTTATTGAGTAAACCTTTCTCTTTAAGATAACCTCCGTATCCCAGCACAAAAGATATCCTGTCATCAAAATTTGAAGTCATCCCCTCCAGCCATTTGTCAGATTCGGGCTGGCAATCCGCATCTGTGAATAGAAGAAGCTCGTTCTTTGCTGCTTTAATTCCAATGAATTGAGCGAACTTTTTATTATGTGCAAATTTAGGATCTTTGTTTACTGTAGAGATCTTTAAATTCGGATACTGCATAACAAATTTGCCAAGTACATCATAGGAATTATCTTCAGAACAATCATTTACAACAATTACTTCAAAATCGGGATAATCCTGTTCCAAAACTGACGGTAAAAAATTGGAAAGGTTCTCAGCTTCGTTACGTGCACAAATTATAATTGAGACAGGTTGTCGGATTGATTTACTCACTGCTGGTTTATAAATATGAACAGCAAGATAAAAGAACAGGTAATAAAACAACTGAACAGCTGCAACAAAAGAAAAGATTAGAAATACGGCTAAAAGAAGAACATTCTCACTGTCTATCATCTGACTTCCATTTATGTCAGCAATATTAATAAGATAATCTGTATGACAAAAAAAATAATTCATGATAATTTTCTTAGGCCGTATGGAAGAATTACATTTGTGCTTCGAAAAATGAGCTAATTATATATGTTTAAAATAGAGAGTAGGGATAAGGAATCAAGAGCACGGACCGGTATATTGAAGACTGCTCATGGTGATATTCCGACTCCGATATTTATGCCTGTTGGAACGGGGGGTACTGTAAAAGGAATTCTTCAGCGCGATTTATCAGAGGATATTAATGCAAAAATAATTCTTGGGAATACATACCATCTTTATTTGCGACCGGGAACAGAAGTCCTTAAAGCAGCAGGTGGTCTTCATAAATTTATGTCGTGGGATCGTCCGATATTGACAGACAGTGGTGGCTACCAGGTGTTCTCTCTTACAGGAAACAGGAAGCTTTCTGACGAAGGAGCTGTTTTTAAATCCCATATTGATGGATCAAAACATGTTTTTACTCCTGAAAATACGATTGATATACAACGGATTATTGGTGCAGATATAATGATGGTATTTGACGAGTGTGCTCCATGGCCATGCGATTATCAATACGCAAAAAAGTCGGTTGCTCTTACTCATCACTGGCTAGACAGGGCAGTGGTAAGGTTCAGGGAAACAGATCCTTTATGGGGAAAAGAGCAGTTCCTTTTTCCTATAGTTCAGGGTGGTGTATTTGATGACCTGAGAAAAATATCAGCGGAAAAAATTGCGTCGGCAGGGATGGCAGGAAATGCCATTGGTGGTTTGTCTGTAGGAGAACCGGCTGAAGAGATGTACCGGATTATAGAGATTGTTAATGAGATTCTGCCTCCCGATAAGCCACGTTACCTGATGGGAGTAGGTACCCCGGTTAATCTTCTGGAAGCAATTGAAAGAGGAATAGATATGTTCGATTGTGTTATGCCTACCCGTAATGGTCGCAATGGAATGTTATTCACAAGTGAGGGGACCATAAACATCAGAAACCGTAAATGGATGGATGATTTTAGTCCAATTGATCCGGAAGGGCCATCGACAGTAAGTCTTTGTTATTCAAAGGCATATCTTCGACACCTTGTAATATCCGGTGAAAATCTCGGAGCTCAGATTGCAAGTATACACAACCTGGGATTTTATTTAAGACTTGTTGAGGAAGCAAGAAAAAAAATTGAAGAGGGTAATTTCAAAGTATGGAAAAGCTCAATGGTAAAAAAACTTTCGGAGAGGCTTTAGATTCTCTGAAGATTAAGTTGATAGATAAGTATATTATTAGAAAGTTCCTTGGTACTTTCTTCTTCTGTCTTGCATTGATACTTACTATTGCTGTTGTTTTCGATTTTGCTGAAAAAATCGACAATTTCATGGAGAAGCAGGCCCCTGTGCATGCAATAATTTTTGATTATTACCTAAACTTCATTCCATACTTCGCGACACTCTTCGCCCCGCTGTTTGTCTTTATTTCAGTTATTTTCTTCACTTCCAAAATGGCGATACATACTGAGATTATCGCTATCCTGAACAGTGGAATGAGTTTTAAAAGAATGATGTGGCCCTATTTTGTTTCAGCTCTGGTAATTGCCGCTTTCACTTTTATTCTGACCAATTTTATAATTCCAAAATCAAATCTGGTACGGATGGATTTTGAAGATAAGTACTATCGTAGTTCAGCCCGGAAAGTAATGGTGGAGAATATTCACAGACAGGTATTTAAAAATTATTATGTTTATATGGGAACCTACAGTCCTCTCAACCACAGAGGACAAAATTTTACAATTGAAAAATTAGATAGTGGCAGAATTGTATCTAAACTATCTGCCGAGTATGTTACTTATGATACAATAACAAAAAAATGGTCGGCATTCAATTATTATATACGCGAAATAAAAGGAAATGTGGAGGAATTCACTCAGGGTACAAAAATTGACACTACTCTTACAATAAACGAAAATAGTTTTTCAACCGATCCTGGCTTTGTTGGTACAATGACCTATAGAGAACTTGGAGATTATATCAGCCTGCTTCAGCTGCAGGGATCGGAAGAACTGAAACTTTTCCTGATTGAAAAACACCGGCGGTTTGCCAACCCCTTTGCTGTTTTTATTCTTACACTTATTGGCGTTTCATTGTCTTCAAGGAAAATACGGGGAGGCATTGGCATGAATATAGGTATTGGGCTTATACTAAGCTTCTCATATATCCTGTTTCTCCAGTTTGCATCACAATTTTCACTTAAGGGAGACCTGAGTCCAATGCTGGCAATGTGGATACCAAATATTATTTATTCAGTTATTGCGTTGGTCCTTTACAAAATGGCCCCGAAATAGTTTTATATTTTAAAAAAGAATTATATGCTAATTAACAAAAAGATTCTGGAGTTACAGGAGAAACGTGAGAAGGTATTGCTGGGCGGAGGTGAGCAGGCAATTGAAAAACAGAAAGCTATGGGTAAACGCACAGCTCGCGAGCGCATTATGGCCTTGCTTGACGAAAACTCCTTTAATGAATACGACATGTTTGTTGAACATGACGCCCGCGATTTTGATATGTATAAAAAATCGCTCCCGAGCGATGGGGTAATTATCGGATCGGGAACTATCTATGGCGCTCCGGTCGCAATTTTTGCCCAGGATTTTACAGTTGCAGGAGGATCGCTGGGACTTATGCACTCAAGGAAAATTACGAAAATAATGGACCATGCCCTGAAAATGAGGATGCCTCTTATTGGTATTAATGATTCAGGAGGTGCTAGGATACAGGAAGGAGTGAACTCACTTGCCGGTTATGGTGAGATTTTCTTTCGTAATACAATATCGAGCGGTGTCATCCCCCAGATATCTGTTATCCTTGGACCATGTGCTGGAGGTGCAGTCTATTCCCCTGCTCTTACAGATTTTGTTTTTGTTGTCGATAAGATCTCGAAAATGTTTATTACAGGACCAGAAGTGATAAAAACGGTTCTTGGTGAGGAAATCTCTATGGAAGATCTGGGAGGCGCCAGGGTGCATAGCGAAATAACAGGTAATGCTCATTTCTTTGCTCTGAGTGAAGAAGAGTGTTTCGATCAGATAAAAAAACTCATCACATTTATCCCATGGAATAACGGGAAGAAAGCCCGTATGTTCGATCCGGCCGAACCAAAACCGGAATATAATATTGGTAAGATTGTTCCCGCAGATCCTACTCTCCCATACGATGTTAAAGATGTAATAAGATCAATTGTGGATAATTCGGATTTCTTTGAGATAATGGAACTTTATGCAAAGAACATTGTAATTGGTTTCGGACGTATGGGCGGACGAACAACAGGGTTTGTAGCTAATCAGCCTTTGGAAATGGCAGGGGTTCTGGATGTTGACTCCTCAGACAAAGCTGCAAGATTTATCCGCTATTGCGATGCTTTTAATGTTCCAATAATAACTCTTGTAGACCTTCCGGGTTACCTCCCTGGCGTAGATCAGGAACATGCAGGTGTTATACGGCATGGTGCAAAAATTCTTTATGCATATAGTGAAGCAACAGTACCCAAACTGACAGTTATTCTTAGAAAAGCATATGGTGGTGGTTATATTGCAATGGGTTCCCGTCATCTCCGTGCTGATTTTGTTTTTGCATGGCCTTCTGCCGAGATTGCTGTTATGGGTCCGGAAGGTGCAGCAAATATCATCTTCAAAAAAGAGATAATGTCAGCTGCTGATCCCGATGCAATGAGAAAAAAGATGGTCGAAGAATACAAAATAAAGTTCGCAAATCCTTATGTCGCTGCCTCAAGAGGGTATGTTGATGCCGTTATTGAACCTTCAGAAACCAGGAAATTCCTTATGCACGCAATTGAAGTATCTGAAAATAAAGATGTTCCAATGCCTTATAAAAAGCACGGACTGCCACCATTTTAGTCAATACAATTTTTAAATATTTAACTGGACAATAATGATTAAAAAAGATAAGCCAGGAATCCTGAATATCAATACCACCTTATATCAGACAAGGATAAGTACGAAATTTGAAAACAGGAAGCCATACAAGCCCACCGATCCTAAGATTATTTTAAGTTTTATTCCCGGTACGGTTCTGGAAATATATATAGAACCCGGGAATGTGGTAAAAAAAGGTGAAGTCCTTATGATTCTTGATGCAATGAAGATGCAGAATAAGCTTAAGAGTCCTCTGGATGGAAAAGTAAAATCAATAGTAGTAAAGAAAGGAGATAAGGTTTCGAAGGGGAGTGTACTACTCATATTAGAGTGACCTCACCCTAAATCCCTCCCCCAGGTGGGAGGGACTTAAGAACCACAAAAGTACAAGGACAGGACGGGGTGAGGTAATGTTACAAAACTCCCTCCCAAATCACATAGCCTTTTAATTTATCCGACACTTTTGGTTTTTCTGAGAATATACCGTATACACTCGACCCGCTGCCCGACATCAGACTAAAAAGTGCACCAGAGCAATACAGTTCATTTTTTATTTCACCTATTATTGAAAACTTCTTAAAAGCGTATTCTTCAAAATCATTAACTATCAAATCTTTCCATTTGTTAAACGGTTGGTCAATCAATTGAATAAGACTGATTTTGGGATGTTCAGTATGACAATTCTGATATGCTTCTCTGGTATCTATCCGAACCCCGGGGTTAAGAAGTATCAGATAATAACCAGCAAGAACAGGGTTGATAGATCTAAGAATTTCTCCTCTCCCAGTGGCAAAAGCAGGTGTCCCTTCAATGAAAAACGGACAATCGCTACCCAATTCCAGAGCAAGAGCCTTCAGTCTCTCTTCATCAATAAAGAGACCGAAATACTTTATCAGAGCTTTTAAAAGACATGTAGCATCAGATGAACCTCCACCTAAACCAGCGCCTATCGGAATCACTTTATGCAGATGAATTCTAAGATATGGAAATGAGTACTTCTCACGTAACTTTCTTACGGTTTTCATCGCCAGGTTATCATCCGGTGAACTACCTGTACTGATGCCGGTCGATGTAAGAATATCTTTCCGGTCGGAGGAATTTGAAACTACAAACTCAAGTGCATCGTTCAGCCCGACAGGATAGAATATAGTTTCAATATCGTGATACCCATCTGAGCGCTTACCCGTTATGCGTAACCCAAGATTTATTTTTGCTTTTGGGAAAACAATCATCTGTCTCTATTTTATGTAAAAGTATTATCGAGAATCAGGCATACAGAAGCGTAAATAGCTTTTGGCTGCGCCGAGCTCGCACTATTGTGCTCGGTTCTTCGCTCTCCGCCAGCTGGCGGAGTCGGGGTAAACGAAGAACCGAAGCGAAGCGGAGCTCGACGAAGTCAAAATCAATGAATTCTTATGCTTGATTCCCGATTCCTATTTTATGTAAAAGTACCATATGGTTTTGAATTATTTGGTATCGAATAGTTTTTTAGCTTTTCAACAAGTTTTTAACAGTGAATGTTTGTAACAAAAAATTGAACCTTTTCAATTATTGATCGGGGTTGTTATACCTTTGAAAATGCCCGGATATTAAAATATCTCATACTGTAAGTAATTGTAAATAAGTAACATATCATTAATGGCGAAACAAAGAAATAGCACAAGGCCCACAACAACAGCACTGCCTGATTTTGGAAAAGTACCCCCACAGGCCAACGATATGGAAGAGGCTGTCCTTGGTGCTGTAATGCTTGAAAAGGAAGCAGTAATAACTATTCTTGATATTCTCAAACCGGAGAGTTTTTACAGGGAAGCACATCAGAAAATATTCAAAGCAATTTCTGATTTGTCCATCAAAGAATTTCCGGTTGATCTATACACTGTTACGGAGGAATTAAGGGCACATCAGGAATTAGATAGTGTTGGAGGACCTGTTTATCTTACCCAGCTTACTTCAAAAGTGGTATCAGCTGCAAACGTCGACTTTCATGCAAGGATTGTTGCTCAGAAATATATTCAGCGTGAACTTATAAGAGTATCTACTGAAATACAGACCAGGTCTTTTGATGACACTTATGATGTTACAGAGCTTCTCGATTATTCGGAAAATGCTCTTTTTCAGATAGCTGAAGGAAATATTAAAAGAGAAGTTGCTCCAATTAATGTTGTTATTAAGGAAGCTATAAGGGAAATAGAGGAGGCAGGGAAAAGGGAAGATGCCCTGGTAGGAACTCCTTCAGGTTTTACCAAACTCGACAGGCTTACCTCCGGTTGGCAGAAATCTGAACTTGTCATTATTGCAGCCCGCCCTTCAATGGGAAAAACTGCATTTGCTCTTTCAATGGCGCGGAACATGGCTATTGATCATGGTAAAAAAGTTGCAATATTTTCTTGCGAAATGTCTTCTATTCAGCTGGTAAACAGGTTGATAATAGCTGAAACAGACATTGCCGGAGACAAGATCAAAAACGGACGACTTTCAGAAGACGAGTGGAAACAACTCGATACCAGGATTAAAAATCTTGTTCAGGCTCCGATATTTATCGACGATACTCCGGCAATATCAATTTTTGAATTGAGAGCAAAATGCCGGCGCCTTACTGCTCAGCATAAGCTCGATATTGTTATTGTCGACTACCTTCAGCTCATGTCCGGACCTGAAAATGCCGGCAGTCGCGAACAGGAAGTAAGTAATATATCACGTTCACTTAAAAGTATTGCCAAGGAATTAAATATCCCAATAATTGCTCTTTCTCAGCTTAACAGATCGGTTGAAATGAGAGGTGGTTCAAAGAGACCTCTGCTTTCCGACCTTCGCGAATCAGGTGCAATTGAACAAGATGCCGACATGGTTCTGTTTATTCATCGTCAGGAAAAATTCGGCATCCCTGCTTTTGAAGACGGGTCTTCCACCAAAGGAATTGCTGAAATTATACTTGCAAAAAATCGTAACGGTCCAACAGATGATGTAAGGTTACGCTTTCGTGAAGAGAAAGCTCAGTTTGTGGATATTGATGATTTCGACATGGAGACCAGCGCTGAAATAAGAGATGGTTCACAAAGCATTACTCTTGGCTCAAAGATGAATCACGATAACCTCAGGAAACTGGGAGGAGCATTCGATAAGGAGTCGGATATGCATGACGAACCTCCTTTTGCATAAAATAGTTAATTAAACCGGAAAACCATTTTTACACCAACACTCTTATTCTTAAGATTCTCAAACCCTGCGTAAAAGCCTATCTCACCAATTAGCAGTATCTCGCTGATACTATAACCTATTTCCGAGTAGCTTTTGTTATATCGTGAACCCAGGAATGAAAAGCTTAAATTTTCCCGCATCAGAGTGTTGCTTAATATGGGAAGAAGTTTAATAAGAAGGTAGGGTGTTGTGTACTTCATATGTACCTCTCCAAAAAATTCGGGTGTACTAAGAGAATAGTATGCAGGTAACATAAATGCATCCTGATAATCATCCAGAAGAAATATTATTGGCTGGGAGTTAAAATGAAAGAAGTCATAATAGGGCAGACTTCTGTTATCGAGAAATCCTCCGGCTCTTACCCTCCATCTGAATTCGCTGAATGCTCCTATATTCTTGCTTTTATCGGCTTCCACTCTGAACATGTCGTATTGCCTGATCTTTTCAGTCATTTCACTGAACTCATTAATTCCATGTTCCCATGTAAGACTGAAAGTGGGCCAGTCAGACCCTCTTGGGATCTTATTTCCCATATTTATCCTGTACCGCTGGTAGGGAGTATATGTTACTTTTGCTTCAAAATCAGCATGTCGTTGATCTCGCAGAGCGTTGTATGGATTTGAGCCAGAGGTTAGATAACTGTTGTTGGGAATATTATCAGAAAAAACTTTTAACTTATTAAAAAATGAGTAGTTAGTGTTATTCTGAAGAACTGTACGCTTCTCATAACCTGTGCTCAATTCCAAATATAATCCATTTACTATTTCACCCCGGTATCCAATGGTCATGTATCTGGAATCGTACAATTTAAGATAGTTCTTTTTCAGAAACAGTGCAGCCTCAGAGTTTAAAAGTAAGTTAATACTTCCTCCGTTGCTGATATCTTTGCTTGTTATTCCTGTTCTGAAGAATACTTGTTTCTGCTTCAACCCGTCGAATCTGTAAGATCCGTTTACACGCCACATCAGCTGTTGTCTGTTGAAGGCAAAACGGATATCAGGAGTAACAGCAAGTGACTTATTATCTTTCCACGATTTTGAGAAGCGGAAATTTACACCATAAATAAAACCATCGACCGGGTTAAAGCTAAAGTTTTTTATTTTTATCAAACCACCATTTGTAAAACTTAATCCGGTAGTATCCGACCAGGTATGACCCCTTCTGATTTGCCGAAAGGTATTTATAAATTTATTTTTACTTTCTTTTGGTGCTGATGCTGTTGTATCGGTGTTTATCACTTTGGCTGAGGCTGATAATTTTGTACTGTCGCTTATTCTTAGAGTTCGTATCTCGATGTCCGATAGAGGCATAGGACGTACGTTGGCCCAGTATGTGCTGTCTTTTTTATTAGCATCTTTTTCAACTACATGGGTTGTTTTATCTTTTATTTCCAGATTTTTCCTTGTACTGTCCGGTTTTGCTTTTTCAGATTCTTTTTCCATAAGTCTCGAAAGCTTAACCATATCGCGGTTGGATAATTCATCTTTTTCCAGAATTTTTTCAATTTGTTTTTTGGATTTTGATTCAACCGTGTCAGGTTTGGTTACGGCAACCTGCGATTTGCCGTTAAAATCAGTAGAAATGGTTTTTGGTCGTTGCAGAGCAATATTAGGTTTAACTTCAATATATTTTACAGAACTTCCATAACCGGCATCGGCTTTAAACCCCATTATTCCAATGTTGATCTCAAACTGATGACTCACCGGCAGCCAGATGTCATCCTGTACCGGAATATATAACTGTTTAATTCTGATCTTCCCAACCAGGTTTTCATTAGTGAGATCAACACTGTGAAGGCACCATAGATCCTCAATAACGTAAATTGTGCCTTCGAAAACCTGTTGGCTTTTACGTTTTGGGATGACCTGAATTTTATTTATCGTAAAATTTCCCTGGAGTGATGCTCCAAGGTATTTGAAAGTATAATATGAAAATGCCTGTGGAGACAAGGGTGAGACTGCTACTCCAGCAAGAACAGGCTGGTAGAAACTGGCCTGGATAAAACTCATTGGTGAAATACTGTTACCCTGCTCGGGGAATGTGCTGTTAAATGATATAACTTTTTGAAAATATTTATCCGGTGCAGTAAATTCTATTTCATTAAATGATTCCATCAGAAATGAATCGCCCGCCTTAAGAGTTCTTTCGTCAGCGTTTGGTTTCCCACCTGCAGAAACTGATGTACCATGATTGTTCGACCCCATTTTCAGAGATTTCTGCAATAATTTTGGAATCTTGTTTATAATAAGATTTCCTTTAAGGTAAACCTCTGCTTTATAGTAACTTACATTATTCAGGTAATAAGGTGCCAGACCAATAACTTTACGCATTATTATATAAGCCGGATCTTCACCAGAAGCAGAAATTCTTACCTCAGGTATTTCATAATATTGAACAGGTAAAACAACATTTTTTGTAATTGTCTGCTGATTAGAAATTGTAATATCCAGGAATACCGGTGAGAATCCAAGACTCTGATAGGTAACCTGATATTTACCGGGAGCAATCTTTAGCTCGTAATCGCCTTTGGTATTCGAAGTTGTTCCTTGTTTAAGTTCCTGAATATATACAGTTGAGTACTGAATAGGATTGCCGGATTGATTTGTAATCTTTCCTTTAAGTATTTGAGCTGACGAAATGGGGGATATTGAAAAGAGAATCAGAAATATCTGGAAGAAATGTCTCATACAAACGCTTTGTTTTCAGGATAACGAATATTGCGTCATAAAGTTACAATTAACCTTTTTTACCCGCAACTATTATAACTATTTCTCCTTTTGGAGGTTTGATTGTATAATATTCTGAAAGAAATGGCAGAGTTCCTCTGATGTTTTCTTCAAACATTTTACTTAATTCTCTCGAAACACAGGCTTCGCGGTCGGGTCCAAAATGAATGGCTAATTCATCAAGGGTTTTTACCAACCGGTAGGGTGATTCGTAAAAAACCATAGTCCGGGTCTCTTCAATTAATCCGGTAATTCTCTTATTCCTTCCTTTTTTGGGAGGAAGAAACCCTTCAAAACAGAATCTGTCGCATGGCAGACCAGAGTTAACCAGCGCCGGTATAAGTGCTGTGGGTCCGGGAAGTGTTTCCACAGGAATACCTTTTTCTACACACAATCGCACCAACAAAAAGCCGGGATCGGAAATCCCCGGTGTACCTGCATCAGAAATGAGAGCTATGGTCTGACCTGAAAGTATCTTCGAACATACCGACTCAACACTTTTATGCTCGTTATACATATGATGCGACTGTAGAAGTGTTTTAATGTTGTAATGGTTTAGTAATTTTTTCGCCTGCCGGGTATCTTCGGCAAGAATCAGGTCAACGCTGCCAAGAATTTCTACTGCCCTGAAAGTAATGTCTTTCAGATTACCTATTGGTGTAGGAACAAGAAAAAGTTTACTCATTTGTAGAGAGTTTGCGTTTTACCAGGTCAAGAAGTTGCTTTACTGCTTCATTTTCATTGTTGTCGCCGGTATAGCTCATAACAACAGCCTTAGCATCAGTCATGCTCCCGGTTTTGTCGAGTCTGGTTATGGCTTGTATGTAAGCTTCATTATTATCATTAAAAATCTCCCTGATAAACAGAAATCTGTCATTCACACCGATAGCTTCTGATAAATTTGAAACCTGTTTTGTCTTATTGAAATCTGTCATCCCATCGTCACTAACTAATCCGCTCAGCTGCTCATTGAACCGGCTTGACATGTGACTGAAATTATCAGCTACTATGTAAGAATCCTGCAAGTGAGGCTGAGGCTGAGATTGACTTAGAGGTTGAGGTTGAGGTTGAGGCTCAGGTTGAGGCTCAGGTTGAGGTTCAGGGGGTGCTTCCTTAACTATTGATATATTGTTATCACTCACGGTTTTGAGGAGAGCAATAAGTTCTGATGCCCCTTTGCATTTCGATTTTGCAAGTTCAACCTGTAGCAAAGGAACTCCCGGGTAACTTTTCAGATCATCAATAATTTCCCTGGCCTTATCGAGATCTTTAATAATTAAATCAATGGTTGCATTGAAATCCATACATTTTGATGTTAATTTAACAAACCATTTTCCTTATTTTGCAAAAGTAACTATTATTCTACAAGTCAGAGAGGAATAAAATTACTATTTAGCTTTTGAATTAAGACATAAACAGCAAATGGACTTTCCAGAATATTCAACCCGGTCATCAGGTAAACGTGGATCAATTGAGATTATTACAGGATCTATGTTCTCTGGTAAGACCGAAGAGTTAATCAGAAGACTCAGGAGAGCTCAGTTTGCAGGCTTAAAAGTGGAAATATTTAAGCCCTCTCTCGACAAACGATATTCTGAGACAAGAGTTGTATCGCACGACGAAAAATCGATTGTCTCTACTCCGGTTGACAACCCTTCCGCAATACTGTTGCTCGCAAGTGATGTTGACGTCGTTGCTATTGATGAAGCTCAGTTCTTCGATAGTTCAATAGTAAATGTTTGTAATGATCTTGCAGACAACGGGGTAAGAGTAATAATCGCTGGTCTCGATATGGATTTTATGGGGAAACCATTTGGCCCTATGCCGGCGCTTCTGGCTATTGCAGAATACATAACCAAAGTTCACGCTATATGTATGCGGTGCGGTAATCTGGCGCAATACTCATTCAGAAAATCAGAAGATTCTCAGATTGTTCTGCTGGGCGAAAAAAATCTTTACGAACCTCTTTGCAGAACCTGCTATAATGAGGCTTTAAATAAATAACCGGTGAAATTAAACTCATCAGATATTGCCAGAATTACGGGTGGAAGATTGATTGGACCTGCTGACCTTCCGGTTACTGAAATTGTAACCGACAGCAGGCAGTTGAGTCATACTGAAGGACTTGCATTTATTGCAATAAGAGGAAAAAATCACGATGGTCATTTGTTTATTGACAATCTTTATCAGAAAGGGATAAGGATCTTTGTAGTTGAAGAAATTCCCGGGGATTCTGATAATTTCATGGATGCTGCATTCATCCTGACAAATAGTACTATAGAAGGGCTTCAACTTATGGCTGCGTTTAAAAGAAAAGCTTTTAAATCACCTGTTATTGCTGTTACAGGAAGTGCAGGAAAAACTATTGTTAAGGAATGGCTTGCAGATATCCTTGGTCTTACCACACCTGTTATCAGAAGCCCAAAAAGTTATAATTCCCAGATAGGAGTACCGCTTTCAGTCTGGAAACTTGATGAAAAATATAAACTGGGAATATTTGAGGCCGGTATCTCTCACCCGGGAGAAATGGAAAAACTGCAAAGGGTTATTGACCCGGATATTGGTGTAATAACAAATATCGGCGACGCACACAGCGAGAATTTTTCGGATAATAGTTCAAAGGCTACAGAGAAACTGAAACTTTTTATTAATGCCTCTCTTATAGTATATTGCAGCGATCAGAAGATCATTCAAAAACTGATTTTGGATAACAGGGATTTCAAATCAAAAAAACTGATTGACTGGTCGTACGAAAACACTGAAGCTAAGATTTTTGTAAAAAGGAGTCCTTTACCCGGAGGTCGCACAGGGATCAAAATGAGTTTTAACGGAATAACGAACGATTTTGAAATCCCTTTCAGCGACAGAGCCTCTGTTGAAAATGCCATAACTGTTGCTTCCGTCTGTCTTGCTCTTGAAACTCTTCCGGATATTATCAGAAAAGGTCTGGCCGGACTGGTATCCGTCGCCATGAGGATGGAAATGAAAAGTGGCATTAATAATTGCCAGCTTATTGAGGACTATTATAATTCTGATCCGGGCTCGCTGGGAATGGCGCTCGAATACCTGAAGTCGCAAAACAGCAGGAAAACCACATTAATACTTTCCGATTTTGTTCAAAGTGGAAGAGGTGAAAAGGAACTTTATAGTGAAGTAGCAAAACTGTTGAAGAAAACAGGAATAGACAGATTTATTGGAATTGGGAAAGCACTTTTAAGAAACAGTATCCTGTTTGATGCCGGTTCAAAGTTTTTCTATTCAACTGAAGAGTTTGTAAACAGTTTCAACGGAAATGATTTTAGGAATGAGATTATTCTTCTGAAAGGAGCAAGGATCTACGAATTTGAGAATATCGGAAAACTGCTTGAACAACATATTCATCAGACAGTATTGGAGATAAACCTCGACGCTATATCGCACAATCTTAATGAGTTCCGAAGCCATTTAAATCCGGGTACAAGAATAATGGCAATGGTAAAAGCGTTTGCTTATGGAGCAGGACCGGCGGAGATTGCAGCACTTTTAGAGTACCATCGGGTGAGTTATCTTGGGGTAGCTTACGCAGACGAGGGCGTGGAGCTCAGGAATGCCGGAGTTACATTGCCTGTCATGGTTATGAATCCTGATCCTTCAGCATCGGAGATAATGATTAAATTTAATCTCGAACCTGTAATATATAGTTTTTCTTCTTTTGAGAAATTTACAGGAGTAGCTTCGAGGCATGGACTTATCGGCTATCCTGTTCATATTAAAATTGATACTGGTATGCACAGACTTGGATTTATGCCTGAGGAAGTAGAAACACTGGCAAAATTAATTCCGGGTACGGAGTGTATTAAAATTATTTCAGTATTCTCACACCTTGCAGCAAGTGAAGATCCTGCTTTTGACTATTTTAGTCAGCAACAGGTAACAGTATTTCTGAAGGCAGTTGAGCAAATCAAAACGGCAACCGGATATACCTTTCTTCGTCATATCCTTAATTCTGCAGGTATTTCCCGGATGCCTCAGTACCAATTTGAAATGGTAAGGCCGGGTATTGGAATATATGGAGTAGGTCATTTCGGGGGATTCACGCTTAAACCAGCAGGCCGGTTTAAAACAAGAATATCACAGATTAAAAAAATAAGAGCTGGAGAACCGGTAGGTTATGGTTGTGCTGATGTTTCAGATGTTGACCGGACTATTGCCATATTGCCGGTTGGCTATGCAGATGGTCTGAACCGGAAACTTGGGAATAGAAATGGAGCGCTTTATATTAATGGTAAAAGAGTGCCAATTATTGGAAATGTCTGCATGGACATGTGTATGGCTGATATTACTGGTTTAAATGCAGCAGAGGGTGATGAGGCTGAGATTTTTGGTGAAAACATTACAATAGATGAATTAGCTGAAAAATGCCAGACGATTCCATATGAGATACTTACCTCTATCCCCGGACGTGTTAAAAGAGTTTTCTACAGGGAATAGTTATACCTCATTCTGGGATCAGTGTCGGCTAACTCAGTTCACTAATATGTTCAAGGCTGGTTAATTCGGCGATACTGATCTTTCGTCCTTTAATTTTTATAATTCCTTCAGAAGCCAGATTTGAAAGTGTACGTATTGCATTTGAAGTAGTCATGCTGGAAAGATGGGCTATATCCTCTCTTGAAAGTGATACAGCAATTGTTTTGCCATCGTTTTCAAAACCGAATTTATCAGCCATTAGCAAAAGTGATTCAGCCAGACGTCCTCTAACATGTTTCTGAGTCAGAGATATAATTCTGTTATTCGAAAAGTCGAGCTCCTCAGTAGCTAATTTTATAAATTTCAGAGCAATGCTCCCGTTTTTCTTAAGAATATTGGAAAGAGAATTTTTTTCAAAGATGCAGATAACGGAGTCTTCAATAGCAATTCCTGAAACGGACCATGTATATTCGGAAAACAATGCCCTGTAACCTGTAAATTCGTTTTGTCTGATCAACTTCAATATCTGTTCTCTTCCGCCAACACCAACCTTAAACACCTTAACTTTACCAGAAGCCAGCCAAATCATACCGCGTGGTTTTTCACCTTCTTTGAACAAATATTCACCCTTTTTAATAACGGATAGGGTATGATGCTTTGCAATTGTCTCTTTGTCTTTCTGTATTAAACCTTTAAAAACGGTTGAAGATCCTTCAAGACATGACTCAATGTATGGGTTGGAATACTGCATGGGCTGAATATGTTAAAAAACATATCAAAGATAATAAAAGAAATGAATTAAATAAAATTTAACAATTTTTAACAACATCATTTACAGGTAGTTGAAATAGCAGCATGTCTGTGATTCGAAGTAAATCATAAATTATTACGTATGTTAAATTTTCAGATACCCTTAAAATTGGTTTAAAATCGCAGGTAAGTTGAGGTGATCTCTCAGGATATTAAAATACTATTTATAACCATTCGCCTGCAAGTTCAAGAGTTTCAATAATATTCAGTGCCCACTGAGATAAATGGCCGGACGCAACCGCTTCAGTCACCTCTCTTTTTGGAGAGAGTACTTCGGAACCCGTAATATCCTTAAACTGGGTAGGAAAGCGTTTCAACCCTGTACCATCGCCATTTTTGAACATTTCCTGCCATGCAAGCCTGCCGAGTATCGGGTCATTCCTTTTATGAGCTAAATAAGCAATTGCCCTTGGCCCAGCCATGTCTCCGCGCCCTGTGCGCGCCCAGGTTTCACAGAGTTCAGACCAGGCTTTAGACCATTCCGGAACATTTATCAGTGTCTCCAATTCAAATACTACTTCCGCTCCACCCATAATCATAATAAACTGACCGATGGGCATTTTTTCAGGGACATCATAAATCATGCTGGTTTTAGGGTCGTACCCAAAGCTAAGTGAGGTCAGTAATCCCTTTGGCATTGATGCCAATGCCTTCATTCCTTTAATGATCTTATCACGGTATTTCGTATCTTCAGTTCTCTCCCATTCAGTCATCCAGTTACCGGCAGCGGCCAACCAATCCGGCCCGCTGCGAATATGAGTGGGATATTGGCCCCGGGGCAATATCTTACGCAGAGGATCTACTTCCACAAGAGCGTAATCTGCATTGGCCACATCGTGCATGAGATCTCCCACACGTTCGTCGGTTGACAAATAGTAATAAAACCGTTTTAAGAATGACTGGCTAATACGAAGTTCTTTAGAGCCATCGCCCCAGTGACTGACATTGTGTCGCGATCCGAGACCTGCCATAAAGCCAAGATGATAAACATCCACTTCCTGTGTATGCCGGGTCATAGCCTCAGCCATCCGGAAAATTTCCGGGCGACCTGTGCGCAAAAAGCTGTACCATAGCCACATATCAGGCAGTTCCTCTGAATTCATCCAGGCATAACCACCTACATCATACTTCCAGGAATGACGCGAAGGATCATAAGTATGCATGATGTCACCAAAGTTCCAGAAACCATACCACCTACTCTCATCTACCTGCTTACTATAGAAATCGAACATCAGGTCCAGCTGATCTTCCATCTGTCTCTTCATTGGTGTGGATCGATCAGGAAGTCCCCAATGACCAAAAATAGAACAAGCGTAATAATATTCAGGTGTACATACCAACATTGGAGGCTGACTACTTATTTTAGCTAACCCGGCTATGTTATCCCTTGAAGGAACATCTGCTCCCGGGAAAAGCATTAATTCTCTGGTACGAGCCACACCGTAGGGCGTGCTGAATCCTTGCTGCATGTCTTCATATGTGGCTTCCAGACTGTGTTGCTTTATGTCGTAATGCCGCATGTCCATCAATGGGCCTTCCGGAGACCATAACCAAACAGAAAGTTCGGCATCAGAAGAAGCCGCATTTCGTACCTCCAGTGATGATGGATAGGACTGCCAAAAATCCTTCAGTCCTACTCCCAGTCCACCGCTAACATCACCAATAAAAGCCAGGCCTGAAGATCGCCTGCCTCCATCAGCATTAATCCATGCACTTTGAGAACTGGTTCGTTTCTTAATCGTAAAGCTATCAGGCGATAGTTGAGTTAATTTATAGTCGGACCAAATAGCCCAGTCTGCCATCAGTTTTTGCCCTTTATCGTCAAAAGCCTCTCGGTTTTGAACACGACGACCAGCCAACTGATCGTTGTAAAAATCAACTCCCTTAACATTTTGCATTGGTCCTTTGCCGATCAAAGGCTGTATCGGTTCAGCCCACACGCCCTGATCTTCCCCTGAAAAACGAACGTGACGATTATGAACCTCTTCGCGCATTGCTATTTTAAAAGCCAGTCCGAGCCCTCCGATAAAGTCCTTATTTTGATCTCCGTCGAAAACGATCGAATAAACAAGTCGCACAGACTCCTGACCTGAGTAGAAGTATAATCGGACAACAAACGGAAGCCAAGTACGATTACTTGTTTCAGATTTATGCTTGCCTGAGATTTTAAACACAGCACGTACCGGACCCGACTGTTCCATTATAACCTCTTCGATCTCTCCTAAGTATTTCTCCCGTTGAGGAGATTTTTCCCAATTATCATCTGAGCCATTCTGTAATAGACAGACTAATTGTCCATATCGGGCCACTACCTGTCCATTGATCATCATCGTATCAAAAAGGTTTAATCCACTCTTCGATATACTACATTTCATCGGCCCCGTATTAATTTCATAACTGGTCCCATTATCTTTAACCTGGATCGCGGTTTTGGAAAGCAAATCTGTTTTAGCTAAAGAAAGCCGTAAAGAACTGCTACTTTCCGGAGCCGCAACAGTAGCAAAACCCATCCATTTAACTGAGCCATCAGGCCAGTAAGCAAGTGGCCAGTTCTGCAGAGGTAACATCTGACCCTTATCTGTCGATAAAGTAAATATTTGATTTTTTTTAACCCTTCCTTTTGACCATGGAACACCCCAACTAACTCCAACTGGTAGTGAGGATGTATTTTTATCAAGCCAATTAAGTAGTACCGGAGAGTCATCAATATCTTTTATAAGGGGAGCTAGCGTTGTTGGTTCCGAAATATTCAACATACTTTGAGCTGCTATAGAAATGGGCTTAATAATGGAGCCTAATGCCGTTACAGTTACTGCTTTTGCACCTAAAACCAATGCCTGACGCCGGTTAATATTATTTTTATCAAAAATCATTTTTTTTTATTTTAATTTCAAAAATAGTTAACGTTGAATGTGAATCAAGCGATGTTTCATTCCCTTGCAAGGATTATTATCGATCAAATAAATAACTTATTAAAGATAGTAAAAGAAATGAATTAAATAGAATTTAATAATTTTTAACAAATTCATTTTCAGATAGTTGTAATTGTTGCCTTGGCAGTTCCAGGACTTTAATATCTTGCAACAAGTGGCATTCTCCTGCCGGCTCCGAATGCTTTTGAAGAAATTCTTAAGACCGGAGGGGCCTGATATCTTTTGTATTCGTTGAAGTTGATCAGACGGATGACCTTATACACTGTATCCTTGTCTGCGCCTTCCCCGATAATTTTTTCAGGTGGTTTTTGTAATTCAATATACTTATGCAGGATTGAATCAAGAATATTATAGTCGGGGAGAGAATCACTGTCCATCTGGCCGGGTCTTAATTCTGCTGATGGCATTTTCGTAATGATATTCTCAGGAATAATTATCCGTTCTCTGTTAATATAGCCTGCAAGCCTGTATACATCAGTTTTATAGACATCTCCGATAACGGATAAACCTCCGGCCATATCTCCATAAAGAGTTCCGTATCCCACAGCTGCCTCACTCTTGTTTGATGTATTCAGTAAGATGCATCCATATTTATTCGAAACAGCCATCAGAAGAATAGCTCTTATCCGTGCCTGAATGTTTTCTTCGGTTACATCTCTGTTCTTTCCTTCGAAAAGCTGAGCAAGCTCTTCCTCAAAAGAGTTGAATGGTTTTTCGATACTTACTATATCATAATTCACATTGAGGATCTTTGAAAGTTCAACAGCATCCTTAACCGAATGATCTGACGAATATCGTGATGGCATGAGCAGAGCACGGACATTTTTATTTCCCAGAGCCTCAACCGCAAGGCAAAGACATACAGCGGAATCTATCCCGCCTGAAAGTCCGATAATACTGGTACTAAAACCTGTTTTTGCAAAATAGTCACGTATGCCTGTTACGAGTGCCTTGTGTATCAGAGATATTGTATCGCGATTAACTTCATTAATGGCTGTAATTCCGGATTTAAGATCATTAAATGAAAAGGTTTCTATTGCTTCCTCAAAAAATGGAAGATGCTTAAATATCTCACCTTTTTTGTTCAAAATAAGTGATGCTCCGTCAAAAAGGAGTTCAGTATTTCCACCTGTCTGATTTACAGTAATTACAGGCACTTTGTATTTTATAGCTTTAGACCGGAAAATATTCTCTTTTGCTTCAATTTTTGTATACGAAAAGGGAGAAGCAGAGATGTTAATTATTATATCAGGATTTTGTTTTGACAGCTCTTCCATTGGAGAAACTGTATAGAGCCTGGCCTTTTCAAATTCGTTTTCGAATGGCTGCTCATCCCAGAGGTCTTCACAGATAGTTAATGCAATTCTGACTCCTTTAAATGAAAAAACGGAAAACTGCTTTTCGGGTTCAAAATATCTGTACTCATCAAAAATATCGTATGTAGGCAAGAGAGCTTTATTGCCAGAAAAAATAATTTTTCCCTCGGACAAAACAAGAGCTGAGTTAAAAAGTTTCTTGCCTTCAGGGTTTTTGTTCAGAGTAGGGGAGCCAACAATAGCAGTTATTCCTGTACATTCTTTTGCTATTTCAGAAACAGTGAGGTTGCATTTTTCAATAAAATCCAAACGGTCGAGAAGATCAAGGGGAGGATATCCCGGAATACAGAGTTCCGAAAATACTATAAGGTCTGATCCCTCTGCTTTGGCTTTAGTAATTGCATCACATATCAGGGCCTTATTTCTTTCAAAGTAACCAATGTGGTAATTAAGCTGAGCGACCGTTATTTTCATCACCGACTGGTTAAAAGTTTATCCCCATTCTGAAGCTCAGCATCTTGTGCGAAACTTTGTCTGTTGGTTGATTTTCATTGTCTTTTGTCACGTCGAGGAAGATATTTTCAAAACTCAGGGCAGATACCAATGCTGTACTACCACCCAGTGAATATTCAATTCCCGCTGTTATATGGTATGAAAGATTAAACACATTTAATTCATTGATCGCTCTTTCATTTGAAATACTCAGATAAGGAATATCAACTTTGCCGGCTACTACTATTTTTGGATCGATACCTATATCGGAAAAGAATGTAATATACCCGATTCGGTTTGCCTGAAGTTTCAGTCCGAGTGGAACTGAAAGATATTGAATCTTATAGATAACAGATTCTCCGGATGCAACTGTTGTTGGTTTCGATAATTGAAGAATGGTAGGTTGACTGGTATTACTGATTAATCTTCCGCCCGCATTCTGGAGACTTATCCCTGTTGAAAAAGCGTAGTTTGAAGTGAAGTATTTGTTGAAGGTTAATCCGAAATTGAACCCTGGTCGTGCTCCGCTATTCTGAGTTACGGCAACATCGGATGAAAACCAGCTGATTACAGGATCGACGTGCAATCCTAAAACAATTCTTTGCTGTGCTTGAATTGTTCCGTATGAAATATACGCAAAAAACAGACCTGACAAAATTATACGTGTGCGAACCATTTTAAAATTATTCATTTTCATATAAATTATTTGTGCTCTGCTAAAAAAACTACTTTTACCACCTGTCGCTTGAAAATCAATTTATTTACCCCAGTCCGCCAGCTGGCGGAGAGTAAATTGATTTTGGCTGCGCCGAGCTCGC
>Ga0209745_1000326_pt1 | contig 28277 bp, 24 predicted proteins | sample BarGraNGADG00312_FD_184495 | JGI IMG/M metagenome (GOLD analysis project Ga0209745, IMG submission 184495) | Arctic peat soil microbial communities from Barrow, Alaska - Barrow Graham LP Ref core NGADG0004-312 (SPAdes) (version 2) | ecosystem: Environmental > Terrestrial > Soil > Wetlands > Peat...
GCGAGGTCATAAAGATGACGGGCGATCTGCTCGCGCAGACTCTGGCCGAACACGGAGGCGAGGAGGATTTCCTCGGGCACGTCGGCGGCGACGATTTCATGATACTGACCAGCATCGACCGTGTCGAGCCCCTCTGCGCGGTCATCATCGAGAGGTTCGACGAAAAAATACGGGACCACTACCAGGCCGAGGACCTGGACGCGGCATACATAGTCAGCACCGACCGGCGCGGAAGGACGATGAGGTTCCCGATCATGACGGTCTCTATCTCGGTGGTCCACAACGAGCAACGCAGGCTCACGGACCCGGAACAGATCGGCAGGATCGCCGCAGAGCTGAAGAAGTACGCCAAGGACCTCGAGGGTAGCGTCTGCGTGGTGGATCGCAGGAAGACATGATGGACAGGTACTCGCGAATCGAGGCCGGCCAGTGGGCGGCCAGTGTCAGGTGGCCGTTCGGTTCGAGGCGCGCGGGGGAGGCCGCGGAATCAGCGAGCGGGAGCCTCAGCCAGCTCTTGTTCATCTCGGTCCGCCCGGGGGTTCAATTCCTTTGGACGCTCCTGTTCTTGTCGACTCTCTTCCACGCCGCCACCGACACGACCGCGAACCAGCCTACCATGATAATAGTGCTGGTGGTCTCCTACGGGGCGGTGGTGCTCGGCAACCACTACTTCCCGTACGACGAATACCACCCGCTGGGCTTCTTCGGGCTGATGTGCGCCTACCTTCTTCTCATCTCCAGCCTTATCTTCTTCACGGGCAACAGGACAAGCCTCCTCGGCTTCCTCTTCTTCATCGTCCCGATCTACGCTGCGCACTACTACAGCTATCCCGGCACGATGGCGGTTGCGTTCGTGACGACGCTCGCCCGCTTCGCGCCTTTCCTGAGCGGGAGCATAAGCTCGATCGTGGGATTGACCCTGGGCCTCTCCGCGGCGACTTATTTCGTCGTGGGCATAATCACCTGCTACATCGTGGAGAGCGAAAAGATCTACGGCAGAAAATCGCACGAGTTCCGCAAGCTGCTGGAGATAAGCCGGAACCGCGAGTCCGAGGTTTCGCTCCTGTGCGGCCTGAGCAAGATGTTTCCACGTACTCCGACCTGGAGTCTGCGCTGCAGACCACTGCCGACCTCGCCGCAAGGTCCCTGTCCGCCGACGGCGCCTTCCTCCTGCTGATCGATCACGATGACGTGGTACTGCGGGCTTCGGCGGGCCCGGTCATGGAAGACGCGACGATAGTACCCGAGGTGCTTGCCGCGCAGGATTGGTTCGCCCGTCTTATCGGGGGACACAACGTCCTCGAGCGGCGCGTTCCGCTCGTGTGGCTCGAAAGGCAGAATGGTCCGGCCGCGGGTCGCGGGTCGGTGGCTGCTGTCCCGCTATACATGGGCAACCAGGAGACGGGCTGCATCATCTGTTTCGCCGGCGCTCAAGAGACCTTCGGCGATTTCCACCTGGACGTTCTCGCCTCGCTCGCGAGCCAGACGGCGATATCTATCGAGAACGCCAGTATGTACACAAGGGCGCTGGACGAAAAGGCCAAGGTCGAGACGATACTGGCGGCGCTTCACGACGGCCTCCTGGTGACCGACTCGACCGGAGGGCTGGTGCACGCCAATCCACTTGCGCAGCGGATGCTGGGCTTCGACTCGAGCTCGTACGGCGAGGACCTGCACCCCCTGCTCTCGAAATCCGTGTCGAACTCCGACCTGGGTGTGTACTCGGTCGCCGGAGCCCTGAACGCGGCGCTCCTCGGCGTACCGGTGTTCGGGGAGATGGAGGTACCCGGCGAGGCAGGCGGTAGTTTCCAGGCCAACTACGTACCCCTGAAGGACCGGGAGGGCACGGTGTCGGGCGGCGCTCTCTTCCTGCACGATATCACGGAGTTCAAGAGACTCGAACAGATGAGGACGGACTTCGTGTCCAACGTCTCGCACGAGCTGCGGACCCCGCTGACCAGCATCGTCGGCTATGTGAGCATCCTCCTCTCGGGGGCCGTGGGCGAGCTGAGCCGACAGCAGGAGGAGTACCTGGGCGTGGTCAGTGAGCAGACCGCCAACCTGACGACGATGATCGAGGAGCTGCTCGAGCTGTCTCGCATGGTCGCTCACGGTGAAGGCATCAAGGGTGAGGCCGTGGGCATATCCTCGGTGGTCGAGACGTCTATGAGACAGCTCGGCGACCAGGCGGAGGAGAAAGGTGTCACCGTCGAAGTCCACATCCCGGAGTCTCTGCCGGACGTGGACGGGGACGCCGCGCGTCTCGTGCACGTGTTGACGAACATCATAAGCAACGCCATCAAGTTCACCGACCGCGGCGGCGAGATCGAGGTGGTAGCCCTCAAGAACGACGCGTGCGTCCAGGTTCAGGTGTCAGACAGCGGGTGCGGGATCTCCCCCTCGTACCTTCCGCACATCTTCGACCGGTTCTTCCGCGCGCACGCGGGGACACCGAACAGGAGTGGTGGATTTGGCCTGGGGCTCGCCATCTGCAGGGAGATAATCGAGCTGCACGGAGGTCGGATCTGGGCCGAAAGTCAGGCCGGCCGTGGAAGCACCTTCTATTTCACGGTACCGATCCGCGAAGTCGGCGTATCAGACATCCAGCCGTGAAGGCCTGCTTGAGCGCGAAAGGTTTCCCTGCCGCAGCACCTCGAGGAAAGCGATGACCACGTCCGGGTCGAACTGCGAGCCCGAATTCTTCTCCAGCTCGGCGACCGCCTCTTCGAGGGGGAGCGCTTCGCGGTAGGGCCTGTCCGACATCATCGCCTCGAACGCGTCCGCGACCGCGAGTATCCTTGACCCCGTGTCGATACCTTCGCCCTCGAGGCCGTCGGGATAACCCGCTCCGTCGTACCGCTCGTGGTGGTGCAGGATTATCTCCCGCGGGCTCTTCAGGAAGCCGACGGGCTCCATGATCGATTCACCTAGCTGCGGGTGCGTCTTGATGTGCGTGAACTCTTCCTCTGTGAGCGCTCCCGGCTTGTCGAGTACCCTGCGCGCTATCCCGATCTTGCCGATGTCGTGGAGAGCAGCAGCGTACTTGATGTTCTTCTTGTCCCTCTCCGACAGCCCGAGTTGCCTGGCGATCGCCATCGCGTATTCCGTCACGCGCTCGGAATGGCCATGCGTGTACGGGTCCTTCACCTCGATCGCCCTCGCGAGCGCCTTCACGGTCGAGAAGTAGCTCATCTCGAGATCCTCGTAGAGCGAGGCGTTCTCCAGCGCCACCGCCGCCTGCCCCGCGATGGCCGCCACCAGGTTCAGCTCGTCAGGCTCATGCTCGTCGGGATGCTTCGGGTGAAACAGCACCACTATCCCGAGCAGCCTCTCCCTGGTGAAGATCGGCACGAGAACGACGGAGCGCGTCCCCGTGTCCTCTATCCTGTCCGGGGGTATGAAAGGCGAAACGCCCGGCTCGGAGATGACCGGCTTGTGCTCCACGAAAAGCGATTCCGCGTGCCGGGGCTCGAGGTCGTCCGGCTGTACCCCGAAGCCCAACGACGTCTCCCAGTCCGGGTCGTCGAACGTCCCGAAAGAAGCGGCCGGGTAGAACCGGTTTTCCTCGTCCATGCACACGTAGACGGTGCACTTGCCCACACCGCAGATGTCGACGGCTATCTGGACCAGCCTCGACAGCAGCACGTCGATGTCCAGCGTCGAGCCGACCAGCCTGGAGACCTCGAGCAGCGCCATGGTCTCCTTGATCTTCTGCTGCTCGCTGCCATGCAGCCTGGCGTTCTCCATCGCCGCCGCGACTCGGTTAGAGAACCTGAGCGCCGTATTGACAGCGGCCGGCGTGAACATCTGGGGACGATCGACGTTGTCCGCGAGCATCACCCCGACGTTTCGTTCGCGCACCATGAGCGGGACCAGCAGGACAACCTTGGTCTTCATCCGCTTCATCAGCGCGGTGATGCCGGGCAGGGACCTGCGGTAACCCTCAACGACCACCGGCTTCCGATCCTGCACAAGGGTGTTCGCCAGCGCCGCGTCCAGCGTGACCGTCCCATCGCCGAACACTCGTTCATGATCGAAGTTCGCCGCGATCATGTGAAGCTGATTGGTCATGAGGTCGCGGGTGAAATACGCGCACCTCTGCACGCCGACCAGCTCCATGCACTTTTTCATCGCCGAGCCCATCAGCGTGTCGAGGTCGAGCGTCGACGCGAGGCTGCTCGGAAAACGGTCTATATCCTGCTGGCGGTCGTGGAAGAAGGTTATCGTCTCGTCGCGGGTCTGTACGAATGCCTGGGCCCTTATGATCTCCGCCTGGTCGAGGAGGTCACCCAGGAGCAATATCGCCTCGAAGGCGGCGCGGCCGTCGGCCCCGCCGTTGGTGACCATGTCCGAGAGGGCGTCCCGCAGGCCGGCCTTGACCGCCGCCGGCACCTGGAGGACTTCGCGAAGTTCGAATCCGTTCATCGCGTGGGAATAGCTCTGGAAGGTCTCGTTGCCGAGGAAGTCGGTGGTGTCGCCGGTTTCAATGGCTTTCCTGAGCACGTCCAGGTAGGTCTGGAAGAACCTCTTGCGGGTCTGCCTGAGAAATGCGTAGAAACCTGTGGAGGGCGAGTCCTCGGATGGTATCAGTGTCAGGACCTCCGCCTTCCTGCTTGTCAGCAGGTCTATCGCCAGCGCCCTGCCCGGTTCACGCGGAATCGGATTCTCTCTCACTAAACCTTCCAGCTCCTCGAGGTCCCTCCCGATTATAGCATCGGCCCCGCACCCCAAAATCATTGATAAAAGACGCCCCTGGCGCCTCTCACCCCATCGAGGACATGAGGTTCGCCATCTCTATCGCGGTCATCGCCGCCTGCCAGCCCTTGTTCCCGGCCTTGGCGCCGGCCCTGTCGACCGCCTGCTCCAGGGTGTCGGCCGTGATGACACCGAACGCCACCGGGACGCCCGTCTCCAGCCCGATCCTGGCGATGCCTTTCGACACCTCCGCTGCCACGTAGTCGAAGTGCGGGGTATTGCCGCGTATCACGGCGCCGAGACAGACGACCGCGTCGTACTTCCCGGAGGCCGCCATCCTGTGCGCGACGAGCGGAATCTCGAACGACCCCGGCACCCAGGCGACATCTATGTTCTGCTCGCTCGCCTCGTGCCGCTTGAGCGAGTCGAGCGCCCCGGACAGCAGGTTCTTGCTGATGAACTCGTTGAACCTGCTCACCACTATGCCGAACCTGTAATCCCTCGCTACCAGTTGCCCCTCGAACGTCGTCATTGCATCCCCTCCTGCGTCTGTTTTCGGCCTCACTCGCTCTCCGGCCCGAGATCGAGTATATGGTTCATCTTCTCCTTCTTCACGGTCAGGTACCTGAGGTTCTCCTCGCACGGCTCCACCTCGAGCGGCACGCGCTCGGTTACCGACAGCCCGTAGCCCTCGAGGCCGACGCGCTTGGCCGGGTTGTTCGTGAGCAGGCGCATCGAGGTTATCCCCAGGTCCCTGAGGATCTGCGCTCCGGTCCCGTAATCACGCGCGTCCGCTGGGAAACCGAGCTCGAGGTTTGCCTCGACCGTGTCGAACCCCTGGTCCTGGAGCTGGTAAGCCTGAAGCTTGTGCAGCAGCCCTATCCCCCGTCCCTCGTGACCTATCATGTAGAGGAAGACACCCTCGCCTTCCGCATCTATGGCACGCAGCGCCTTGGCCACCTGCGACCCGCAGTCGCAGCGCCTCGAGGCGAACACATCGCCCGTGAGGCACTCCGAGTGGACCCTGACCAGGACGTCCTTCTTTCCGTCGACGTTTCCCTTTACGAGCGCTATGTGGTGGGTGTCGTCCACCAGGCTCTCGTAACCGACGGCGCGGAATTCGCCGTAGGCGGTCGGCAGCTTGGCCTCGGTCACACGCGTTACCAGTATCTCCTTCCTGACGCGATACTTGATGAGTTCGGCGACGGTGATCATCTTCAACCCGTGCCGCTCGACGAACTTCTCGAGCTCGGGCACCCTCGCCATGGTGCCGTCCTCGTGCATGATCTCGCATATCACTCCGGCGGGGAAATGTCCCGCCAGCCTCGCGAGGTCCACCGCGGCCTCGGTGTGCCCCGCGCGTGTCAGTACCCCGCCCTCCCTGGCCCTCAAAGGGAAGACGTGGCCCGGCCTGCTGATGTCGTCCGGCTCGGTGAGCGGGTTTATGACCGCCTGCACCGTCGCCGCCCTGTCGAAGGCGCTGATGCCGGTCGTGATCTTTCCCTTCGCCCCGATCGAGACTGTGAAAGCCGTCCCCTGGGCGCTGGTGTTCTGCTCGACCATCGCCGGGATCTCCAGCTCGTCGAGCCGGCTCCCGATGCAGGGCATGCATATGAGCCCCCTGCCATGTTTGCTCATGAAGTTGATGGTCTCCGGGGTCACCATCTGGGCGGAGCAAACCAGGTCGCCCTCGTTCTCGCGGTCCTCGTCGTCGACCACGATTATCAGATGGCCCTGTTGCAGTTCCGATATGGCTTCGTCGATATTACTGAACGGCATTACTGCACCTCCGAGCTTTTCTATTCGGCGTCTCCGGAAACCTGGAACCCCGCGCGCGAGAGGGCTCCCTCGATGCCGGCGCGCCCGAGTTCGTCTCTTTCACCAACGGCGCCGCGCTCACCGCCCGCAACGGCGCCGCCGCTCATCAGCGACTCGACGTACTTGGCCAGGATGTCCACCTCGACATTGACCCTCGACCCTGCGCGGACGTCCCTGAGAGTCGTCTGATCCAGCGTGTGCGGGATCACGGAAACCAGGAAGACTCCCTCCGAAGATTCGACCACGGTGAGGCTTACGCCGTCGACGGCGACCGATCCTCTGGGTACCACGTACCTCGTAAGCGCCCCGCCTATCGCTACCTCTATCAAGACCGCGTTGAGCTCGGTCCTACGGCCCGAAACGGCCCCCACCCCGTCCACGTGCCCGTTCACCAGGTGCCCTCCGATGCGGTCCTGAAGCCTCAGTGCCCGCTCGAGGTTCACCGGGTCGCCGGGTCTCAGGTCGCCAAGCGTCGTCCTGCTCGCCGTCTCGGGCATCACATCGACGACGAACGTTCCCGGTCCCATGCCGACGACGGTCTGGCACGCTCCCGAGACGCATATGGATTCTCCGACGGCAGTGCCATCCAGCACGGCCGAAGCGGAGATGACGATGGAGCCCGAGCGCCCGCGCGATACAGTGGTCTCCCTCACCGCGCCGATCTCCTCGACGATCCCTGTGAACAAATCAATCACCGCCTGCCGGGTAGGCGACGATCTTGATATCGCGCCCAACCGCTTCCACCGTCTCGAACTCGACCCGCCTCGCCTCTGCTATCTTCTCGACGCCCGACCCTCCGAACGGCCCGGGCGCGCCTCCGCCACCGATTATCAGCGGCGCGACGTAGAACACGAATTTGTCGATCAGGCCGGCGTCAAGGAGCGTGGCGGCCAGCTCTCCCCCTCCCTCGACCATCAGAGACGTCACCTCCAGCTCTCCCAGCGCGACCAGGAGCGCTCGCAGGTCGACGCGACCGTTGCCCACCCGGACCACGGCGACCCCGGCACCCTGCAGCAGGCTGACCCTTTCAACCGGGGCGCCCTCGGCCACCGCGACCAGGGTCGGGGCCTCGTCGGTATGGGCGACGTTGCTCTCGAGCGGAGTCCTGGCGTTGCTGTCGACGACCACCCTCAGAGGCCTCCTCGCCACCTCTACTCCCATCCTCGGGGTCAGCCGCGGGTCGTCCACCAGCACCGTGCCGATCCCTACCATCACGGCGTCGCTGGCCGAACGCGCTATGTGGACATCCCGTCTCGCGGCGTCGCAGGTTATCCAGCGCGAGTCACCCGCGCCGGTCGCTATCTTCCCATCGAAGCTCATCGCCATCTTCAAGGTGACGAAAGGCAGCCCGGTCAGGACCCACTTGACGTATGCCTCGTTCTGCCTCGCGGCGAGCTCTCCCAGGGGCCCCACCATCACCTCTATCCCGGCGGCCTCCAGCCGCTCCTTGCCACCGCCCTCGACGGCCGGGTTCGGGTCGCGCATCCCCATGACCACCCGGGATACTCCGTTGCGGATGATCGCCTCGGCGCACGGCGGCGTCCTGCCGAAATGGTTGCAAGGCTCGAGGGTCACATAGAGGGTGGATCCGCGCGCGCGGTCTCCCGCCACCGAAAGGGCGTTGATCTCCGCGTGGGGCGCACCGGCCCCCTCGTGAAACCCCTCGCCCGCCACTTCGCCGCCGGCGACGACCACCGCCCCGACCATCGGGTTCGGGCTCGTCCGCCCGCGCCCGCTTTCGGCCAGCTCGATGGCTCGCAGCATGTGTCTCTCGTCGTCTGTCCGGGGGACCGGCGATGCCGTGCCGGATATCGTCGCGGTCCCTTCCGCCATGCACTTCATTCTCTCTCCGTAAATAAAGAACGCGCCGGGAGAATCCACCGGCGCACGACACCACGCACACGACAGTCTTCTCCCATCCGGACTATCACCGTCGGCCCCGGAATCCCACCGGGTCTGCTCCTAGGAGCTCGCGGGCTGTAACCGCCGGTCGGGGCTTGCACCCTGTCCTGAAGACCTTATTGAGTTGCTTGAAATGATAGCAGAGGAAGTACGCCCTCACAACAGCATCAGTCAACCACCGGCGGCGTTTGTCGAGGCGTGTTCACCGGGATATCATGTATCGCAAGGCGGGTCCCCGCCGGTTCGGCCATTGTCAGGAGGTGCGCGACTCATGAGCCGCCGTAAGACGTTTCTCGCCGGGTCGATAGCGTTGATCGTCGCGGTATCTTTGCTTACGGGGTGCGGCAGCGACCAGGACAGGGCCGCGGATCTCTCGCGCAAGGGCGATGCACTCCTGGACCAGGTAAAGGCGGAGGTCGCCGCGCTGAGCGATGCCGTCGGGGGTGTTTTCAGTCAGCTCTCGAGCAGCCTCAGCTCGGGGGGCAAACCCAATACCGAAGTGCTCGCCAGTGGGATGGCCGGGGTCGAGTCTTCCATCACCAAGGTCAGGAACCAGGCCGAGCGGGCCAGGTCCTATTACAAAGAGATCGAGTCCCTGTCAGGCGTCGAGGACTACGCGCGATACGCCGCCACACAGATCAGGGTCATCGACACGAGCCTTGCCGGGCTCAACGCTCTGGACGGCCTGCTGAAGAAGACTCTCGCGATGGCTCGTGCCCCCAGTTTCGACGCCCCCGCATTCATGGCGGTGGCCCAGCAGTCCGCCGAGCAGTTGAAGAAGATCGGCGAGCATACCGCAGCCCTGGAGCGCCAGGCCGAACAGCTCAAGAAAGAGAAGCATCTCTGAGGGGCGCTCAGATCCTCAGGTAGAGTCCTTAAGCCCCAGGTCCAACAGGGCCCTTATCTCGGCCGCAGCCGCCGCGACGTCGCCGCTGCCGAATATCGATGAGCCCACGACCACGGTGTCCGCCCCTGCGGCCAGCACCTCTGCCAGGTTCTGGGTCTTCACCCCGCCGTCGACCTCCACCTCGACGCTGACCCCGAGCTCGGCCGCGTCCCTCTTGACCGCGCCGACCCTGTTCAGCATGTCGGGCATCATCTTCTGCCCGCCGAACCCCGGGTAAACGCTCATGATGATGACGAAGTCGACCAGCCCCAGGTAAGGCTTCAGCTCGAACAGGGGCACCTCCGGGCTGACCGCCAGGCCGGGCGAGACCTTGAGGTTCCTGATGGCGCGAATGACGCTTTCGGCGTCCCTGCACGTCCTCGCGTGGAACGATATACGCGCCGCTCCCGCCTCCGCGAACGACTCGATCCACTCGGGTGGGTTGAAGATCATTAGATGGCACTCGAGGGGCAGGTCGGTGATCCTCCTCACCGTCTCGACCAGCATCGGACCGAAGGTGATGTTGGGAACGAAGTGGCCGTCCATCACGTCGAGATGGACGAAGTCCGCGTAAGGCTCGATGCTGCCCACCGCCGAGCGCAGGTCGGCGAAATCGGCATTGAGTATCGATGGGGCAAGCTTGAGCTTTCGGCCCACTTTGACGCTCCTTCGCTCCCTGTAAAGGAATCCTTTCAAGAATAGTCTATGCGCGAGCGGGGGGAGTTCCTTCGAGTCCAGGCCCAGGTGTCCGGGTCAGCCCGCGAGGGTCCGCTCGCCCTCCGGCGCCGCGCCGGGCAACGGATTCTCAGTAGACATACATGTTGCCGTACGGCCGGTGCGAGTACGGCTGGAGCTTGATGAAATCTTCGGGCACCACCCCTTCCGTATCGGCGCCCGTGTCGGCGGTGAACTCGGTCAGCAATCGACCGAGCAAGGCCCTGTCACCATCATCGAGGTCGAAGACCCTGACCTCCTCGCCGAGTTGTGAGTCGTCCACCTCGCCTCGAACGTAAAGGGTCCCGCCGTGCATGCCGGTCCCGACGTAGCTGCCGGCTACCGGCTGGCCATCCGAGCCCAGCCCGATGAGCACCAGGATGCCCCCGGCCATGTACTCACCGAAAAAATCGCCGGCCCTGCCTCCCGCGACTATGACCGGGACCTGCTCCTTGTAGGACTTCATGTGGATGCCGACCCTGTAGCCCACGTCTCCCGAGATGAATATCTTGCCTCCCCGCATTCCGTATCCCACGACGTCCCCGGCATGGCCTTTCACAATGATCTTGCCGCTGTTCATCGTGTTGCCGACGCCGTCCTGGGCGTTATCGTTGACCTCGATGGTCGGCCCGTTCATGAAAGCCCCGAGGTCGTTACCGGGCACACCGTTGATGACGATCCGAGCCGCGGACGAGAGGCCGTCACCTATGTAGCGCTGGCCGTTGACGCCGTTGAGGACTATCTCGTCGTAGCCGTCCTCCAGCAGGGCACGAACCCTCTCGTTCAGGACCCTGTAGTAGACCCCGTCCGCTTCTATCGTCGCTGTGCCGGCTTCATCCCGCTTGGCCTCGGTCTCTGCTATCATCATCTGGTCGGACTCCCTCTTCGTCTACCTTCCCGCCGGCTTGACGTCCAGTATATCGGCCGTCATCTCGTCCAGCCCCAGCGTGCGCAGCCGCTCACGGTTTCCCCTGAGGCTCTCGATGGCGTTCACCCCGAGTGCACCCAGCACTTCCTTGACCTCCAGGCTCCAGGAGTTGACCAGGTTCACCAGGCGCTCCGCGCCCCACTCGGGGTCGAGCCTGCCGACGAGTTCGGGTCGCTGCGTCGCGATGCCCCAGGAGCAGTTCCCCGTGTAGCACTTCTGGCACAGCCTGCACCCCATCGCGATCAGCGCGGCCGTGCCGATACCCACCGCATCGGCGCCCAGCGCTATCGCCTTTACCACGTCGGCGCTCGAGCGTACCCCGCCCGCCGCGATCAGCGATACCCAGTTCCTTATCCCCTCACTGCGCAGTTGGCGGTCGACTACCGCGATCGCGATCTCGATCGGGATACCGACGTGGTCGCGGACGACCGCGGGGCTCGCGCCCGTCCCTCCGCGGAACCCGTCCAGGTAGATGATGTCCGCGCCGGCGCGGGCGATGCCGCTCGCGATGGCGGCCACGTTGTGGACGCAGGCGATCTTGACCGATATCGGCTTGTAGCCGGTCGCCTCCTTGAGCGCGTAGATGAGCTGCCGGAGGTCCTCTATCGAGTAGATGTCGTGGTGCGGTGCCGGGCTCAGCGCGTCGGTGCCGACCGGTATCATCCTGGTCCCGGAGACCTCCTGCCCGATCTTCTCCCCCGGCAGGTGGCCACCGATACCCGGCTTGGCTCCCTGGCCGACCTTTATCTCGACGGCGACCCCGGCGTTGAGGTACTCGGGGTGGACTCCGAACCTGCCCGAAGCGCACTGCACTATTATGTGATCGGCGTACGGGTAGAGCTCCTTGTGCAGGCCCCCCTCACCGGTGTTCATCACGGTGCCCAGCCTCTCGGCCGCTATCGCCAGGGCGCGGTGCGTGTTCAGGCTGACCGACCCGTACGACATCCCGCTGAACATTATCGGTATGTCCAGCTTGATGTTGTCGGCCACCGGGCTGGCGAGCTTGAACTCTCCGTCGCCCACTTCGCTCACCTCGAGCCTGTCTGGCTTCCGGCCGAGGTAGGTGCGCAGCTCCATCGGCTCTCTCAGTGGGTCAATGGACGGGTTGGTCACCTGACACGCGTCGATCAACAGGTGGTCGAATATATTCAGCCATGGGAGGTCGGTGCCCATCCCCGTGAGTATCATCCCGGAGCTGCCCGCCTGCTTCCAGATCTGTTTTCTCAGCCCGACGCTCCAGGAGGCGTTCTCGCGGAAAGCGAGCGGGTTTTGCGTTACGGTGATGGCCTCCTCGGGGCAGAAAACCACGCAACGGTGGCATGCCACGCACTTCGATGAGTCCGCCGTCGTCATGTTCTGGAAGTCGAAGACGCCGAAGCCGCAGTTGAGTATGCATCTCTTGCAGCGCCTGCACCGCTCGTGATCGACGTTTACTACGAACTCGCTCGGAAGCATGTTGGCCGACATCACGCATCACCTTTTAGCTGACCTATCACGGGCTCCCCTGCCCGGGGCGCCCAAACGCGGTCCGGTCTCGGGCAGACCTGCCTTATCGCCGACTCCTCGCTCGAGACGTAGAGGGTATCGCCCATGGTCGCGGCCACCAGTGGCCTCAGTTTTATGCGGTCGTTGAGGCCTAGCATACCCCTCGAATACCCCACGATCACCGCGAAAGGCCCGTTGACCAGGGCGCTCGCGTAAGTCATCCTGAGCGACTCGTACAGCTCCTTCTCGCGCGCGTCCTCGTCGGAATCTATGTCCTTCCAGAACGGGGCCGCCAGGACCTTGCACGCGACCGGCAGCGGCAGACCGTGCTTGCGCACGAGCAGGTCGAACAGGTACGCCATCACCTCGGTGTCGGTGAGCAGAGTGCATTCGTAGCCGAACATCTCGAGGTACCTCTTGTTTATCCCGTAGGAGGATATCTCCCCATTGTGGACGACCGCCCAGTCCAGGATGTTGAACGGGTGCGCGCCGCCCCACCAGCCGGGGGTGTTGGTGGGAAAGCGGCCGTGTCCTATCCAGGTGTAGCCGGTGTAATCGGGCAGCCTGAAGAACTCGCCAACGTCCTCCGCGAACCCTACCGCCTTGAAGACGCCCATGTTCTTGCCGCTCGAAAAAACGAAAGTACCCGGGACGGTTGTGTTGATCCGCATGACGAGCCGGACCATGAAATCGTCGATATCGGGCTCCGCCACCGCCAGCTCCCGCCTCGGTACCGCGAAATACCGCCACAGCAGCGGGGGGTCCACTATCCCGGGGACGGGCCGCGTCGGTATCTCCTCGGCGGCCTCGACCTCGAGGCTCTGCTCGAGCAGCTCCTCGCAAGACGCCTTCCCGGCGGCGTCCTCGAACATGATGTGAATGGCATAGCTGTCACTATGCCGGGGGTAGATGCCATACCCGGCGAACCCTCCGCCGAGCCCGTTGCCACGGTCGTGGATCACCTTCATGGACTCGATGATCACATCCCCGCCGACCATCCGCCCGTCCTGGCATATCAGGCCGGAGAGACCGCATGCCGCAGGCACGTGCGAAGAATCGACCCTCCATTTATCGAACCCGTCACCGAACGCCAATTGCATCCTTTCGTGCCCGACGCGTCGAGGCCGCGGGATCCGCGGCAAGGCGTCGCGGCGGCCTCAGCCTTCCTTCTCCCAGGTCCGCTCGAGGAGCTTCGACAGCTCCGATGCGCCGGACTCGGCCACCGGATCGAGGCCCAATTTGGCACGAGCCCTCTCCCTCGACTTGCCGAGAACGGCTGTCTTCTTGAACATGTCTATCCCCTGCCGGGTCTCCGGCGGCGCGACTCCTCGCGCCAGGGCCATCCTCTTCGCTTCCTTGAAAACCTTCATCATCCCGAAGCTGTTCGGGCATAGCTCGGTGCACGTCCCGCACTCGAGGCACTTCCATATCGCGTCGGAATTCAGCACGTCCTCGACCTCGCCCGCGAGGACGAGTCTTATCACGTCGTGAGGGACGAAAGCCTCGTCAACCTGGGTCACCGGGCAGTCGTTCGAGCACGATTCGCAAGCCACGCAGGTCTTCATCGCTTTGTAGTCGAACTCGTCGGGCACCATCGACCTCATCCTGTCCAGCTCCGTCCAGCGGTCGAAGAACGCCCGGACGTCCACCCTGTGCATGTCCAGTCCCAGCTCCTCGGGCTTGTGGCCCATCGCCAGCGCAAGCAGCTCCGAGTAGTAGAAGACCGGCACGTCGAGGCCCTCGATCTGCCTCTTGATAAGGCTCTGCTGCGTTTCGAACTGGAGAAAGCAGGCGGGGCAGACCACGACCATCGCGTCGGCCTTCAGCTCGTTCAGCTCCATCAGCTTGAGCCGGGCGCTGGCCATCGACTCCTCGGGATTGCCGGAGCGGGCAAGGGACTCGCCGCAGCACAGCAGCTTGGAGTTGTAATCGATGCTCGTCGCCCCGAGGCACTCCACCAGGCGGTCGAGCTTGGTCGGCCTGGCCGGGTCGTCGAGCCGCACGGTCGGAGACGGCCTCAGCAACTGGCACCCGTAGTGCACACCGACGTTCAACCCCTCGAGTGGCCTCGTGACCCGCCGCGCTATCACCTCGGGACCGATCCTGTCGTGCAGGACCCCGACGATGTGGCTCACCCCCGCCCGGAAGTTGTACTCCAGCCCGACCTCCTCGAGCCGTTCGGACACCTCTCGCCTCAGAGCGCTGTCGGAGTGGAAAGCGGCGATCGCGGAGCGGAAGCTCGAATAGCAGCCGTTGCAGGCGACCAGGAGGTCGCCTCCGTTCTTCTCCGCCAGTGCAAGGTTGCGGGCAGCCGTCAGGTACCACGCCTCCTCTGATAGGGTTTCGACCAGGAACTTCTCTGGGCAGCACGTAAAGCCCTCGATCTCCCGGTACCTGACGCCCAGGTCATCAAGGACCAGGCGAAGGGACTTCTCGAGGAAGGGAAACCGGGCAGGTATGGTGCAACCCCAGAAGAAGATGTAGTCGTTCACCCGTGACACTTCCTGTCTTTGAACGCCTCCCGGCATTCACCGCGCATTCTAGCATCGAGGCATCGGGCGTTCAATGACGCGCGTCAAAGCCCGTATTGACGAAAGGGCGGGCACGAGGCCCGCCCTTTCGAGTATCGTCTGAAGATCCTTAGAGCACCGGCAGGTACTCGTCAAGCTCGTAGGTGGTCACTACCGCCCTGTATTTCTCCCACTCGATCTTCTTATCGGTGATGAGCGAGTTGAAGACGTGGGACCCCAGGCACTCGCGCAGGAGCTCACTCTGCTCAGCGAGGCGGATCGCCTCCCACAGGTCGGCGGGAAGGCTGTCGATGCCCAGCTCCTTGCGCTCTTGCTCGCCCATCTCGTAGATGTTCCGCTCCACCGGCTCCCCGGGGTCGATATTCTCCTTCATCCCTTTTATGCCGGCGGCCAGCATGCAGGAGAACGCCAGGTACGGGTTGCAGGCCGGGTCGGGCGAGCGGAACTCCACCCTGGTCGACTTCTCCCTGCCCGGCTTGTAGACCGGGACCCTTATCATGTCCGAGCGGTTGCGCCTGGCCCAGGACAGGTAGACCGGCGCCTCGTATCCGGGGACCAGCCGCTTGTAAGAGTTTACCCACTGGTTGGTGACGAGGCATATCTCGGGTGCGTACTTCATCAGGCCGCCGATGAAACCCCTGGCCTCCCTGGAGAGGAAATACTTGTCGCCTGTGTCGTGGAACGCGTTGTTGTCCCCGCTGAACAGCGACATGTGCGTATGCATGCCGCTGCCGTTCTCGCCGGCGAGCGGCTTGGGCATGAAGGTCGCGTAGACACCGTACTTCATCGCGACTTCCTTGACGACGAGCCGGTAGGTCATGGCGTTGTCGGCCATCTGGAGGGCGTCGGTGTATCTCAGGTCGATCTCGTGCTGGCTGGGCCCGACCTCATGGTGGCTGTACTCGACGCCGATCCCCATCTCCTCGAGGGTCAGAACGGTCTCGCGCCTGAGGTCGCTGGCCACGTCGAGCGGCGTAAGGTCGAAGTACCCGCCATGGTCCAGTACCTGCGGCGGGTGCTCGGAGTTGGCGAAGTAGTAGAACTCGAGCTCCGGTCCCACATAGAAGGTATAGCCCATATCCTGGGCCTTCTTGAGGTTGCGCTTGAGGACGAACCTCGGGTCGCCCGCGTGCGGGCTGCGGTCGGGTTCGAGGATATCGCAGAACATCCTGGCCACCGCGCTGTGCCCGCTCGGACGCCATGGGAGTATGGTGAAGGTGGTCGGGTCAGGCTGGGCTATCATGTCGCTCTCGTCGATGCGGGCGAATCCCTGGATGCTCGAACCGTCGAACCCCATGCCCGACTCCAGTGCCTCCTCGAGCTCCTCCCTCGTTATCGCGAAGCTCTTGAGGAAACCGAGGATGTCGGTGAACCAGAGCCTTATGAACTTGACGTCGTGCTCACGGACCGCTTCGAGCACGTATTCCTTGTCCCGCGCCTCTACCATGATTCCTCCTTGTTGGATCTAAGGCCGCGCCCGGGCGCGGCCACTCGCTTGAAGATTCTAAAGAAAGGTTGTTTCTAAAATGTTTCCTGCGGGTGAAAAAGATGTAAAAGATGCGGCACCGGCGCCCGACACCGGGGTCAGGCCCTTGTGCGACATCGATGCGATATCCTCACTCCACGGAGACGAAACGGTAGCCGAACCCGTGCACTGTCTCCACGTAGGTGCGCGCCCCCTCGATCTTCGCCCTTATCCTCCTGATGTGGACATCGACGGTCCTGGTGCCGCCGAAATAGTCGTATCCCCAGACGCTCCTCAGGAGCTCCTCGCGCGAGTATGCCCGGCCGGGGGTGGCGGCTATCATCTTGAGGAGCTCGAACTCCTTGTAGGTAAAATCCACCGGTTTTCCTCCGAGGTACACCTGGTGGGCGTCCATGTTGATCAGGAGGTCTCCGGCCGAGAGCATGTTCGCCTGGCCGCCCCTCTTGAGCACCACCACCTCTACCCGCGCCAGGAGCTCGGTGGCGCCGGCCGGCGCCACCAGGAAGTCGTCGAAGAACCTCAACGTGGCCGCTTCCGACATGAGCTCGGCGTCCCCGAGCGCCGCTATCATCGGGGTACGGGAGATCCAGCCGCCCGCCTGCTCGAGCGCCAACCGCGCCGAGCGCGCCGAATGGATGCGGGGGCTTACCAGCACGATGGACGAAACGTCGTCGTCAAACGCCGTCACCAGTTCCTCGGCCCGCTCGAACTGCCTGACCTCGAGGCCGGCGGCACTCAGTTCCTCTACGAGCACCGAGGCATATTCGGTTCCGTCCCCGCTGAACAGCACCTTGCTCAATCGGGCTCCTTCCACGGTCATTACACAACCCAGCGACTGTCATGCATCCCGCCGCAGGCGAAGACGCTTTCAACAGATGATACTTCACTTTCTGCAACCCCCGCAGTCAAGCCTCAACCGCGCCCCGACCCGCGCGCCATACGGGAGACGAAAGTCCCGTCGCACCCGTGCTCGTCGGGAAACAACTGCATCGAGCCGGCCCCGCCCGACAGTGGGGCCAGCCATCCACCCCCGGCCTGCGAGAAGCGCGGATGGGAGTCGAGGAAGGACGCGACCACGTCCTGGTTCTCGCGCTTCGAGATCGTGCAGGTGGAGTACACCAGCATGCCCCCCTCGCGAACCAGCCCGGCCGCTTCCGCCAGGATGGAAGTCTGCAACGCCGCCAGCCTTTCGACGTCCCCCGGGCGCTTGCGCCAGCGGACGTCCGGCCTCCTCGAGAGGGTCCCGAGCCCGGTGCAGGGAGCGTCGACCAGCACCCTGTCGAAGGTCCTTCTGATGCTTTCCCCCATGTCGGTGGCGTCCATCACCATGGTCGACACGATGGCGTTCCCCAGCCTCCCGGCCGCCTCCTGGACCAGGACAAGCCGGTCGGGGTTGATGTCGACAGCCAGTACCGCCCCACTGCCGCTCATCAGCTCGGCCAGGTGGTTGGCCTTCCCACCCGGCGCGGCGCAGGCGTCCAGTACTTCCATACCTGGCTCGGGGTCGACCGCGTGGCCCACCACGATCGCACCCTGGTCCTGGACGGCGAACATTCCACTCGTGAACTCGTCGAGCTCCGCAAGCGGGCCGATCCCGCGGACCAGCAGCCCCTCCGGGACAAGTCCCGAGACTTCCACCTCAGCGCCCAACAGGCGAAGTCTCGAAGCGAGCGCTTCCCGCTCGACCTTCAGGAGGTTGCACCTGAGTGAGACCGGCCTCGGGGAGTTGCCGGCTGCGCACAGGGCCTCCGCCCTGTCGCGGCCGAGCTCGTCGAGCCACATCTGCACTATCCATGGCGGGTGGGAGTAACGCACCTCCAGGTACCGCGCCGCGTCCTTCGTGGGGTCCGGCCAGGGGAGGCTGTCCTTCTCCCTGGCCAGCGCCCTGAGCACGGCGTTCACGAAACCTACAGCGCCGCCCGCCCCGTTCTCCCTCGCGAGCGCCGCTCCGCGGTCGACTGCCGCATAGTCCGGAACCTGCGTGAAGAGCACCTGGTAGGCGGACAGCCTTAAGACCCAGATCACGGTCTCGTCCAGGGATGATATCTCTCTGTTGGAAAAAAACGACAGGGCCCAATCGAGGGTGAGCAACATCCTGACCGTACCCTGCACCAGCTCGATCACGAACGCCCTGTCCCTCCTGTCGAGCTCGACGGGGTACCGGTGTCCGAGCAGAAGGACGTTGAGGTAAGCGTTTCTCCGCGAGTATTCCAGCAGTATCCTCAGAGCCTCTGTCCTGGCGTCCCCCGGCGGCGGCATCCCTGGTCCCACCGCTGCTAAGGCTCGCTGGTGAAGCGCTCGCCGATCAGGAGCCGGGAGCCCCTGGAGAACTCTCCCGCGCTCATGCGCGACTTCCCTTCGGGCTGGATGGTGACGACCTGCACGCAATCGGTCCCGGTGTTGACCAGGAACCCTTCCTTTCCCATGTTCATGAGCGTCCCCGGGCGGTCCTCCGGCGGCACCTCGGTCGGCCTCGCCGACCATATCTTGGCGCGCTTTCCGCGGAAATAGGTGAAGGCTCCGGGTGAAGGGTTCAACGCCCGCACCAGCCTGTCGACGCTCTCCGCGGGCAGGGACCAGTCGATGTTCCCCTCCACGCTTGCGACCGACGGAGCATAGGTCGCCTTGTCCTCCTCCTGGGGAACCGGCTCGACGCCGTCGGCCTCCAGGGCGTCGAGGGTCTTCTCCAGCACCCTGGCGCCGATCGCCGCCAGCCTCTCCTTGAGCTTGCCCGTGGTGTCATCCTCGTAAATGGGTTCTTCCTCGTGCATGAGTATGCCGCCAGCGTCGAGCCGCTCGTTCATCATGATGGTGGTAACGCCCGTTATGCTGGCGCCGTTCATGAGCGCGCGCTCCACGGGGGCCGCCCCCCGGTATCGCGGGAGAAGCGAAGGGTGGAGGTTGACGAATCCGCGCGCCGGCACGTCCAGCAGCCAGCGCGGGATCAAAGCCCCATAGGCGACCACGACGCCCGCGTCCCACTGGACAGTGTCGGCTGTCGCCGAGAACGTGGCGCGGTCGAGCCGTTCGGGCTGGATGACTTCGAGGGAAAGCTCTCTCGCCTTCTGTACCAGCGGGGTGGGCCCGGTCCGGAGCCCCCTTCCCGCAGGCGCGTCGGGCCTGCCGACCACGGCCTCCACGCTGTGCCCCGCACAGGCGTCGAGGCGCTCCAGTGATGGGACCGCGAAAGAGTCACTACCGAAAAAGATCAGTCTCAATTGGCCCCCCGGCCGCTAGACACCCGACCTTCGGCGGCGCTCCATCTCGAGTTCCTGGTAATCCGCCAGGGCGCGCCTCCGGTCCTCCCCACTGCACCTGTCGACGATGAGCAGACCATCGAGGTGGTCTATCTCGTGCTGGAAGACCCGGGAGAGAAACCCCCCGGGCTCGATGACGACCTTGTGCCCCGCCGGCGTGGTGTACCGCACCTGTACCCGGCTGGGCCTCACTATCGGAACGGTCACGCCCCTCAGGCTCAGGCAACCCTCGTCGAAGGTGCACTCGCCTTCCTTGTCAATGATCTCGGGGTTGATCACGCACCTGGGGCCAAGACCTGCGTCGTAGACGAACAGGCGTTTGACGGAGCCGACCTGCGGGGCCGCCAGGCCATGCCCGGCCTCCAGCATGAGGGTCTCCTCCATCTCCTTGATAAGTTTCCTGGTCTCGGCGTCGATCTCACCGCACTCGCGACACCTCTCTCGGAGGACCGGGTCACCGAGCTTTCGAACAGGAAGGGCCAGGGCTCACCTCTCGTGGCTTCTAGAGTCCCGCTTCTTTCCGGAGCGCGTCCGCCTTATCGGTTCTCTCCCAGTTGAAGCCTTCCTCCTCGCGCCCGAAATGACCGTAAGCGGCGGTTTTTTTATAGATAGGGTTGAGCAGTTTCAGATCGCGGATGATCGCGGCCGGCCGCAGGTCGAAGTGCCCGCGGATGAGCTCCTCCACCCTCTCCAGGGGTATCTTCTCCGTGCCGAAGGCGTAGCAGCTTACGGACACAGGATGGGACTTTCCAATCACGTAAGCGAGCTGGACCTCGAACCTGTCGGCGATGCCGGCCGCGACGACGTTCTTCGCGACGTAGCGGGCGGCGTACGAGGCCGAGCGATCGACCTTACTCGGGTCTTTGCCGGAGAAGGCCCCTCCTCCGTGCCGTGCCATGCCCCCGTAGGTGTCCACGATTATCTTTCTGCCGGTGAGCCCGGTGTCTCCCATCGGGCCGCCGATCACGAACCTGCCGGTCGGGTTGACCAGGAAGCGGGGTTTCCTGTCCAGGTACTCCTCCGGTATCACGGGGCGGAGTACGTGCTCCTCGAGGTCCGGCTTCATCAAACCCATGATGTCGACGTCCTCGTCGTGCTGCGCGGAGATCACGACCGTCCTCACGTGGACCGGCCGGAATCCCTCGTACTCGACGGTGACCTGCGTCTTGCCGTCGGGCCTCAGGTAAGGGATGATCCCGGCCTTGCGCACGTCGGCCAGACGCTTGGCGAGCTTGTGCGCCAGCATGATGGGAAGAGGCATGAGCTCCTCGGTCTCGTTGCAAGCGAACCCGAACATCATCCCCTGGTCGCCCGCCCCCATGGCGTCCAGCTCGTCGGTGTCCTTGCTGACCCGCTTCTCCAGGGAGTCCTTCACGCCCATGTCGATGTCGGACGACTGCTCGTCGATCGAGATCATCATCCCGCATGTCTGGAAGTCGAAGCCGTACTCCGGTTTGTTGTAGCCTATCTCTTCTATGGTGTCCCTTACCGTGCGCCGCATGTCGACGTAGGCGTTGGTGCTGATCTCTCCTGAGACTACTGTCAGCCCGGTCGTGACCAGGGTCTCGCAGGCGACGTGCGCGTCCGGGTCGTTACATATGATGGAATCCAGTATCGCATCGCTCACCATGTCCGCGATCTTGTCGGGATGACCCTCGGTCACTGACTCGGACGTGAAAACCGTTCTTTCTTCCGCCATTCTCTTCCCTCCGCTGCTCGATGCCGTCTCAAAACTACTCCCCCTCCCGGCGATGGAAGGGGGAGTCACAAACCCGAAAAGTCGCGGTAAGAGTACCACAAAAGGCTTCGTTTGTGTATAAGAGAACGCCCGGAGACCCCATCGCCGCAGTCTGTCCGCGGCTCGTGGCGTCACTGGAGGGGCTGCGTGACCTGCTTGGTTATGAAGTCTCCGTTCATGCCATCGACGAGCACGTGCAGGGTCTCGGTGGTGGGCGACTGCCTGAACGTCATCTCCCAGATCCACTTGTATTTGGGGGCGGGCATGTCCTGGCCTATGGCGTCATAGTCGGCCTTGCATCGCAGGAGGGCGCCGACCTGCGTATCCGGGTGGGCGTCCATGTATTCCCCGCCACCGTTGCGAAGGGCGACCGTGTACGCCTCGGCTGAGTCGACCCTGAAATCCGGCGGCTTTTCCTTGCGGTAAATGGCGACGCCTTCGTCGCCGCCCCTGCTGACCCCGGGGGTCTGCGGCCATACGTTGCCACGGTTGTAATCGACCAGCAACTGGCTGTTCACCTCAGGGCGCGACGAGAAATAGTACACTTCCCAGATCTTGGCTCTGCCGTCGTGGCTGAGGCCGTTCGGGTCTCCCTGCCGGATGTCGACCATCCAGTTCGAGCTCTCCCACTTGTCGGCAGCCGGCTTTGTGAACTGCACCGCCTGGTAGGCCGTGACCGACTCCGGCCGACCTCCGGACTCGTCCCGGGAATCCGACTTGCCGGCGCAACCCGCCGCCAGCGCCACGATCAACGCCGCGCAAATGACCAGGGCGGTCATCGCAAGGTTTCTTCTCAAACGACTCTCCTGTCTCGGGGCTCGCACGTTCCACTTGTTGAAACGTAAAAACAAGGCCGTGGAATGCGGCCAGGCTTCTCGAATCTAGACACCTGCTCGCGGCTCGGTGTTCCACCTGCCTGCCCGTCGACGGCAAGTGTTCCCAGACGGGATCCCTGTAGCTGCCGTTCAGGATCAAAGCGTCCGGCAGCGGCTCCGAGGTGAGCGGCAGGCCGGGCGCACGTGGTCCGGCGCCACGGTCAGGTCGTGACCTGCCCGTGGATCGCGATTATATTCGTCCAGGGGATGAAATAGTGGTGGGCCCCCAGTTCGCCGGTCGCCGCGAGCGTCAGGCCCTCGTCCTGCACCGACACTACGGCGTAGAACTCGACGTCCGGGACCTCGTCCTTCAGAAGTATCTCCAGGCTCTGGCAGGCCGATTCCCAGCCGAAGAGCTTCTTGCAGATCTTCATCGGCAGGTGCTTGATATCCGTCCCCGGCTCCTGCGCGTAGCAGGGCTCCCTGAGCATGATCTTCTGCATTTCCGCCTCCCGCTTCTCGAAAGGGCCATCGCGGCCCCGCGTCGGTGACTTCGACCTCGCGCAGCCGCTGGTGTTCGTAGAGGTCCCCGAAAAAGGATATTGTAACGCATGCTCTTTCCGCAATCCCGCTCACGGAATTAGCCCTTGTCGACGATACTCTAATTGATTGACATGCGCTCCCTGGATAGGAAGCGGGAGCCACGAAAGCCGCACGAACGACCGTGCGTTATACAGATCCCGATGACGAAGGGTCATTCTACTTTTGAAGCAATGCGAGCTGTGCGGACTTGAGAACCCCGATGTAGCGCGATTCTGCATGAAATGCGGCAAGGACCTTGACGCCGTCAAGCGCCGCGATGATATGCCTTTCGACATCCCTGAGGGCGGAGCCTTCACTCCACAGGAAACGCCCGATGACTCCTCTCCCCGGGCGCATGCCGGCATGGAAGCGGAACCGAGGATCGCTCAAGTGGTCGCGGTTCCCGTAGCCGATCCGGACGGAGGGATACTCGGGCTGGAGTACTCCGAGGCCTCCGAGAGCCATGATGGCAGCCTCGATGACGAGCCCCCCGAGATAAAACAGGTCGATGTCAGGTCGGGCGTGACCGACAGGCATGCCATCTGCGACAGGTGCGGCGTCGCAAATCCTCACGAACAGAGGTTCTGTAAGAACTGCGGGGCCTCCCTCGGGGACGTCGCCGCCGCCCGCCGGGAGTTGGAGCACCGCGGTCCGCGCATGGCGGGGTCGTGGGGATACGGGGACGGGCCTGTCGCCGATGCTTGCGAGGACGACGCCTTCGATGCCGACGCGGAGTACCAGTATCCCGAGGAGCCCGAGCCCACGCACCTGGCGATGGACGATTCGACACTCGCTGTGCTCGAGCCGGCCACACTGACCGACATCACCTCAACCAGCGACTTCTACGCCGACAGGGAAGTGCGACCTGAGCCGAAGCGCACCAGGGCCCGCAGGTCGGCCGGCCATGAATGGGGGGTTCGCGAATGGGGCATCATCGTTGCCGCCTCGATAGTCGCTGTCGCCGCCGGTTGGTTCTTCCTGTTCGGCGGGATGAACATGTTCTCCGGAAAGGTTCGCGCCATCAAGCGCGCCGGTGCCTCGATGGCAAAGCTCGGGAGCTTCGAGTACCGGATAGCGGGCTCGATGGAGAGCAGCCAGGCCGGGGACTTCGCCGGTTCTGGAACCCTGCGTTTCGAGCAACCCGACCGTTCGTCGTGGATCTTCACCACCGGCCTGCCGGGCCAGGCGCCGACGTCGGTACAGCAACTCGCGCTGAACGGAAAGGACTACGCGACAGGCCCACGAGGCTGGGAAGAGATCGACGGCGGGAAAACTAGTTTCGACGCCAGGACGCTGTGGAGTAACTTCTCCTCCGTTGAGGATCTCGGACTTGAAAGCGTAGGCACCACCGACTGTTACCATTACCGCTACCGTATCGCGCCCGACTCCCTCGCGGGACTCTTCGGCATCTCAGAGCAGGATTCGATGGCGGATGCAGTTATCGAAGCCTGGATCGACAGCCAGACCGGGCGGATACCCAGGATGACGGCGAAGTTATACAACCTGCAGGTCCAGGGTTTCAGGGCGTCCGCGCTGATGGATCTTACGCTGGCGTCTTCGGGCCAGCAATACAACATCACCGCGCCCTTCTGATAAGGCGCTGCACGTCAGTCCGCGCGCGAGTACCCCCTGGGGGCGCTCACGCTGGTCTTTAGACCTTCACCCTTCCTCTCGACCCTGGCCTCGATGAACCCTCCCGGAACCCTCACCCGTCCCTCCACCCAGTCGAGACCGCTCGGCCTGGGGTCGAACCGGAAATGCCTGTAGCCCGCAGAAGCGGGCCTTATCCCCAGCACGAACTTCGACAGCAGCGGCACAACGCCCGCCGACCAGCCGTGGCACAGGGAGCAGAAGTGCCCGTCCACCCGGCCGTCGCGGCCGACCCATTCCCAGAAGGTGCTGCCCGGCTCGCGATCGACCATGTTGCCCCAGCAGCGGCGGATGAGCTCCATCGCGCCCTCGGCGTCGCCGCTTGTGAACCGGGCGAGCGCCTCGTAGTTGTTCATGAACGGCATGACCCTCTTGTTGTGGGCCGGCCACCCGGGAGTCGCCCTGTAGTAAGGTATGTCGACGTTCGTCGAGCCCCAGTCCTCCCACATGCTCTCCTGCATGTACTCGAGGATGCCGTTCGCGACGAACGGCTCGTTGACCAGCCCCGAGACGATCGCGAGCGAGTTGCCGTCCTGGGGGACCCTGCGCCTGTCCCACGTCGTGTCGATAAACGCGCACCTCGCGGAATCCCAGAGCTCGCGCTCGATAACCTCACCCAGCCTGTATGCGCGGGAGACGCAGCCGATAGAGAACTCGTCGTCTTCGAGCTCGTGCGCTAGGAACGCGGCGCAGTTGAGGGCCCAGTAATACATCACGTTCGTATATGTCGGTCTTCCGAAGCGCATGACAGTAAAGCACCACTCCATCATGTTGAGCGGGGTCTGCCGGAACAACCCTCTCCGAGTCTGTGAGTGCAGGTAGGCCAGCGCTTTCTTGGCAACAGGCATCATCTCTTCGATGGTCTGTCGGTCTCCGGTGTGCAGGTAGTACTGGTAAAGAATCACCACCCACCACGCCACGTAATCTCCGAAGAAACCGCTGGCCGTCCTGCCCAGGCCCGGGGTCACGCTGCATGCCGGTATGTACCCGTTGCCGTGCTGATGTGCCGCGAGCGACGCTAGCGAGTCCCTTACCGCGCCGGTGTTGAAGTCCCCGACGAATACGGCGGCCGCCATCGGTGCCAGGTCACCCGTCCAGATCAGCCTGTCCCTCTTGGCACCGTCGACCAGTACCCAGTCGCCTTCCCCTATGACCTTGTCCGACCTGTGGCTTCCCAGAGTCGGGTCCACGGTGCACATCTCGATGGTATGGAACCCTGCGAACCAGCAACGGTTCAGGGTATCGTCGCTGCACAGGAAGTACCCGCATTCGTCGGGGTCGTCGGACAGGAACGGGGTGTAATCGAGATAGACGTCGCGCAGGGTCACCCTGCCCGGCTGCCAGGGGTAGACCCAGAGATACCTGAAGCCGCCGAAATGAGGCAGCTCGACCGTCCGTCCCTCCCGGGGCCTGAAGTTCGCGGTGTGCATCGCGCTGTCGGCCAGCGACGCCGACCCGGCGAACACGGGGTTCTTGATATGAGCGATCGACTCCACCGCCTGGACTCCGGCCAGGCGGCAATCGCCGGTGCCGAAAACAAGGCGCGGATATCCGCCTACCTCCTTGCCGAAGTCGATGAGCACGCAGGTTCGGCGGTCGCGGGTGGCCTGCAACTGCAGTCCTGCGACGGGGGTGTAGCGGACCTGCTCGATGACCTTGCCGTCCAGGTCGGTCATGCTCAGGCTCACCGGTTCGACGCGCCTGGAAGCAGGCTCGAGCCAGTAGTCTCTTACAGCGCTTTCTTCCTTGAGAACCCCCGCCACCGGACCTCCAATCGAATACCCGGTTGCCCGGCGCCCCCGCCGCTGGCCGGTCGCGGCCGCACCCGGACAGTCGACCGCGGACGGGTGTCCGGCGTCGGGCATGTGATAGGATATCTCATCGACCGGGGGCGTACAAATGCGGTATTAACGCGGTTCTCGATGGGCTTCGACCGAAGGAGGGCCCGGATTGGACGGCTTCAGAGTAGCGGTATTCTCGCCCAACGACCCACGCCCGTGGGTAAGGAAAGAGAACCTGGACCTGATGTTGAACCACGAGGCGCGGCTGGTCGATGAGCTGCGCAGCCGTGGCTACGAGGTGATGCGCGGCGGCGAGGGGATGCCTCGCGAGGACCAGGTCGCATGGAGCACCACACTCGTCCAGGAGCACGTCAGGAAGCTGGCCGGATTTCAGCCCTCCGCCCTCATCCTGAACCAGGGATCGTGGACTTTCCCTTACGACTCGATCGACGCGGTCAAGCTGCTTGGAAAGCTGACCGGTGAGGTGCCCAGGGTCGTGATGTTCTGCTACAAGGACACGCAGGTGCCCGGCCTGGTCGCCGGGATGTCCGCCGGCGGGGGGCTGAAACGTATTGGCGTTCCCTTCGTCACCTGTTACGGCAAGATAGACGAGGATGAGGCGGTGGGCGACGGCCTCGTCGAGGTCCTCGAGTTCTACAGGGCCCGGTCCGAGTCGCGTGACCGGGTCGATGCAGCCCTTGAGGCGCTTCCGTTCCAGAAATACCTGGCCCTCGGCGGCATGAGCCTGAAGATGGCGACGACCACGGCCGACGTGGACCAGTGGCAGAAGATATTCGGAGTGTCATACGAGGCTCTGGACCAGTCGGTGCTGACCGAGAGGGCGCTGTCCATGGTCGAGTGGGAGGGGCATCCGGGGGAGAGCTCCTACCGCGCCTCGGACCCGCGCCTGGACGAAGCGGTCGCTTTCCTGCTCGAGCGCGGTCACGGCTCGTTCGATTTCAGCCGCGAAAAGATGAAGGCACCGGAGAAGTTCGTCCTGCAGCTCGCTTTCTACTACGCCGCCGCCGACATATTCCGCGAGCAGGGGGTCACGTTCGCCGGGATAAAATGCCAGGACGAGCTGAGCGCGCGCTACTGCACGGTGTGCCCGGCGGCCGCATTCCTGAACAACGACGTCGGGCCCGACGGCCGTGCGAAGCCGGTCGTTCCCGTGGCGTGCGAGAACGACATGGACTCGGCTCTGAGCCAGCTCCTGCTTTACCTTCTCAGCGGACAGCCCTCGGGCTTCGGGGACTTCCGCGACGTCGATGACGGCGTGCTCGCGATAGTAAATTGCGGCCAGCACCCGCACTACTTCTTCGGGAAGCCGGGCGAGAGCGGCGTCTCCAAGCTCGACAGGGCGGAGTACATCGGGCAGGAGTATTACTACGCCGCCGGCGGCGGCGCGGTGCGCGGGAGAACACCGGGGGGGCAGCAGGTGACAGTGGCGAGGCTGGGACGTCAGAACCTGCGATACGAGCTGGTGGCCACCGTCATCGACACGGTCGACGTCGACCCCGGCGAACATGACCGCTACACGACCTCCTGGCCCATCATCAAGGGGAGGGTCCCCATCAGCGACGAGACGCTGATAGAAGCATGGCCCTGCAACCACCTCGCTTTCACCTTCGGCGACTGGACAGCGGCTCTCGCCGAGCTCGCGCACCGCCTCGACATCGGCTACCGGATATTCGACTCACGCGGACGCGAGTACAGGAAGCCCGCCTGACCGCACGCTTACGGGGTCGCACACCTGTGTGTCAGGTCTCTTTTCGTGCGCTGGCGTAGGTAATACGGGCTGCTCGGGATGTTGCTCGGGACGGGTCCCCCTCGTCGATGTCGATGTCATACGTGAGCGCTCGGGATGTTGCTCGGGACGGGTCCCCCTCGTCGATGTCGATGTCATACGTGAGCGCTCGGGATGTTGCTCGGGAAGGGTCCCCTCGTCGATGTCCTCGCCGGCTTCAACGCTTCGAGGACTGGACCCTGTGGCTGCGGATTACTCCTCG